>Ga0302325_10001676_pt1 | contig 55743 bp, 48 predicted proteins | sample Palsa_T0_2_FD_201948 | JGI IMG/M metagenome (GOLD analysis project Ga0302325, IMG submission 201948) | Peat permafrost microbial communities from Stordalen Mire near Abisko, Sweden - Palsa_T0_2 | ecosystem: Environmental > Terrestrial > Soil > Palsa > Peat permafrost | place: Sweden: Abisko... | reverse complement strand
CCGAAGATCGTCCACACTGCGGGTCGCCCGCCGGTAGGTGGGGCGCGAGCCCAGCTTCAGATTGCCGATCTCGTCGATGGGAGTCGCCTGGCGCCAAAAAACGAGAAAGTCCGGATCGTCGTGGACAAGGGCCTTGTACGCAGCGAAGCCCGTCTCGGACATTTCCTTCATCGCGTCGCGCCACGCGGGCGGCTCCTGGGGGCCTCTCCCCGCGGCATGGATCCCCAACATGACCCCGTAGGCCATCTGCTCGAGGATCCGGTGCGCGAGATCGGCGTCGTGATAGCGGGTCGAAAGGACCTCGCCTTGCTCCGTGACCCGAATGCCGCCGTCCCGAAGGCCCGCCGGTTGGGCGAGGATCGCCTTTGCGGCCGGACCCCCGCCCCTCGCAATGCTCCCGCCGCGGCCATGGAAGAGCGTGAGGCGCACGCCTTGCGTGCGGCAGAGCGCCTCGATGGCCTCCGATGCCTGGAAGAGGGCCCAGTTCGCCATGATGTACCCGCAGTCCTTATTGCTGTCGGAATAACCCAGCATCACGTTCTGATGCCTTGGGCGACGGCCGGGGAGCCCAAAATAAGCCCCCAGAATCTCGGGCGCGCTGCGCAGATCCTCGAGCGTCTCGAACAGCGGGGCGATGGGAAGGGATACCCCCGCCACCTCCTGGAGCAGTTCGACCTCAAGGAGGTCCGAGACCCCGTCTGTCATGCTAATGATATAGAGCCCCAGACATTCCGGCCCGAATGAGGCCGAGGCGCGGGCCGCCACCTTGAGCGGCTCAAGGACTGTCTGGGTGGCTTGGCCAGCGGGGCCGGGAGCGGAGCCGAGGGACTGCGCCGAGCCAATCTTCTCCAGCAGTAGGGCGACCTTGGCGGACTCGGCCAGGCTCGCGTAGTCAGGGCGCGCCAGAAGCTCCGCGACTGCGGCCTCGTGGACGGATGAATGCTGCCGCAGATCGAGGCGCGCGGCGTGAAGGCCGAATACGTCGGCTTGAACACCCATGGCCGCAAGTTCACCTCCGATCAGCAAACCGCCGCGGCCGGCCGCGAGGCCGGAACCGATCGCCTCCAGCGTCGCGCTGACCGTGTCGGCGTTCAGCGTGCTGGACAGTGATTGCGGACGGTCGAGGAAGCCCGGTTCGCGGATTTGCTCGGCGGCATCGGTCAGTTTTTCCCGGAGCACCCCAAGGAGCAGCCGGTACGGTTCATGGGGGTATCGCTTTGCCAGCTCCTCGAGCCGTGGGGAGCCCCGGATCGATTCGTCGAGGGTGTGACGCAGGCCCGAAGCGGGTGGGTCGCGCCGATCGCTCACCGTGAGCAAGCGCCCGACATCGCCGGCCGCGAGCCGAAGCTTTTCGAGCGCCAGCCGCCGCTGAAGCCGAAGCACCTCCGCGGTGACCGCCGCGGTGACACCCGGATTGCCATCGCGGTCGCCCCCGATCCAAGAGCCGAATGTCAGCCACCGTCGGGGCGGCCGCACACCCGGATAGTAAGCGGCCAGCGCACGCTGCATATCCTGTTGAAGGCGCGGCAGGGTATCGTAGAGGGTGACATCGAAGTACCAAAGCCCGGTTCTCGCTTCATCGGCAACTTCGGGGCGCGCCGTGCGCGCTCGATCGGTCAGCCAAAGGGAGGCAATCTCCCGCTCGACGCAGGCCCGGTCGATCGAGGAAGCATCGGATGCAGCCTCGGGATGGGCGCGCAGACGGAGGATCTCGGCCAAACGCCGCAGTTTGGCGAGCAGCGTGCGGCGCTTCGTCTCGGTCGGATGAGCCGTAAAGACCAATTCGATCGAGAGCCGGTCCACAAGGGCCTGCATCTCTTCGGAAGTGACGCCGCGCTCCTTGAGCTCGATCACCGCGGACTCGATCGATTCACGCATCGGAGGGGATCCGACTTCCTCTCCCGAGGCGCGCGCGGCCCTTCGACGCCGAAGAAGCAAGATCCGGAAGTTCTCCTCGGCGAGGTTCACGAGCTCGAAATAGAGCGTGAAGGCCATCGCCTGATTGAAAGCGGCCGGTGGGCTGAGGGCCGCGACCGCCGAAGCGAGCCTCCGTTCAGCCCCCTTCTGGCCCGCCCGGCGCTCCTTGGCCAGGCGCCGGAGGCGTTCGACCGTATCGAAGGTCTCCGGCCCCTCAATTCTCGAGATCACTTGGCCGAGTGCGGCCCCCAGAGCCCTAACCTCCACGCTCAGCGGTTTCATATCGCGAAGCGGCGAAGAAGGAGGAGCGGCTTTTTTTCTGGGCATGAGACGGCGCCACGATGGGCGTGGGTGTCACCGCCCAAAAGCCAAAAATCAGCGCAGCAAGCGGAATTCGGCCTAAGTGCGAACCCGCGAAGAGCGAACGCTTCACTTCGCAAGAGCGAGGGTGGTGGATCGCGCGAACGCCTTCGGGAAGCTTGCTTGCCCGCCTCGTGAACCCTTTGCTCCGGCTGTTTATGGCATCCCGCTTGGGCCTCCTCCTCGCATGCGCGGCCGCATTCGCATGGGCGCCTCCATCCTCCCTGGGGGAGCCGGCGACCAGCGCACCGGCCAATCAGACCACCGATTTCACGGCGGATTCGATCGCAACCGAATTCGATTCGGGCGATTATATTGGAACGGGCAATGCCCGCCTCCGCGATGGCCCTGTGCTGGTGACCGCCGATCAGATCCGCTACAATCCGAAGACCCAGGTCGCCCGGGCGGCCGGACACGTCACCCTCACCTATCGTTCGGAACGGCTCCTCGCCGACCAACTCACCTACGAACGAGGAAACGGGAACTTCACCACCGGACCCCTCCGAATCGGCACCTATCCGTACTACATCGAGGGGGAGAGCGCCGAAGGTTCTCCCCGCACCGAAATGATCATTCATGAGGCCACGATCACATTTCGGGAACCGGGCGCCTGGCAGCCCACAATCCACGCTAAATCGGTGATCTATTCTCCCGGCCATTTTTTGCGGATTGGAACGGCGCGCGCGGGTCTGGGAAATACCCGGCCGCTGCCGGTGATTCGCTTTCACCAAGACCTCAGCAAACCCTCCGAGGTGTCCTTCCTGGCCGTGGAGGCGGGTGAGCGCGGACAACTGGGTCCGTTTATCGATGTTGGAGTCAACCTTCCCATCGCGGACGGCGTGAGCGCGGGGCCCGACGTGGGTTTGTACACCCGGCGCGGGTTGATGATCGGTCCGATCGCCAACTATGACCTGGTGACAGCGGACGACAAGATCGATGGATTTCTGAAATCAGGCTACATCAAAGACTATGGCACACGGGGGATCGACGAGGAGAACGTCCCGGTTCCGACGAACCGGGCCTGGACGGAGTGGGAGAACCACGCAAAGTTCGGGGATTCGCTCACCATCGACGGCGATGTCAATTGGTGGAGCGACTCCGAGGTTTACCGCGATTTCCATACGCGTCAGTTCCTGCAAATCCAGGAGCCCGACAACTTCCTGGAATCGAACTACACCGGAAGTAATTTTTTCTTTTCCGCGTTCACGCGCTTCCAGCCCAATCCGTTTGACCTGGTTCAGCAGCGGTTGCCTGAAATTCGATTTGACCTGCTGCCTTCCACACTCCCAGGCGGGCTTGGAGTGGTCCAGAGGTTTGACGCCAGCGTCGCCTATTTGAAGGAGCTCCCTCCGGTCGCCGGAACGGACCTGGCCGCAGACCGATTCGATGCCTTTTACGGCCTCTCGCGGCGCTTCTCGTATCGGGACTGGTTCGATGTCACGCCGGTCGCCGGGGCACGCTTCACCGACTATTGGGACACGGAGGGCGCGGAAGAGGCCGGCGGAACCCACCGCTTGCTCGGGGAGCTGGGATTCGACGCGGACCTGAAGGCGAGCGCGAGCTGGGACTACCAAAACGCACTCTGGCACATTGATGGCCTCCGGCATCTGATCGACCCTATCTTGAGCTACCGGTATATACCCAATGGAGACAAAGGCTCGCAATTCATCCCCCCGATCGACCGGAGCACATTCTCGACCGACCTTCCGATTCTCGAGTTGGGCGACATGCGCGCGGTCGACCAGATGCAGGCAGTCAATGTCCTGCGTGTGGGCCTCAACAATACGCTGCAGACGCGGGATCCCGAATACGGATCGCGCGACCTGGCCACGCTCAATGTGGCCGACGACCTTCGCTTCCAGCGCGCGCCAGGCGAACAGTCGACGTCCAATATCCATGCCGACCTGGGAATCATGCCGGCCAAATGGCTCGAGTTTCGGGTCAGCGATGCTGTCGCAACCGGGACGCTCGCCCAAAAGGAGTGGAATTCCAACCTGACGCTCCGCGATTCCGACGTTTGGTCGATCGGCATCGGCGTCGGCTATCTGACCGATAACTACGGATACTATTCCATCCCCGGGGTGGGCACCTATCCGGTCACCGGCCTCGATGGCTATCATTTCGAGGCGACGGTGCGCATAAATGAAGAGTACACCGCCTTTACTCGCATCGATTATGACGACCGCGCGCACTTGTTTGCCGACCAGTACTATGGGATCCGCCAGAAGCTAGCGAACACCTGGCAGGTCCAGTATGCGCTCTCGATCTTCGGTGGCCCGAGCCGCGAGCACGGCGTCGGATTCACCGTCAGCGTCGAAATCCTCCGTTACTGAAGGCGTTCGGACGCCTATGAGAGACCGCTGCCCATGAGCCGCGTCGGCGGCCAACGTCGGATGCTCGGAGAGTTGCTCGGCTCACTACGGCCGCATTGGCACTCCGACGCCGGATTGCCGGCCAGGATCGACCGGCTGCTTGGGCGGGACCGAAGAATCGGTTCCGGGGATCGCAGGCTCTATCGGGAACTGATCTACACCACCCTCCGGTACCTTCCGTGGGTCGAACCGATTCTGAAGACGGACCCGGCGCAGGCCGAATCGCGGATCGCATGGCTCGCCGCCGATCTGCCGTCTACGCGGTTATTTCGCGCGGAAGCGACTGCGGGGATGCCCCCCTGCCCACCCGATCTCGCCGCCAAGGCCGCACTTCTCGGTGCCGAGGCCGATGCCGTGCTGCCTGAGTGGCTGCGGCAAGAAAACCCATTCGCCTATGAGCCCCGGCACCGGGATCGCCTGATCGCCCGGGCTCCTCTCTGGGTGCGGCTTCAGGGGGAGCGTTCGGACGAAGCCCTCGGTGAATTCGAGGCACGCGGTTGGACCTGCCGCCCGTCCGCTGCCGTGAACGGAGCTGTCGCGCTGCCCACCGAAGCCGATGTTCGTTCGACCGACGCCTTCCTGCAGGGAGCCGTCGAGATTCAGGACGTCGGCTCCCAATGGGTGCTGGCATCCGCGCACGTGGCCGAGGGCGGGCGCTGGCTCGACGCATGCGCCGGAGCCGGTGGGAAGACGCTCCAGTTGGCCCACCTCGTCGGGGCCGGCGGCCACGTCACCGCACACGATGTCCGCGCGGCCCCGCTTGAAGAGCTTCGGGCACGAGCCACAAGGGCCGGACTCGAAGGCCGGATCACCGTCGCACGAGTGCCCGAAGGAGTTTTCGACGGCGTTCTGGTGGATGCGCCGTGTTCAGGATCGGGCACATTTCGACGCTCGCCGCATTTGAAATGGACAACGAGCGCCGCGTCCGTGCGCGAGGCCGCCCGCGTTCAGGGCGCCCTTCTTCGCTCCGCCGCCACCTCTGTGCGGGCAGGCGGACGCCTGATTTACGCCACCTGCTCCCTGTGCCGAAGCGAAAATGAATCGGTGGTCGCCGACTTTCTAGAACACAGCGGCTCGGCATTCACCGTCGATCGACCCACAGAAGCTTTCGGGGCTGAACAGGCCGGGGCCGGGTCGCTCCTATGGCCGGACACACTCGACGGAGATGGGTTCTACGCGGCACTCCTCCGCAAGAACCCGACCTGAACCCGCTCAGTCTTTCTTCGCCGCCATCTGAGCCTTCAGCACCACCCGGAACATCTGAAGGGCCAGCCAGAACACTGCCGTGAGACAGGAAGCCGCGGAGGCGCCAAAAAATAGGATCATCTTCGGATCGTGCGAAGGCACATGCGGCGCAATGACGTACAACATGTACAGGAAGAAGAGCACCACCAGGATCGCATCGACCGCAAGGCTGGCCGGCGAAGTGAGTTTTTCTTGAGTCGGTTCCATGTCTGCTGGAACTCAAGCGGGGATGGAAGGGGGTTGTCCATGAAAAAGGAAAGGCGCGGCGGAGGGTGGGAACCATGATTCCTGGCGAAAATTGCAGACTTACGGCGGCTCACACCCTCTTGCACCGCCGGCCTCCTTTCGTTTCACTGAATGGGCATCGAAGGACCATGACGTGAATTCCGATCCGGCTCCACTCCCCGATAATTTTCCGCATCCGCTTCAAATCGAAGCTTGGCGCAAGCTGGGCGCTTCTGGGCGTTCGCAGCTCGGGATGGATTTGCGCAGACAGGTGCGGGGATGGAAGCTGGCAGCCCTGAGGCAGCAGCACCCCGCCTGGTCGGAAGAGCGCGTGCAACTCGAGCTGGCGCAGCTCTATCTGCGTGGAAACACCTGATCTATTTGAATTGTTTGTGCGGCCTCTGCACCGGGCCGGGTTGCGTTACATGGTTTCGGGATCGCTTGCTTCGGTTCACTATGGAGAACCGCGGCTGACGATGGACGTCGATATTGTGGTCCATCTCGAGGGAGACGACGGGACAACGTTGCTCAAAGCCTTCGCCGAGCTCGACTACTATACGCCGCCGCCCGAGGTGGTCGCGGTCGAGCTCGCGCGACCCACCCGCGGACATTTTAACGTCATCCACACCTCGACGGGCCAAAAGGCCGACTTCTACCCGTCGCTCAAGCATCCCTATTGGAGCTGGGCCTGGGCGCATCGCCAGCTTGGATCTGTTGGGTCGGATGAAGTTTACTTTGCTCCGCCCGAGTACGTCATTCTTTGGAAGCTGGAGTTCTTTCGCGAAGGCGGTGGCGACAAGCACGTTCGCGACATCCGTGGGATGTTGCTCATGAACGCCGAAACAATCGACCGATCGATGTTGGACCAAGCGTGCGCGGAATTGGGTTTAACGTCCCTATGGCAGGCGGTGGCCGGCAAATCGTAACTCGCGCAATTGCCTATATTCAGCCGACGGTTGCTGGGCAGATCGGCGAGCCCATCGAGTAACGGCCTGAAAAACGACCTTGCTCCAATCGCTCACTCGCGGTTGGCTTCACGCCCCTCTTGAGGAGAGATGGCTGAGTGGCCTAAAGCGCTGGTTTGCTAAACCGGTGTACGGGTTAAACCGTACCGGGGGTTCGAATCCCCCTCTCTCCGCCAAGTAAGTCGTTGATATTCAATGACCGGCGGAACCCCGAACTCAGATTTGCCAGGCGACGTGGCAAATCCATAATGAATCCACGCAGTTCGTTTGTCGTCACACAGTTCACGAATCCATCGAAGGAAATCGTTTTCCGAGTCTCGGGTTGGTTGGACGGTGTGCGCGTCCGCAAGAATTTCCTGACCCGCGCAGAAGCGCAGGCCGAGCGACAAGCCCTAGAGATCCTCCAGACCCAGGCCGAGACCGGCATCCGGCCGATGGCGACGCGCTTGTCCTGCTGCTCGTTTATGGGCTGATGCTCAATCTCGCGCCGCTGCCTTTTGCCCGCATCGTCGGGTTTTATATCGCGACGCTATTCGTGGTCTGGCAGGTGGTGACTTTCCTCAAGTTCCACACGTCGCCGAGCGCGCCCATCCTCGTGGGTGGCGCCCTCATCGTAGCCGGAGGCCTTGTGGTCTCCTTTTGGAAGGCGTAATTCCGATGGCAGACTGTCCGGGCTCGTTGAACCCTACGTCCCGGAGCCTTGGGACCATGGACACCGGCAACCCCACTGCTAGATCCCACGGTCCCATCGCCTCTGAATCCCGCCGCGCCGGTCCATGGAATCATGACCTCAACGGCGGAGCCCACAAACCCCTGACTGGCGCATCTATCTCTGAATTTCCAACTTCAACGTAGGGTCCTTGGCGGAATCCAAGTCTCCCACGCGCCCGTAGGAGTCAACGCGCCCACCATGCAGGCGCACATAATAACACCGATGATCCGAGCCAGGGAGGCCGACAAGCGTAAGCTCGCAAGGTATTGCTTCGAGTCCCTGCAGGAAGGACAGCTAGACCCACCGGCGAAATGCTCCCGCCATCTGGTCAAGATACGGGCCGAGCGGGCTCGCGGGCTTCTCCCTGATCGTTCGCTTACGAGAAAGCGTTCAACTTTCGCCGAGGATGCTCCATTGCGTCAGGATCTGCGCAGAGAAATCCCCGTGACGCTCCATGTCCGGCGTCCATAGACGGACGGACATCGAGGTTTATTACGGAATGTTTGTGCGGTTTTGGCGTTTGCTGCTGTACAATAGATGAGAGCAATGAACGACGATGGCGACCTATTGCGACAGTTCGCGGAGACGCAGGACGAGCCGTGCTTCGCCGTGCTGGTCCAGAGACACATCGGATTCGTCTATGCCGTCTGCCTCCGCCGTCTGCGCAATCCCCACGCAGCGCAGGATGCAACGCAAGCGGTGTTCGTGGTGCTGGCGCGCAAGGCCGGTGCGGTCGCCAGGGGGCCCAGCGTGATTGGCTGGCTGCACCGCAGCGCCTGCTACGAAACAAAGAACATCATGCGGGCCCAAGCGAATCGCCTCGCGCGGGAAACCGAAGCCCAGCGCCTCGGTACGACGACTCCTGCAACCCGGCAGGATCTACAGGCCATCGAGGCGGTGCTCGACGATGCCTTGTCTGAGCTGCCTAGCGGCGACCGCGAGACCATCCTGGCGCGGTATTTTTCCGGATTCAGCTACGCGGAGATTGGCACCACGTTGCGGCTGAGCGAAAACGCGGCGCGGATGCGCGTCGAGCGCGCGCTCGCAAAGCTGCGCAACCAACTGGCGCGCCGCGGAGTCACCTCGATGGCCGTCGCGCTGTCCGAAGCGTTGCCCGCCTATGCGTCCGCCAGCGTGCCGAGCGGATTCGTCGTCTGCGTCACGAAGGCTTCGGTGCTGGGAATGGCTGGCGGGACTGGCGCTGCAGCGATCAGCGGTTTTATGAGCACAGCCAAAGTAGTGATCGGCGTCGCCCTAGCGGCTGCAATCGGCGGTTCTCTTTATGAGTTCCACCACATCTCGGACCTTGATGCGAGTCTGGCCGTAGCGCGCGCCCAAAGCGCCGCGTCCAGTAAACAACTCCAAGCGATCCAGCGCGAGATATCCGCCTTGAAGCAGCAGGCGGCTGGGGCGGAGCGGGCGATGTCCGCGCCCACGGGAACAGCAACCACCGCAAGATCGGCCCAAGCAACCCCGGTCCCCGGGGTCACGCCCAAGCCACCGAACGGTTGGTTCAAAAACGGCAGCGCGAACGATCTCTACGAAGTCGGTGTCGATGAAAATAATACGTGGGGCGGAATGGCGAGTGCCTATGCGAAGTCGACGGGCGCGGCGGATGGCAAGTTCGGCGGAATGATGCAGACAATTTCCGCCGATGCGTATCAGGACCAGCGCGTCCGCTTGAGCGGTTGGGTGAAAACCGAGGACGCGAACGACGGTGGTGGCCACTTGTGGCTGCGCGTCGACGGCCAGCAACCGAACCAAATGCTCGGGTTCGACAACATGGACGGGCGTGCGCCGACAGGCACCACCGACTGGCAGGATTACTCAATCGTGCTGGATGTGCCAGCCGGCGCGACCAGTTTGAACTACGGTTTCTTCGTCCAGGGGAAAGGCCAGATGTGGGTAAACGGCGTGACCATCACACCCGTGGGGACCGATGTGCCAGCGACCAATCTGCTCAACAAGCAACCGCCACTACCGACGACGCCGGTGAACCTCGGTTTCACTCCGCCGGGCGCGAAGTAAATAGAGGCAATCTCACTGACGTGGTGCGGTTCTTTGAGCACTGAGTCCCACTCGAATCGAAGATCAAAGACAACTCTGTGCTCCGCATTAGACTCCGAACCCCTTCATCGCCGCTTTGACCCGCCAGAATTCCTCCGGATGCCCGCGACTCGCTGCCGGGCAACCTCCGATCCCCTAATCCGGGTCCTGCGGACCACCCTGCCCTACTGCGGCGGAGCCTGGTAAGCCTCAACGAGTGCCACCCCAGTCGCCCCGTTGACGCCAGAAACGACGGCTGTGTAGGAACCCGGAGCGAGTGTCAGGATCAACGCGCAGTCCGCGCTGCCCTGAGGCAGGGCGAAAGCGCCCACCGCCGAGGCCGTCGCCGCAATCTGTGAGGCGTTGGAATTGGTAGACCACCCTATGTTCGTTGCCACCGTCGTACCGGCCGCATTAACTATGCTCAGGGTAGGCTGAGCGAGCGCCCCCGTCACTCCGAACTGGGAAAGGGTCGGACCAACCGCCCGGAGGAGCGCCGTAACCGATTGGGACCCGTGGACCACAATCCCTCCGATCTCGACCGCAGATCCACCGGAAACGAAAGCCCGGGTCGAGATGGTGATCAGCTCTGGATCGCCTGCCTGGACCTCATACACCTCCGCCAAGCCGACTCCCGTGGTCCCATTCAAGCCGGCAACCTCCGCCGTGTAGGCCCCGGGCGGAAGGCCGGTCAACAGGGCGCAGTCCGGGCTGTCCAGCGGAAGCGCGAAGGCTCCCGTTGTCACAAATGCCGCGGCAATCTGAGCCGCATTGGCATTCGTCCCCCACCCTGTGTTCGTGGCCACAACCGTGCCGGACGCGTTATAGAGTGTGAGGACGGGCTGCGCCAGGAATCCGGACACCCCAAACTGGGAAAGCGAAGGCCCCACCCCACGCACCAGGACCTGTTCAGTCGATCCCGGTGGCCCAGATATGATGAAGCCTGCAATGAGTATGTTGGCGCCTGCGCCCACCTGCGCACGGCTGGAGATGTCAATCAATCGAGTCGCCGCGGTCAGTACCGCCGCAGTGCTCGTCACCGTGCCGGCGGCGTTTGTCACCGTGACGGTGTAGGTCCCTGGCAGCGATGCGGTGTAGGTGGATCCGATGGCCCCCGTAATAGGCATGCCGTCCAACAGCCACTGGTAGCTGGGGCTTGGAATTCCAGAGGCGGTGACAGCAAGGGTATCCGTCGAGCCGAATGCAAGCGTTCCACCGACGGGCTGTAGGGAGATAGCCGGCGGGTTGCCAACAGGAGTGGCCAGGACGATCTCGCCTAGGGAGACTGCCGGGAGAAAAACATGCCCTGCAGCATCGACGGCGAAGCCGCCTACGTTCAGCTGGAACAGCTGGGCCGTTTGTGAACTGACGAGATTCGAATCGTAGGTAACCCCATTCGCATTAACAACGGCGAATCCCCCCAGTACCCCGACATAGAAATTTCCGCTGCTGTCGATGGCAAGGGATTGCGGTAGCGGCCCCTCGGTAAAGTAAGATGACGATATTACTCCGGGAATCTGCGTAAATGATCCAGGACCCGTAATTTTGAAGATACATGCACCCGTGCCTTGCGCGATGAGCAAGGCGCTGTTGTACAAAGTCGCCGATACGTAGGGTACGCCTGTGCTATCCACGGCCACTCCGTCAAAGTTGCTGAAGCCGGCGCCCTGGAACCCATTGAGTACGTCGGTGGAACTCACCGTCAGATTCGACGCTAGTAACAATGTTGTGGTTGTGCCATTTGCGGTAACCTTCCGCAGCGCATGATTGCCGGCGTCCACAACATAAACGTTTCCTACGCCATCTACCGCTACAGCCTTAGGTTGGTTAAATTCCGCCGCCAAACCGGTGCCGTCCACGTCTCCTTGGATCAACCCAGCGATCGTGGTTACTGCCCCCAAGGGAGTAACCTTCCGGACGGCGTTGTTGCCAGTATCGGCAACGTAGATGTTGCCCGAGGCGTCGCAGGCGATCCCAATCGGATTTTGAAAGGAAGCCGCCGAACCTTGGCCGTCGGCCGATCCCGCCGCGGTCAGGCTTCCGGCGATAAGCGTGATGCCACCAGTGGCCGTGTACTTCTCGAGCGCATTGCCTGCCGTGAAATAGAGGTTCCCGGAGGAATCGACGGCCACACCATTAGGCCCGCTCCCTGTGATCGTAGCCAGCACTGATGCGGAATACTGCGTCGCGGAGCCGCTCTGGGCGTGAACTATCCCAGCGAACGGTAGCAGGGCGGACAGGAGTAAGGCGACACGGACAATCGCGATACGGAATTTGGGCATCTCAAATGAAAGGACAAGCGGCGGGTAGGAACCTACCATTCGATTTTCGCTATTGGCGGTAGCCACCGCATTAATAGTGGCTTACGTCTGAATCTAGCCGGATCGAACAATCCTTCCATGGAAGCAGGACAATTGCCCCTTTTTCCAAGTGCTGCGAGATTTTAAGAGGCGACAGGAGCAACCTACCAGCGACCACCCTGAGGTCATTTCCCCTCATTCGTGACCTCGCGTGCGATGCTGCTGGGAAAGCCGCGCTCGTCCTTAACGGAAATTCCTCGCGCAACCAAATCCTTGGCGAGCATCTTGGTCTGAAACCATTGACATGCAACCATCATGGTGTCTGTTCTGACACCATGGTCAAGGCGGTTATCGACACCAATATTCTCGTCGCCGGTCTGCGTTCCCGTAAGGGAGCGTCCAATAAGGTGATCGCCGCCGCCGCCAGAAAACGTTTCGTTCCTTTCTTATCGGTGCCCCTTTACTGCGAATATCTCGATGTTCTGAGCCGGCCCGGCATCGTGCCGCTTTCGCCCAAGCGGGTTCAGGAATTCTGTTTTTCGTTCGTCACGATTTCACGTCTTCAGGACATTTACTTTCTTTGGCGGCCCTTGCTGCCAGATCCCAAAGACGATATGGTTCTTGAGTTGGCCGTTGCCGGCCAGGTTTCCCATATTGTAACCTTCAACTCGGGCGACTTCCGTCCTGCTGCCGCCTTTGGCATTCAGACGGCCAGCCCGGCAGCCTTTCTTTCACTACTATGAGCGCCATCACTGTCAGATTGCCCAATTCAGTCCACGGCGAGGCGAAGCAGCTCGCTGCCGCCGACGGAGCTTCGATCAATAACTTTATCGTATCGGCAGTCGCCGAAAAGATCGCCGCTCGCCGCACCGTCGGCTGGCTCAAGCAACAGGCGGGAGCGCGTGGCTCCCCGAAAAGGTTACTCGCCATTTTGGCTGAAGCCCCCGACGTCCCGCCGATGCCCGGGGACGAATTGCCTCCGGCTCGAAACAAGCGGCGCAAATAGATTTGCCACGGATTTGCCAGCAAACGTGTTTCTGGCTTGTTTTTGTTGCAACTCGCTGCACGTTCCTGCCAGTTCTAACTCACTTAAAATCAACTTAAAGCACGCTCAGCGAAGCTTTTCCGTTGTTCGGATTAGGGCGGTTCGAATCCCCCTCTCTCCGCCAAGTAAGTCGTTGATATTCAATGACCGGCGGAACCCCGAACTCAGATTTGCCAGGCGACGTGGCAAATCCATAATGAATCCACGCAGTTCGTTCGTCGTCTCACAGTTCACAAATCCATCGAAGGAAATCGTTTTCCGAGTCTCGGGTTGGCTGGACGGTGTACGCGCCCGCAAGAATTTCCTGACCCGCGCCGAAGCGCAGGCCGAGCGACAAGCCCTCGAGATCCTGCAAAGCCAGGCCGAGACCGGCATCCGGCCGACGGCGACGCGCTTAAGAGTTTCTGGCGCTGTGAAGGACGCGGCCTCTGCCCGAACCCTCTCTGGCACGGGGAGCGGGCTAAACTGAGCCAGTAAATGGGCTTCTCCGATTGAGCCTAGATGGATGAGCGGCCCCGCATCGCACACCGCAGCTATCGAAGCCGCGGATTTAGGTGCGGCCATTCAGCCCCCAGGTCACGTCCTCCCGAACGGCCTGCCATTCCTCTTCCGCTCGGGCAACGTCGGCTTCACCCACGCGCTCGACGGCTTCTTCGCGCGTCAGGCCGCCACGCAGGCGGGCTTCCAGGACGGCATCGAGGTAGAGATGGCGCATACCTTCACGCAAAGCCCTGTCCAGAACATCCGCCGCATCGGCATGCTTGAGGCGGATCACCTCGTCCAATTGTAAATTCAGGGCATCAACGGCCACGTTTGAATAGTAGCACGCGATGAGGCCCATTCACAAGCGGCATTTGCCCCGCTCTCGACTCCGAGATTTCCGGAGGCTGATTTGAGTAATTTCGGCAACTTCTTGACGGATGCGCGCTTTGCGCTCGTCTCAATGTGGGTGTAGTGGTGGCTGATGTTCCGCCGATGCCCGGCGACGAGTTGTAAGCGCGGCCTAAGGGTCGCACGCCGGAATTCGTTTTCATAGACGTCGCGAGGGACCGCGTTCGGAAGGGGAATCGACCCCATGATGGGTCTCCAGTCCACTCAATCGGGAATGGGCCTGTCGGGTCTGCGGTTGGGAGCCAATATGGGGCCATTTCAAAATTTGGGCTACAACCCGGCTCACGGTCTGAGGCAGATCCATGAGACCGCTGCGGAGGGATCGCGCCCAAGCCCGGCTCCGATCGAGAACCGGCTTCGCCACCGAATGCTCCGATCCCAGGAGATCGAGCGCAGCCTCTCGGTTTCCATCCGGTAGCCTGTCCAGCAATGCGGCCTTGTCGGGCGTATGAACTACGCAGGATATCTTCAACCGCGCAGCCTTTCGACACTCGATGCGCTATGATCCGCCGTGCTTCACCAACGGGAGCACTGCACGCTCACTGATCTGCGTGTGATGGTGCATCCGGGTGCGCGAAGATTCCTTCGGAATATAGGCGCGGAGACATGCTTCGGCCTCCAGCCAGTCGTCGCGGTCATGTCCGTTCAACGAACCGTATTGTATATAGAGATGATTGGCATAATCGCGAATCTCGTCCTCGGACGGTTGCGGTGTAATGCGAGCTGCAGGCACCGGGTAGTTTTGTGATGTAACCATGCGTCGAGGATGCACCCACTTCTGCTTCCGCGATATGGGGTCTTGTTCGCCCTCTCGCTGACGGGCAAGGGCACGCGCGGCTTATCCCCCGGCTTCACCGTGACAGGTCCGCCAAAGCGAGTTTCTGTTCCGGACAATGAGCGTGTCGTTCATAGTCACGTCGGCTGTTCGCGGCATGGATAATGCGCCGAGACTGCTGAGGGCCGCCACGAACGATTTTTCGGGCCTCATATCGCCGTGAAAATCGCCTCGCCGAGCATCCCCGTGAATGGGTTCGCGCGATCTTCCCCCCGGCAACCAACCAACTGCGCGAAAGGAAAAGGCCAGCGTCAGCCCTCCGTAGAATCGAGCTCGCGAGCAAGTATGAGTTCTTGGATTCGAAATGGGTGTGCCGAAGCGGTCCGTGCCGCAATTTTCTTGGCGGTATGACTTCGGATGACCGAAATCTCCCGTCTGCTCATCCCAAGTCGGATTGCGACCTCGCATTCACCGAACCCTTCAGCAAAGAGCTCCAACAGGCCGCGCTCAAGCAAGCTAAGTGTGTCGCTCAGCAAATCCGAATCCTGTTTGGGCGACATTCAAGCAACCGAGACACGCGTACGGGCGCTGTCAATTCACTTGGCTCGAACTGGGGTAAAGACCTTATGCCAGCGCCGATGGACAACCTAAAGGCGGGCCGCCGATTGAAGCATAGGGCTTCGGTTAACACCCCATATCGCCCAGATGCGTTTTCCCCTAGACTGACAGCTCCAAACATCCCCGCCGACTGTTCCTAGCCGCGCGGCGTGATCCGGCTAACTCGTCAACTTATGGCTAAGAATCCTCTCGGCAAAGGCGTCCTGACAAAAAATTTCGCCGGGATCGGCACGGTGACCCGCGAAATGGTGTATGCGCGTGCGCGTGAATTAGCCTCGCTCGCAGGTCATGCGCCTCCGCATGTACGGCAGTCGGACTATGAGCAGGCGAAACGTGAGTTGACTGGCGAGTCGGACATGGATCGGCAAGACGAAGTGCTTGAATCGATCCCTGAGACTGAACGCTGGGATCCCGTGCCAGGTTCAAGCGGCCACCAAGCGCCTGAATCTCCGAGCGAAGACGAGGATGACGAAGGGCGAAGCGAAACCGAGCAACTGGTGGATGAAGGAGCCGAGGAAGCAGAGCGCGATCGAATGTTTCAAGCCGCCCAGGAAGCCGAGAATACGGATCAGCGCGAACGGTGAGTTCCAAGCCTTATGCCAAACCTTCACAAGATCCTGTCGAGAAGGCTTAAATTCATCGGCATCGCCGCGAACCATGGCGGTTTTGAAGTAAAACAATATCTGCTCGGGATATTGCGCGAGGCAGGCTATCATGTCACCGATTTAGGAAACAACCGACCGCAACCAGACGATGATAATTCAGATTTTATCGTCCCCTTGGCTCGTGCCGTCGCGGCCGGAACGGTCGACCGCGGAATTGGCATTTGCGGTAGCGGGGAAGATGCTTCGATCGCCGCAAACAAAGTGGCGGGCGTCCGCGCACGTCGGGTCGATGAGACGATCCCGGCACCTCAAGGCGGCGAGAACGATGACCTCAACCTGATCTGCCTTGACGGCCATCTGGTTGGCCATGCGGTCGCGTGGGAACGGGTTCAGATTTTTCTTGCGGCGCATTTCAGCGGCGTAGAGCGCCACCGGCGCAGTCTGGCAAAAGTGGCCGCGGTCGACGGGCAGCCTTTGAAGAGCACGTCGTAAAAGTCCAGCTGACCTGACGCAGCCGAAATGAGCCATTGCCGGTGAGAGTCTGGGCAGGGAGCGTCTCTTGGGGGAGGCGCCCGCCGACAAGCGCCCTAGCGGAGAGGCTTCGTTCGAGATTCCAGAAAGGCGACGAGGTATTCGATCTCTGCCGGCTTCAATTTGGCGCCGTAGGCCGGCATGTTCACGCCGCCATTGACGATGCGGATGATCATATCGCTTGTTCTCAGTTTGTCGGCGATGAACGTAAGATCGGGACCCCGAAGGCCGCCGCGGCCCTGGATCAGATGGCAGTCGATGCAGGATTTTTCCTGGAACAATTGCGCGCCAGCGAAGATGGGGCCGCTCGTGGCGCCAACGATCTGTGCGGTCAACGGCTCGGGGCTGAAATTGGGCGACCATGGAGACTTTCTTCCCACCACCCAAAGGGCGCCGATGACCGTCACCGTGAGTAGGACGCCGACCACCGCCCAGGGGCGCCGAAGGGGGCTGCGTTCGCCGCTCGGGGCGAGAAAAGGAAGAACGATCAGGAGCAAGCCGGCGGTCAGCGGTCCGAAAACCATGAAAATCCTTTCCGTGCCGTGCGGGAGCAACGCGAGCACCGCGAAATACCAGAGCAGATACCAGTCCGGCCGCGGATCCGCAGCGATGATGCTGGGATCGGGCGGCTTGCCCAGTTCCGGCGGACCGAAGACAACTGCCAGCAGCGCGATCGCGCCGATCATCCCGACGCAAAAAACCACGTCCCGCCATGCTGCGTCGGGCCAGAAGGGGCGGCCGCTCTTTTTCAGGAGCGCCTGGTAATTCGCCCGATAGGTTTTGGGGTCGACCGGCTCTCCAGCCTTGGGCGGTTCAGCCACACCGTGACGCAAGACCAGGAGCAGATGCAGTCCGATGAAGGCAAACGTCAACGCTGGCACGATGAAAACGTGGATAGCGAAAAAGCGGTTCAGGGTCGCGCCGCCCACGGTTTCACCGCCGAGCGTAAATCGGGCGACCCATTCGCCGATCAGGGGTATCCTCCCCGCTTGCTCCGCCGCCACCACGACCGACCAGACCGCATTCTGGTCCCATCGCAAAAGCTGTCCGGTAAAACCCATCAGCAGAATAAAGCCGAGGAGCAGCACGCCGGTCATCCAATTCATTTCGCGGGGAAACTTGTACGACCCGAAGAGAAAGACTTGGGCCATGTGAAGACCGACCATCAAGACCATCGCCGACGCGCCAAAATAATGCAGGCCCCGCATAAAGTTTCCGAAGGGCGCGTCGTGCGTGATGAATTGGAGCGTGGGATAGGCGTCCGTGGCCGACGGGCTGTAGGCAAACGCCAGCGCCACTCCGCTGACCACCTGGATCATGAACGCGCACAGGGTTGCGCTCCCAAAGACATACCACCAGCGGGCGTCGTGGGGCACCAGATGGCGCAGCATTGGCCCCAGGGTGGCGGAAAGGCCCAAGCGGTCGTCGATCCAGCCAACCGCATTCTTAAATGTCTTCTGTAACATCTCCATCTCAGCCTCGTTGGATTTCGATCGGCCTGGTCTGGATTTGCACCTCGCCACCCCACACCCGAACCGGATAGCGCGCCAGCGGCGCCGGGGGCGGTCCGGCGGCAACGCTGCCGTCTTCATAATAGACTCCTCCGTGACAGGGGCACATGAATAGCCCCGCCGACGGCTGCCAGCGGACCGGGCAGCCCAAATGGCTGCAATTGATGGCGAAAGCGATGAAGTCCTGCTCGGAGGTGCGCCGCAGCCAGGCAGCCGTCTTGGCGGTCATCCCCGCCCAGGGCAGCGGCGACGCATCCAGAAAATCGACCGCGGAGGTTTCCCCAACCTTGAAATCGCCGACCTTGCCGACGGTGCGCCAAACCGCGGGGTCCCTCCGGAATAATGGCGCGAAAATGAACCCGATCAACGGGAGGGTCACAATCGCTCCGCCTACTCCAGCGACTGCCAAGGAGAATTTCCCAAGGAATCTTCGACGCGTGATTTCCTCCCGCGTCGCCTCCCGGCACGGCTGGGAAGGGTCAGGATTGCTTTCGCTCATGAAGAATTTCGGCGATCCAGCCGCTCAGCATGACCGTGAACAGGCCAAGCCCAGCGATCAGGATGACCCAGGATGTGATGATGCCCCAGAAAACAAGGGCTGCTCCCAGGGCCATGCCCGCGGGGCAATAGGTCGGGCGCGGAAGGCGCTCGGGCGGAAGCGGGTCCCATTCGGGGCGGGATGGTGGCGGTACGGTGAGGGTCATATCTTTTCCATTGCCGGACTCCCGGATTCGGCGAACCAGCGCGCGATCTGCGCCACGATCGCGCTCAGATAGATTAGACACATCGGGACCCACATGAGCAGCCCACCGATTTGCTGATCCCGTTCCGGCGTTATGCCCCAGCCCGCGCGAATGGTGTCCAGCATGCCGTAACGATCGATCGGCTGCATGGCGTAAATGGAGCAGACCGTGACCGGCGAGAATGTGATGATGATCCCGAGAACGCTGCAGGTGACGCAGGCGCTGAATAAGTACGCAATCGCATGGGGTGGAGAAAGGCACTCGTTCTCACGCGGCGCCAGAATTTGCCGCCAGAACACGCCGCCCAGCACGAGCAGCGAAACCGTTTGCAGCGCATGGACCGGGCGGGAGGAGATCGCCGCGTTGCACAGAGCCGGCGCATGCCAGAACCACATCGCGCCGACGCCGGCGATCCAGCCAAACAGCGGACGACCAAGGTTGCGCGGGCGCATCGCCAGCGAAAGCGATCGTGGCAGGCTGAGCAGCACCAGGGCTGGTACCACGAGCAGCAAAATGATGTGCTGCAGCATGTGGGCACTGAAAAGGTATCCGTCGGCAAGCGCATTGATCGGCGACATAAGCGTTACCAGAGCGAGCCCCAGTGCCCCCGCAAAATAGGCGAAGCGCCGGTGAGCCCCAAACATCGCGAGGTAGCAGGCAAGCGTGCCTGCGCCGACTGGGAGGCTGGCGCCGCCCCAAGTCCAGCCGGTGAAAAGGAATTGCCCGGTGGTCATCGGAGGTGCGGCAGGAGATAAATGGTCGAGAACACAACCAACCAAACTCCATCGACAAAATGCCAGTAGAGGGCGACCGCCTTGAGTGCCGGCGAAGGGCGGCGCCTGAAATCAGCCGCCAGCGTCAGTCCGAGCACGATGAGCAGGGCAATCAATCCGACGCAGACGTGTAAGCCGTGAAACCCGGTGAGGGTAAAAAAAGTCGTTGCGAACAAGTTTAGATTCACACTCGCGCCATGTTTGAACAGAGTCCTGTACTCAAGTCCCTGGCCGATGAGAAAGACGCCGCCGAGGAGGATGGTCGCTGCCAGCCAGGCCCGCATCGCACGCTGCTTGCCCTGATTCAGGCTGACTTCCGAGCACCAGAGAGTGAAACTGCTCGCAAATAGGCAGAGGCTGAAGAGGCCCGTCTTGGCTGGATTTAGGTTGTGCGCGCTTGGCCCCGCCTGCGGCGTCGCATTGTAAAAAAGGTACGCGAGAACCAGCACCGCGAAGAAAGCGGTCTCCGAAATAATGAAGGCGATGACGGCGGTTTTGTTCTTCTCCGGGGCAAAGGTTTCGGCCTTCCATCTCGCGCCCACCATCGGATCGGGACGGTCCGGGTTCGCGTCGTCCCAAAGCGGGCGCCGGCTGCGGATCGGCGGCAGCCGATAAAAGTTCTCATGGGGCGGCGGCGAAGTGGTCGCCCACTCAAGCGTCCATGCTTTCCAGGGGTTGTCGCCGGCACGCTGGCCGTTCAGCAGGCTGGTCACCAGATTCCAGACGAAGAGCAGCGATGCCGCCGCCATGAGGAACGCACCGACGGTCGAAACCAGGTTCATCCAGCCCCAGCCTGGCAGCTCAGCATAAGTATAGACGCGCCGCGGCATACCTGCCAGCCCGAGAAAATGTTGAATGACGAACGTCAGGTTGAACCCGAGCGTCATCAGCCAAAACGTCCATTTCCCGAGGCGCTCCGACAGCATCCGACCGCTCATTTTTGGAAACCAATAATGCAGTGCCCCCAGAATGGAGAAAACGATCAGGCCGACGAAGACGAAGTGGAAATGCGCGACCAGATAGTAGCTGTTTTTGGTCTGCCAATCGAGCGCGGCGACGGCGAGACTGACTCCGGTCAGTCCGGCGAGGAGGAATTGGACCAGCGCCGCGACGCAGAAAAGCATCGGCGTATCCAGCCGGATCCGGCCGCCGACCATGGTAGCGCTCCAGGCGAGCACTTTCACTCCGGTTGGAATCGCGATCAGCATGCTTGATGCGACGAAAAACAAATCCACGGTATGCCCAAGGCCGACCGTGAACATGTGATGCGCCCATACCAGCAGGCTCAGGAATGCGATCGCGACCGTTGAGCCCGCGACAAACTCGTAGCCGAAAATCGGCTTGCGGGCGAATACCGGAATCACTTCCGAGAGGATGCCAAATGCCGGTATCGCGACAATGTAGACCTCCGGATGCCCGAACGCCCAGAAGATGTGCTGCCACATGATCGCCGAGCCCCCGCCGGGCGGAAGGAAGAAATGCGCGCCGAGCAGCCGGTCGATCAACAGCATCACAAGGCCGGCGTTCAGGACCGGCAACGCGAGGATGACGAGAAATGAATTGACGAAAATCATCCACGAGAAAAGCGGTAGGCGGCGCAGGGTCATATGCGCCGCCCGCTGGGTGAGCACCGTGGCGATGAGATTGATCGACGTGCCGACCGAGCCGATGCCAAGGATGAGGAGCGCCAGAACCCAATAATCCACGCCAGGCTGCGAAGAGTATGGCGTCTCGCTCAACGGCGCATAGGCGAACCAGCCGACGGCGGGAGCCCCGCCCGCAAGAAAGCTAAAATGCAGCAGCAGCCCGCCGAAGGGGACCAACCAGAAGCTGAAGGCATTGAGCCGCGGAAACGCCATGTCCCTTGCGCCGATCTGCAGGGGGACGATATAATTGGCCAACCCGAAGAGTGCCGGCATCGCGACCAGGAAAATCATCGTGGTTCCGTGCATGGTGAACACCATGTTGTAGGTGTCCGGTTGGAGGAGGTGGTTGTTCGGCACGGCAAGTTGGAGCCGTATGAGCAGCGCCTCGATGCCGCCGATCACAAAAAAGACCAGCGCCGTCGCCAAATATAGCATCCCGATGCGCTTGTGGTCCACGGTCGAGATCCACTTCATCGTCCAATGCTCCCTTTCTTCGGGAGTCGAGAGGCCGGCGCGGGCCAGGATGGCGGTGAGTTCGCTCATCTTAGGGTCTCGAAGTAAGAGACGAGCTGCCCGAGCTGCTCGTCCGTAAATTTGAAGTCCGGCATTTTCGCGCCCGGCTTGACCCGTTGCGGGTCCGCCAGCCAGCGGCGGAGATTTTCCGGCGTATTCTCGGCGACCCCGGCGCCGAGCTGTCGGCGGCCGGCAAAATGCGTGAGGTCCGGCCCGACCCGGGCCCCGGCGCTCGTGCCGCTGATCGCATGACAGCTCACGCAGCTCGTCTGCTCAAAAAGCGCAAGGCCCTTGCGGGCCTCCGGATCGCTGGGCTGGGCCGCCGGTCGAAGCTGCGCACTCTGCCAGGCGGCAAACTTCGCCGGAGGCTCCGCAATGACGAGGAAATGCATCCAGGCGTGTTCGGTCCCACAAAATTCCGAACAGACGCCGAGATAGGTTCCAGGCGCATCAGCCTCGATCCAGATGTGATTCGGATGGCCTGGGATCGCGGTTATTTTTCGTGCCAGCTCCGGCACCCAAAACTCATGCAACACGTCGGCTGAGTCGAACTGCACGGACATCGCCCGGCCGACGGGGATGTGGATCTCATTTGCGGCCACGACGCCGGATTGCGGATAACGAGCCTCCCACCACCATTGATGGCCGATAACGAAAAGGTCGGGCGCCGGCGCCGGCGGAGGATCGGACAAGCTCATCGTTCGTGCAGTGAGCGTAAACAGCGCCACGACGATCGCACACGGTATCGCCGTCCAGACGATCTCGATCGTTCTGTTCCCCGCAACCTGGCGGGGATCCGGCTCGCCCTCGCGCCAGCGGAAGCGCATGAGCGCATAGACGATGACTCCGGCCACAATCGCGAAAATGACTGCGAGAATAACGCTCGATTCGACACCCAGGTTGAAAATTGCGCGGGCCTGGGGTGATTGGGGATGAAACACCTGCAAAACGGCGGCGAAGGGTAAGCGCATCTCATCACGGTCCATGGGGGGTGCGCTTTCGACCTCGCGATCCTAGGGCGAACGCCGGCTGGTTCCGGCGACAACGACGGAAAAATTCTGCCCTTCCCAGCGATTCGCTTCGGCCCAATAAAAGGTGAAGATGGCTTTTGCTCCAGCCGGCAGTTTGCCGGTGGGCACATCAGCCCAATGCATTCCGAGGCCGCAGGCGCTCGTTTCCACATCGCTGGCGGTCGCCCATCCGTCGAGGGTCCAATGAATCTTGGCCGATTGTTCGGTGATGATGCGCAGCCCGCTACCTTTTCGCATCTGTTCCGGCTGACGAGCAAACGTCCACATCTCCATTTTACTACCCACGCTGCCCTTGGCGTAACGCTGGTAAACCGGCTCGATGCGGTCGAAACAAACACCATCGTGGCTGCTGCGCGCGAGCGATATGTATTCCGCATGTGCCCAGCACAAAGGCATGGCTGAGCCGGTCGGGCCGCCGAACTTCAGGTTCCGTTCCGGCAAATCAGCCGCATCCCAGAGCTGCTCAGGCAGCATCCCACCAGGGTTCGCGAATTTCTCCAGGGCCGCGATGAACGGCTTCGGATCGCGCCCGGCAGCCAGTTCGTAATGACCGCGCTCGCCGGCCAGGATGGGCCAGGAGCGCCCGACTCCCGTCCCGTCGAAGGCGCTCCCATCGTCCTTTTGACCATAACCGTCATGGTTATACCGCCGCCAACATGGACCCTGCGGCAGATCGTGCTTAAGCACTTGGTCGATCACGGCGACGGAGTCGACGATCAGCGGGTCATCGGCCGCACGCACCCCAAGCCGGACCAATTGGAGAAAGTCGCCGCCCACAATATTGCGCGCGGGATGCTTGCCGCCGCCGTTGGCGATCTCGATCAGGGCGCTATTCGGATCGGCCGCCACTTTGGTCTGTTGCGGGGCCGCCGGGGTAATGCGCACATAATGCCGCGGTTTGTCTTTCACCAGCTCCCCCCGATCCGTGGCCGTCCATTCCTCCAGGTGCGATGAAAGCCAGTCGGCATATGCGACCAGGAAATCCGCCGTGATCGCCTCATTCCGGTCGCGCGCAAAATCGGCCGCACAGATCAGGGCCGCGATCATCGATGCCAGCGTCGAAGGCGAGTAGCCGGAATTTTCCTCCCAACGCTCCTGGGCGGTCACAGGACCGTGGATGATCAAGTAACGCGCCGCGCGGGAGATCAACGTCCAGGGGTCGAACTGCCGCAGGATGTTTTCCCGCCGCAAGCGCCAGGCCAGCAATATCGGCACGGCTACCTCGTCCAACTGAATGCCCTTCCAATAAGGTTCGCCTGTGATCGAGCTGTTTTGCGGCATGCTGCCATCGGCCTCCTGGACGCAAGCGAGCCAGATAAGGGCGCGCAACGGCGACTCTGTCCGCCCGCAAGCGAGCAACGCCGTGGCGGTTTGCACCATATCGCGCGTCCACACGAGATGATACCCCCCCTGATCGCTGTCGTCCTTGGTTTCGCCCCAGGGAATGCTCAGCGACGCCACAAAGGCTCCTGGAAAGGTCTTGTCCTCATGCGCGAGCAGAATGCATCGGCTCAGCCGCATCAGGTGTCCGCCATCGCCGGTATCCGCGGCCAACTCATCCTTGGAACGCGTGCGCTGCCACTGGCTGACGTATTTGTCCCGCTGCTGGGTGAACGGCGTGGCCAGAGTTTGCAGGAGCTGGGTCGAGGCGCTCTGAGCGCTGCGCCCAAAGGCGACGGCGATGACAAACTGCAAGCCTTGGGACAGGTCGATTTCGCCGGTGAGGGCGATATTGCCATCCAGGGCCTGCTCGAAGCTCCAATCCATCTTGAAATTGCCCATGAGGTCCTGCCAGCCATCGCTGGACCCCACGTAACCGACCGAGCGCCGCGTGAAATCGGGCGCACAGCCCAGCACCATATGGACATCCTCGCGCTCGGCTTGGAAGAGCTTTCGGCCCTCGGTATCGTGGCACCGGGCTGAATTGTTCTCGCCTGTTCCCTTCAAGTGCGGAGCGAGCAGGGCATACAGACGCAACTTGCCGCGCAGTTTCTCATCCAGAATCTCGAGCCGAGTCTGCATCAGAAGGACCGATGAGTGCGGCTCCCCGATGATTTCCTTGACCAGGCGATAGCGGCCGTTGCGATCCGAGTTGGTCAGCCGGTACAGCAACACGTTATGCTCCGGGTATTCGATCTTGTGATCGAGATCCCGTTTTTCTTCATGGCAAAACGTCTCGCCGTCGGTGATGAGAATTTGTAGGTCGCGCGTATTCGGCGTGTCCACGTGAGGGTAATAGACTTCGTTCACAATGCCGTGGCTCAACGTGAACCAGAGGCGCGAACTGGTATGATAGGCCGTGCCGACGCCGTCCTTGGCGCTGGACGTCCATCGCGGTTCGATTCCCGGTGCGCCGGGTGCATTGGCGTGGGACGTTCGCTTCACGCAGTCGGGGGTCTTTTGGAGGTCAGCCGAAGCTGAACGATATTGGGCGGAAACGGGATAGCACACGCCCAGCCTATGGCCACCGCAAGCTTGCGGCTGAGGGTCGGCAGCTTTGACAGGTAGATTCCGCGCCATAAGAACCAGGCGACGAAGCCAGACAGCTTGAATCCGTAGATTTCCGCCACGGCGTTGCGATGCCCGATAGAGGCAAGCATGCCTCGCGGCCGAAAATTAAACGGCTTTGTCGCAGCGCCTTGGGATACACGCTCTAGATTCTTCGCCAACTGCCGGGCCTGTTGGATCGCGAACTGCGCGGTCGCGGGACATGGCCGGCCGTTGTACGCGTTGGGGACGAGCGAACAGTCGCCAAGCGTCCAGAGATTGGCCACGCCCTTTACCCGCATGTCCGGGTCGGCCTGCAGTCTTCCTTTCTCCAGCGGGAGCCCCAGTCCCTTGATCAGCGGATGCGTCTCTGTGCCCACCGTGCAGACAATCATTGCCGTCTCGATCCGCTCGCCAGAAGTCAGTTGCACCGCGACGGAGGTGGCCTTCTCGGCGGCGGTCTTCAGTCGCACCTCGATTTTGTTTTTGCGGAGCTTCTGCAGCGTAAACCCGGATAATGACTGATGATTCAATTCCGGCAGAAGGCGGTCTCCCTTGTGTAGCAGAACAAGACGATGCGGTGTGCTCTTTAACTCCGGATAGAATCGGCGGATGGCCCGCATCAGATCCGCGAGATGCCCAGCGACCTCCACACCGCTGAATCCTCCGCCGACGACGACCGCGGTCAGCAGGCGCTCGCGGACCCCGGCATCGGGCTCAGACGCGGCTAGTTCGAAGTTGCCGATCACATCGTCGCCCATGTCGATCGCATCGACGACCGTCTTCAACGCATAGCCCCGCGAGCCCAGGCCCGGGATCTCCGCCAAATCCGCGGCCGCACCGCAAGCCAGCACCAAATGAGTGTAATGCATGGAACCCGCGGTCCCATCCTTGCGGACATAATGCGCTTCGTCCTTTTCTCGGTCGATTCGGTTGACGCGCCCCTCCAGCCACTGGGTGCGCCGGGTCAACGTGCGGCCGGCCACGACGACATCGAAGGGGGAGATGGTCCGCCCAACCACTTCCGGAAGCATGGGAGTAAAGACCAGATGATTCTCAACGCCGAGGACGACTATTTCCATCTGTTTCGGCAGCAAGCTTTCGAGCCGTTGCGCCAGGGTCACTCCGGCGAAGCCGCCTCCAACGATCACAAATCTTTTGATATCTTCCGACATGTTGATCTTGCGGCCATTCATCCCGCTTTCACGTTTCCGTGCCGGTTCCACAGCCTGAGTCCGGGAACACGGTAGGCAATGGCCAGGTATGCCCGTCGCGTGTCATCAACAAATCCGCCGCCGCCGGCCCCCAGGTGCCGGCGGCGTAATTGGGGAAATTGCGAGGACCCGCTTTAGCCCATGCCTTGAGCACCGGCATGAGAACCTGCCATGCGGCCTCGACCTGGTCCGCGCGCATGAACAACGTGGGGTCCCGGGTCATCACATCCCAGAGCAAAGTCTCGTAGGCGTCCGGAGAAGGGGTTGCAAAACTCCCCTTGTAATTGAAGCGCATCTCCACCGGTCGCAGGAGCATCTTTGGCCCTGGATATTTTACGGGAAAGCCGAACACGATGCCTTCCTCGGGCTGGATCGACAGGACCAAACTGGAGGGATGCCAATCGCGGCCGAGGTTGGAAGGGAAGGACCGGTGCGGCACGGTGCGGAAGTGGACGACGATCTGTGAAACCTGACCGGGCAAGCGCTTTCCGGAGCGCAGATAGAAGGGGACATCCTGCCAGCGCCAGGTGTCGACGAAAAGTTTTAAGGCTGCAAATGTATCCGTTTTGGAGTGCCGGGACACATCATCTTCACGGCGGTAACCGCGGACCTTTTTGCCATCGACGAGGCCCGGGCCATATTGTCCGCGCACGGCACATGCGCGAACCATCCCGGGAGTCATCGGCCGGATGGCGCGAAGCACGTCCACCTTCCGGTTGCGAATGTCGTCGGCATCGAACGAATTCATCGGCTCCATGGCCACGAGACAAAGGAGCTGCATCAGGTGATTCTGCACCATGTCGCGCAGGGCTCCTGATTGGTCGTAATAGCCGCCGCGTTCCTCGACTCCGACCGTTTCGGCGACGGTGATGGTCACATACTCCACGTAGCGCCGGTTCCAAATCGGTTCGATGAGCGGGTTGGCAAAGCGGAATGCCAGAATATTCTGCACCGTTTCCTTGCCCAGATAGTGGTCAATGCGGAAGATTTGCGATTCGTGAAAACTTTCCGTGAGCGAGCGGTTCAGCTTCCGCGCGGAATCCAAGTCCTGGCCGATCGGCTTTTCCACCACTAGGCGAGCGCGCGATCGATCTAGATTCAGGCCTGCGTTGGCCAGCATTTTGGGGATCACCCCGAACAGAACCGGCGGCGTCGCCATGTGAAAAATGCGGCAGGCTTTTGTCTTCCAGTCCTTCTCGAGCTTCGCGCATTTCGCCTTGAGATTGGAATAGGCGGCGGGATCGCCGTAATCTCCGCGTTCGTAGGTGATGTGGGCGGCGAAGTCATTCCAGTCGCCGCTTTTCACCTTACCTTTTCGGGAGAACCGCTTCACACCATCAAGGAAACGCTGGCGCAGCTTCACATCGCTAAAAGCGCTTCGCCCCACCGCCATAATCGCAAACTGCCTAGGCATCCGTCCGTCCTGGTGCAGGTCGAATAGCGACGGCATCAGCTTGCGCCAGGTCAGATCTCCCGTGCCTCCAAAAATCACAAAAATGGTCGGAATTATTTCCATGGGAGCACTCACTTTTTCTCCCATTGGGTGTGAAAGATGCCTCGGGCGTCGATCCGCTCATAGGTGTGCGAGCCGAAATAATCCCGTTGGGCCTGGATCAAATTCGCCGGCGACCAAGCGCTGCGGTAACCGTCAAGATACGCGAGCGAAACCATCAAGCCGGGCATGGGGATCCCCAATTCGCCCGCGACCCCGACGGCCTTGCGCAGGTTTTCCTGAAGCCCCATCACCTTCTTGGATAGGTTTGGGTCGAGAAGCGGATTCGCCAGGCCCGGGTTGGCGCGGAACGCGCCGCGGATGTCTTCCAGCAACGCGGCGCGAATAATGCAGCCGCCCCGCCAGATGCGGGCGATTGCCTCGAGATCCAGATGATACTCGTGCTTGGCTGAAGCCACGGCCAGCAGCGCCATGCCCTGCGCATAGGTGACGATCATTCCCGCGTAGAGGCCGTTCCGCAGTTGCTCGATGAACACTTGGCTGTCGCCTTCGAAATGACGGATCGGACGCGGCAACGCGCGGCTCCCCGCGGCGCGCTCCTTTTCCAGCGCGGACAGATTTCGCATCGCCACCGCGACGTCGATTGTCGGAAGCGGGACTTGCGCATCCATCGCGTCCTGCGAAGTCCACATGCCCGTGCCGGTTTGCTTGGCGGCATCGAGGATCACATCGATGAGCCGCTTGCCCGTCTTCTTGTCCATTTGCCCGAAAATACGGGCGGTGATTTCCATCAGGTAGGAGTTGAGCTCACCGCGATGCCAAAGGTCATAGATGTCGCGCAACTTATCGTCCGTCGCACCCAGGCCTCGTTTCAACAGATCGTAAGTTTCAGAAATGAGCTGCATCACGCCATACTCGATGCCGTTGTGAACCATTTTGACGTAATGGCCTGCTGAACTAGGACCGAGATAGGTGACGCAAGGCTCGCCATTCACATTGGCCGCGATCGCCTCGAATATCGGCCTGACCCGTTCGTAGGCGTCGGGCGGGCCGCCTGGCATGATGCTCGGGCCGTGGCGCGCACCGTACTCGCCCCCCGAGATGCCGACGCCAAGAAATTGGATCCCGCGCTTGGCCAGCATCTCCGTCCGCACCGCCATATCGCTAAAGTGAGAGTTGCCGCCATCGATGATCAGGTCGCCCCGTTGCAGGCAGGGCAGCAACTCGCGAATGACGGCATCGACCGGAGGACCGGCCGGCACGAGCATCATCACCGCGCGCGGCACCCGGAGCATCCCAACAAACTCCTTCAAGCTCGCGGCGCCGCGGATGTCGCGGTGTTCTGTCTCTTCGCGCAAAGCTTTTACCTTGGTGGCGTCCTTGTCGAAACCGGCCACGGAATGTCCGTGGTCCGCCATGTTGAGCAAGAGGTTGCGGCCCATGACCCCCAGGCCGACCATGCCGATTTCGTAGCGTTTCGTTTTCATAGTGTCCTCCGTTTCCGCCTGATCAATTCCCTGGCCCGTTTGCAGACGTTCTTGACGGTAAATCCATATTCGCCCATCACGACCTCCCCGGGAGCTGAAGCCCCGAAGCGGTCGACCCCGATGACGTCGCCCTCGTCGCCGACATACTTGTGCCAGCCTTGGGTCGAGGCTGCTTCAACTGCCAGGCGGGCGCCCACAGAGGGCGGAAGGACCGATTTGCGGTAACTTCGCGGCTGAGCGTCGAACAACTCCCAACTCGGCATGGAAACGATCCGAACCTTGACCTTTTCCTTAGCCAACTTTTGGCCAGCCGCGATGATCAGACTGAGTTCAGAACCGGTGCCGATCAGGATAATGTCCGGCTTTCCATGAGGAGCATCCGCCAAAATATAGGCGCCACGCCGCAAGCCATCGGCCCCGGCAAACCGGGCGCGGTCAAGCGTGGGCACCTCCTGCCGCGTCAAAATGAGCGCTACCGGGCGATTGCGAGTTTCAATGGCTACGCACCACGCCACCACCGTCTCGTTCGCATCGCATGGGCGGATGACGACCAATTGCGGAATCGCCCGCAGCGAGGCTAGCTGCTCGACCGGCTGATGGGTGGGGCCGTCCTCGCCCAAGGCGATGCTGTCGTGGGTGAAAACGAATATCACCCTCTGCTCCATCAGCGCAGCCAGCCGGATCGCCGGCCGCATGTAATCGGAGAAAATGAGGAATGTCGCGGTGAACGGAATGATGCCGCCGTGCACGGCCAACCCATTCGCGATGGATCCCATCGCATGCTCGCGGACGCCAAAGTGCAGGTTGCGGCCGGCATGACTCCAGCCGCCGCCCGCGGACCCTTGCAGGTTGCCGGCCTCGCCGCACAGATTCTCAAAATCCCCCATGGCTTTTAGCGCCGTGTGAGTAGAGGGATCCAAATCAGCCGAGCCGCCGATCAACGTCGGCAGCCTCTTGTCGATCGTGTTTAGCAATTCTCCTGATGCGACGCGGGTCGCGATGCCTTTCGCATCGGCCGGAAACATCGGAATGCCGGCGTCCCAGCTTTTGGGCAATTTGTCAGCGATTACTTGCTGGAATTGCGCGGCGAGATCCGGAAACGCTTTGCCGTACCTGGAAAATTCCGCGTTCCATTCCGCCTCGGCCTTTTTTCCGGTTTTGACGGCTCGGCGAAAATGCACGAGAGCTTCGTCTCGAATAATGAAGGTCGGGTCGAGTGGCCAGCCCAATGCCTGCTTCGTCAGCTTCACCTCCTTCTCGCCCAGAGGCGAGCCATGCGCCGCAAACGTGTCCTCCTTATTCGGCGAACCGTACCCGATATGCGTGCGCACAAGAATCAGGGAGGGACGTGTCGTTTCGGCTTGTGCCGCGCGCAACGCGTGATCAATCGCGGCAAGATCATTCCCATTCCCGACCGTCTGCGTGTGCCAGCCGTACGCCTCGAAGCGCAGCGCGCGGTTTTCGGTGAATGTGATGTTCGTCCCTGCGGAAAGCGTAATGTGATTGTCGTCATAGAGGCAAATCAGCTTGCCGAGCTTCAAATGACCCGCGAGCGAAGCGGCCTCGGACGCAACGCCTTCCATCAGATCGCCGTCGCCGACCAGCGTGTAGGTGTAATGATCGACGATGGAGTGGCCCGGACGGTTGTAACGGGCGGCGAGGTAGGCCTCCGCGATCGCCATGCCAACGCTGTTGGCGAATCCCTGGCCGAGCGGACCGGTCGTCGTCTCCACCCCTGGAGTCATTCCGCGTTCCGGGTGTCCAGGAGTTTTGCTGCCCCACTGACGAAATGATTTGAGTTGTTCGAGCGGCAGATCGTAGCCGGTCAAGTGGAGGAGACTGTAGAGTAGAATCGATCCATGTCCCGCGGAGAGGACGAAACGATCCCGATTTTCCCAGCCCGGATTGGTTGGATTATACCTCAAGAACCGCGTCCACAAGACATAGGCCAAGGGAGCAGCCCCCATGGGCAGGCCTGGATGGCCGCTATTGGCCTTTTCTACGGCATCCACGGACAGGAACCGAATCGTATTGATGCACAGGCTATCCAATTCCTTCATCACTTGGTGTCGGGCCATCTTTGTCTGGATATGTCTCGGATCTGGCTGCACCTAGGCCTCCACGGAGAATCCGACTTTGATCGTCACCTGCCAGTGATGCACTTTCCCCTTGTCGATGTCCCCGCGTGTTTCAACCACCTGGAACCAGCGCAAGTTCTTCACGGTTTTGTGCGCGCGGCGAATGGCCATGGCAATGGCATCCTCGATGGAGGTAGTGGAGGTGCCCGTGAGTTCGATGAGTTTATAGACGTTGCTCTTCATGTTCGGCCCCCCATGCATAGAAAATAAGAGAATGAATTTGGTAATTGTTGACCGGCGGCAGGTGAATCCCGGGGGATTGTTGATGAATGGTATGGGAGCAATCTTAACACGAGGCCCCTAATGCGGGCGAAGTTCCCGAAATCCCGGGTGGCGGAATCGTTGGCAGCCGCGTCGCTCCAGGCGCAGGGGTCGCTAGCGAATTTCCGGCCCCGCAGGATCAGCCCGGCTTCCGCGCGACGCCCGCGCTCAGATTTCCCAAGGTGGCTTTTAGCGGCCAGTCCGGGGCCTTAATTGTTCCCGCGGGCACGCCCTTGGGAATCGCTTCCGTCGAAAATAGAGCATTCATAGTGACAGTCCTCAGTCGTGCTGTTTGGCAAGGGCTCTACCTAAAACGCCTTTGGCTAACGGCGCCGCCTGGCGACGGAACGCAGATACTGTAAGCGATCAGAGAGCTATCCCCCAATGGGGTGAAACCCTACCGTGAAGCATGGGTCCAATGCCTGATCTCGATCATAACTCCCGGCAGGTTTCCCTCAGTAGCACCTCAGAACGCCGCCGCCGCTTGCCTGCTCACAATCGCGGCCAAACCGCGGCTTAGGCTACCCGCACCAGATCTCCGTGAAAAGTCCTGACCCGTCAACGGCGGTTGTCGTCTCCGCCAGTAGCAACGGGCTGAAATTGTGGGCCGCCGTAGCGCTGACCGGCGTTGGAACCGGTATCAGCGCGGGAGCGCTTTACCTGCTGCTGCAATGGATCCAAGGCATTGCGTGGCCCGGTGCGGGATCATCGTTGCTTGACGCTGCGGCAAATGCATCATTCGCGCGACATCTGCTCATTCTGATCGGTGCAGGCTTACTCACCGGTTTGGGGCAGTTGCTTCTGTCTGGTCTGTCGAGCGGCAACGGGATTGATATCAACGCCGCCATTTGGTTCTCGGCCGGTCGATTGCCGCCGCTTCGCACCTTGGGGAGCGCGGTACTTTCTATTTTTCTCGTGGGTATGGGCGTGTCGCTCGGTCGTGAAGGCGCCCCTAAACAGGCCGGAGCCGTACTCGGAAATCTGTTTGCCACCGGTGCGGGGTTATCGGATGAGCAGCGACGCCTATTGGTAGCCTGTGGTGCCGGCGCCGGTATGTCGGCGGCCTATGGCGTGCCGTTGGGAGGAGCGCTTTTTTCCCTAGAAGTGCTTCGCGGTGTGCTGTCGTTGAGGCTCGTTCTGCCGGCGCTATTGGCAAGTACGCTCGCCGCGCTCGTGGCCTGGATCGTAGTCCCTAACGGCCCGATCTACGTGTTCCCGGCCTATGAAACTTCGGCGACGGTGCTGGTGTGGACACTTCTGCTCGGACCAATCACCGGGCTGGCATCGGTGGGCTACGTGCGAGCGGTCGCATGGGCGGATCGTCACAAACCTCACGGGTGGAAGCGCGTAGTCGCGCCTCTAGCCGTCATGGGCTTCATCGGTGCGGTATCGTTTCCCTTTCCGCAGATTTTGGGCAACGGTCAGGAGGTCTCTGAATTGGCTTTCAAGGGAGGGGTTGGTCCTCGGCTTTTGCTGTGCATACTTGTACTCAAGCCACTCGCCACGGTGATGAGCATTCGAAGTGGCGCGCCAGGCGGACTTTTCACACCGTCGCTCACCGTGGGCGCAATGTTCGGCGGGATGTTGGGCTATGCCTGGTCTCTGTTTTGGCCGGGCGCCCCGCTCGGTTTATGTTCCGTATTGGGTGCGGCCGCGATGCTTGCTGCCACGACCCAAGGCCCCATTTCCACGGTTGTTTTGATGTTTGAACTGACCGGACATAATCGATCATTTGTCGCGCCGATGCTGCTCGCTGTGACGACCGCCACTTTATTTGCCCGGTTGATTGAGCCACGATCCATTTACGACGCGAAGCTCAACGACCAGCAGCTCGCTGCCCGCATCGCTGCGCGAGCACCATCGTCGGATTAACGGACGATCGGTTCCTACCACCACCAAGCGTTGTGCCTGAGCTTGACTTGGTCCAACACACTGGTCGCGCCACCCTCATGGGCGTCGAGAAACGAGTTGCCCCTTAAAGTGCCGTGGCGGATGGGGTTGTTGACCTATGGAAGCAGAGCCTTTTGGCCGGTATATTGGGCACATGAAGAAACTACTGCGCTTACAGCGGCTGGCGTTTGTGCTTGGGTTTGGCGCCTTGGCCCTTGCCAACACTGACGCTGTCGTCGCTGGAGTCGATGGCGTCGAACTCTCCGCGAGCCATCTGTGGTCCCACATCAAGGGCGACAACTACGATAAACGGGCCCATTTCGCCAATGGCGCGAATTTGATGCTGGCCAAGCTGGACGAGCAGATCGGTGAGCTCAAGGCAAAGCGCGCCGTAATGACAACGGACACGAAGGACTGGGATTTCGCCATGAAGAGAGTGCAAGCCAGCCGCGTGCTCCTCGCGGGTAGAGTGGACAACGCGGTGAATGCGACGACTCCTGAGACCTGGGGCGACGCAAAGGACAATGTCGGCGAGGCTTGGCATAGCTCTCAACTCGCCGTGGACAATATGAATTCGACGCGCACTTCTTGACAGGAATGCTGATGGGAGGCCTGGGGTCCGAGCCTAGGGTAATACCCCATTGGGGGTCCCCACCGTTCGGGCGTATATTTCCGAGGTCGGACAGACCGGCGGCCGCATCATGCAACACCGGTCGATGTCCTACGTAGGAAAATAGCGACGGAGATATCTCAAATGAAACAAAATAGCCCGTTTTCAAAATTGGTGTTCGTAGTGATCCTGGGCATCGGCCTGGCATTTGCTTATATACGCCGCGGTCCAGTGCTGAACGCTGAGGTCGTCGCGATCGGAATTGGCGCCTTTGTCCTAGCCTTTATCGTTTCTTCGTCAATTCAGGTCGCCGATCAATGGGACAAGGTGGTGATCCTGCGACTGGGTCACTTCCACGCGCTTAAGGGACCTGGGCTGTTCTTTATCATTCCCGTGGTGGATACGATTCCCTACTGGATCGACACCCGGGTGATCACCACAGGTTTCAAGGCCGAAAAAACCCTCACTAAGGACACTGTGCCGGTTGATGTGGATGCCGTGCTGTTCTGGAAGGTTCTGGACCCGACGAAAGCGGCCCTCGGGGTGGCAGACTATAAGAGCGCCATAAGCTGGGCCTCCCAAACCGCCCTGCGGGATGTGATCGGCAAAACTGTGCTGTCGGAAATGCTGGAAGGCAGGGACAAGATCAGCGATTTATTGCAGAAAATCATCGATCAGCGCACCGAACCGTGGGGCATCAATGTCATCTCCGTGGAAGTGAAGGATGTCTTGATACCAGCAGCCTTGGAGGACGCGATGTCGATGCAGGCCCAAGCGGAGAGAGAGCGTCAGGCCCGGGTGATTCTGGGGGATTCGGAGAGACAGGTTGCGGAGAAGTTTGCCGAAGCCGCCAAGAGCTACGCCCACAATCCGGTGGCCCTGCATCTGAGGGCCATGAACATGCTTTACGAGGGCTTGAAGGAGAACGCCACCATAGTCATCGTTCCAAGCACCGCCGTGGAGAGTATGCAGCTCGGAGGTCTCGCCGGCCTGACAGCGCTGACCATGGGTTTGGGCCAGGAGGGCGCCAACGGCCGGAAGGAAGCGGGGCTCAAACCTGACGCTGCTCCCGAAGGTGTGCCGCTCGGAGTTCCCTCAGAAGCCGCAAACAATCCGAGAGTGCTCCTAAATTAGTCTGAGCGCGCGCAGAAGTGACTATGACTGCTTATAAAGAGTCGAACTAGCCGGCCAGTCAGCGTTTGTCCTGCAGTTGCCGATCGGCAGCATCCGCATCCCGGCCATAGTGTGAACGCATCCAGAATATCGCAAGAACTCCGAGCACCAGGAAAACAATGACCCCGGCCGCCATGGCGAAATTCACTCTGGTTCCCCATCTGCGCGGTTGAATCAGAGGCGTATCATCGTTCTTATCGAATCCCATAGATAAAGGCTATTTGTGGGCACTTTGATTTTCGACGCTCGCGCACTTGGATCGCGGCGCACGTCCGCGAAGCGCCCGCACAGTGACAGTACCATGGACGCACGCTGATGCATATGGGGTGTTGGCCCCAACCCAACGCGCGCTTGGCAGTCCCAGAGGTGCATTGACTCCACCCTTGCGAGCATCGCCTTCGTCGCCGCGCCTCGCTTTCCCGATAGGCATAGACCCCATGGCGAAGGGAGCTCCGCAGGATTAAGGTGGTAGCCGACACTCCCGCGCTAACCGCAGAGAGAGGAAAAACAATTACACCCACTATGTTAATCAAAGCTCAAACCCTCACCGGCTATCAATTGGACAGCCTCAACGGAAAAATTGGCTTGGTCAAAGAATTCTACTTCGATGATCGGTTTTGGATTATTCGCTATCTGATCGCAGACACTGGCAAATGGCTCCCGGGCCGGCAGGTGCTGCTCTCACCTTATGCACTGGGCGCTGTGAACGGCTCACGGGGAACGATCGCCATCGCCCTAACCAAGGACCAGATCAAAGACAGTCCATCGCTGGATAGCGACAAGCCAGTCTCCCATCAATACGAGGAGGATTTTCACGGATATTACGGATATCCCGGGTATTGGGGAGGGGCGTATAGTTGGGGCGCATATCCCTACCTCGCGCGCAATCGCGAAGAATGGAGGAAATCGCCTACGTTCGAGAGAACATGGGATCCGCATCTCCGCAGCACGCGCGCTGTGACCGGTAACCACATCCAGGCCGCAGACGGCGAACTCGGTCACGTGGAGGATTTCATCATTGATGACGATACTTGGGCCATTCGCTATCTGGTCATCAACACCCGGAACTGGTGGCTGGGAAAAATGGTCCTGATATCGCCTCAATGGATCGAGCGGGTAGACTGGATCGAGGGAAAAGTGTTCGTTAGTGTTTCTCGCGAGACCGTCAAGCGGGCGCCGGAATTCACGACCGAGTCTCAGTTGAACCGTGAATTCGAGACCCGACTCCATGACCATTACAATCGCCAAGGGTACTGGATCGATGAAGAGGCCCACGATCACGTGAGTTCGCTAGATTAACCACAAAAGACAGTATATGAAAACATCAAGATTCAAGGAACGGTCTGCCAGCACCTTAATTGCCAGATGGTCTGCCGCCCTGCTGGTTGCGTCCGGAATGCACATTATGGCATTACCACGTCTACAAGCAGAGACGACGAAAATGCAAATATCCGACACTGGCATCACAGCCGTCGTTGAAAGGGGAATAAAACACGAAAAGGGATTGGTTGCCGACGACGTGGATGTCAGCACCAGTCAGGGGATCGTTACACTATCCGGATCGGTGGGCAACGTCTTCGCCAAAGACCGGACGGTCAGGATCGCCGAGAGCTTCCGAGGTGTGCGCGGGGTGATTGACCAGATTGGCGTGACTCCAGTGTCCCGGCCCGACGAAGAGATCCACAAGGACATTCTGGCGGCCCTGCGGCAGGATCCCGCAACGGAGTCCTATCAAGTGACCGTCTCCGTGCAGGATGCGGTTGCCACGTTGGCAGGCAGCGTTGGTTCCAATGGGGAAAAAGAGCTCGCCGCTCGGATTGCCGAGGGAATCAAAGGGGTCAAACAGGTCCGCAATGATGTCGCGATCAACTATCTCGCGAAAGCCACTGACACGCAAATTGCCAATGATATCAAGGCCCGTCTTCAATGGGACATCTGGATCAACGGCGAACTTATCAACCCCGCCGTTAAAGAAGGCAAAGTGACGCTCAGCGGAACGATCGGAAGCACGATTAGCAAATCACGAGCCCTCGAGGATGCATGGGTATACGGAGTGACGTCCGTGGACGGCAACGGCTTGAAGGTCGAACCGCGGGCAAGCAAGGGTGCGCACCAAGAGCACGAATTCGCCTCCAGGTCTGACAGCGAAATCAAAAAGGCCATTTTGGCCGCCCTTCATCTTGACCCGCGCGTATCGGCCTTTTCTCTCGCCGTAACCGTCGAAGACGGAGGAGTTATTCTCGGCGGAAACGTGGGGAATCTGAAGGCAAAAACCGCGGCTGAACAAGACGCAAAAAACATAGTGGGCGTCTGGCGGGTTGACGACCTTCTGAATGTGAGGGCAAAGGAACAGTACACTGACGCGGAAATGGAGAAGCAATTGAAAGCTGCCTTGGCTTGGGACTCCGCGCTGGATGACTCCGAGATAAATGTGACTGTCAGCAATCACATTGCGACCCTTTCGGGATCCGTGGATTCAGGTCTTCAAAAGGCCGAAGCGCAGGATGTCGCCTCTCGGGCAAAAGGAGTGCTTTCGATCCGCAATCATCTGAAGGCCGAACCCCAGTTTGCGAACTACTACTACAACGATCGGCCCTATTACGGCTACGATGATTCGCCTTACTATTCCGGCTTCAGCGGCGGGCCTTATAGCTATCAGGCGCTTGACTATGATTTGGGGGTTTACGAACCGCAGCTATATCTGACCGACGCACAGATCAAAAAGGGCATCAAGGACGAGTTTTTCTGGAGTCCCTTCGTGGACAGTGATGACATCAAAATCGCCGTTAGCGAAGGCGTGGCCACATTAACCGGCACCGTCGGAACCAAGATCGGTTCTCGTGAGGCCGAAAACGATGCCTATGAAGGCGGCGCGTCGGCAGTTGTGGACCAAGTCAAGGTCAAGCACAGCGCTTGGTGGTGGAAGTGGTAGCCACCGAAAATGCCGGGACTCCTCGCGGATATCATTTCCTCGGGCAGGCTTAGCATCAGGCCGACAGGCGGACGAAATATCCGCCGCCTGTCGCCTTCCCTCCGAGACATCTTCCAACATCAATGCGATGAGGGCTCACGCGCCAGAAGCCGGGCCTTGACTTCCTCGTCTGTAAGGCGTGCGTCGTAGATCGAACGTGGTTCGATCAACCGCGGGACCAGGGTGGCGCTGATTACGGCAGCCAGCCGGTGGGCTTTCTGCGATCGGCCCAGGCCACCGTCTCACGTACCCGACTGCTACGAGTCCGGCGATCGGGCCGATCGTGAGCGCCAAGGCCAGCGCGCCGCCTGCGCTGGAATAGGCGGGAATTTGGTAGGTGGGCGCGTTCGGCAGGAAGATCCAGGAATCTGTGGTCGCTACGAGCGAGGCCAGTAGAGCAGGCAGGATAAGCCGCAGAGCCAGCATTCCTCGCAGTACTTCAAGGGCGAAAAGAGCCCCGCCGAGGGGAACCCCGTATGCCGCCGCCATGCCCGCCCCGGCGCCGCAGGCCACTAGTAGCCGGCGCTGTTCGTCGGAAAGGCGCACCAGCACAAGTTGACCGATACCGACAACGACTCCGGCGCCCAAGAGCACGATAACATGACGCCAAGCTCCGGCCCGCGCCGCAGCGTCGAGGATGTGGGTGCCCGAACCAGCCCAGACCGCATGCTGGACCATCTCCAAGAGTCGCGTGAGAACGATCGCGCTCAGACCGGCGCCGATTCCGGTTCCCAAAGCCGCCAGCCACAAAAAAGCGGGGCGTCGGCCTGGAGGAAGGTGGCGGGTATCCGTGCCTCGTCGGGTGGATTCGTAGTATCTGCTGGAGCCATGGGATTTGAACACGCGCCCACAAGACTGGTACGAGGCGCCGAACGCCAAATGAATCAGGCGATCGCCACGGCCGCCAGATCTTCATTGACGGTCTCATTGGCGCGTACCGTAGCCTGAACTGTGCACCGCTCCGGTTGACCCGCTGCCCTAGGGGAACACCCCATAGTCCCCGGCCGCCTTTCGGCGCATCCTCCAATGGCCGGAAATAGGGAACCGGCTCGGAAAGCACCACTTAAGAGCCGTCACTATCATCTGAGAAACGCAGACTCATTCAGCGATCATTTCACAATATAAAAACAAACTTAGAGGAAACATATGAACACCAACAATTCCATCGTAGCAATCTACCCGTCGCACATGGCGGCCGAAGCAGCTGTCAAGGAACTGCAGGAATCCGGATTCGATATGAAGAAACTGTCGATTGTTGGCCGAGACTATCACACCGAAGAGCATGTGGTCGGCTACTATAACGTCGGTGACCGGATGAAACATTGGGGAAAAATAGGAGTCTTTTGGGGCTGGATATGGGGATGCCTGTTCGGCTCCGCGTTCTTTTTAATTCCAGGCATCGGGCCGTTGCTCATTGCCGGACCGCTGGTCGGCTGGCTTGTCGGGGCGCTGGAAAGCGCGGCCGTGGTCGGGGGTCTGAGCGCGCTCGGCGCAGGGTTGTTTGGCTTGGGCATCCCGAAGGACAGCATACTAAGATATGAAACGGCCCTACGAACCGACAAGTTTCTCCTTCTCGCTCATGGCTCGGCGGACGAAATCACCCATGCCAAGGAGATCCTCAATCGCACTCATCCCGAAGTATTGGAGCACCATCAGCCAATGCGGCAGCAGGTCGCAGTGCCGGTCTGAAATGATTGTTTAGTATCCGGGCACTGCCGTCCTCGCTTATAGACCGCCGCGAGGAGCGACCACTAGCGCTGACGGCGACTGAGGCGGCTGAAGTTTCTCGCGGCACGTTTCAGCGGCGAGGAATGCCATCTTCGCCGTCTGACAAGAGTGGCGGAATTAGAGACTAAAACATCAAAGGAAAGCCCATGAAAATTAGCCCCTTGGCTGGCAAGCCGGCACCCGTCGGAATACTCGTGGATGTGCCTCGGCTCATCACCGCCTATTACGCTGAGGTGCCCGACGCCGCAGTACCCGCGGAGCGCGTGGCGTTCGGCACTTCCGGGCATCGAGGTTCGTCATTCAATCGAGCGTTCAACGAATGGCATATCCTCGCGATTACTCAGGCGATCTGTTTCTATCGAAAGCTGCAGGCAACGGAAGGACCGCTGTTTTTGGGAATCGACACGCATGCGCTATCGATCCCGGCCTTTGCCACCGCACTCGAGGTGCTGGCGGCAAATGGTGTCGAGGTGATGATCGCCGATGGGGATGAGTACACGCCGACGCCGGTGATTTCGCAGGCGATCCTGACGTACAATCGTGGGAGGAAGACCGGACTCTCTGATGGGATTGTCATCACCCCCTCGCACAATCCGCCTCATGACGGCGGCTTCAAATACAATCCTTGCAGCGGCGGTCCGGCGGATACGGTTGCAACTGGCTGGATCGAAAGTAAGGCGAATGAGATTCTTGAGGCCCGCTTGGCCGGCGTGAAGCGTGTTCCGCTCGACAAGGCACGCAGAGCCTCGACGACCCACCGGCGCGACCTCCTCGGCGCTTACGTCGCCGATCTCAGCAACGTGGTTCAAATGGATGTAATTCGCGGAGCAAAACTTAGTCTGGGCGTTGATCCGCTGGGAGGTGCCGGGGTGCATTACTGGGGACGCATTGCCGAGCGCCACAATTTGAATCTTACCGTGGTCAACGATGCGGTCGATCCCACCTTCCGATTTATGACCGTGGATTGGGATGGTCAGATCCGGATGGACCCCTCCTCGACCTATGCGATGCAGCGATTGATCCAGATGAAGGATCGTTTCGATCTCTCGTTCGCCTGCGACACCGACCACGACCGGCACGGCATCGTCACCAAAACCAAAGGGCTATTGCCGCCCAACCATTACTTGTGCGCAATGATTTCCTATCTTTTCCAATACCGGCCAAGGTGGTCCAACGCAGCGGCGGTCGGCAAGACGCTGGTGAGCAGCCAGCTGATTGATCGCATCGCCGGCAAACTGGGTCGGAAAATCTTCGAAGTACCGGTAGGATTCAAATGGTTTGTGGGGGGATTGCTGGACGGCTCGCTCGGCTTTGGCGGAGAGGAGAGCGCCGGCGCGACGTGCTCCCGTCTGGATGGCAGCGTTTGGACGACGGACAAGGATGGATTCGTGCCCTGTTTGCTCGCCGCGGAGATGACAGCACGAATCGGCCGCGATCCCGGCGAATTCTACCGCGCGCTCACCCAGCAATTCGGTGATCCGGTCTATGACCGCGTAGAGGCTCCCGCAACCCGGGCCGAAAAAGCCGTGCTCGATAGGCTGTCGGCGGCCCAGTTCAAGACCGCGGAGCTAGCCGGAGAAAAAATCAAGGCGATCCTTACCCGCGCCCCCGGCAATGGGGCGCCCATCGGCGGACTGAAGGTGGTTGCGGAGAGCGGCTGGTTTGCGGCGCGTCCATCCGGCACTGAGGATATCTATAAGATTTACGCCGAGAGTTTTCGTGACGATGCCCATTTGCGCAAGATCCTGGAAGAGGCCCAGACAATTGTCGGCGCAGCGTTGACCGCCAAAACAGCGCCGAAGGCGGCCTTATCGGCACCAACTCCGCAACAGAAGAAGGCCAGCGAAGCGGTTTTCGCGTGAAGTAATGAATGCGGTCCCGGATGGCCAATTTATGCGGCCAAAATTGAAGTTATGAGCGCCGCCCGGTCCAGCGCCCCGTCTCCGCCCACTCCGCCGCCGGGCCTTGAAGCGCTGACGGAACTGGCCATGGACCTGCGCTGGACGTGGAATCACAGCGGCGACGAGCTGTGGCGACGGCTCGATCCCGCGCAGTGGGCGCGCACGCATCACCCCAGCGTGGTGCTCCAGACCGTCTCTCGCGAAAGACTCGCAAGCGCATTGGCCAACCCAGACTTTTGCGGATTGCTGGATAGCCTGGTCCAAGCCAAACGGCAGGCGTCGACGGCCCCGCGATGGTTTCAGCAGGAGCACCCCCAGGCTTCCCTTGGCTGCGTCGCCTATTTTTGCATGGAATACATGTTGAGCGAGGCGCTGCCGATTTATTCGGGCGGCCTCGGCAATGTGGCGGGCGATCAGCTCAAGGCTGCGAGCAATTTGGGGGTACCGGTGATCGGCGTGGGCCTGCTCTACCAGCACGGTTATTTTCGCCAGGTGATTGACCGGAATGGAGCGCAACAAGCGCTTTATCCCTATAATGACCCCCGCCAGATGCCCGTCACGCCGGTGCGCCAAGCTAACGGCGAGTGGCTTCGACTGGAGATGCTGTTGCCAGGCTATTCGGTCTGGCTGCGCGCGTGGCAAGTTCAAGTCGGCCGGACCAAGCTCTATCTCCTCGACTCAAACGACGCGGCGAATGTGCCGATTCATCGGGGTATCACGGGCGAACTTTATGGCGGCGACCGGGAATTGCGCCTGAAGCAGGAGATGGTGCTTGGGATCGGCGGTTGGCAGCTGCTGACCGCGCTGGGGCTCAAACCGGACGTCTGTCATCTCAATGAAGGACATGCCGCCTTCGCGTTGCTGGAGCGTACGCGTGCCTTCATGGCCGAGGCCGGACAGCCCTTCCCCGTTGCGCTGGCGGCCACGCGCCCGGGAAATCTCTTTACGACTCATACGGCAGTCGCCGCAGGATTCGACCTCTTTCCCCCCTCCCTGATGGAGCAATATCTGGGGCGGTACGCCCAGGAGAAGCTCGGCCTGGGGCTGCGCGAATTTCTAGCCTTGGGACGGAAGAACCCCGATGACGGGAACGAGCCCTTCAACATGGCTTATCTGGCGATGCGAGGGAGCGGGGCAATCAATGGAGTCAGCCGTCTGCATGGCCGGCTCAGCCGCCACATCTTTGCCCCGCTCTTTCCCAGGTGGCCGGAGGATGAAGTGCCGGTCGGCCATGTGACCAACGGCGTGCACATGCCAACCTGGGATTCGGCGGCGGCGGACGATCTTTGGACCGAGGCTTGCGGCAAGGGACGGTGGCTGGGAACGTCAGCCACCCTGGAGGCGGACCTCCGCCGGGTTTCGGACGAAAAATTGTGGGCTCTGCGCACCGTAAGCCGAAAATCCTTGGTGGAATATGCTCGCGAAAGAATCGGCCAGCAGATGGGGGCCGCGGGTGCGGAGCGGGAGGTGATCGCCCGGACCCAGGGCCGCCTGGATCCCGGAATATTGACCCTCGGTTTTGCGCGCCGTTTCGCGACGTACAAAAGGCCCAACCTGCTGCTGCATGACCCAGAGCGGCTGATTCGGATACTCAAAAATCCCCAGCGCCCGGCGCAGCTCATTCTTGCGGGCAAGGCTCATCCGGCCGACCAAGCCGGACAGGCGCTAATTCAAAATTGGACGAGCTTTATCCGGCGCGCCGATGTGAGCCCCCCAGTGATCTTTTTGGCTGATTACGACATGCTTTTGGCCGAACACCTTGTTCAGGGAGTCGACGTTTGGATCAACACGCCCCGGCGGCCCTGGGAAGCCTGTGGCACAAGCGGCATGAAGGTGCTCGTCAACGGTGGCCTCAACCTCTCGGAAATAGACGGCTGGTGGGCCGAAGCTTATATGCCGGACGTCGGATGGGCCTTGGGTGACGGTCAGGAGCATGGCGAAGATCCCGCTTGGGACGCCTCGGAGGCCGAGGCCCTGTACGAGCGCCTCGAGCAGGAGGTCATACCGGAATTTTATACCCGCAATGATAGGGGCATACCCGCCGCCTGGGTGAAGCGAATCCGCGAAAGCATGGCGCGGCTGACGCCCAAGTTTGCCGCCAGCCGCGCGGTGCGAGAGTACACCGAGCAGCATTATTTGCCCGCTGCCGCCGCCTACCACGAGCGCACGGCAAACAAAGGCGCAGTCGGCAAGCAAGTGGTCGAGTGGCAACAGGCAACGGATCGGAAGTGGGATTCATTGCACATCGGAGACTTGCGGGTCGAAACCAACGCGGATCACCACGCATTTGCAGTCGAAATCTTTCTGAATGATCTCGAACCGAGTTCGGTGCGAGTCGAGCTCTTTGCGAACCGTACCGATGGGAGCGATCCCCTGAGGGAGGAAATGAAGTGCGCGGACGCGAAAATCGGCGCATCAGGCGGCAGGGTCTACCATGCAACGGTGTCTGCGGCGCGTCCGGTGAGCGACTACACGGTACGAACAATGCCTCAACGCTTGGGGGCGGCGGTTCCGTTGGAGGCTTCTCGAATCCTTTGGCAACGATAATGAAAAGAGCGCTCACCATCACGACCTTGTTTCTGGATATTGGCGGAGTCCTGCTCACCGACGGATGGGACCACAAGGCTCGGCGGCGAGCGGCCGCGCACTTCAAGCTTAAGTTTGCCGAGATGGAGGATCGGCATCACCTGACCTTCGACACTTATGAAGAGGGAAAGCTAACGCTCGAAGAATACCTCGGCCGGGTGGTATTCCATCAAAAGCGGTCCTTCACCCCGGCGGTTTTTCGGCGTTTCATGTTCGCGCAGTCGAAACCTTATCCCGAGATGATCGCGCTGGTCGCGCAGCTCAAGGTCCGGTACGGGCTACGGATCGCGGTGGTCAGCAATGAGGCGCGAGAGTTGAATTCCCATCGGATCGATAAATTCAAGCTTAACAAATTTGTGGATGCGTTCATTTCCTCCTGCTTCGTCCACATTCGCAAACCCGACGCGGACATGTTTCGGCTCGCGCTGGACATCGCCCAAACTCCCGTCGAGCAGGTCATCTATATTGAGAATACGGCGATGTTCGTCCGGATCGCGGAAGGTATGGGAATTCGGAGTATTCTTCACACGGACTACAAATCTACGCGTGCCAAACTTTCTTCACTCGGCCTGAAGATTGTCGAATGAGGACGCCCGTCGTCGCGGCGCCTTAAAGCATGCAGCTTGCCTCCATCGCCTCTCAAAGGTCAACGCGCCACCAACGCACCAACCGCGGCTTGGCGTTGCTTGTCCCTATATTCGCCAGCGTGGAGAGAAGAACCTTCCGCTACGGTCACCGCCAACATCATATGACGCGATCGTGCGTGGCCGATTTGGCGCGTTTTGGATTTTGGGGTGTGGCGGCCTTTTTGCTTTCGGGGTGCGGCACGGTGTCCCTGAAGCGTTCTTTTGATAATTACAGCGACGTTTACGCGGAGACGCAGGATCGGCAAATGCTTTTGAATCTTGCGCGATTGAGCAACCGCGAGCCGATCTATTTTTTCCAACTGGCAGAAATTTCCGCGGGATACACCTTTACTACGACGGCGAGCCTGGAAGCTCTCAAAGAGGCGAGTTCCCAAACCTCGGCCCTGTTCACAGCACCCTTACTCACTCACACGAATATAGCCAACCTGGGAGCCACCGCTACCAACAGCCCGGTGTTCACTATGATTCCGCTCGGCGGCGATAAATTCGCCACGCAGCTCCTGGCTCCGATCAAACCGGCTGTTTTCTACGAGCTATTTGAAGAAGGTTGGCCGATTGACTTGTTGATGAGGGTCCTGATCGAGCGTATCGAGTTGGTACGGGACCCGACGACGGAAGGAGGGAACGGGAACGCGACCGCCGTCCACGGTGGGAACGCTAAGAACGATCAAGACTCCAGCGAGCGGCTCGAAGTCATGATCAACGACCCTTTGGCGAGCGACAGCGGCCACTATGACCGTTTTCTGCGCGCCTGCGCGCTCGAGAGGGGATTCCAGCGGAAGGGCATTCTTTACCTGAAAATATCTAACGAATTTGAGCCATTGGCCCATGTTGGGTTTCCCGTCCCTCCCTCCGACCAGCAGCAGCTGAGCGCGGATAAGCAGGGCTTGGTCTGGCGAGAGACTTCTCCAGGCAGCAATTTCTCGTCTTCTCAGATCAACGCTCCTCCCGAGAAACCAACGCCTCGGCCGATGGGCGGCATCGCCGGGAGCCAGCCGGAACATGCCTCACAAGCGCTGGGCGATGGCATGTACTGGCAGTTGGGCAAATACGTCGAGCAAACGATCCTCAAATTGAACTATGGCCGCCGTGATCAGGCGAAGGCCGAAATGGAGCGAAACCCAGAATTTCGTGACAACGATGGCTCGATCGAGGAATTTTATGCGGTATTGGAAAACGGAATTGGCGTCACCGATACGGAAACGGAGAAAAATTCATATAAGGTGCGTCTGGTGATGCGCTCGCTTCTCGAGTCGATGCTAGCTGTGGCAAATGAGCAGCGCAATTTTGGCGCTCTCGACACCTATAGGGATCAAGTCCAGGAGCGCAGGCAGGGAAAGATGATCGACGACGCTCGGGCCGAGATCACGAAATTGGGCAAACTCGAATATCGGACAACCAAGGACAACAAGCAGTGGGAAGCGGCGAATGAAAAGCTAGAGTCCTTGATGGACGGAAATCTTGATATCGTTCCGGAATCTGAGGACCACCCGGTGCTGATTTTGAACTGGCCGGCAAGCTATTCAACCAGAGCCGCCTTTTCGCTCGATCCCGAGGCCCACTTATTGAGCGCGCCAGATTTGAAACTTTCGCTGGATCCAGGCACGCAGGTCGCTTCAGTCGCTTATAAGGGCAAATCGTACACGATAGGTGAGGCGGCCGAGCTCAAGAATCCGGCGTTGGCAACTTGGAATCGAGATGTTTTCCGGCTTTTGGTCCAGCTTTCCTTGCAGCTCACGGCCGATCCCTCCGGCTTCGCGCTGGATTCGCGCTTGCATACGCATTGACCGCGGTTCGGCACGAGATCGACGTCGTCGAACCGGTCATAGGGTTGAATTTCTTTCGAGGAGCCTTTTTAGATCTAGAAAGGTCCGATGGTGATCGGGTTTGACCCCATAGCACATGCTCGGCCGCAGAGTTAAACTATCGCCCATATGGACAACAAGCGGTCGTTTGGCGTGGAGTCGGGCATTGAAGAACCACAAGTCGGGGCGCTGTTTTGCTCTCAGGCCAGAAAATGAACCGGCTCCCATGCCGCGACGCTCGGCGGGTTGAACACGCTTGTCTTCGTGAGACGCACCGGTGAGAGCGCTCCGATCGTATGGGAACGGATCTGCACGGCTCGGCTTCCTCGGCATCAAACTGAGCCGAAAGCGAAACGCGAAGAATGGTCCTTGAACACCGATCCAATGTCATGAAACCCACCCAATTGCTGCACAATATCGGCCAAAGCATATGGCTCGATAACATCACACGCGATCTGCTGAACGGCGGCACGCTCAAAAGCTATATCGAAAAGTTTTCGGTGACCGGACTGACCTCAAACCCGACTATTTTTGATCATGCGATCAAGAATAGCCCCGCCTACGACGCGGCGATCCGCGAAATTCTGGCGAAGGGGAAAGCCGGCGAAAGCCTATTTTTCGATCTCGCTCTGGACGATCTTACCCGGGCCGCCGATTTGTTTCGGCCAGTTTACGAGCGCACGAATGGTGTGGACGGATGGGTATCGCTGGAGGTGTCGCCGCTATTAGCCCATGACACGGTCAGCACCATCGCCGCTGCCAAGGAACTTTCCGGGCGGGCGGCACGGCCCAATTTATTCATCAAGATCCCGGGTACCAAGGAAGGCGCGCCCGCAATCGAGGAGGCGATCTTTGCCGGCGTTCCGGTCAATGTGACGCTGCTATTTTCGCGCGAGCAGTACGCAGCGGCCGCCGAGGCGTATTTGCGCGGCATCGAGCGGCGCATCGCAGCCGGGCTCAACCCGCAGGTGGGCTCCGTTGCCTCGGTTTTCGTTAGCCGTTGGGACGTCGCCGTCGAGGGCAAGGTTCCGCGGGAGCTGGAGAACCGGCTTGGTATCGCGATTTCCGGTCGCATCTATAAGGCATATCTCGATCTGTGGAGCAGTCCGCGGTCGCAGCGCTTGTACAACGCCGGCGCCAGGCCGCAACGACTGCTTTGGGCGAGCACCGGCACCAAGGATCCGAGGGCATCCGACATCCTCTACGTCAAGGCGCTGGCCGCTCCGTTCACGGTAAATACGATGCCTGAGGCCACGTTGAAGGCTTTTGCCGATCATGGTGAGATAGGCCCGGCCATGTCGGCCGACGGCGGTCATTGTGAAAAAATTGTGGAGCGATTCGTCCAGGCGGGCGTGAATGTCGATGACTTGGCCGCCCGGCTTCAGGACGAAGGGGCAGCGTCGTTTGTGAAATCCTGGAACGAACTCATGGCGGTGATTGCGACCAAGAGCACCTCGCTCGAGCGGAGTGCCTGAGTTGGCAGTTGATTCAAATTGAAGCATCATGAGCGCGATCACTCGAATCAAACCGCTAATCGAACGCTCGGCCTGGAAGGCCCTCGCCGCTCATCACCAACGGCTGCAAAGACTGCATTTGCGGAAACTGTTCGCCGATGACCCGACACGAGGCGAACGCCTGACGGCGGAGGCGGCGGGGCTGTACCTGGATTACTCTAAGAATCGGATCACCGACCGGACCCTTGAACTGCTGGTCCAATTGGCCAAGGAATCCGGTTTGCGCGAACGGATAGCATCCATGTTCGGCGGCGAAAAAATCAACATCACGGAAAATCGCGCTGTTCTGCACGTGGCCCTCCGGGCCCCGGCCGGCGCAACCATCATCGTGGATGGGAAAGACGTCGTGCCCGAGGTCCATGCCGTGCTCGACAAGATGGCTGACTTTTCCGATCGGGTCCGGAGCGGCGCTTGGAAGGGTTTTACCGGCAAACGCATCAAGAACGTCATCAATATCGGTATCGGCGGCTCCGACCTTGGGCCGGTGATGGCCTATGAGGCGCTCAAGCATTACAGCGAGCGCAGCCTGACGTTTCGCTTCGTGTCGAACGTGGATGGCATCGATTTCGTGGAGGCGACCCGTGATCTTGAGCCGGCCGAGACGCTGTTCATCATTTCGTCAAAGACCTTCACCACCCTGGAGACGATGACCAACGCGCAAAGCGCGCGCGATTGGCTGCTCCATGGGCTTGGTCGCGACCGCAAGGCGGTGGCAAGGCATTTCGTGGCGGTTTCCACGAATGCAGCAAAGGTGTCCGCGTTCGGCATCGATACGGCGAACATGTTCGGCTTCTGGGATTGGGTCGGCGGCCGCTATTCGATGGATTCGGCCATCGGTCTTTCCACCATGCTGGGGATAGGACCGGACAATTTCCAGGCCCTCCTCAAAGGCTTTCGCGAGGTGGATGAACATTTTCGCAGCACGCCGTTCGAAAGCAACCTGCCGGTGCTGATGGGGCTTTTGTCGGTTTGGAACAACGACTTTCTCGGCGCGCAAACGGTCGCGGTCCTACCCTACGAGCAATATCTGAAGCGCTTTCCCGCCTATCTTCAGCAATTGACGATGGAGAGCAACGGCAAGCACGTGACACTCGCGGGCAAAAAAGTGGATTATCAGACCGGGCCGATTTACTGGGGCGAACCCGGCACCAACGGACAGCACTCGTTCTATCAATTGATTCATCAGGGTACGCGGCTTATTCCCTGCGATTTTATTGCGTTTGGCCGCCCGCTGACCCCGCTGGGACCTCACCACGACATTCTCTTGGCCAATGTCTTCGCCCAGGCCGAGGCGCTGGCCTTTGGCAAGACTCCGAAGGAAGTCAAAGCCGAGGGAACGCCGCCGGCCCTTGTTCCGCATCGAGTTTTTGAAGGCAACCGTCCATCCAATGTCATCCTGGCCGAGCGTCTCACGCCCGAAGTCCTCGGCAAACTCGTCGCGCTCTATGAGCACAGTGTTTTTACGCAGGGCGTGATTTGGAACATCGATTCGTTTGACCAATGGGGTGTCGAGTTGGGCAAGGTGCTCGCGCAGCGCATTGTCCCCGAACTCGAAAGCAAAGCGGCGCCGAAGCTAAAGCACGACAGTTCGACGAACACTCTGATACGCCGCTATCGAGCCTTGAGGACGGCGAAATAGCTTCGGAGGAAAATAATGAACAATGATGATCAACTCGGACCGACGGTGTTTGTCATTTTTGGCGGAGCTGGCGACCTGACCTGGCGCAAGCTTGTGCCGGCTTTGTTTGACCTTTCGCAGGATCGCAGCCTGCCCGGACAGTTTGCCATCATCGCGGTGGATCGCATCAAACTTGGCGATGTTGCTTTCCGCCGCCGGTTGCACGCAGGCGTCAATCAGTTCTCCCGTTTTGGGAAAGCCCGAGCCGCCGCTTGGAATCAGTTCGCACAGCACATCCATTACCAACAAGGCGATTTCAAGAAACCGTCGACTTATGCCGTTTTAGGTGGTCAGTGCGCAAAGCTGGAGAAGCAGTGGGGCGCCAAAGGCCATCGCATCTATTATATGGCTACGCCGCCATCAATGTTTGGCGAGATTCCGAAATATCTCGGCAAGGCCGGGCTCGCCCGTGATCGAGAATCGGCGCGGATCGTGATCGAAAAACCGATCGGCTACGATTTGGAGTCAGCGCGCGCTTTGAACGCCGTCCTCGCAGCCAGTTTTGAGGAGTCTCAAATTTTCCGGATCGACCATTATCTCGGCAAGGAGACGGTGCAGAACCTTCTGGCTTTCCGTTTTGCCAATCCGCTTTTCGAACCCATCTGGAACCGTCGCTACATCGACTATGTGACCATCACCGTCGCCGAAACAGTGGGTGTCGAGCACCGGGGCGGGTACTACGATCACGCCGGCGCACTCCGCGACATGGTGCAGAATCATTTGATGCAACTGCTCTGTCTGGTGGCGATGGAGCCGATGGTGTCGTTCGACGCCGATGAAATCCGTAACAAGAAGGTCGACGTACTCCACGCAGTCCGTCCGATTCACCGCGACGCGGTCCCGCAGAACGCCGTGCGCGGACAATATGGCCCCGGCGCGGCTGAAGGCAGAAAAATGCCGGGCTACCGTGAGGAACCCGGCGTGGCGCCCGATTCGCAGACGGAAACGTTCGTGGCATTGAAATTGTTTATCGACAACTGGCGCTGGCAGGACGTGCCGTTTTACCTTCGCACGGGCAAGCGCCTGCCGCAGCAGGCCTCGGAGATTTCCATCCAGTTTCGCGCCGTGCCGCACCGGTCGTTTCCGCTCGAGGCTTCGCTCGGCTGGAAGCCGTCCCGGCTTGTGATGTCAATCCAGCCCGTCGAAGGGATTGTGCTGGGGTTTCAGGCGAAATACCCCGGGCCCAAGATGCAGTTACGGCCCGTGGACATGAAGTTCAGCTATCATGAAAGCTTCGCCGCTCCTTCGCCCGACGCTTACGAGACGTTGCTATGGGATGTAATGAAAAATGACGCCACCTTGTTCATGCGTGCGGACCAAGTGGAGGCTGCCTGGCAGTTGCTCATGCCTGTGCTCGAAGCGTGGGAAAGCACCGCGCCGAGTGATTTCCCCAATTACGCTGCCGGGAGTTGGGGACCCGAATCAATGCAGGCGCTCCTTGCCGATCGGGGACACCGTTGGCCGCTACCCACCGAATTGGTCAGTGATGCCGGCAAGAAAAAGAGCGGGCGAACGAAGTGAGTTTCATGCTCCCTGTCTCTCGTCGGCAATGCCCTCCGGCTGCGGAAGCCGATCCGCTAAATTAACTCTAACAATATGAAAACAAATACCAACACGCTCGCTCCGGAATTGCTTCAGCGCATCAACGCCTACTGGCGCGCCGCCAACTATCTCTCAGTCGGACAGATTTTCCTCTATAACAATCCGCTGCTGAAGCGACCGCTGACGCTCGCGGACGTGAAGCCGCTGGTGGTCGGACACTGGGGCACGACGCCAGGTCAGAACTTCATCTATGTGCACCTGAACCGGGTCATCAAGAAGTACGACCTGGACATGTTCTACATTGCCGGCCCCGGACACGGCGGTCCGGCGATTGTGGGCAACGTTTACCTCGAAGGCACCTGGAGCGAAGTTTACCCGGACGTCACCCAGGACGAGGCCGGCATGAAAAAGTTGTTCAAGCAATTTTCTTTTCCCGGCGGAATTTCCAGTCATGTTGCGCCGACGACGCCCGGTTCGATTCATGAAGGCGGCGAACTGGGCTATTCGCTGAGCCATGCCTTTGGGGCCGCCTTCGACAATCCCGGCTTGATCGTCGCCTGTGTCGTTGGCGATGGGGAGGCGGAAACGGGTCCATTGGCGACCGCGTGGCAGTCCAACAAGCTTCTGAACCCAATTTCCGACGGGGCTGTGCTTCCGATCCTGCATCTCAATGGCTACAAGATCAGCAACCCGACCGTCCTCTCGCGCATCGAGCACGAGGAATTGGAGCAATTTTTACGCGGCTGCGGCTGGACGCCTTACTTTGTTGAGGGTGATGACCCGGATAAGATGCACCAACTTATGGCCGGGACCTTGGAAGAAGCGGTCGAGGACATCCGGCGGATCCAAAGGAATGCCCGCGACAAGAACGACACCACCCGGCCGCGCTGGCCGATGGTCGTCCTCAGGTCGCCGAAGGGTTGGACCGGGCCGAAAGTCGTGGACGGCCTGCAGATCGAGGGGACGTTTCGAGCGCATCAGGTGCCGCTCCTGGTCGATTCCGAGCATCCCGAACATGTCGGACAGCTCGAAAGCTGGATGAAAAGCTACAAGGCCGAGGAGCTGTTCGATGAGAATGGCCGTCTCCGGCCCGAATTGGCCGAACTGGCGCCCACGGGAGACCGGAGGATGGGCTCCAACCCGCACGCCAACGGCGGAACGTTGTTGCGTGACCTGCGCATGCCGGACTTTCACAACCACGCGGTGACAGTGCCTTCTCCCGGCGCCGTTACTGCCCAGGACACGCTCGTGTTGGGCAAGTTTCTGCGCGATGTGGCGAAGCTGAATCTGGACAGCCGCAACTTCCGGATCTTCGGTCCCGATGAAACCCTTTCAAATCTCCTCGGAGCTGTCTTCGAGGTCACCAACCGCCAGTGGGACGCCCGGGAGGTGAAAAATGACGAATTCCTCGCCCCCGCCGGGCGTGTTTTGGACTCGATGCTCAGCGAGCACCAGTGCGAGGGTTGGTTGGAGGGCTATCTGCTGACCGGCCGGCATGGGCTGTTCAATAGCTACGAAGCGTTCATTCGCATTGTCGACTCGATGTTCAGCCAGCACGCCAAGTGGCTGAAAGTGTGCCTGGAGCTGCCGTGGCGCCGGAAGATCTCGTCATTAAACTATTTGCTCGCCTCCCACGTCTGGCAGCAGGACCACAATGGCTTCACCCACCAGGATCCCGGCTTTCTCGATCACGTGATCAACAAGAAGGCCGACGTGGTGCGCGTCTATCTGCCGCCGGATGCGAATTGCCTCCTCTCGGTCTTCGATCACTGCCTGCGCAGCCGCAATTACGTCAACGTGGTGGTAGCCGGCAAGCACGCTCTTCCACAATGGCTGACCATGGATGCCGCAGTGACGCATTGCACAGAAGGAATTGGCATCTGGCAGTGGGCCAGCAACGATCAGGAGGCCGAACCGGACGTCGTGATGGCATGCTGCGGGGACACGCCCACACTGGAGATTCTGGCCGCCGTTTCAATTCTTCACCGGCATCTGCCCGACTTGAAGATCCGAGTGATCAACGTGGTGGATCTGATGAAGCTGCAGCCGCAGACCGAGCACCCGCACGGCCTAAGTGAAACCGATTACGATTCGCTCTTCACCACCGACAAGCACGTCATCTTTGGCTTCCACGGGTATCCATGGCTGATCCACCGGCTGACCTATAGCCGGACCAACCGCAACCTCCACGTGCGGGGCTACAAGGAGGAGGGCACCATCACGACAGCCTTCGACATGAGGGTGCAGAACGACCTGGATCGGTTCCACCTCGTGCAAGATGTGGTCGACCGTGTGCCGCATCTGGGCGCCAAGGGCGCCTACCTGAAGCAGCAGATGCAAGACAAGCTCATCGAGCATAAACACTACATCGACAAGCACGGCGAGGACCTGCCGGAAATTCGGAATTGGAAGTGGAGTCTGGCTGAAACACTGAAAGGACAACGGCTCGAAGATGAGGCTCATGTCCTTCAACCAGCCTGACTGCTGGTAGGCGCGGGAAATCCGAAACTGGAAGGGAATCGACACCCAATGGAAATTGAATATGCGCCAGAAATTCATCACCGGTAACTGGAAGATGCATACCACCTCCGCCGAAGCTGGACGGCTGGCCAAGGCGATCGTGGACGGCGTGGGCGCCGCGGCCCACGTATCCGTCGCCATCTGTCCGCCTTTCCCTTATCTGGCCCTAGTCGGCGAAATTCTCAAGGGGAGCCGCGTCGCGCTTGGAGCGCAGAACCTCTGTCCCGAGAAAGATGGCGCGTTCACCGGCGAGGTCAGCTCCACGATGCTCCTGGATCTCGGATGCAAGTACGTCATCCTCGGCCACAGCGAGCGCAGGGAGAAGCTGGGCGAAACCGATGGTTTCATTAATCAAAAGGTGCGGTTTGCCGTAGCCGCGGGCCTCGACGTGATCCTCTGCGTCGGCGAGACCCGGAACCAACGCGATGCCGGCCAGACCGAAGCGGTGCTCGATCGACAGGTCACCCAGGGATTGGCCGAGTTGTCAGAGGATCTCTTAAGCCACCTGATCATCGCATACGAACCGATCTGGGCAATCGGAAGCAGCGGACACGATGCAACCCCCCAGCAGGCCCAGGAGGGCCACGCCATCATTCGGCACCGCTTCGGGCAGATGTTCGGGGGGAAATCGGCTCAGGCGCTCGCGATCCAGTACGGCGGAAGCGTCAAGCCAGAGAACGCAGCCGCGCTGCTTGGCCGGCCGGGGGTGGATGGCGCTCTTATCGGCGGCGCCAGCCTGCGGGCCGACCAATTTCTGGCCATCGTCCGGGCTGGGATCAGCGCAGGATAAAAAAGGAACAAAATCCCATTATGAAACCGAGTACCGATGAGCCTAAGGCTCCCGTGGCCAAGCCGGGATCGAAACCCGACGCCAAGTCCGATCCTAAGGAAGATCTGAAGACGCTAGCCTTGGCGGATGTGGAGAAAAAGCTGGGCTACTCTCCGAACGGCCTAAGTCAAGCCGAGGCGGAGAAACGGTTGACCCAATATGGGCCCAACGAGCTTACGGAAAAGAAGACCAATCTCTTCCTGAAGTTTCTCAGTTATTTTTGGGGTCCGATCCCGTGGATGATCGAGATTGCGGTGATCCTGTCGGGCGTGGTCCGGCACTGGCCGGATTTCTTCATCATCCTCCTCTTGCTTGTGACCAACGCCGTGATCGGATTCTGGGAGGAGCGCGAAGCGGGCAACGAAATCGCCGCCCTGAAGGCCAGGCTGGCGATCAAGGCCCGGGTGATCCGCGACGGGAAATGGATCAACCCGGCAGCCCGAGAATTGGTGCCGGGCGACGTCATCCGCTTGCGACGGGGGGAC
>Ga0302325_10001675_pt1 | contig 55761 bp, 48 predicted proteins | sample Palsa_T0_2_FD_201948 | JGI IMG/M metagenome (GOLD analysis project Ga0302325, IMG submission 201948) | Peat permafrost microbial communities from Stordalen Mire near Abisko, Sweden - Palsa_T0_2 | ecosystem: Environmental > Terrestrial > Soil > Palsa > Peat permafrost | place: Sweden: Abisko... | reverse complement strand
CATCACCCGGACATTGGCGATCGGAGAAGGGTGCACGACAGCAGACTTCATGTCCGGGGCATGCAACTGCGATTACGACCTGAACACCGGCGTGGGCTTCTGCACGACGACGTGCGTGGTCGGGGGGACGCCGTGTCCGGCGGGCTGGGTTTGCGACACCGGTGAACCGAGTGCCTTCAACCTGGGCAACGGCAACGTCACCGTGATGACGCAGACGGCTGGTCTCTCCGGTATTTGCTTGCCGTCGTGCAGCGCGTCGTCGGGGGTGGTCGTGTCGTCGGGGGTGGTCGCGGTTGACGCCGGATCACCGGATGGCGCGTCCGACGGCGGCACCGACGCGAACGTGGCGGGCGACGGCGCATCCGACGCCAGTCACCCCCTTTCGGCGTGTCCGGGTTCGTCCTCGTGCACGTCGGGCACCGTCGCCGGACCGGATTGCTTGCCGTAAGGGCTCCTCCGCGGCGGTGCGCGTGGAATCTCACTTCTTCCAGTACGGCTCGGACCTGCCAGAGCGGCTTTCACTTCCTGTCGAGATCCCTCGCCGAATCCGTCTTCACCGGCGGCCCCCTCACCCCCTCCTCGATCTGCCCCCGCGCCTTCACCACCCGCGGCTGCGCTTCGCCCCCCGGGTCGATCCGCTTCGCCTCGTCCAGCTTCGCCCGGCACTCCGCCCATTGCGCCGCGGCGCACCGCCCGATCGCTTCGTCTCGCAGGCGCTCGGCCATCTGCACCTCCGGCCGGCGCGGCTCGGGCCGCACGTCCCGGTCCGGGCCGATGGGCGGCGCCGGTGTCCCTCGCAGGTACGCCTCGATCGCCGGCGCCTTCGTGGCGACGATGCCCGCGACGACCAGCGCGAGCGCCGCGGCGAGGAGCCACACGATCCGCCCTGGGCGCCGCGCCGGCAGCTCCGGTTCGGGCGCCGGGTCGCGCCGCTCGCCATCGGCGTCGGTCGCCATCGCCGACGGGACGACGCCGCGGCCGGCCGCCGCGCGCGCCTGGACGCGAGCGAGGAGGTCTTCGGTGCTCGATGGTTTCCATGGGGCGCCGCCGCCCTCGGCGATCTCGGCGCGGAGCTCGTCGTCGGTGAGGCCTTCGATGCGCTTGGCTTCGTCGTCGGCGACGCTGCCCAGGACATACCGCGCGGCGTCGGGCGACAGGGGCTTGTCGTGGGTGCTCACGCGGTGACCTCCTTCTCCTCGGCCGTCTCGGTCGCCGGCGCCGTGGCCGCAGCCTGCGCCACCATCATGCGCCGGCGCTCGGCGCGATCCCAGTCCATCAGGGCCTTCCGGGCGTGGCGTTTGAGGGTGGCGAAGGTGTCGTAGACCGTCTGGACGGCGCAGCCGAGCCTCTCGGCCTGTTCGGACGGACTCTCGATTCCCTGGGCTCCGAGCTCGCAGATGGGGCGCACGAGGGGATGATCGTGTTCGAGGGTGCTGACGACCTCCTCGAGGAGGGACGCGCGCAGGGCGAGACCACGGAAGCCATCGAGCTCGTCGTCGGCGCGGGCGAGTTCGCCGGGGGTGCTCTCCTCGCCGGTGAGGCCCCCATCCAGGACCTCTCTGCGAGTGCTGGCTCGACGCATGTGCTGAGCCCACGTCTGCCTCATGACGAAGTTCATGTGACGGACGAAGGGGTATTGCCCCGGGTCCCAGGGGGAATCGTCGGGGTCGAGGACGCGGACCAGGGCGTCCTCCACCAGGTCCTCGGCGGCCGCGTCGGACGCGGTCCGAGAGAGCGCGATCTGGTGCAACCGCTCTCGCACCATCGGCTCTTCGAGCTCGAGGATGGCTCTCTGCGATGACGGGGCCCCCAGGTCCAGCACGGCGGCGCCGACCCTACCACTTTGCGTGGCCCTCCCTCCACGCCGCAGGTCGAACTCCGAAGCCTCGGATGCCGGGCTCGTACGTGATCGGAGTCGTTATCCGAAGCTTCGGATGTCGGTTCGGACACGATGGGACGTGATGTCCGAAGCTTCGGATGTCGGTTCGGACGCGATGGGAGTCGATGTCCGAAGCCTCGGATGCCGGGCTCGTACGTGATGGGAGTCGATCTCCGAAGCTTCGGATGTCGGTTCGGACGCGATGGAAAGCGATCTCCGAAGCTTCGGATGTCGGTTCGGACGCGATGGGAAGCGATGTCCGAAGCTTCGGATGGTGTCGCCCGACAAAAAAGCGCGCCGACCCCCCAAAATAGTTTTCAGAAACGGGTCTGCTCGCACCGCATTAGGGGGAGAGAGCGGCGCGCGGCACGGTGCCACGCGTCGACGCTCTCGTTCATGCAGGAGTCACCCATAGAAAGCAGGTACGTCATCATGGCCAGCAATACGCCGAAGGAAAATCGAACCAACGAGATTGCCGCCGATCAGAAGTTGATCGACGGCCTGACCAAGCACGCAGCGACGCTGCCGTCGTTCCTGATCGCCGGAGTCTCGACGACCACGACGAACGTCATCGCGAAGCTGCAGGCGCGGATCGCGGCCGAACAGGCCGTGCAACCTGCCAAGGCGACTTGGCAGGCCACGATCCAGCAGGCACGGTCCGAGATCGCGGCGACGAAATCCGTCGTCTCCGCGGTGAAGCAAGCGATCCTCACGGCCTTCGCGGGCCAGGTGGATACGCTTGCAGACTTCGGGCTCACGCCGCGCAAGGTGCGTGTCCTGAGTCCGCAGCAAAAGGTCGCGGCCGCAGCCAAGTCGAAGGCGACACGGGCGGCGCGACACACGACGGGGTCCGTGCAGAAGCAGGCGGTCAAGGGCGACGTCACCGGCGTCGTCGTGACCCCCGTCACTTCGGCACCGGGCACCGTCGTGTCCCCGCCGGGCGGTCCGGCCTCGCCGACGCCGGCCGGTTCCACCACGACCAGTGGCGGAGCCGTGCAGGCGCCGGCGCACTCGACGTAAGCCGAGGACCGCGTGGCGACTAAAACAAGGGAGAGGGGAGGGGTCGTTCGACAAGGAGCGGCCCCTCCCGCTCCCGCTCCCGCTCCCGCTCCTCCGCGGCGTCGGCGGTTCGGTTGGCATCGTTGCTACCGAGGTAGTAAGATGCTCACCGCGACGATGGGCCACGCTCAGAAGGTCAGCATCTCGGTCGAGGCGAACGATCTCAAGTGGCTTCGCCGTCGCGCCAAGCAGCGGGGGGGCAATCTGTCCGCGGTCTTCGCCGAGGCCACGCGACTGCTTCGCCAACGTGAAGCACGCGACCGTCTGCTCGAGAAGTTCGGCGACGACGCGAACGTCTCGGCGGCAGAAGCGGACGCAATTCGAGCCGAATGGCGGGCCTGACGTTCGACACGGGGGCGCTCATCGCTATCGAGCACCGGCGCCATCGGATCCGGCGCGTCTTCGCGACCGCGGTGCGAGACAACGTGCGCGTGACGGTTCCCGCCGCGGTGGTCGTCGAGTGGTGGCGCGGACGGACCGACATCGCGGAGGACATCTTGGCCGCGGTGGACGTGGAGCCCCTCGACGAGGGGTTGGCCCAGGCGGCGGGCGAAGCGATTGGGCTCGTGCCGGGGGCTACGGCCGTCGACGCCATCGTGATGGCGTCCGCCGCGCGGCGCGGGGACGTGGTCTACACGTCCGACTTCGCCGACGTGACGCGATTGCAAGCACACTTCCGTGCGGTCCGCGTGCTCGCCGTCTGACGCAGCCGCGGCCCTCACTTCTTCCAGTACGGATCCCTTAGCTCGCGCTTCAGCACCTTCCCGATCGCGTTCCTCGGCAGCGCTTCGCGCAGCTCGACCTGCGCGAGCCGCTGAGCCTTGCCCACCCGCGCGTTGCAGTACTCGCGCAGCTCGTCGGCCGTCGCGGCGCCGCCGGCCTTGCGCACGACGAGGGCGATCGGCGTCTCGCCCCAGCGCTCGCTCGGCACGCCGATGACGGCGACCTCCGCGACCTCCGGGTGCTTTGCGAGCACGCCCTCGAGGTCGGTCGCGTAGACGTTGAAGCCCCCGGAGATGATGACGTCCTTCTTCCGATCGAGCAGGTAGAGAAACCCGTCTTCGTCGAACCTTCCCAGGTCGCCCGTCCGGAAGAAGAGCGCGCCGCTGGCGTCGCGAAAGAGCATCGCCTGGGTGTCGTCGGGCCGGTTCAAGTACCCGCTCATCATGTTGGGCGATCGGCCGATGACCTCTCCGGCCTGGCCGGCCGGCACATCGCGGCCCGCGTCGTCGATGATGCGCACGTCGTGGCCGGGGGCCGGGCGGCCGACGCTCGCCAGCTTGTCCGGGTGCCGGCGCGCCTCGAGGATCGCGACGGGGCCGCCCTCGGTCAGGCCGTAGATCTCGATGAGGTCGGCGGGCGTCTCGTCGAGGATGCGGCGCTTCGTGGCGGCGGCGAGCGGGGCGCTCGTCGAGAAGAGCATGTGCAGGCTCGAGAGGTCCGTCGCGGCGAAGCGCGGCGACTGCAGGATGCGGTCGTACTGGACCGGGACGAGCATCGCGTGCGTCACCCGGTGGCGCTCGACGGCGTCGAGCAGCGCCTCCGGCGTGAACTTGCCAAGCAGTACGTTGGTCCCGCCGCGCGCGGTCGTGATGAACCAGGTGACGCTCGTCGTGTTCGAGTAGAACGGCGTCGCGATGACGTTGACGCTTCGCTCGTCGAAGTACGCCGCCCGCCCGCCGCCGTAGCTCGCCTTGCGCGCCGCGTGGCTGTGCACGATGCCCTTGGGGATCCCGGTCGTGCCGGAGCTGTAGATGACGTCGAAGGCGTCGTCGGCGCCGATGGGCACGGGAGGCGCGGGCGCCGCCGGCCGGTCCGCGAATGCCGCGTACCGCTGGAAGGCGTCGTCGTCGAAGTCGAAGCCGACGCGCAGGGCGACCCGCTCGGCCGCGGCGTCGGCGACGCTGCGCGCCACGGCCCCGTACGCGCCCGACGCGAAGAGCGCCCTCGATCCCGAGTCGACCATCATCCGCGCGAGCGCATCGGCGGAGGCCATCGTCGGAAGGGGCACGACGCAGGCTCCGGCGCGCAGGGCGCCGAAGAAGACTTCCGCGTACTCGATGGAGTTCTCCGCGAGCACCGCGAGGCGGTCCCCCGGCCGCAGGCCCGCGTTCATGACCCCCGCGGCGACGCGCTCGGCCCGCTGGTGCAACTCCGCCCACGTCCTCCGCGTATCGCCCCGCACGAGCGCCACGCCGTCCGGATTGTCCCGCGCGTGCCGGGCCACGATGGCCGCCAGGTCGTCGCCGGGCTGCCAGGCGATTCGAGGGGTGTCCAGGGTGGGGGACGGCATCCGTAGTGGGCTATGGCTATCGCGAGCGTGAGCGTGAGCGCAAGCGCGGGCGCGTGCGTGCGCGCCCGCGTGTGCGCCCGCGCCCGCGCCCGCGCTCGCGTGTGCGCCCGCGCTCGCGTGTGCGCCCGCGCCCGCGTGTGCGCCCGCGCCCGCGTGTGCGCCCGCGCCCGCGTGTGCGCCCGCGCCCGCGCCCGCGCTCGCGTGTGCGCCCGCGCCCGCGTGTGCGCCCGCGCCCGCGCCCGCGCCCGCGCTCGCGCCCGCGCCCGCGCTCGCGCCCACGCTCTCCTGCGCTAGAGTCTCCCCTCGGCGTGTTCGTCCCCTTCCTCTACGAGCTCCGCAAACGCAAAGTGAAGGTCGGCCTCCAGGAGGCCACCGCCCTCGCGCGCGCCCTCACGATGGGGCTGCACGACAGCTCGCTCGACGGCTTCTACCACGTCGCCCGCGCGCTCTGCGTCCACAGCGAGACCGACCTCGACGCCTTCGACGAGGCGTACCTGTCGTGCTTCAAGGGGGTCGAGTCCAAGTCGCTCGACCTCGTGAAGGAGCTCGAGGAGTGGCTGCGCGATCCGAAGATGCGCAAGGACCTCACCGAGGAGGAGCTCGCGATGCTCCAGCACCTCGACCCGGAGCAGCTCCGGCGTCTCTTCGAGGAGCGCATGCTCGAGCAGAAGGAGCGCCACGACGGCGGCAACCGGTGGATCGGCACGGGCGGCTCGAGCCCGTTCGGCGCCAACGGCACGCACCCCACCGGAGCCCGCGTCGGTCCTCAGGGGGGTGGCCGCAGCGCGATGGCGGTGGCGGATGCGCGCGTCTATAAGCCATATCGGTCGGATCTCGTCCTGGACGTGCGCCAGATCGAGGTCGCTCTTCGCAAGCTCCGCGCCTTCGTGCGCGAAGGGAACGAAGAGGAGCTCGACCTCGACGCCACGATCGACGAGACGGCGCGCAACGCGGGCGAGCTCGAGATCGTCACGCGCCCCCCGCGCAAGCCGAGCGCGCGCGTGGTCCTGATGATGGATATCGGCGGGTCGATGGACCCGCACGCGGAGCTCATGAGCCAGATCTTCTCGGCGGCCAAGCGGGCGTCGAACTTCCGGGAGCTAAGGACGCTCTTTTTCCACAACTGCATCTACGGCCGCCTCTACGAGTCCGAGGCCCTGCGCGAGCCGGTCAGCGTGCGCGATCTGCTCCACCACTGCACGCGCGAGTGGAAGCTCGTCATCGTGGGCGACGCGGCGATGCACCCGTCGGAGCTCCTCGGGGGCGGCGGCTGGTATGCCTCGGCCGACGGTCCGGGAGCCGAGACGATGCAGGGAGTGAAGTGGATGCAGCTCCTCGCCGATCACTTCGACCGGAGCGTCTGGCTCAACCCCGACCAGCCCTCGTACTGGAAGGGCGGCACGGCGGAGATCCTCGCCGGCATCTTCCCGATGTTCCACCTGACCCTCGAGGGCCTCGGCGAAGCGATGGCCCACCTCTCCAAGGGCCCCGCCCGCAAGCGGTAGAGAGCGCGCGTGCGTGTGCGCCCGCGCCCGCGTGTGCGCCCGCGCCCGCGTGTGCGCCCGCGCCCGCGTGTGCGCCCGCGCCCGCGTGTGCGTCCGCGCCCGCGTGTGCGTCCGCGCCCGCGCGTGCGTCCGCGCCCGCGCCCGCGCCCGCGCCCGCGCCCACGCCCACGCCCGTATCAAGCGATCTCTCGGCTTCGCCTCACCGATTGCTGGACCGTCATCGCCTCCGGCTCCAGCCGCTCGCTCTCGATGCCCGTCACCGCGTGCGACGTCGACGACGCATCCGACCCGGCGCGCGGCCGGTGCGCGGAGGCCGGACCCGACCGCAGCTCGGCGAGGCGCTCGCACTTGGCAATGAGCGCGGGGGTCCCCGTGCGGCGAAACCAGTGGTCCACGAGCGACAGACTCAGGCTGTACTCGTCCGCCCGGCCGGCCATCCACGCGATCTTCGCGCGCGCCTCGTGGAGGAACCCCTGCACGAGCGGGTGCTGGCTGTCGCGGAAGCGCTCGAGGAGGCCGTCGATGCGCGCGAGGCCCGCCTCGACGTCGCCGAGGCCCGCCTCGGCCACGGCCATCTGGATGTCTACCGGGAGAAAGAGCGAGACGAACTCGCGGTCGTCGTCCGTGATGTGGGCGAGGGCGCGCTCGCAGGTGTCTTTGGCCTCCTGGTAGAGGCCGAGCTCGTTCTTTCCTCGCGCGAGGAAGCCCAGGGCCGGAGCCCACCCGATGAACGAGCGCGGCGCTTGGGCTTCGATCTCCTCCGACAGGGCCTTCGCGGTGTCGTCGATCCCGTCGCCCAAGACGAGCGACAGCGAGTGCCTCGCGAGCCTCGCGTACATCCTCAGCGACGGCACGGTGCGGCTCTGCAGCTCGAGGCCCGCCGTCACGCGCGTCAGCGCCTCGACGTCCGAGAGGTTGGTGTAGAGCGGGATGAGCGACGCGCCCTCCCACATCTCGACTTGCCACGCGCTCCCGACGTGCGCGGCGTAAAGCTCGACCTGCTCGCGGTGGGGCGCCGCCTTCGCGAACTCGCCCCGGTTCATGTAGTAGAGAAAGCGGATCTGGCTCGCGATCATCGAGTAGAGCTTGAGACCGGCCGCGTCGAGGGCGTCGGCGCTCTCCAGGGCGGCGCGCCCGTCCTCGGCCAGGGCGGCGAACGAGCCGCGGGCGTAGTGTGCGCCCGTCACGTAGAGCGGACGCGTCTCGGCCGTGAGCGTGGGGTAATAGCGAGGGTCGGCCAGGCGCTCGAGCAGCGTGTCGAGCGACCGCATCGCGACGGCCTGCCGCTCGCGGGCGATGTCGCCGAGCGCGCGGCAAAACTTGAGGATGCCCCGCGGGGTCAGCCGCGCGGGGAGCACGTCGAACACATCGAGCACGCCCGCGACGTGCTCCGCGCGCACGGCGTCGAGCGACGCCGCGCCGATCCCCGCCAGCGTCGACACCGCCCCGAAGAGCTGGATGAGCATCTCCCGGAACGGGTACCCGCGGTCGGCCTTCGGGCTCAGCTTGTAGCGGACGAAGGCCACGAACAGGCCCAGCGCGAGGCCGATCCTCTTGCCGAAGATGCCCCGGAGGGTGCGCGCCGACCGGACGCCGGAGAGGTCCTCGCATGCGTCGATGGCTTCGTCGCCGTAGATGTCGCCCCAGGAGCGGTCCTCGTAGTAGCCGCTGTACGCGAGCGCGGTGAGCAGCGGCAGCCGGGCGTAGATGGATCGCCGCCGCCTCTTGTAGACGACGAGCGCGGCCTCGATCGCCTCGCCGACGCGGTGCAGGTTCGCCGTGAGCCTGCGCACGACGCCGCTGTCGTGCGTGACCCCGGCGATGAGGTCGGCGCCCTCGATGTCCGCGCCGCCCTTGATGAGGTGCCAGCCGGCTTCGATGCGCAACGCGGGCTCGCCGGGCCCGGCGAGCAGGGCGAAAGCCCCGCCGAGGCGCTTGTGGTTCTGCTCGCAGCGCCGCTCGTCCATGCCGCCGAGCAGCGCCTCGCGCAGCGCGGCGCTGCTGAAGCGGTAGCCGTCCTCGTCGACATAGAGCACGTCGTTGCGGGCGAGCTCGTCGAGCAGGCCGAGGACAACGCGATCGTCGGCGTCCGCGACCAGCAAGCGGCACAGCGCGAGCGTCGGTGGTTCGTGCTGCAGGCTGAGACATTCGGCCAGACTGCGCGCCGCCTCGCTCATGAGGGCGACGCGGACGAGGATGGCGTCCTCGAGCGCCGCGGGGAGCTCGACCTCGGGGCGATCGGCGGGGAGCGCCCAGACGCCGTCGATGTAGCGCACGACCTGCGAAGCGACGAGGTGGCGCAGGATCTCCACGCAGTGAAGGGGGCTGCCCGCCGTGCGCCCCTGCAGCCAGTCGGCGAGGCGCTCGACGTTCGGGGCGCTCCCGAAGAAGGACCGCACGAGCTCCAGCGTCTCGGCCGGCGAGAGGCGCAAGAGCGAGACGCGCGTGCACTGGCTACGGAGCGAGACGAGGCCGGAAGCCTGACGAGGGTCGCGCCGTTCGCGCTCGCTGACGACGAGCAGGATCGGGTGCGTGAGCGTGAGCTTGGCCAGCCCCGCGAGCAGGCCGAGGCTCGCGTCGTCGGCGTCGTCCACGTTGTCGATCACGACCATCAGCGGCTTGGCGCGACTGAGCTCGCTGAACCACCCTTCGAGCGACCCGGCCGACCGGGGCTCGACATCCGAGGGAGGGGGCCGGCTCGTCGAGCTGGAGGGTGGTGGGGGCGCCATCGATGGAGAGGTCGCCGGCACCGCGGGCGCCGCCAGCGGGGGCACGGAGGCCGAGTGGGCCATGCCGGGAGACGGGGGAATCGACGCGTGCGCGGCGAGTCGGGCCTCGACGTCGCGTCCGAGGGCGACGAGGGCCGGACGACACGTCCCCGCGCAATCCCGGGCCATCTTGGGCAGGGCGTCGATCATCCGCACGGCGAGGGCGCGGGCCGTGCCCTGCCATTGCGCGTGCATGCTCGCGTCGACGCGGAGCACGGCGGCGCCGGCCAGCTGGGCGCGCAGGCCGATCTCTTCGAGCAAGCGCGTACGGCCCATCCCCGTCCCCGCCTCGAGCCGGACGGCGCCGCCGCTTCCGCGCAGCAGCGATTCGGTGCGCTCCTTGAAGTCCTCGAGCAGGGCCGCCCGCCCGACGAACCGCGGGTTGGTGAGGAAGCTCTGCGCAAGGCGGTCGGCCTCGTCGCCTCCCTCGGGCGTCAGCTGGCCCACGGCGTTCAGCCGGGCGATGACCTCGGCGGCGCTCGACGGGCGCGCCAGCGGATCGGCGCTGAGCATCGAGAGCACGAGCGCGTCGAGCTCTTTGGGAATGTCTTCTACGAGGGCGCTCGGGGCCACCGGATCGGTCTTCCAGATCTCGGCGAGCTGCTCGATCTGCCGAGCCGGGTACGCGTGCCGTTCGGTGAGCACCCAGTACGCGAGCGCTCCGAGCGAGTACAGGTCGGCGCGCTGATCGAGGGGCGCGCCTTTGAGGGCCTCCGGCGGGATGGCGGGCGGGGTGCCGACCACGAGGCGCGAGCTGCCGAACGACGCCAGCGCGCCGAAGTCGATCAGCTTGCAGTGGCCATCGGGCGTCGTTCGCACGTTCGACGGGCTGAGGTCGCGGTGGATCAAGCGGCGCGCGTGCAGCAAGGCGAGCGACGTCGCGATGTCGCGCAGGAGCGCGCACGCCTGGCGGTAGGGCAGGGGCGCGCAGCCTCGGAGGTCGTGCCCCTCGAGGTACTCCATCGTGTAGTAGGGGCCGCCCTCGTCGACGCCGTAGTCGAAGACGCGGATGATGCGCGGGTGATCGAGGCCCGCGAGGACCTGGTATTCGCGCTCGAACGCGTCGACGAGATACGACTGCTTCGCCGCCTCGCGATTGAGGCGCTTGAGCGCGCGCTCTTCGCCCGTCGAGCGATCGACGACGCGGTAGACGACGCCCATGCCGCCGGACGCAAGCTCCTCCTTTACCACGTACCGGCTCGCGAGCCGCTCGGCGCGCTGCGCGCTGGAGGGGCCGCCGGGGCTGCTCGGCGGCGTGGGCCGGAGCGAGGCGGGCGAACGGGAGGCGCTGGTCATTGTTTCGATCGGGTGAACCGCTGGCCCCGTCAATTCAAAGAATACCACCCAGGACAGTTCGTCGACCTGATCCAGAAGGTTGCGTGCACGCACCTTGCGACGCGCCCCCACGCGCGCCCACGTTCTCGCTCTATGGCTCCCGTGCGTGGCGCTGGTACGCGCTAGGCTCGTGGGATGGCCCTTCTGCGCGCACCGTCCGTCCGCATTCCCCCGCGTGCGGCCGTCGATCGGGCCAAAATCGAGCTTGAGCGCCGCCTCGGGCCGTCGAAGGTGCTGACGGACGCCGAGGCCTGCGCGCCCTACGGGGCCGACGACAGCGACGTCGAGGGGCGCCCCCCGGACGCGGTCGTCCTGGCCGCTTCGACGCAAGACGTCGCGACCGTCCTGGCCGTGGCCGAGGCGTGCGACGTACCGGTGACGCCGCGGGCGGGGGGGACGGGTCGTACGGGCGGCGCGGTGCCGGTGGCCGGCGGGATCGTGCTGGCGACGGGCGCGATCGCGCGCGTGAAGGAGATCGATCGCGCGAACCTCGTCGCCGTCGTCGAGCCGGGGGTCGTCACGGGAGACCTTCACCGCGCGGTCGAAGGCGAGGGGCTCTTCTACGCGCCCGACCCGAACTCGCTCGACAGCTGCTGTCTCGGGGGCAACCTCGCCGAGAACGCCGGGGGCCCCCGGGCCTTCAAGTACGGCGTCACGCGCGACTGGGTGCTTGGGCTCGAGGCGTGTCTCGTGGGCGGCAAGGTGCTGCGGACGGGTAAGCGCACGGTCAAGGGCGTCACCGGCTACGACGTCACGGCGCTGCTCGTCGGCAGCGAGGGGACGCTGGCGGTGTTCACCGAGGCGACGCTTCGCCTCGTGCCGAACCCCCCGGCAGTCGGGACGCTGCTCGCTCTGTTCAGCGACGTGGGGGCCGCCGCGCGGGCGGTGGGGGCGATCGTCGCGGCGGGCGTCGTCCCACGCTGCCTCGAGATGCTGGACGCCGCGACGCTCGCCGCCGTCCGCGCTCAGGGGGTGTCGATCGACGACCGCGCGGGGGCGATGCTCCTCGTCGAGGTCGACGGCGAAGGGGTCGAGGGGGCCCTCGAGCGCGTCGGCGAGGCGGCCTCGGGGCAGCCCGGCTGCGTGGACGTGCTCGTGGCGCAGGACGCCGGTCAGCGGGATCGTCTGTGGGCCGCGCGCCGCATGCTCTCCAAGGCCACGCGCAAGCTGGCCCGGCACAAGCTGAGCGAGGACGTCGTCGTCCCGCGCACGCGCATCGCCGACCTACTGGCGAAGACGGACGCGATCGGCGAGGAGACGGGCGTCCGCCATCTTGCGTATGGTCACGCTGGCGACGGCAACCTGCACGTCAATTTCTTGTGGAACGACGACGCCGAGCGCCCCGCCGTAGATCTCGCGATCGGTTTGCTCATGCGCGCCACGGTGGATCTCGGCGGCACGCTGAGCGGCGAACACGGCATCGGCGTCTCCAAGGCGCAGTACCTCCCGCTCGAACAGAGCGAAGACCTCATCGCCCTGCAGCGCCGCATCAAGCACGCTTTCGACCCAAAGGACCTGCTGAACCCGGGAAAAATCTTCCCAACGGCAGGCCATAGGGCCTGCTAGCGCAGCGCCGTCGTGATGGCATCAAACCTTTGCTGTCATCCCGAGCGCGGCGAGGGACCCCATGGACAAAGGGGCCGCTTCGAGGCTTATCGCTTCGAGTACTGGAAGCGCTTACGGGCACCCGGCTGGCCGTACTTCTTGCGCTCTTTCTTGCGGGCGTCGCGCGTGAGGAAGCCGGCGCGCTTTATGGGGCTGCGCTTCTCCGGATCGGACTTCGTCAGAGCGCGCGCGATGCCGTGGCGCATGGCCTCGGCCTGCGCGCTCTTGCCGCCGCCGGTGCACGTGGCCCACACGTCGAACTGGTCTTGCGCCTCGAGGAGCTCGAGAGCCTGCCGGAGCACCATGCGCGACGTCTCGCGCTCGAAGTAGTCGTCGACCGGAAGGCCGTTGACGACGATGGCCCCCGTCCCGGGCTTGAGCCAGACGCGCGCGATGGCCGTCTTCCGTTTGCCGGTGGCGTAGGTGCGAGAATCGGTGGTGGGCATGCGAGCGGTTGCCGTCAGGAGGTAGCGCCGCCGCCCCTGGAGGGGGAGGGTAGCGGGAGGGGTTTCTGCGCCGCGTGCGGGTGATCGGGCGTCGTGTAGAGCTTGAGCTTCGTGATCATCTCGCGGCCGAGGACCCCCTTGGGGAGCATGCCGCGAACGGCCTTCTCGAACGGGGCGGTGCCGTCGCGCGCGAGCAGGTGCCGGGCGCTCTCGGCGCGGAAGCCGCCGGGGATGCCCGAGTGACGGTAGTAGAACTTCTTGTCGAGCTTGCCGCCGGTGAGGACGATCTTGTCGGCGTTGACGACGACGACGAAGTCGCCCGTGTCCTCGTGCGGGGTGTACGTGGGCTTGTGCTTGCCACGAAGGACGCTGGCCACTTCGCTCGCGAGGCGGCCGAGGGGCTTGCCCGTCGCGTCGACGACCCACCAGGCGCGCGAAGCTTGCGCGCGCGCCTTGGTCATCACGTACGACTTGTTGGGCGTCCGGGCAGGGGCGCTATCCGCAGGAGACGACATCGAGGGCCGCGGAAACTATGTGGGGATCGGCGCTCTGTCAAGGCGACTCGGGCTACCCCTTCAATTTGTGCGTCCAGGTGACCAGGGCCGTCCACATCTGGGGGAGGAGCTTGGCCGTCCCCTCGTCGTGCAGCTGTCCCGATCCGTCGAAGGCATTGTGCGCCGTCCGGACGAAGATTTCGGGTTTGTTGATCGGGTGCATGTCGAGAAAGACCGCGATCTGGCGCAGGTGGTACTGGGCGCGCATCGTGCCCGAGGTCGACCCGCTCGCGCCCATGATGGCCAGGGGCTTTCCGGCGAAGGGCTGGTTGGGCGGACGGGAAGCCCAGTCGATGGCGTTCTTCAGGACGCCCGGGACGGAGAAATTGTACTCGGGGGTCGCGATGAGCAGGGCGTCGGCCTCGGCGATCTGCCGGCGCAGCTTCTCCACGGTCGCGGGGAAGCCTTGGGTGCGGAGATCCTCGTTGTAGGCCGGGATCGCGGAGATGTCGGCGATCTCGACCTTGACGTCCGGTGGGGCCTTCGCGATCGCCGTGCGAAGGAGCGCGGTGTTGAACGAGCCTTTGCGCAGGCTCCCGGAGATACCCAGCACGCGCAGCGTGTCGGTCATGGATGTCCTTGTTCTTCCTCGTGTCGGTGGTCCCTGGCGCCCGCTTCGACCCAGACGGGGGTGTCGTCGAGGCCAGCCGGTCGACTGCGCAGCGCTTCGTGCGGTCGAAACGACGCCTTGTAGCGGAGCGAGGCGCAGCCGCTCACGCAATATCCCAGGTACACGTGTCCGAGCTGCTTTGCCCGGGCGTCTTCGATGAGCTCGAGGACGTTCAGCGTCCCGAGGGACATCCGCGCGTACTCGGGCGCCGGGTCGTGGAAGAAGAACGCGGCCGACATCGCCGCCGGCGTTTCGTCGAAGAGGCCCACGCCGACGAGGCGAGGCGCGCCCGCCGCGTCGTCGTCGTAGAACGCGGCTTCCCGAGCCGAAGGGTGCGCGAACGCGAACTCGAGGCCGTAGCGCTGGTCGTCCTGGGGGTTGGGCGCCCAGCCGCGGACTCGTTCGCGATCGGCGTGCCACCGGGCGTAGAGGTCGAGGCGATCGGGGTCGACACGGGGCGGCCCGACGACGCGTCGCAGCCGAGCCCCGGCGCGCGCCGACCGCCGCTGGCTCTTGTTGGGCGCGAACCGCGCCACGACGACGCGAAGGCTCACGCACTCGGCGCACGAAGCGCACGCGGGGCGGAAGTAAATCGGCCCGAATCGCCGCCACCCTCGTTCGATGAGGGCGCCCGTCTCGGCCGACGACACGTCCAACATCACGCGGACCTCGAGGCTCGCGTGTTCGTCGGGGAGATAGGAGCACGCGTGCGGCGTCTCCACGAACCGATCGACCAGTCGCACGGCCAGAGGAGAAATAGCAGCAGACGCGGGTACAAAGGCAGCCTGCGTGGAGCTCGGCCGGAGCAGGCCGGCCGCGCGGGGCTCGTGCTAGTGTCCCGCGGCTCCGGTGAGTCAGCCCGCCGATAGCCCCGTCACCTACAGCGTCGTCGTTCCCGTCTTCAACGAAGAGGGCAACGTCGAGGCGCTCGCGTCGCGCATCCTGGCGACGATGGACCACCTCGGCGCACCCTTCGAGCTGCTCTTCGTCGACGACGGCTCCCGCGATCGAACGCCCGAGCTGCTGCGCGAACTGGCCGCGGCCGACGCGCGGATTCGCGTGCTCCGTTTCACGCGCAACTACGGGCAGGAAGCCGCGGTCGAGGCGCTGTACCTCAACGCGCGTGGCCGGTGGCTCATCCAGATGGACGGCGATCTTCAGCACGCGCCCGAGGAGATCCCCCGCCTCGTTGCGAAGAAAGACGAGGGGTTCGACGTCGTCTACGGCGTCCGCCGCGGCCGGCACGACCCGCTCTTTCGCGTGGCGGCGTCGCGCCTGATGCAGTGGTCGATGCGCTCGGTCATGGAGATCGAGCTCCCGGAGGACGTCTCGACGTTTCGGCTGATGAGCGCCCGGGTCGCGAGGCTCGTGGCGGCCCTGCCCGAGCGCCGGAAGTTCTTCAGCGCGCTCATCGTGTGGAGCGGCGCGCGCATCGGCACCGTCCAGGTGACCCACGCGCCGCGCCACGCCGGGGCCACGCACTACAAGTTCTCCAAGCTCCTGAACCACACGTTCGATCTCATCGTGGGCTTCTCGAGCAAGCCGCTCCGCTACATCGGGACGCTCGGCATCGCGTTCGCGCTCCTCGGCTTCGGGATGGGCGTGTGGGTCATCCTGCGCAAGCTCCTGTGGGACTACGGCGTCATGGGGTGGCCGTCGCTCTTCGCGGCCGTGGTCATCCTCGGCGGGATGCAGCTCGTGGCGACGAGCGTCATCGGCGAGTACATCGCGCGTATCTACGTGCAAGCGCAGGACAGGCCCCTCTACAACGTCGCCGAGCGGCTCAACTTCGAGGCCGCCGCCAACGAAGACCAGATGCAGCGGTCCTCGCACCGCCTGAAGCTTGGCGGGGGAGGGGGCGCCGAGTGACGCGCCTCCTCATCGTGGGGTGCGGCTTTCCGCAGCTCTCGCTCGTGCGGGCCGCCAAGAGGATGGGGCTGCAGGTCCTCGGGGCTGATCGCGATCCGCGTGCGGTCGCGGTGAAGTACTGCGACGAGTTCTTCGAGGTGTCCGCGGGGGACCCGGACGCGGTGCTCGACGTCGTGCGCCAGGCGCGCCCCGATGCCATCACGACGACCGGCAGCGAGGTGCCGCTCAAGGCCACGGCGACCGTCGCGGCTCGCGCCGGCCTTCCGTTTTACGCGGACCCGGAGACCGTGCGCCTCTGCCAGGACAAGGACGCGATGCGCGCGGGTTACGCGGCCGCCGGTCTCGCCGTGCCGGCCTTCGCCCGGTGCGAGTCGCTCGACGAGGCGATCGCGTTCGCGGACAAGCGGGGCTTTCCGATCGTCGTCAAGCCGTCTCGCGGCTGGGGGCAGCGGGGTGTGGCCCGCGTCGAGAACCTCGAGCAGCTCCGCCAGGCCTTCGGCGAGGCGCGTTCGCACTCGGCGACGGCGGGGCTTCCGTCCGCCATGGTCGAAGAGTGGCTCGAGGGACGCGAGGTGTCCGTGAACGGCTGGATCGAGGACGGGAGCCTCGTCAGCTACTGCGTCACCGAGCGCGTCACCGTGCCCGGCAACAAGCCCCTCGGCGTCATGATCGCCGAGGTCTACCCGTCCGGCCTGTCGCCCGCCGACGAGGCACGGGCGATCGACGAGGCGCGGCGGGGGGCGGTAGCGCTCGGCCACACGCGAGGCCCTTGCTACTCGCAGGTCGCCGTGGGGCCGCGCGGCTGCTTTCTGTTCGAGACCGCGGCCCGGCTCGGTGGCGGGTTCGACGCGGACGTGACTCGCCTGGCCAGCGGGGTGGATCTGTACGAGCGCCTGATCGGCATCGCCGTTGTCGACACGACTCTCGAGCGGCGGGGCCCGACGTCGTCCGCACACGGCGCGGCCATCGCGAAGTTTCTCGTGGGCGCCCCCGGCGCCGTCACGGCCGTGAAGGGCCTCGATGACGCGCGCGCCGTCGAGGGCGTCGACGACGCCGAAGTGTTCGTCCCCGTGGGCGGTCGCGTGTTTCCCCTCACCGACAGCGCCAAGCGGGCCGCGTACGTGCTCGCCCACGGCGCCCACCGCGCCGAAGCGATGGCCCGCGCGGACGCGGCGCTCGCGCGCATTCGCATCGACACGCGGCCCGACTCTTCCGTCGGCGTGAAGGCCGACCCTCCCGCCGGGGCGATCCCATGACGACGACGGCGACCAACGGGACCGGCTCCTCGGGCGTCTGGCAGCTCTTCCGCGAGCGCATGTCGCGCGACGCGATTTACGGCGTCGCGTCGTATTGGGACGCACGCGCCGGCGCGAGGACGGGGATGGCGCGGTCGCTCTGGCCGTCGAACACCTTCAACGCGCTCTGGGACGAGCGGCAGCGGGAGATCGTGTCGCGGTGCCTGGGCCCGATGAACGGCCACCGCGTCGTCGACGTCGGGTGCGGCACGGGGCGCATCGTTCGCTGGCTCGCGGAGAACTGCGGCGCGGGCAAGGTGGTCGGGCTCGACTTCTCGGCCGCGACGGTCGAAGCCGCGCGCGCCGAGTCGCCGGCGCTCGTGTCGTCGGGCATCGTGCGCTTCGAGCAGGGCGACGTGGTCGCGGGGGTCGACACCCTCGGCGTCGGAACGTTCGACGACGCCATCGTCCTTGGCTGCCTCTCCGTCGCCTGCCGCGACGAGGCGGCGCTGAAGAAGGCCATCGCCAACGTCGCGCGCCTGATCCACAAGGGCGGCCGTGTGCTGCTGCTCGAGCCGATCCATCGCTCGCCTCTGCTGAGGCGCGTGCTCGACCTCGGCGTCGAGGAGTGGATCGCATGCGCCAACCAGGCCGGGCTTGCCTTGACGCGGGTGGACCGGATGGGCTTCGTTCCGGTGCGGCTCGTCTTCTCGGTCCGGGACCTGCCGCGACCCGTCGTCGCGCCCGTGTTTCGCGCGGGCGAGCGCCTCCTCGATGGGGCCCCGTGGCTCGCGCCGCTGTCGGACTACAAGCTGCTTCTCTTCACCCGTACGGCGTGAGGCGTCCGTGACGATCGGCACGCTCGTGCTCCTCTTCGTCGCCGCTGCCGTGGGCGGGGCGATCAACTCCGTCGCGGGGGGCGGCAGCTTCGTCGCGTTCCCCGCGCTCCTCTTCGCCGGCGTGCCCGCCGTCCCCGCGAACGCCACCAACACGATCGCCCTCTGGCCCGGGACGCTCGCGAGCTGCGTCGCCTACCGCAAGGAGCTCGGGGCAGTGCGGCGCGAGCTGGTCCCGCTCGGGGTGGCGGGCTTCATCGGCGGTCTGGCCGGCTCGTTGCTGCTGCTGCACACGTCCGACCATACGTTCGTCTTGCTGATCCCGTGGCTGCTCCTCTTCGCGACGGTGCTCTTCACCTTCGGCGGCGTGTTGACGAGGCGCCTCTCGAGCGGCGCGCGGACGTCGCTCACGGCGGCCGCGGTCGTGCAGCTGCTGACGAGCGTGTACGGGGGGTACTTCGGCGGCGGGCTCGGCATCATCACGCTCGCCCTGCTCTCGGTGCTGGGCATGACGAACATCCACGAGATGAACGCGCTGAAGACGGCCCTCGGCACGCTGGTCAACGGCATCGCGGTCGTCGCGTTCGTCCTCGCGGGCGCCGTCGAGTGGGGGCCGGCGACCGTCATGATCGTCGGCGGGATCGTCGGCGGCTACGGCGGGGCCGCGGTCGCCCGGCGCGTCGAGCCGAAGCAGGTGCGGCGGCTCGTGCTCGTCGTCGCCTGGACGATGACGATCTACTTCTTCGTGAGGACGTACCGCTAGGGCAGCGCCGTCGTGATGGCGTCAAACCTTTGCTGTCATCCCGAGCGCAGCGAGGGACCCGATGGACGCCGCCCTTCCGCGCTCCCCGTGGGGTCCTTCGCTTCGCTCAGGATGACAGCAAACTTCGCTCAGGATGACAGCAAACCTTGAGCTTGCACGATCATAGCCAGCGGAGGGCGCGTTGCGCGATCTCTTCGCCGATCGCCAGCGACGCCGTGGCCGCGGGCGACGGCGCGTTCACGACGTGCACCATTCGCTCCGCCTCGACGACGGCGAAGTCGTCGACGAGCGCGCCGTCCCGCGCGACGGCCTGCGCCCGGACCCCCGCGCCGCCCGGCGTCACGTCGCCCTCCGTCAGCTCCGGCACGAGCGCGGCGCACGCGCGCGCGAAGGCGCTGCGGCTCAGCGACCGCCATTGCTCGGCCATGCCCGCGCGCCAGTGCCGGCGCGCCATGCGCCAGAAGCCCGGCCAGCGGGCGATCTCCAGGGCGTCGCGGGCGACGAAGCTCGTGCGCGCGTACCCCTCTCGGGCCAGCGCGAGCACCGCGTTCGGCCCCGCCTCGACGCCGCCGCCGATGCGCCGGGTGAAGTGCACGCCGAGAAACGGAAAGGCGGGATCGGGCACCGGGTAGATGAGGTTCTTGACGAGGTGCGCCCGCTGCGGAGAGAGCATCCAGTACTCCCCCCGGAACGGCACGATCGCGACGCCCGGCTCGAGGCCCGCCATGCGGGCGACGCGGTCGCTCCCGAGGCCGGCGCACCCCACGAGCACGCGCGCCTCGACGTCACCGGCCGTCGACGAGACCACCACGGTCGCCCCGCGGCGCCCGATCGCGGTGGCCCTCGCGGACGTCCGCAGCTCACCGCCCAGGCGAGCGAACTCGCGCGCCATCGCCCGCGTCACCTCGCGGTAGTCGACGATGCCCGTCTCGGACACGAAGAGCGACGCGACGGCGGCGGCGTGCGGCTCGCGCTCGCGCAGCTCATCGCGATCGATGCGCCGGATCCCCGTCAGCCCGTTGGCGCGGCCCCGCCGCTCGAGCTCTTCGAGGCGCGGCACTTCGTCGGCGCGCGTCGCGACGATCACCTTGCCGCATCGCTCGAACGGCACGCCGTGCCGCTCGCAGAACCCCTCCATCAGCGTGCGGCCCCGCGCGCACGTGCGCGCCTTGACCGACCCGGGCTTGTAGTAGAGGCCCGCGTGGATTACGCCGCTGTTGCGCCCCGTCTGGTGCGCCGCCAGCAAGGCTTCTTTCTCGAGGACGACGACCGATCGCCCGGGACGGGCTGCGAGCAGGGCCAGGCCCGTCGAAAGCCCGACGATGCCGCCCCCGATGATGATCGCGTCGACTTGAGCCACGGGACGAGCGCCGCGCGCTTTCGCACTATAACCTAAGCCGTCATGTCGCAAGAGCACACGACATTTCGCATCGTCCCCAGGACAGGGGTCATCTACGTCACGACCGAGGCGCAGAGGCTCGGCTTTTCGCCCACCGATCCCGAGTGGTGCAACCTCGGCCAGGGCCAGCCCGAGACGGGGGATCTCCCGGGCGCCCCGGCGCGCGTGAAGCGCGTGGAGATCGCGCTCGACGATCAAGAGTACGCCCCCGTCGCGGGCCTCTGGGAGCTGCGCGAGTCCGTCGCGTCCCTCTACAACACGCTCTACCGGCGCGGGCTGCCGTCGCAGTACTCGGCCGAGAACGTCTGCGTCTCCGGCGGTGGTCGCGCCTCGCTCACGCGCGCCGCGGCGAGCCTCGCGCAGGTGAACCTCGGGCACTTCCTGCCCGACTACACCGCGTACGAAGAGCTCCTCGACATCTTCAAGGCGTTCACCGCGATCCCGGTCCTGCTCGACGGCGGCCGCGGGTATGCCTTCAGCGCCGACGACCTGCGCCGCGAGATTCTCGGCCGCGGGTTCGGCGCGATCCTCCTCAGCAACCCCTGCAATCCCACGGGCAAACTCATCGAGGGCGAGGAGCTGTCCCGGTGGGTGTCGACGGCGCGCGAGCTCGACTGCACGCTCATGCTCGACGAGTTCTATTCGCATTACATCTACCGCGCGCCGCCGGGCCGCCTCCCCGTCGAGAGCGCCGCGCGCTACGTCGAGGACGTCGACCGTGACCCGGTCGTGGTGTTCGACGGGCTGACGAAGAACTGGCGGTACCCCGGCTGGCGCGTCACCTGGGCGCTCGGACCGAAGACGGTGGTCGAGGCGATGGCGAGCGCCGGGTCCTTCCTCGACGGCGGCGGCAGCAAGCCGCTGCAGCGCGCGGCCGTCCCGCTCCTCACCGAAGACCACGTCGTCGCCGAGACGCGCGCCATCCAAAGCGCGTTTCGCGCCAAGCGCGACTACCTGCTGCCGCGCCTCGAGCGTCTCGGCATCCGCGTGGATCGTACGCCGGACGGTACGTTCTACGTCTGGGGTTGCGTCGAGCAGCTGCCCCCTCCGATAAACGACGGCATGGGCTTCTTTCGGGCCGCGCTCGAGGAGAAGGTCATCGTCGTTCCCGGCGAGTTCTTCGACGTGAACCCTGGCAAGCGCCGGCAGGGACGCGGTTCACGCTTCAAGGGCTACGTCCGCTTTTCGTTCGGTCCGTCGATGCCCGTCCTCGAACGCGCCGTGCAGCGGCTCGAGCGTCTCATCGCAAGGGCCTAAAGCGGGCTCCCGAGCGGGGTGCGGCGCAACGAACGCAACCAAAAGGTATGTCGCGGGGGTGCGCGCCGGGGATAGTCTTGGCAGTTGAGGTGCCAGCACCTGGGTGCTCGCGGCCCGAAGGCGCAAGTCCGCGCTGCCGAGACAAGGGGATCTTCGCATGACGGTCGGCAAGCTCTTGGTGTGCGCGGCGCTATGCGTGGCCGTTGCCGCATGGTTCTGCGGCTGTTCAGGCAGCGTCGGCGGAGCGAGCGACGCCGGAGGGGGCGACGGAAGCGCGGGCCAGGTCCTCGGGATGAGCAGCGGCGGCGCCGGTCCCGGTACGCCCAACGGCCAGGGCATCTGCGCGCCCACGTGCCCGAAGCCCTGCAACGTCGACAACGACTGCGAAACCGAGATCGGCGAGCTTTGCTGCGACTACGGCTCCGGGGCCAAGGTGTGCGAGGCCGCCTCCGCATGCCCTGTCTTCTGCGCGAACGACTCGGTGTGCCAGACATCCACCGGGCAGGCCTGCGTCCAGACGTCGCTCGCGCCCGGGGCGCAATCGACCTGCGCGGACGCCGGCTCGGGGATCGAGCCATGCAAGTCCGACGCGGATTGCGACGGCGCGACGGAGAAGTGCTGCACGATCTACTCCCAGCCCATCTGCACCCAGGCGACGCAGTGCCCGGCGTCCTGCACGGAGGACTCGCAATGCAACACCACCAACGGTGAAATCTGCTGCTCGACGGTGCAAGCGCTCGAGCCGAACCTCAATGTGAACGGCCTTTGCGTCAACCCCGTCATCCAGCCGTGCCCCAAGGCGTGCACGGCCTCGTCGGATTGCGCCGGAACGGGGTCGACGCTGCTCTGCTGCAACGGCCTGTGCGCCGCCACCTGCGCGCAGACGTGCACCGACGACAGCGAGTGCGTGGGCCAGATCTGCTGCAAATCGCCCACGTTGTCGGTGCCCGCACCGCCCGTTCTCTTCTCCGTCACCCCGCAGTGCAGCGGCACGCCCGTCCAGGCGACGTGCGCCGGCTTCTACTCCGAGTTCGGGGCGTGCCGTGCTCTCGGCTGCTCGATGGAGGCGGATGCCGGGAGCTGCTACGGGTCGTCCTACGTCACGTCGTGCGCCGAGTGCGGAACCGAGTACGACTGCAACCCCGACTATTGCCCCACGTGCTCGTCCGTCACGAGCGCCGGATCGTGCACCGGGACGCCGTACTACGACAGTTGCGACGAGTGCCAGAGTTATGACTGCCAGCCCTCGTCCGGCTCCGAATACTGCGTCGGTTGTACGGCGACCGGCGCCGGCTGCACCGGCACGATCCCGTCGTGCGCCATCGTGGGCGACGACTACAACAGCGAGTCCGCATGCCTGGCGGCGGGCTGCTCGTGGGCGGCTTCGAGCGACGCGGGCGGAAGCTCCTGCACCGGCACCCCGTCGTCCTGCGCGAGCATCGCCGAGGAGGGCACCTGCGAGGACACGTACTTCTGCACGTGGTCGACCGGTTCGTGCACCGGCACGATCACGCCCTGCGCGAACAACACGACGGACCTGGCGTGCGAGGACGAATACGGGTGCACCTGGACGGTCTCGTCGTGCGTGGGCAAAGTCGCGGGCTGCTCGTCGTTCACGACCGACCTGGCTTGCAGCACGCAATACGGTTGTGAGTGGGCGTCGGGCGGCGCAGACGCCTGCATCGGCACTCCGACCGCATGCGCTCAGCTGCCCTCGTTCGCCCCCGACGGCGGGGCCTCCCCGTGCGAGTCGCAGACGGGCTGCTCCATCCCAATCACCAGTTTCAGCTCGAGTGGCGGGACGATTCTCACGGGGCTACCCCCGTTTCCCACGTCCCCCGCGCCGGCGACTTCTGCGGGCCTCGCACAGTAGCCGCGACTCAGCTCTGGCCGCGCCGGGACATCGTCACGATCGCGCGGAAGACGTCCACGACGCCATCGGCGTCGAGCTTCGCGGCGTCGGCCCAGGCCCTGCGGGCCGCCATCAGCTCCGCCTCGCGCGCGGCGTCGAGCACGGGGGCCCCGAGGGCCGCCTTGGCCTTGGCCGCGCGCGCCGACAGCTGCATCCGCTGCGCGAGCAGGCGCAGGATCTCGTGGTCGATGGCGTCGATGTGCTCGCGCGCTTGCCGCAGCTCGGGCGAGCGCTGGCCGAGATCGGGGATGGCGAACGTGGCCGCGTCGCGCGGGGACGCCTCGCCCTCGAGCGCCTGGGCGTCGAGCGCGCGGTCGACGGCCGCGAGCGCCTGCACGAGCTCCTTTCGCGCCGCCGTGGCGAAAGGGTTGTCCCTCGCGATCGCCGCGAAGAGGTGCCCCGCGTCCGAACGCACCGTCTCGATCGTGCGCGAGATGGCCTGAAAGCTGGGCGGGGCGAAGGGGACCTCCATGCCGGCGCCGGCGTCGATCATGCCCTTCGCGATGAAGAACGTGAGCGCGTGGGTGTGCGCCATGACTCGGTCGTGACCTTCGGGCGTCTGCTCGATCACCTCGCACCCGATGCGCTCGTAGAGCGCTCGGACGCCCAGCGCCGCGGCGGGGTGCTCGGGGGCCGGGCACACGACCACCCGCAAGGGGCGCTCGGCGAGGGCCAGGCTGAGGGGGCCGAAGAGCGGGTGCGTCCCGCACCACGGAATCGCGCCCCCGAGCACCTCACGGAACGCGGCCGCGGGACGGACCTTGACGCTGCCGACGTCGAGCACGATTTGCGATGGCGAGAGGTAAGGGCGCAGGTCGCGCAGCGCCGCCGGCATCCCGGCCACGGGCACGGCGACCACCACGAACGCCGCGTCCCTCACGAGGTCCTTCAGCGAGTCGGCTCGGTACTCGGGGGGGACTGCGACCTGCTCGTCGTGGGCTCGGTGCGGCACGCCCGCGTCGGCCAGGAGCTGACCGAGCGCGCGTCCAAAGCGCCCGTAGCCGAGCAGCGCGACGGTGTCGTGGACCATGCGGCGCAATCTACTCCGACGCCGTGCGTGCGCACGCGCCAACGAGGTGGCAGTCTCTGCGGGTGGTCCCGCGCCAGCCTCCGGCGTCCGCTCGTCGCCTGGCGTCGATGACGGCGCTCCTGGCCGCGGGCGCTTGCGGAGGGGCGGTCGTCGTCGCCCCCGCGGGCCCGGGCACCCCCACCTGTCCGGCGGATGGCTGCGGCAGCGACACGGCCCGATCGCCCGCCGTGCCCGACACGGAAAGCGCCGGGTGTCCCGCGCTCGGGGATGGACGTTGCGGCGGCGCCCCGCCCGCGGAATGCACCGAGCGAGCCCTTGGCGCATGGGCCGAGGCTCGCGACGATCGGCAGCTCGCCTGCGTGGCGGAGATGCTCGAACAGGCGTGCTCGCTCGACGACGCGCGCGCGTGCTCGTTCGCCGGGCGCCTGCGGCTCGACGGCCGCGGCGTTCCGCGCGACGTCGAACGTGGACTCCGGATGCTGGTGCGCGCGTGCGATGACGGGGTGGCCACGGCGTGCGCCGCGGGCGCCCGTTGGGCCGGCGACTCGCTCAACGGCCACGACACGCCCGACGGCCCCGAGCTCCTCGCTCGGCTCGAGGCGCAGCGCACGTGCCTGCTCGGTCAAGGGGATGCGTGCTTTCAGGTCGGACTCCTCTTCTATTTCGGGCGCGAGGCCTACCCCAAGGACCGCGCCCGGGCCGCCACCTCGTTCGCGCGCGGATGCGATCTCAGCGACGCCCGCGCGTGCAGCGCGCTCGGGCGATCGCTCGTCCTGGCCGACGGGGTGCCCCGCTCGCCCGAGCGGGCCTCCGCGGTGCTCGCCAAGGCGTGCAAGCTCGGCGAAGGCCTGGGATGCTCGATGCTCGGCCTGCTCCGCGAGCGTGGCGAGGGCGTCGCGCGCGACGTGGCCAAGGCCCGGTCGCTCTATGCCGATGGGTGCATCGCCGGCGACGTCTACGGTTGCCTGCACGCCGAGATGCTCGCGGCCGACGCGCCCTCACCGCGTCGCACGGCCGCCCTGCGCCTCGCCCGGTGGACCGCGACCTGCTCGCGCGGAGACGCCCGCGCGTGCGCCTTCGTCGGGATGATCTACCAGGACGGCGCCGACGGCGTCGCGCGCGACGACGCCAAGAGCGTCGAATCGATGCAGCGCGCCTGCACCTTGGGCGAGCTCCGCGCATGCGAATGGGTCAAGAGCCGCCCCGAAGACTGACAGCTGTTTGTTAGGCGACGAGCCTCACGTGGGGCGCGGGCAGGCGCTCGACGCACAGCAAGGCGCCGTCCTCGATCGACTGCCAGGGTTCGTCGTTGATCTTCTCGGAGGCGACGATGACGGCGCTGCGCCCCGCCGACCACGGCGTCTCGAGGACCGTGCCGTCGCAGCTCTCACGCCGGGCAACGACCGCGTCGCCGGGGCTCTTCTCGAGCAGGAACATCGTCCGACCGAAACGGTGGGCGTACGTCGCGTTGCCGTCGGACAGCAAGAAGTTGAAGGCACCGAACCCCGCGCGTTCGCGAGCCGTGCGCGCGGCCGACGCCAGGGCGCGATCGGTCTGCGATGACGCGGGAATCCCGGCGACGCCCGCCTCGTCCAGCCGCGTCAGCACCCACGCAAAGAGCAGCTCGCTGTCCGTCTCGCCTTCGATCTCGGCGAGGCGCTCCGGCGACGTGCTCGCGCGCAGCCAGGCGACGTCGTTGACCGTCCCGTTGTGCGCGAACACCCAGCCAGCGCGCCGGAAGGGGTGCGTGTTGACGATCGAAGTGTCGCCGATCGTCTTTTGCCGGATGTGCGAGACGAGCAGATGCCCGCGCGATCCGACGGCGAGACGGTGGAAGCGCTCGTCCTCCCCGGCGCACACGATGCCCCGTTCGACCTGCCAGGCGCGGCTCTCTCCGTCGAACACAGCGATGCCCCAGCCGTCGCGGTGCTCGCGCGACTGGAAGGCGAGCGAGCGGGGGGCCTCGCGCAGGACGATCCTGAACTCGGTGGCTTCGTTCGCCGCGATGCCGATCAACCGGCACATTGCATCGATCACCATAGCACCCAGCGCTACCCTTCGGACGAACGAGAAAGAGAATGGCGCTATCGTTTCTCCCACATTTCCTCGGGGATCCGCATGCCGCACAAGATCGAGTCTGCCACGACCGGCCGCGCGCGATGCCGCGGCTGCAAGGAATCCATCGCCAAGGGCGAGCTCCGCTTCGGCGAGGAGTTTCAGAACCCGTACTCCGAAGACGGCGGCACGTCGTTTCGGTATTGGCACCTCGCCTGCGCGGCGAAGGGTCTGGCCAACGAGGTCGCCGCCGCGCTCGCGGCGTACGAGGGACCCATCGACGAGGCCGCTCGGGCCGAAGTGGACGCGCTCGTCCTTGCGAACCGGCGTCCCGAGATGCCGCACGTCGAGGTCGCGAGCTCGGGCCGCGCCCACTGCCGCGGGTGCGAAGTGACGATCAAGAAAGGCGAATGGCGGGCGGCCTTCGAGCGGATGTTCGAGTCGCCGATGGGCCCCCAGAAGGGCGCGGCGTACGTGCACCCCGGGTGTCTGGGGCGCTACCTCGAACGTGAGCGCGAACGGGGCCGCGAGGCGATGGACCGCGAAGAGGCGATCCGCCGCATCCTAGGCAACAGCCAGCTCACCGAGGCCGACCGCGAGCGACTCGAGCGAGACATGAGGGCGTGACGCCGCCGTATACTCTCCAAACCGATGTCACCGCTTCCCGAGCCGCATCCCCTCGTCACCGTGGCGATCCCTTGCCGCGACGAGGAGGCGCACATCGAGGCGTGCATCCGGGGAGTCCAGGCGCAGGACTGGCCGGCGCATGCCCTCGAAGTCGTGGTCGCCGACGGGATCAGCGTCGATGCCACCCGTGAGATCCTGGCGCGGCTAGCCGGGGAGGACTCGCGCATCCGCGTGGTCGACAACCCCGCTCGCGGCGAGGCCGCCGGGTTGAACGAGTGCATCCGGGTGGCCCGGGGGCAGGTGGTCGTCCGCATGGACGTGCACTCGGACTACGCGCCGGACTTCGTCCGGCAGTGCGTCGCGGCGCTCGAGCGAACCGGCGCCGACAACGTCGGCGGCGCTGCCCGCCCCATCGCGACGACGTTCTTCCAGAGGTGTGTCGCCGCGGCGCTCTGCAGCCCTCTCGTCACGGGCGGCGTTCCGTCCGGCAAACCGGAGAGCGAGGGCTTCGTCGAGACGGCGTGGCCGGGGGCGTTCCGGCGCGACGTGTTCGAGCGTGTCGGCCTGTTCGACCCGAACGCCGGCACCACCGAGAACGCAGAGCTCGACCAGCGCATCATCGACTCCGGGGGCCTCGTCTACCAGAGCCGCGACATCGTGGCGCACTACCACCCGCGCCCGACGATGCGCTCGCTCGCGCGCGACTATTTCCGGCGGGGGCGGGGTCGCGCGCGCACGCTCCTCAAGCACGGCCGGCTCCCTTCGGTGCGCTCGGCCCTGCCGTTCATCGGCCTCGCGGGCGAGGTCGTCGTGCTCGTGACCGCGCCCTGGCACATCGGCGGTCTCAGTCTCGCGACGTACGTGTTCGTCACGGGCGCGGAGGCGGTGCGCGTCGGCAGGCACCATGGCCTCGCCGCCGTCCCGGTCGTATGGGCCATCTTCCCGGTGGTGCACGCCTCGCACGGCGCCGGCTTCGCCGCGGGCCTCGTAAAGTACGCCATGCGCCCCGACTGGGACCGCGCCGCACGCGTCGCGGCGGTCGGGTCGGCGCCTTAGGGCCGCGCCGTGGAAATACGGTCGAACGTTCTTCCGCTTGTCAGCAAACCCTGGTCGCATCTCGACGGCTGTGTACCAAGCGGCTCTATCGCGCGAGCGCGCCTAGCGCGTCGTAAGCCGCGTACTTGAACATCTCGGACAGCGTCGGGTAGTTGAACACCATCTCGATGAACGCATCGACGGTGCCGTTCAGCAGCATCACGGCCTGGCCAATGTGCACGAGCTCCGACGCGCGCTCTCCGAGGCAGTGCACTCCGAGGATCTTCTTCGTTCCCCGCTCGACGACGAGCTTGATGATCCCGTCCTTGTCGCCCACGATCTTGCCGCGCGCGTTGTCGCGGTAGAACGCCCGTCCGACGACGGCGTCGAGGCCCTTTTCTCGCGCCGCCTCCTCGGACAGCCCGACGGAGCCCACCTCGGGAATCGTGTAGATGCCGAACGGTAGAAGCTCGGACACCTGGCGCTTGTACGCGAACCCGAAGGCGTGGCACACCGCGACGCGCGCCTGCTCCATCGAGGTCGATGCGAGCGCCGGGAACCCGATGACGTCGCCGGCGGCGTACACGTGCTGCACGGCGGTCCGGTAATCGCCGTCCACCTTGACCGCGCCGCGCTTGTCGACCTGCACCCCGATGCCCTCGAGCCCGAGCCCGTCCGTCCATCCGGATCGCCCGCTCGACGCGAGCACCTTGTCGGCCGAGAGCTCGAGGCCGTCGTCGAGGGTCGTGACGATCTGCTTGTCCACGCGACGGATCGCCTTCGTCGTCCTGCCGAGGTGAAATGTCACGCCGAGGGCCTGCATCGAACCGCGCAGGCGCTCGGCGATCTCCGCGTCGAGGAACGACAGGAGCCGTGGCCGCCCCTCGACGAGGATCACCTTGACCTGCATGGCCGCAAACATCGAGGCGTACTCGCAGCCGATGACGCCCCCGCCGACGACGACGAGCGTCTTCGGCAGGTCCGCGATCTGCAGGATCGAATCCGAATCGTCGACGTCGGGGTCGTCGAAGGGAATGTCCGCGGGGTGATGCGGCCTGGAGCCCGTCGCCACGAGAAAGACGTCGCCCGTGATCCGGCGCGGCCCCCCCAGCCCCGCCAGCTCCACCGTGTGCGGATCGACGAAGCGGGCCGTGCCGACGAGGAGCGGGACATTGTGGCGTTCTAGGTTCCACCGGATGCGCGCCACCTCGAGGTCGCGTACGGCGTCCTTGCGCGACAGGAGCTTCGGCACGGCCGTCGCTGGATTGAGATCGACGCTCAGCCCATAGAGCTCGCGCTGGCGGTATCCGGACAGAAAGAGCGACGTCTCGCGCAGCGTCTTGCTGGGAAGCGTGCCCGTGTGCACCGCCGCACCTCCCGGCTCTGCGCCGCGCTCGATGCACACGACGCGCTTGCCGAAGTAGGCGGCCTGCGCGGCCCCTCGCTCGCCCGCCGGCCCCACGCCGAGGACGACGAGATCGTAGTCGTACGCCGTCACGGGCGGAGCCCTTCCTTCTGCGACCGGGACGCCGCGGACATCAATGCTTGGGCTTTACGAGGTCGACCTCTCGGTCGACGACGACGTCGACCGAGCCGGAGTAAGGCGGAAATTGGATCTTCTGGAACGCGTGCACCAGGCAAATGCCCACGGCCTTGCCGTCGTAAGGGGCGGGTACCGTAACCTGCTTGACGTGACCGTTGCGCCCGAGGGTGACGCTCACGGTCGTCTTGCCCCAGGGCCCCGTCGCGCTGCCGTCTTCGTCGGTGGCCGAACCGCAGTTGGCCTTGACCTGGCGCGCCGCCCTTTTGAGCTCGATCTCGACGGCTTCCTTGTCGTAAGGCGTCGCGCTTGGCGAGGGCGCATCGCTCGGGGCGGCCGCGCCAGCCCCGGTGGACGGGTGGTCCTCGTCGGCCTTCGGCGCCGGGGCTTCGCTCTCCGTCGAGTCCGGACCCGAGCTCGCCGGCACGCAGTCGGAACCCTTCAGCACCGTCCCGGCCGGGCAAGCCGCCGGGGAATCGGCCCCCTTGCCTGCACCGCCGCACGCGACCCCGCACAGCCAGAGCGCCCCAGCCGCCGCCCGCGCGGCACCGCTTCTCGACCCCATCATGGGCGCGAATCATAGCGCTCGAATCGAGCTCCTTCTCGATTTTCCGCAGCCCGATCTAAAGGTCGGTGATCTTGTAATCCTTGATCTTGTAGAGGAGGGCACGGTGGCTGATCTCGAGCAGATCGGCGGCTCGGGTGCGGTTGCCCTTGGTCTTTTGCAGGGCGCGGCGGATGAGGATCTGCTCGATCGCCGCCGCGGTGCGCTTGATGGACAGCTCGCCGCTCGCGAGGTGCACCTGCACAGGATCGAGCGCGTCCCGGATCCGATCGGGCAGGTCGCCCACCTGAAGGACGTCGCTCTCCGCGAGGACCATCGCGCGCTCGATCGTGTTCTCGAGCTCGCGCACATTGCCCGGCCAGCCGTACTCGAGGAGCAGCTTGCGGGCTTCGGTCGAGACTCCGCGGATGGCCGTCGAGAGGCGGGCGTTGTTCCGGGTGATGAAGTGGTCGATGAGGAGGTTGACGTCCTCGCGCCGGTTTCTCATCGGTGGGACATGGATGAGAAGCACGTTGATGCGATAGAAGAGGTCTTCCCTGAAGCGCCCGGCCTTCACGTCGGCCGTCAGGTCGCGATGCGTGGCGGCGATGAGGCGGACGTCCACCTTGATGTCCTTCGAGTCGCCGAGGCGGCGGATGTTCTCCTCCTGGACGACGCGCAGGAGCTTCACCTGCAGGTTGAGAGGGAGCTCGCCGATCTCGTCGAGGAACAGCGTGCCCGCCGTGGCCTCTTCGAACAGGCCGCGCCGGTCCGACGACGCGTCGGTGAACGCGCCCTTCTTGTGCCCGAAGAGCTCGGACTCGAGCAGGTTCTCCGGGATGGCGCCGCAGTTGATGGCGATGAATGGCTTGTCCCTCCGCGAGGAGCGCGAATGGATCGCGCGCGCGACGAGCTCCTTGCCCGTGCCGCTCTCGCCCGTGATGAGCACCGTCGTCTTGAAGTCGGCGATCTTGGTGATCGTCCGGAAGATGTCTTGCATCTCCTTGCTCTTGGCGAGGATCGACTCGAACTGGTTCTCCTTCTGGATCTGCTCTCTCAGCGCGCGGTTCTCGCGGCGCAGCGTCTCGCGCTCCTCGGCCTTTCGCAGGGCGAGGACGATCTCGTCCGGCTTGAACGGCTTGCTGACGTAGTCGTAAGCGCCGGCCTTCATCGCTTCGATCGCGAGGTCGACGTTGCCGTAGGCGCTCATCACGATGACCGTCGCGGGGTGCTGGCGCGCGCGCAGGGTGGCGAGGAGATCCATCCCGCCCATGCGCGGCATGCGCACGTCGGTCAAGATGACGTCCGGGTCGAACGAGTCGAGCAGGGCGAGCGCGGCCTCGCCGCCCTCGGCCACCTCGACCTCGAAGCCGTGCTTCTTGAGGAGCGTACGCAGGACGAGGCGAATGTTCTCTTCGTCGTCGACGACCAGGACGCGGCGCATGGGGGGAACGGATCCACGGCGAGGATACGACGGAAAGCCACCGCGGGACTCGTGTACTAATGGCGCGTGCGGACCGGGCTCGATCGCCTCGCCACGGACACGAAGCTCGGCGCCGAGCTCCGCGCGGCGCGCGTCGGCTTGCTCGCTCACCCCGCCTCGGTCGACCGGCGGCTCGTGCACGCGCGAAGGATTCTCGATGCCCTCGGGGTTCACGTGGCGCTCCTTCTCGGCCCCGAGCACGGGTACGGCGGTGAAGCGCAAGACTTGATCGGCGTCGCCGACGCCCGCGAGCCCTCCGGCGTCCCGATCCGAAGCCTGTACGGCGCGCGGTTCGAGGACCTGTCGCCACGCGCCGAAGACCTCGCGCGCATCGACATCCTCGTCGTGGACCTGCAAGACGTCGGGTCGCGCTACTACACGTTCGTCTGGACGGCCGTGCTCGCGATGCGCGCCTGCGCGGCGGCGGGGGTGCGCCTCCTGGTCCTCGATCGCCCCAACCCCATCGGCGGTGACGCGGCAAAGCTCGAGGGGCGACGCCAGGCCAGGCCATTCTGTTCCTTCGTGGGCCTCGAGCCGTTGCCCGTCCGTCACTCGCTGACCCTCGGCGAGATCGTCGCCTGGCGCGCCGAGGTGGAGGGCATTCCCAAAGAGCTGCTCCGGGTCGTCGGGGTGGCGGGCACCGGCCGAGAGGTCCACGCGACGCACTGGGACCGGCCGTTCGTCATGCCTTCGCCGAACATGCCCAGCTACGAGACGGCCCTCGTCTACCCCGGCGGCTGCCTCGTCGAAGGGACCAACCTGTCCGAAGGGCGCGGCACGACGCGACCGTTCGAGGTCGTGGGGGCGCCTTGGATCGACGGCCGCCGGTTGGCGGATGAGCTGCACGCGCTTTCGCTGCCCGGGATGCGTGCGCGGCCCCTGACGTTCCAGCCGACCTTTCACAAGCACGCCGGGAAGGTCTGCGGCGGGGTGCAGGTCCACGTCACCGATGCGGGGGCCTTCCGGCCGTTCGCGACGTACCTCGCCCTGATAGGCGCGGCGTACCGGCAGGATCCGGCCCGCTTTGCGTTTCGGACAGAGATGTACGAGTTCAGGGACGACGTCCCCGCGTTCGACTTGCTCACCGGCGACGCCGAAGCCCGGGAGCGAATCCTTCGCGGCGACGGCCCCGGTGACGTGGCTGAGTCCATTGCCGCGGTCGACGCGGCCGATCTGGCGCTCGTGCGCGAGGCGCTGGAGGCGTACCGCACCCGTCGCGTCTGAAGCGCCTGGAGCGCGGCCGAGGCCGAGGTCGAGTGCGCAACCCTCCCCGCGCGAAACGCATCGGATTGGAATGATCGGGGCCCGCCGGGCGTCACCCAAACGGTCCACTCGGACGAGAGTGGAAGCTGACGTGGCCGGGGGCGGTTGACACTCGTACAAGCCGTCCCCAAACCAAGAAGTGAAACTCCAACGACGTCGGGCCGTATCAAACAACTGATGTGCGGCCGTTTCCGCCCCCCCCTCCCCTCCAAGGGGCGGAGTCAGGCGGTCGCTCCTTAAAGGGCCCGCGCGAGCCCCTCCCCAACCGCGCGGGTCCGCCGCGTCCGGGCGACGTAAGTCGCGCCGGACGCGGTTTTTTTGTAGGTCATCACTTTCGCTTCTTGGCGTCTGGCTCGAGGTCTTCGGCGAGGTAGCTCAGGATGACCTCGTCGAGCGACTTGTCGCCGATGAGGTCTTCCCCAAAAATCGATTTCCCTTGCTGAGGCTTGGCCTGGCCGAAAATCGATGCCGGACGCGTGGGGGCGTAGCGGCGCTCCGCGTTTGCCGGGGGAGGCTCTGCGGCTCGGACCGGCTTGCCCGCGGGAGGGATGGGGGAAGGTCGAGGCGTCCCCGGCGTGCTCTGCGAAACGGCGGGCTGGTCGGTCCGAGAGGGCGGGGGAGTGACCCGGTACTTGCCCGTGGTGGTCTTGTCGCGGAAGAGATTCGGCGGCGGGGGAGGCAGGTCCGACCCGCGAATGGCGGGAGAGGGTGCCGGCGCGCCCGCGGCGGCTCGCTCCAGGGCCTCGATGTCGAGCTTTAGCTCACCTGAGCTCTGGCGGCTTGGCACGGGAGGGACCGTCGGCGCGCCCTTGGCCAGCACGGCGGAATGGGACGCCGCGCTTGCACGCCCAGCGGGAGGTGCGGATGGCGGGGGTACGAAGGCCATGGCGCCCGTCGACGTAGACGCCGGGAGCGGGACCAGCGACGGCGGATTGGGCACGAGCGAGGGCGCGAGCATCTGGGTGGACTGGGATGGATCCACCACGCCGTCGATGATGGCGTCGAACTTACCGTCGCGCAGGGCGATGAACATCGCCTTGTGCTGCTGCTTCATCATCTCGCGGACGACTTCCGACATCCGATCGGTGCCGACGTACTCCGCGTAGCTCGTCTTCACGCTCTTCAGGATCCGGCCGCCGTCCATGAAGAGATGCGTGATGATGTGGCCGTACTTCACCCCCGAGTCTTCCGTCTGGATGTGGAAGACCTTGCCCTTGTGGCGAACGTTGTTGTTGTACCCGAGCAGGGGCGACGGATACTTCGTCGTCATTTGCGTGGCCGCTGACACCGCGACTCGCCTCTGACGGTACCACAGGCGCGCCCGACGCAAGAGAGGCGGCCGGGCGCCTCATTCCCCGTGTCAGGGCAAGTCTCTTAGTCCCCTACGATCGGCCGCAGACAGGCTTCACGCCGGCTCTTTACCTCGAGCAGGGCGACCGACAGGGAGCCGATGGGCGCCGCGGTGATGGCGAGAACGTCGCCACCCGTTTCGCCGAGGCGACGCGCCGGAACGCCCGCCGCCGCCGCCTTCGCGAGGACGTCCGCCGATCGGTCCGGGCGAACGCTCAGCACGATGCGCGAGGGCGCCTCGCCGAAGAGGGCCGCCAGCCCGTTGACCGGCGACGACGCCGTGCCGAGATCGACGCGCGCGCCGACGAGCTCGGGCCCTGTCGTGGCGCACTCCGCCAGCGCCGCCGCGAGCCCGCCGTCGCTCACGTCGTGGGCGCTTGCCAGCACGTGCGCCCGCGCCAGCGCGAGCACGAGCTTCTGCAGCCTCGCTTCTGCCTCGAGGTCGATCGCGGGCCCTTCGCCGGCGAGCTTGCCCTGACGCTGCACCAGCCACTCGCTGGCCGCCAGCGCGCGCAGGCCGTCGACGGGGTTGTCGCCCAGCAGGATCACCACGTCCCCGGCCTGCTTGAACGGGGACGTCACGATGTCGCCCAGCGCGCGTACGAGCCCGACCGCGGCGACCGACGGCGTCGGAAGGATCGCCACCGATACCGCTTCTCCCCCGACTCGCGTCACGGTCTCGTTGTAGAGGCTCACGTTGCCGCTCACGATGGGCACGCCGAGGGCCGTGCACGCCGCGGCGAGGCCGTCGACGGCGCGGGCGAACGACTCCATGACGTCGGGGCGCTCGGGGTTGCCGAAGTTGAGGCAGTCGGTGATCCCGATCGGCTCGGCGCCCGTGCAGACGAGGTTGCGGCACACCTCGGCGATGGCCATCGCCCCGCCCATGAACGGATCGAGCTCGCACGCGCGTCCGTTGCAGTCGACCGCGAACGCGAGGAGCTTTTCGATCCCGTCGCCGCAAGGCACCCGCACGACCGCCGCGTCGGAGCCGGGTCGCAGGATCGTGCCGCCGCGCACGATCTGGTCGTATTGCCGCCAGACCCAGGATCGCGAACCCACATTGGGGGAGCCCACGAGGTCGAGCAGTTCGCGTCCCAGGTCGGCGGGGACGGCGAGGGAGGGAGGGTCGACAGGGGGCCGAGGGGACGCCGCGGCGCGGCGAGGGCGCTCGTAGCGGGGCGCGTCGTCGGTCAGGATGCCGATGGGCAGGTCGCACACGACGACGGGCGCCCGCTTCACGGTCGACGCCGACGGCGACGCGAGCGGGTCGTAGCCGGGCGTCGCCTTCACCACCCAGCGCTTGGTGTCGGTGACTTTGCCGATGATCGCGGCGTCGAGGTCCCAGCGGGCGCAGATGTCGAGGACGCGCGCCTCCTTGCCCGGCTTGGCCACGAGGAGCATGCGCTCCTGCGACTCGCTCAGCAGGATCTCGTAGGGCGTCATCGCCTTGGCGCGCCGCGGGACAGCGTCCAGATCGATCTCCACGCCGTTGTCGGCTCGCCCCGCCATCTCGACGCTCGACGACGTCAGCCCGGCTGCGCCCATGTCCTGGATGCCCTCGAGGACGTCGTCCGCGAAGAGCTCGAGGCAGGCCTCGATGAGCAACTTGCCCATGAACGGGTCGCCGACCTGCATCGTCGTGCGGTTCTTCGGGCGCTCGGCGCGGTGCCCTGCGCGCTTCGACGGCTCGTCGGCGCTGGCCGCGGTGAAGTCGTCGCTCGCCATCGTCGCGCCGTGGATGCCGTCGCGCCCCGTCTTGGCGCCGATATAGAGGATGCTGTTGCCGACGCCGCTCGCGCGCCCATAAAAGATGCGGTCCGCACGGGCGACGCCGCACGTGAACGCGTTGACGAGGATATTGCCGTCGTAGCGCGGGTCGAACTGCAGCTCGCCGCCCACCGTCGGTACGCCGATGCAGTTGCCGTAGCCTCCGATGCCGGCGACGACACCCCGAAGCAGCTCCGCCGTACGCGGGTGATCGGGGCGGCCGAAGCGCAGCGAGTTGAGGCTGGCAATCGGCCGCGCGCCCATCGTGAAGACGTCGCGGAGGATCCCGCCGACGCCCGTCGCGGCCCCCTGGTGTGGCTCGATGAAGCTCGGGTGGTTGTGCGACTCCATCTTGAAGACGGCGGCGAAGCCGTCGCCGATGTCGACGACTCCGGCGTTCTCGCCGGGCCCCTGGATGACGCGCGGCCCCTTGGTCGGCAGGCGCCCGAGGTGGACCCGACTCGATTTGTACGAGCAGTGCTCGCTCCACATGACGCTGAAGACGCCGAGCTCCGTGTACGTCGGAGCGCGCCCGAGCGCGCGAAGGACCGAGGCGTACTCGGGTTCGCTCAGCTTGTGCTGTCGGATGAGCGCGGGGGTGATGGCCGGGTCGGAGGAGAAGCCGGGCGCAGGCGTTGCCACAAGCCAGCACCTAGCGGCAATCGCCCTGCCGGTCTAGCAGGGCGTTGAAGAGGAGAATCTGACCGCCAGGACGCCAAAGACGAAAGGTTTGGATCCATCAAAATCCCCAAGATTTTTCCCCTGGCGGCCCTGGCGTCCCGGCGGTCTTCTCTCTCTGCTCGCGGTCGCGGACGCGGCCGGCGTGTGCTAGTTGGCGCGGAGCCATGAAGGCCTGCGTCGTCGTCTTTCCGGGCTCGAACGCGGACGCCGAGATGGTCCACACCCTGCGCGACGTCTGCGGGGCGCCGACGACGATCGCGTGGCACGCGGACAAGGATCTTCCCGCCGGCACCGACCTCGTCGCCATCCCGGGCGGCTTCGCGTACGGCGACTACCTTCGTACAGGCGCCATCGCCAAGGTGAGCCCGATCGTGCACGCCGTCGTCGCCCACGCGAAGCGCGGCGGCTACGTGCTCGGGGTGTGCAACGGGTTCCAGATCCTCACGGAGATCGGCTTGCTCGCCGGGGCGCTCACCCGCAACTTGCACCAGCGCTTCGAGTGCGGCGACTGGTTCGTCAAGGTCACCGCCGAAGGGCCCTTCACATCGAGCCTGGGCGCCGTGCTACGGCTGCCCATCGCGCACGGCGAGGGGCGCTTTCAGGCCGACGCGGCGACGCTGCACCGTCTCGAGGGCGAGGGACTCGTGGGCCTCCGCTATTGCACGGCCGAGGGCGCGCTCGACCCGACGGCCAATCCCAACGGCAGCCTGGACTCGATCGCGGGCATTTACGGTGGTCCAAGGCGCAACGTCTTTGGCCTCATGCCCCACCCGGAGCGAATGAGCGAAGCCGTCCTCGGGTCTGCCGACGGGCGAAAGCTGTTCGAGCGCGTGCTGTCGCAGGTGGCCTAAAAGTCCCTACGTTTCAACCTCGTAAACTAAAACTGCTGTAAAAAGTGGCCTTGGGGCGAGGGCCCGCGGCCGCATGGTGCTAGCGTCATCATCGATGCGAACGTCCCATATCTGCCCCAAGTGCGCGCATCGCGAGATCCTCTTTGTGCCCCACATCGCGGACCGCGACGATCGGGACACCGTTCGCCCTCTGGTGCTCTTCGTGAAGCACCACGACTGGAAGGATGACGAGATCGGCGTCGTCCAGGCGTACGTCTGCCGCTCCTGCAGCTACACGGAGCTCTACACCGCCGGCGTCGGCACCATCCCGGTCGACAAGATCCCGGGCGCCAAGATCCTCACACCAAAGAAGTAGCGCCTCGGCGGGCCAGGCGAGAGGGAGAGAACCGCCAGGACGCCAGGGCCACCGGGTGAAAAGTCCAGGGACTTTGACTGATCCAAACGCTGGCGTCTTTGGGTGTCCTGGCGGTCAAATTCTCTTCTTCAGCACCCTGCTAGACCTCGAAGTCGGCCTTCTCGAGGATCTCGGTCACCCGCCACAAGAACGCGTTCGCCGCCACGCCGTCGACCACGCGATGGTCGTACGAGAGCGCCATGTACATCACGGGGTGAATGGCCATGTGGTCCTCGCCGTCTTCGGTCTCGACGACGACGACGCGCTTCTGGACCTCGCCCATCCGCAGGATCCCCACGTTCGGCTGGTTGATGATCGCGCCGCCGAAGAGATTGCCCTTGAGTCCGGGGTTCGACACGCTGAACGTCGCGCCGCTCAGATCGTCGATCGTGATCTTGCCGGCGCGCGCGCGCTTGGCCACCTCGTCGATCGCTCGCACGATACCCCGCACGCCCAGCTCGTCGGCGCGACGCACGACGGGCACGACGAGCCCGTCGGGCGAATCGACCGCCACACCCACGTTGACGTCGTGCAGCACCACGTACGAGTCGTCGAGCACGCGGGTGTTCATCTGCGGGTTTTCCCGCAGCGCCTTTGCCGTCGCCACGACCGCGAACGCCAGCATCGTCAGGCTCATGCCCTCGGCCTTGTAGCGATCCTTGTGTTGGTTTCGCAGGCGGGTTGCGTGCTGGACGTCGACTTCGGCCACCGTCACCACGTGGGGCGACGCGAACTTCGAGTACGTCATGTGGTCGGCGGTGATGCGCCGGCGTCGCGTGAAGGGGATGACCTTGTCGCCCTCGGCCGGCCGATAGGCGGGGACCTTGAACTGCCCGAAGCCCACCCCCGGGATCGGCGGAACGAACCCACCTCCCGTGTTGATCATCTGCGCGATCTGCTGCGTTTGCGGCGTCGCGCGTGTCTGTGGCCGTTCGATGGCCGGCGGGGGCGTCGACTGCCGAGTGGGGGCGGACGTGGGGGCGGCCGGAGCGAGGTTGGGCGTGCCGGCGGCGCGAATGACGTCGTCCTTGGTCACGCGTCCGCGCTCGCCCGTGCCTTGCACGCGATCGAGGTCGACGTCGTTCTCGAGCGCCGTCTTGCGCACCGTGGGCGTCGCGAGCGGGCCACCGGCGTTGCGCGCCGCGGCCGACGCGGCCGACGGGACGGGCGCTGCCGGAGGCGGCGGCGCCGCGATCGCCGGTAACGGCGGCAGCGACACGGGGGCCCCGGGTGAAGCCGAGAGCGACGGTGAGGGCGACGGCCCTTGCGCGTTCTCGTCGATTCGGGCGATGACCGTCTTGACCGGGACGACGTCTCCCTCGGCCGCGAGAAGCTTGGAGATCCGCCCTCCTGTGGGCGACGGCAGCTCGCTGTCGGCCTTGTCCGTCGCGATCGACGCGAGAGCCTGGTCCTTCTTGACCACCTCGCCCTCGCGGACGAGCCACTTGGAAATCGTCCCCTCGGAAACGCTCTCTCCGAGCTGGGGCAAAATGACGTCGATCATGGGGGTCGCTGCTCTCCCGGCTTAAGTGAGGAGGTGAAACGGACCGTATCTTGTCAGGCGTTTCCCCTCAATGTCGAGCGAGCCTTCCGATGAAGTAGCCGTCGGTCCCGTGGCGGTGCGGCAGGAGCAAGCACGTGGCCGTGCCCTGCGAGGCCGCTACGAGCGACGGCGGATCGCCGGCGCCGAACGGGAGCGGCTGCAGATCGGGTCGCGCGCGGAGAAGGGCGCCGAAGACACCCTCTCCCTCGTCTTGCAGCACGCTGCACACGACGTAGAGCAAGACGCCTCCGCGCCGCACGTGGCCCGCCGCGCGCGAGGCGATGGCGAGCTGACAGCGAGCGAGCGCGTCGACGCCCGCCTGGCCGGCTGCGAGGCCGCTCGAGCCCCGCCCGGCGATCTCTGGACGCCGCCGGAGCGTCCCCGTGCCGCTGCAGGGCGCGTCGACGAGGACGCGATCGTAGTCGAGGGGGACGTCTCCCGAGCCCACCGTCCAGTCGACCGCAAACGTCTCCCTGGCGCGCAGTCCCACCCGGCCGAGCTCGATCCGGAGCCGCTGCAGCTTGGTGGGGGCCGTGTCGCACGCGTCGACCGCGCCGGTCTCCCCCACGGCGCGGGCGAGGACCGCCGTCTTGTTGCCTCGGCCGGCGCACGCATCCATGACCCGTTCGCCGGCGCGGGCCCCGAGCGCCAGGGCCGCCACCTGCGAGCCTTCTTCCTGCACCGACCACGCGCCCTCGCGGAACCCGGGCAGCGTCTGGGGCTTGCCCGCGCCGCGCACGAGAACGGCGAGGGGCGAGACGATACCGGCGTCGAACGTGGCGTCGGGCGCAGCGGCCCGCAGTCGCTCGAGCCAGGCGTCGCGCTCGTTCGGGTGCTCGACGCGAAGGGCGATGGGCGGCGGCTGCGTCGCGCTCTTCAGGAACGCCAGGGCCTCGTCGGCGCCGAGCGAACGCACCAGGGCCTCGCGTAGCCATTCGGGCGTCGACTCGACGACGGCAGCGTCGCGATCCGCGGCGCCCATCTCTCCGGCGCGCGCGGCGACCTTGCGCAGCACGGCGTTGGCGAACGCCCCGACGCGCGGCCCTCGCACGGACCGAACGGCGTCGACGGCCTCGCTGACCGCGGCGAACGCCGGGACGCGCATGAAGAACAGCTGATACGCCGCGAGCACCAGGCACGCGCGCACGTGCGCGTCGAGCCTCGCCACGCCGCGCGGGACGAACGGCGCCAGCGTCCCTTCGAGCCACGGCATGACCCGAAGGCTCCCGTAGACGAGCTCCGTCGCGAGCGCCCGGTCGCGCGCGGCCAACTGCGCCGCGCGATCGAGCTCGGCCTCGAGGGCGGCGGCCGCGAACGCGGCGTCCTTGTCGATCCGCACGAGCACGCGGGCCGCGACCTCGCGCGCGTTCGGCGCGCGCGCGGCGGCCGTCACGAGGACACGAGCTCGCGCACCTGCGTGACGATGACGTCCCACCGCCGCTCGACGTCGTTCTTGAAGGCGACGAGCATCAAGAGCAGAAGGACCACCATCCCGGCGAGGCTCGCGACTTCCCGGATCCGAAGCGGCAACGGCTTTTGACGCGCGGCTTCGAACAGGAAAAAGAGCAGGTGCCCCCCGTCGAGCACCGGGATGGGCAGCAGGTTGATGAGCCCCAGGTTGACCGAGATGAGCGCCATGGCCCAGACGAAGTATGCCGGCCCCTTCGCGCCCGCTTGCCCCGCGATGTCGTACATCGTGATCGGACCGCCGACGGTCGCCAGCGAGACCCGCCCCTGCGCGAGGCGCAGCATGCCGACGCTGATGAACTTGATGACGCTCCCCGTCTCCTCGAAGCCGCGCCTCACGGCGTAGGCCAGCGGATGCGGGTTGGGCACGAGGCGGTCCTCGGCGTACGGCAGCCAGTCGTCGCTGCGAAAGACGTAGCGCTCGTAGTGCTGGCCGAACTCGTCGTCCCACTGCTCCTTGCGAAGCTGGAAGAACCCGCGCATCGCGACGCCGCCGCGCAGCCACGCGAGCTCGTGGCGCTTGTCGGCGCCTGCGACGAGCTCGTCCTCCATCGAGCGCCACAGCCTCTGCGGGGAGCTATCGAGGGTCGTAATCCGATCGCCCGGGCGCAGGCCGGCGCGCCACTCGCTGGACGCCTCGGGCACGAAGGCGACGTACATGTCCGCGTTCTCGATGCCCGTCCGCGCGAGCACGTCGGTGGCGCGGGCCCTGGCGTCCGTGGGAGGCGAGGCGCCCGAGGCGCGCGGGAGCGGAGTGAGCTGCGCGACGCCCGGCTCGAGCACGGCCATGACGCACAGGCCGCCGAGCGCGTGCGGCACGTACACGGGGCGCAAGTAGCTCAAGACGACCTGATCGCCGCGGTTGTCCGCGAGCACGTCGACGAGCTCCGTGAACCGCTCGATGCGGTGTCCGTTGACCGCCGTGATCCGATCGAACGTCTGTAGCTTCGCGTGGCCGGCGGGCGAGTCGGGCTGCGCGATCCCCACGACGGCGGCCGGGAAGCGCGGATCGATCCCGATTTTGCCCGTGTGCTCCACGATGTCGAGCTCGCGGACCTCCGCCTCGTTCGCCGGCACCACGGTCACGTCGACGGGCTTGCCGTCCCGCTCGATCGCAAGGTCGACGGGCTTGCCCGCGCGGCGCGCGATGACCTGCTGCACTTCGGGGAAGCTCGTCACCTCGTCGCCGTCGACGCGAACGATCCGATCGCCGGGCTCGAGCTTCCCGTCGGCCGGTTTGCCCGGCACGATCTGGCCGATCGTCGGGGGCAGGAATTTCTCGTCCTCGAGGAAGACCGACGTGTAGAGGGCCACCGGGAACAGCACGTTCATCGCCGGCCCCGCGAGCACGATGACGACACGCTTCCAGAGCGCCTGCGCCTCGAACGTCCGGCCTCGCTCCTCGGGGAGGATCGGTTCGCTCCGCTTGCTCTCCTCGAGCATCTTCACGAAGCCGCCGAACGGGAGCAGCCCCACGCAGTACTCCGTCTCCTTGCCGCGGATGCGAAGGATCTTCGGCCCAAAGCCGATCGAGAACGTCAGCACCTTGACGCCGAACACCTTCGCGAAGGCGAAGTGCCCCGACTCGTGGATGAAGATGAGCGAGCTGACGAGGAGGACGAAATAGAGGAGGTCCACGGCGCGCTCTTGAACTTCGGCCGGTAGCATACGCGTCCGACGGGCGCCGTTCTGCCCAGGGTGTGCATATTCGTGCGCCGTTGAACGATCGGCGGGGGCCGCCCACGCAATGCCCAGGTAACCGATGACCTTTTCGACGCGTATACTGTGCAGGGAAGAGAGGCGCGTCCCATGTCGAAGCAGCAACCCGTGGCGAACGTCGCTCTTCAGGGTGCGGTCGCGCTGGGCCTTGCCGTAGCGTGCTCGTGCTCCTCGGCCAGCACACCGTCGACGTCCTCGAGCCCCATCAACGTCTGCGACGCGCCCGAGACGGTCTCGTTGGCCGTGCAGGACGGCTGCGACTTGGCTTCCGCGACGTTCGTCGCGGACATGGCGCAGAAGGGCGCGTCGGGCGCCCTGACGTTCCAGATCGTGTCGGTCAATGGGGGCTCGATCGCCCAGGGGCAGGACACGTGGACGATCAAGATCACCGACGCGAACTGCCAGCCCGTCGACGGCGCCAAGTTGACGATCAAGGCCTGGATGCCCGAGCACAACCATGGCTGGCTGGAGGCCACCTCGACCCCGCAAGGGGGCGGCGCTTACGAGATCGGCGACCTGTACCTATTCATGGATGGGTTCTGGCAGATCACGTTCACGGCGACGACCGCGGCGACGACCGATGCGGCGGCGCCGGTGACGGACAGCACCGTCTTCTCGTTCTGCCTCGACGATTGAGCTGACTCGGGGGCGCGTGGGCGCCGGCCTCACGGTAAGCACTTGGTATGGTTGCTCGCGAGCGCCCCGGCGATGTTGGCCAGGGAGCTGACGCATGTCGATTGGGTGTTGTCCCACGGGTCGTTCTGGTAGCCGGGGACAAGGGTCGAGGCGTCGGGCTTCCACTCGAGGGTGCCCGCCGTGCCGGGACCCGTGAGCGAGACCTGAAAGACGGGCATGCTGGCGATGACGCCCGCGTCGAGGTCCCCCGAGTCGACCAGATCGGCGAGCACGTCGAGGCCCACGGGCTGGATCCAGACGGTCACGATGACGTCGTCGGGTTCGACCGTGCCGCCGTCGATCGTGATGGGCTGCCCGCTACGCGGGAAGAGCTGCGTGCGGTGCGTGTACGTCCCGGCGCTGGTGCCCGCCGTCGAGGCCAGCGCGGGGAGCTCGTTGCCTTGGGTGCTCGCCGCCTGCCAGAACATATCGACCTGCCCGCCGTCCGGTCCGAACATGCAGTCGCGGAGCAGCCATAGGTCGGGATCGCCCGTCACCTCGGTGGGCGTCCCGCCGTCCGGAACGACGCCGCTCTGATAGACGGGGACACCGTTCCGGGTAGCCCGCACTTCGACCCAGGCGCGCCTGTCTTGCGCGGCGCCGCTCGGCCACTGGTGGCCGACGGCGACGTCGTCGAGGACGACGCGGATGCCGCCGGCCCGGGTCACGCAAACTGCTCCCTGGAGCGTCTCGTCGTCGAGCTTGCCCTGCACGACGCCGCGCTCGACGGCGGCGTTGGTAAAGGTCGGGTCGAGCGCCACGTCGACCCCGGGGAAGTCGTGCTCGCGGACGGTGCGGGGCGGCGCCGTGAACCCAGGGCCGGCCGCGATCGGCGTCGCCGTCGAGACCTCGCTCATGTGGCAGCCGCTGGCCCCGCACGTCGTGAGCTCTTTGGTCGTCGAGTAAACCGAGTGCGACCACTCGTAGTACGTCCGTTCGATCTCTCCGCCCGCCGGGCTGACGACGTCGTGACACGCTCCGCACATCTGGCCGCTCTGCGGCTGCGTATGGTCGTGCAGCGGCGAGTACGCCGACGCGTGCGCCGAGTTCGCCGTCAGCGGGGCGGTCGACTCCGCGTTGGGGTACTCGCCGCGCATCACCAGGTCGCTCGCGAGGTTGACGGCGGCGTTGGAGAGCGAGGCGTCGACGTCGAGCGCCGCGTCGTGGGCGCTGCCCACCGACTCCACGCTATGGCAGAAGAAGCATGTCACCCCGTCCTGGTACACGGCGGGCAACGACGACAGATTGAGCCCGTCGGTCGTCTGCCCGTCGCGCACGGCCATCGGGGCGTGGCACTGCACGCAGAACGTGCCGAGCTGGCCGTTCGTCTCGCGCTGGCCGCGGGCGTTCATGGCGACGAAGACGGGGTCCTTCGACGCGTAGGCGTGCATGCTCTGCGACCAGTCGTGGTAGTGCGCCGAGTGACACTCGGAGCACGTCTCCGGGTCGATCATCAACGCGCGTGGGAGCCGCGTGGCCGGCGCGGCTGGCGCGGGAGATGAGCCGCACCCCGTCGGCGCGATGGCCGCGGCTGCCCCCGCGAGCACGACGACCGACGTGAACCACGCCCAGCCCGCCCTCATCGCAGTCCTCGCCCGCGCCTTCGAACGAGGGCCAGCCCAGTGAGAAGGAGACCGCCGAGAGCGCCCCCCGTACCGCCCGAGTCACCCGCCGAGAACCCGCACGAAGACGACTTCGCCTTGGTGGGAGCGCCGCTCGAAGTTGCGCCGCCGCTGCTGCTGCCACCGCTGCTGCTGCCGCCACCGCCACTGCTGCTGGCGCCGCCCTCCTCGCTGCAGGGGGTGCACTCGGAGTCCAGCGAGTCCAACAAGCAGACCGTGTTGTACGAGTCCATGCAGACCGCTGCGGCGTTGCCGTCGGCCGCGCATCCCACCGGGCCGCTCGGGTTCGCGGGACACGCCACGACGCCCGTCATGCCCGTGACGCTGCACAGCTTGCTCGTGAAGGTCGCGCCGTCGTCCGTCGACACGCCGGCGACGAACCCGCTGACGGCGTCGGAGCACGCCCACAGCTCGTTGGAGGACCCGGGTCGCGTTGCCAGGCACTCGACATGGATCTTCGAGTTTGTCTGCTCGAACTGCAGGTCGGAGGCGGAGGCCATCCACAGACCGCTCTCTTTGGTGCCCACGTAGACTTTGGTGCCGTCCTGCGAGAGCGCGAAGCCCTGCAGCTCGCCCACGATCGCGTAGCCCGCTTCGGGCACGTCGAAGCTGGCGCTCTGGGGGACGTTGAACACGGCGCCCGCGTCGCTGGATGCGTCGCTCGTCACGTAGAGCCGGGATTGCCCGCCCGTCGCCAGGCCGCTCGACCGCAGGTAGACGAGGTCGGCGTCGTTCGGGTCGACCGCGGCGATGTAGACCGAATCTTCGGTGGTGTTGTCGAACGGGGTGATGAGCTGCTCGACCCACGGGCCGTTCGAGCCGCTCGCCGTCGTGTACATGAAAAGCGACGCGGTTTTCGCCAGGCCGTAGCCGCGGGTCCCCGAGACGTAGATGCGGCTCGGATCGCTGTTCGGCACGTCGATCGTCTGCACGTTGACGCTGGGGTCGATCGGAGGGCCCACCGCGGCCCATGTCGCGCCGTTGTCGGTCGTCTCGAAGACCTGCGCGTACGTGTCGCTCGTGGACGAGTCGTTGGTGATGTACGTCGACGTCAGCGCCACGGCCTTGCTCGCGTCCGACGGGAAGACCGCGAGGTCGATGAAGCTCTGCCCCTTGAGCGCGCTGTTCCCGTTGCCCGTGCACGTCCAGTCGCACCCCATGTCGCTCGAGACGTTCAGCCCGAGCGAATCCGTCGCGATGACGTTGCCGTTGGCCATCATGCCGAGGGCTGGGTCCTCGTACCCGCTGCCGCCGGCCGACAGCAGGCCGATGACGTCTTCGCACAAGTAAGCCCACGAAGCGCCGTTGTCCGTGGACGGCAGGATGCCGTACGTGGCGCGAAGCCAGATGACGTCCGGGTTGGACGGCGAGAAGAGAAACTGGTTCGAGGCGGGGAATCGTCCGTTGGCGAGCGCTGGCAGCGCGCAGGTGATGACGGCCGCACTCGCCGCCAAAGCAACGCTCAATCGCATGCGTCGCAGCGTAGCGCGAATGGACACGCATCGCGGGCTCCGCCGGCCTTGCCTCAATCGCGTCTCGCGCGAGAGTCACGCCCTGCGCGCGACCACGATCCGCTCAAGGTCGCCGAGTGGCTCGACCTGCGTCCACCACGCCGGTCCCAGCGCGTCTTGCCACTCGCTCTCGTCGAGCACGAGCGCGTCGATCGACGCTCCCGTCACGAGGTCCTCGTAGACGCACGAGCGGGGCCCCGTCCGTCGAACGCGGCGGTCGGAATCCGAAGAATCCAGGGGCACGCGATCGAGCCACGCCGGCGAAGGCACCTCCGCGACGAAGACTCCGCCCGTCGCGACGAGCCGTGCGAGCTCGCGGGCGAGCTCGGTGATCGAGGCGACCGCCGGCGGATGCGCGAGCGTTCCGTGGAGAGCGATGACGGCGTCGAACGCCCGGGCCTCGAAGGGCAAAGCCCCGGCCCAGAAGTCGGCGCAGACGAGCGGCACCGGCCGCGACCTCCGCGCGCATCGGTCGAGCATTCTCTGCGAGACGTCCAACCCCGTCGGGGCGTAGCCGGCGTCGAGGAGCGCGGAGAGCTCGCGGCCCGTGCCGACACCCAGGTCGAGCACCCGGGCCGGCGCGGGCGGAAGCAGCGCCAGGATACGATCCAGCCGGCGCCGCGACACGTCCGCCGGCAAGGCGTACGCGCGCTCGTAGCGTCCCGCGATCGCGTCGAAGAAGCGGCGGGCTGGCGGCGGCGCCGGTGCGCTCATCGACGGACGAGATCGCAGTAAGCGAGGTACATCGCCTCGTGGGCGCCCGCGAGGGCGATCGCGCGCCGAAGGATGCCCGCGCGGTCCTTCTCGGTCCACACCTTGCCGCGGACGCGATCGGCCCCCCGCCTGTGCGCGGCGCCGAGGAGCGCGCCGTAGTGACGCGCGAGCGGCTCGAGATCGGTCGCCTCCAGCTTGGCGAGGTCGAGGCGGTCTTCTTGCGGCGCGAGGCGGCGGACGAACATCGAGCGGCCCCGGAGCCGCGTGACGCCGATCATCCGGGGTGGCCGGGCGAGCGACTCGTGCAGGGCGGTACACACGCGCTCGGCGGGCGCCAACTTTGGGGGGCGCACCAGGCCTGCTGACGACGGCGCGCCCTCCGACTTCATGTCGAACACCCACGCGCCGTCGCGGCCGCCCTTGCCGCGAACGAGGAGCGCGATCCGAAGGCAGCCCAGGCTGCCCGTCCCGGCGACACGGAAGACGGCGTCGAGCACCTCGAGGGCCTCGGCGCTTGGCCGCTCGCCCCGCCCGAGCTTCTTCGTGTATTTGAGAAACGCGCGCTCCGCCTTGGCTCGGAGCTTGGGCGTGATGGATTCGTAGCGGGGCCCGCGGACGAACCGGCGTACGCCGCCGCGGACGATCTCCGTGCGCGAATCGAGCAGCTCGCGGCGCGTGCGCGAACGCACCCTGTCGACGAGACCGGTGACCACCGGAGGCGCTGCAGGCGCGCGTTTGCCCTGGAAGACGGCAGCGACATAGGCCTCGAGCATGGCCTGGCCGAGGTCGAGGGTTCGCCTTCCGTCGGCGCCCATCTGACGGCCGCCGAGGATCAAGCTTGTCGTGAGGCGAAGGACGTCGAACCGCCACGGGCCGATGAACGCGTCGTCGAAGTCGTTGAGGTCGAACACGACCTGTTCCTCGGCGTGGCTACGCAGCGTCTCGGCGACGCTGAGCGCACCGGCGCGGTAGGCGCCGAAGTTCTCGATGTGGGCGTCGCCCACGAGCCAGCCCGTGCCCGGCGGGCCTTCGGCCAGCGAAGGGTGGCGTTCGAGCAGCTCGTAGAACACCGGAGCCGAGCCGCGCAGCAGCCCCAGCGGCGAGCCGATCATCCGGCCCACCTTGTGCTCGAACAGGTGGGGAAATCGGGTGGTACGCTGGCGGTCAATCTCGACCTGCCGGCGCGCCAAGCTGATGGGATCGAGCGAGAGCATGGACCGGCGAGCGTAGCGCAGATGGCCGGCCGCCCGGGAGCTCGCGGCCGCCGGGGCGTTTCGTGCCAGGCCGCGCTACTCTCGCGCACCTGATCCACGTCCTCGAAGCTTGCCGGAAGGTCGCCTCGCGGGCGCTGATGATCCGGGTCGAGCGAGCGCTCCCGCTGCCGTGCCCCGTCGTCGCCGTCGGCGGGGCGACGCTCGGCGGATCGGGGAAGACGCCCCTGGCCATCGCATGCACCCGTGAGCTCGCGCTCGCGGGGAATCGAACGGCGCTCGTCGGCCATGCGTATCGCGCCGCGCCCGTTCGACCTCGTTTCGTGCAGGCGGGCGATGGCCTCGACGAGGTTGGCGACGAGGCGCTCGTCGCCGCGCGCGCGCTCGACGGACTCTCGGCGGCCCACGTCGCGGTCGCGCCCCGGCGCGCGGCGGCCATGGCGTTCGCCGCTCGATGGGCGGCGGTCCTCGTCCTCGACGGTGTGGCCCAGACGCGCCCGGCGCGTGCAACCCTCGCGCTGCTCGCGGTCGACGCCGAGGATCCGTGGGGGGCCGCGGGCGATCTCCATGCGCTCGATCGGCTGCGGCTGGGATCCATGCGCCAGGCGCCGACGGCCACCCTCGTCGGGGCGTGCGACGCCGTCGTCCCAATGCTCGAGGCGACGCCCCTGGGTCGAGTCGATCCGACGCTCGCGCGTCGCGCCGTGGCGCGCTTCGCAACCCTCGGCCGGCCCGTCTGGCCCGCCCACGTCCTGTCGCGCGGTGCTTGGGTAGGAGGGTCCCTTCTCACGTGGGGCGCTCTGCGCGCGCGGCGTGTAGGCCTCATCACCGCTGTGGCGCGCCCCGATCGCATCGTCCGCTCCCTGGAGAAGTGCGGAGTGGTCCCCGTCGTAGTCCTATCCGCGCGAGATCATGGACCAGTTGGTCGAAGGGTCGGTCGACTTGCGAAAGCAATCACCGTTGCACGGCAAGTGGATGTTTGGGTGGCGACGCCCAAATGCGCACTTCACGCGGCGGCAGGCCTGCCCGCGGGCGAGCCTCTGGCGTTGCTCGACCACACCGTCGTCCTGGCGGCCGAGCTCCGCGCGAAGCTTCATGCCCTCGCCGCGCCTTGACCCGCCTTCATGCGACGAATACCTTTGGACTACGCCTGGTTGCACGATCACGATGATCCGTACGCGCGTACGGGTCGCGCGCTCGCGTTGTCCTAGCGGTCAGATGAGGCCCTGCGCGTGAGCGAGTCCGAGGAGAAAACTCGAGTCACAGCAATCGTGCAGAAGCCCATCGGGGGAGGGGACGCTCCGAAGGGAAACGACTGCCTCGTCGTCATTTACACGAAAGAGCCGAGCCTGCTCGGACGGCGCTTCGTGCTCGATACGAGCCCTATCCGCATCGGGCGCGGCGCCGAGAACCATATCGTCCTCGAAGGCGACAGCGTCTCGCGGCGCCACGCGCACTTCGAGCAGCGCAGCGGGGCCTGGTGGTGCGTCGACGACGGCTCGACCAACGGCTCGTACGTCAACGACGAGCAGATCACCCGCGACGCCCACCTCGGCAACGGCGACCGGATCAAGATCGGCCCCACCATTTTCAAATTTCTTTCCGGGCAGGACGTCGAGGCCCAATACCACGAAGAAATCTATCGAATGACCATCATCGATGGTCTCACGCAGGTGCACGTAAAGCGCTACCTGCTCGAGGCCCTCGACAAAGAGATGATGCGCGCGCGACGGCACACGCGCGATCTCAGCTTTTTGATGCTCGACATCGATCACTTCAAAAAGATCAACGACGTCCACGGTCACCTCGCCGGCGACCACGTGCTGAAAGAGGTGGCGCGGCTCATCCAGCAGCGCATCCGCCGTGACGAGGTCCTCGCGCGCTACGGCGGCGAGGAGTTCGCCGTCATCCTGCCCGAGACGAACCTCGAAGGCGCGTTCGCCCTGGCCGAGGGATTGCGCGAGAAGATCGAGCAGAGCAAGTTCGTCTTCCAGAGCGAGATCATCCGCGTCACGATCTCGATCGGCGTCGCGATGCTGAAGGACGAGGATCGCGCGAGCCTGGACCTCATCAAGCGCGCCGACGAGAAGCTCTACGAAGCGAAGCGGGCGGGGCGCAATCGCGTGATCGCGTGAACCTCGGGGAGGAGCTCGGGCGATCCCTTCCCCGGATTCGCGTGCCGCCTCCCGGTCCCCGGTCGCGCGAAGCGGGGGCCAGACTCGCGGCGCTCGAGTCGCCTTCGGTGGATGCGCGTCGCGAGAGCCGGGAGAACGAGAGTGGGGAGGGGCACGCGCCGATCGTGTACGCGTCGGGCCGCGGCTGCAACGTGGTCGACGTGGACGACAACGTGTACGTCGACCTCGCCGCGGGCTTCGGCGCGCTGCTGCTCGGCCACGTTCCGGAGCGGGTCGCGTCGGCGATTGACGCGCAGCGCGACCGGATGTGGCTTGCCTTGGGGGACGTCTACGGCTCCGACGCCAAGCTAGCCCTGTGCGAGCGCCTCGCGCGGCTCTACCCGGCGCCTGGGGCCCGCGTGATGCTCGGCTCGACGGGCGCCGACGCGGTGACCGCGGCCCTCAAAACGGCCGTCCTCGCAACGGGGCGCGCAGGGGTGGTCGCGTTCGACGGCGCCTACCACGGTCTGTCGTACGCGCCCCTCGCGGCCTGCGGGCTGAGGTCCAGCTTTCGCGATCCCTTCGCCGAGCAGCTCAATCCGAGGGTGGTCTTCGCGCCATACCCGGTCGACGCGGCGTCGCTCGGGCGCTCGATGCAGGCCGTCGATCGGGCGCTCGCGGGCGGAGGCTTCGGCGCGGTCCTGGTCGAGCCGATCCTCGGTCGTGGAGGGTGCGTCGTCCCGCCGCCGGCGTTCTTGCCCGATCTGAGCGCCGTCTGCGCCCGCCACGGCGCGCTGCTCGTGTGCGACGAGATCTGGACGGGCCTCGGCCGCAGCGGCGCATGGTTGGCGAGCGTCGCCGGCGGCGTCGTGCCGGACCTCGTGTGCCTCGGAAAGGGACTCGGCGCCGGCTTGCCGATCAGCGCCTGCATCGGCAGCGCGCGGGCGATGTCCGCCTGGGCACGGCACGGCGGGACGACGATCCACACGGCGACGCACTTTGGGGCGCCGCTCGCCTGCGCCGCCGCGGTGGCCACGCTCGACGCCATCGAGCAAGCCGATCTACCGGCGCGGGCGCGCGAGAGTGGGGCGCTCTGGATGACGTCCCTACGAGACCGCCTCGGCGAGCCTGGTATCGAGGTGCGCGGCCGGGGGCTCATGGTGGGCGTCGCGCTCGCCGGCGGGGCGCCGCGGGCCCTCGCGGTGACCCGTCGCCTGCTCGAGCGCGGGTGGATCGTCCTGACCGGGGGCGCCCGCGGAGACGTGCTGACGTTGACCCCGCCGCTCGATGTCGACCCGCCGATCCTGTCGGCGTTCACCGAGGCGCTCGCGGGCGCGCTCGCCGAGATCCCCATCCGAGGTGGGTCGCCGCCGTGACCCTCGACGACGCGGCCGCCGCGCGCGCAGCGAGCGATGCGCTCCACGCGCGCGTTCTCTCGATGATCCGCGCCTTCGAGCTCGCCCGGCCGATGCCCGAGCCCTTCGACGCGCTCGCTGTCGACCTGTCGCGCTTCCAGCATCGACGAGTTCCCGGTTACGCGCGGCTCTGCGCCGCCCGGGGTGTCGATGTCCGCACGATCACGCGAGCCGGGCAGGCGCCGGCGGTCCCTGCGGACGCCTTCAAGCTCTCTCGCGTCTTCGCGTTCGACGACGCGGAGGCCTCCGTCACCTTTCGCACGAGCGGGACCACGGTCGGCGCTCGCGGGGCGCACCCGATGCGACACACGCGTTCGTACGACGCGGCGGCGCTGGCGTTCGGCCGCGCGATGCTGGCCCCGGATCTCCCGCCGCAGACCCCCGTCATCGTCATCGGCCCGTCGGCAGAGGAGGCCCCCGACTCGTCCCTCGCGCACATGTGCGATCTCTTCGCGCGCGAAATGCAGGGTGGCGGCGTGGGTGCGGCGTTCGTCCGCGCCGGGGCCATCGACCTCGCTGGCCTTCGCGCGCGCATCGGCGCTTTGCGACCGGGCGAGCGCGCTATCGTCCTCGCGACAAGTTTTGCGCTTGTGCACATGATCGACGCGCTCGCCCCCGAGCTGGATGGCGCCCTCGCGCTGCCCGCGGGCAGCCGCGTCATGCAGACGGGCGGCTTCAAGGGCCGCGCGCGCGAGGTCTCCGCCGACGACCTGGCGCGCGACGTCGCCCGGGTCTTCCGGATCGAGCCGCGCTGGATCGCGGGCGAGTACGGAATGACGGAGCTGTCGAGCCAGTTCTGGGAGGCGACGATCGTCGACCCGGTCGCCCGTCGTGGCGTTTACCTCGAGCCGCCATGGGCGCGCGTCGTCCCCGTCGACCCGGTCTCCCTCGATCCCGTGCCCGAAGGCGAAGTCGGGATCGCGCGGATCGAGGATCTCGCCAACGTCGACAGCGCCTTCGCCGTGCAGACGCACGACCGCGTCCGGCGGGTTCACGGCGGCTTCGAGCTACTCGGCCGGGCCGCTGGGGCTGCGCCGCGCGGGTGCTCGATCGCTCTCGACGAGATGCTCTCGGCGTCCTCGCGGATTGGGCCGTGACCCGCTCCATCGACGCCCGCGTCGCCGACGTGAGGCGGCTGCTGTCAGCGGCAGAGGCGGTGCATCGGGAGCGCGCGCGGCTCGTTCCCGCCATCGCCGAGGCCTCGGGCTTGTCCCGCGAAGGAGTAGAGCTCGGCTTCGAATCGCTCGAACGCGAGGCGACCGACGAGGCGCTGCGGGCCCTCGTCGCGGCCGCGGGCGACGCACCGCACGTTCACGTCATCCTGTCCGCCAACGTCTTCGTCGCGCCTCTTCGCGCTTTGGCGATCGCGCGCGCGGCCGCGGCGCGGGTGACGGTTCGCCCTTCGGCGCGCGATCCGGTCTTGACGCACGCGCTCGTCGCGGCCGCGGGCGACGCGGCGATCCGAGTCTTCGATGAACGCGACGTCGCCGCGCCGGGCGCGATTGCGTCGGGAGAGGTCCACGTCTACGGGCGCGACGAGACGATCGCCGAGGTGCGCGCCAGGACGAGCGATCGACCGGGGGTCATCGTGCGCGGACACGGGGCAGGGTTGGGGCTGGCTGTCGTCACCCGGTCGAGCGAGATCCACGAAGTCGCGGGGAAGATTGCGCGTGACGTGGTGGCCTTCGACCAGCGCGGTTGTCTCAGTCCGCGCCTCGTCGTCGTCGAAGGGGACGCCGCGCGCGGACGTTCGTTCGCGCGCGCCTTGCACGAGGCTCTCACCGCGTGGGGCGAGAGGGTCCCGCGCGGCGCCGCCCTGCAGGGCGAGCGGGCCGAGGCGACGCGGTGGCGAAGCGCCGTCACGTTCGCCGGCGACGTCTTCGCCGGAGCCGACCACGCCGTCGCCTTCGCTCCCGCGGTCGCGGCGTGGTGGCCAGCCCCGGCCGGGAGGCATGTGCAAGTCGTTGCGCACTCCGACCTCGAGGGCCTCGCGGCGCCCCTGGGTCCGATCGCTCCTTTCGTCGTAGCCGTAGGAACCGATGACCCGGCGAGGGTTTGCGCCGCGCTTCCGCCCGGCCTTGCCGGGGTTCGGACGATGCCCCTGGGCCGGATGCAGCAGCCTCCGCTCGATGGGCCAGTCGACCGGAGACGCGACATGAGCACGCGCGCTCGGCTTCGCTGAGCGTGTTGAGCGCGGACTCGCGCGGTGGTTGGGTCGCGTCGTGACGCACCGTGACGCGAGGGGGACGCGGGAGGACGTGGTGCCGGGGCGTTCCGTCGAGCTATCGTCGGAGGATGCGCCCCCTCGCGGTGCCGGTCATGCTCGCCCTGGGCAGCGTGGCTTGCGGCGTCATCTCGGGGCTTGGCGCGTACTCGGTGGGTCCGGGCGACGCCCCCGTCTCCGTCAACCCGGGTGACGACGCCGCGATGGTCGTTCATCCAGGCGACGGCGACTCGCAGGGTTCGGGCTCGGACGACACGGGCGAGCTCACGATGGACGACGGTCCACCGGACAACGTGGACGACGCCGAGAGCGAGGCGGAGCCGACCTCCGACGCAGAGCCTGCGGGCGACGCCGCGCCCGAGAGCGGCACCAACGATGCGGGCGTCGTGCACGACGCCGGTACGACGCCGCAGCACGACGCGGCCGTCGTCGAGGCGGGACCGCCTCCGTGCTCCCCGGCGACGTGCGGCGGCTGTTGCAGCAGCGGCACGTGCGTCGGCGGCCTGTCGAACGGGACGTGCGGGACGGGCGGCGAAGCGTGCAAGAGCTGCTCGGGCTCGACCCCGTCGTGCATGAGCGGCAGCTGCGAGGCGGAGCCGGTGGAGGCGAGCGCGCCGACGTGCTCGCAAAGCGTGTGCATCGCGACGACCCTTTGCATCCCCGTCTACGAAGTCGGGTGCTGCAAGGCGGACAACACCTGCGGCTGCGAAATCGCGATTCCGCCGTCGAACAACTGCCAGTAGCCCCGTCGCGTTCTACCCGCGCGTCAGGTCCCGGTCTTCTCGGGGATGATCTGCACGCGGCGCTGCGGCTCCTGCCCCATGCTCTCCGTGCGCACGCCCTTCACGTCGCGAAGGGCCATGTGCACGATGCGCCGTTCGCGCGCGCTCATCGGGTCGAAGGTGATCACTTTGCCCTCGTCGGCTACGCGCTGCGCGAGGCGCCGCGCCATCTGCGCGAGCTGGTCCTCGTGACGGGCGCGGTACCCCTCGGCGTCGACGATGACGTGCCGACGCGCGTCTCCCGGCCGCACGGCCACCCGCGCCGTCAGGTACTGGATGGCGTCGAGCACGTTGCCCTTCTTGCCGATGATGCGCCCCGAGTCGGCCCCCTCGATCTCGATCCGGATCTCGTCGGGCGTGCCCTCGCCGTCGTCCGGCGGCACGTTGACCTCGACCGACATCTGCATCTTGCCGACGAGCATGCGCACGAAAGCCAGCGCGCGAATCGTCTGCGGGTCGAGGGCCCCCTCGTCGACGGCGGGCGCCGACGCCTTGTCCTGCGGTTGCGATTGTTGATCCTCCGACACGATCTTTCCCTTTCCTGAGCCAGGCGCCTCGCGGTGCCCGCCGTTGTCTTATCCGACCACCCCGGTACCCGCCGCCGAACCGGCGCCCCCACCCGCGCGCGGGAAGAGCTTCTCTACCGCGAGCTGCTGCGTGATGCCGAGGGCGCTGTTCGTCAGCATGTAGACCCCGAGCGCGGCCGGCAGGAACAGCATCATCACGGTGAAGACGAGCGGCATGAGGAACGTCATCATCTTGGCCTGGACGGGGTCCATCCCCTGCTGTGGCACGATCCGCTGCTGAACGATCATC
>Ga0302325_10001674_pt1 | contig 55772 bp, 43 predicted proteins | sample Palsa_T0_2_FD_201948 | JGI IMG/M metagenome (GOLD analysis project Ga0302325, IMG submission 201948) | Peat permafrost microbial communities from Stordalen Mire near Abisko, Sweden - Palsa_T0_2 | ecosystem: Environmental > Terrestrial > Soil > Palsa > Peat permafrost | place: Sweden: Abisko... | reverse complement strand
CTTTGTAGACGCGTATTTTGCCGCCGATGGCGAAGGTATTGGGGCTTTTGCCTTTTAGGGTGACGCCGATGTAGTGGTTGTGGTTGAGTTCGCGGCTTTTGTTCTTGTAGATGAAGGCGGGGCCGTTCTCGTTGTTGATGACGAGGTCGAGGTCGCCGTCGTTGTCGAGGTCGGCATAGGCTGCGCCGTTGGAGAAGGAGGGTTGAGTAAAGCCCCAGGCTTCGCCGACGTCTTCGAATTTCAGGTTGCCTTTATTGCGGTAGGCCTTGTGCAGCATGGGGGTGATGGGGATATGCTTTAAGACCTGTTGGACGTCGTCCTTTTCGCCGGTCATGACCATTTTCTGGATGACGTCGTTGGCGAAGAAATCCATGAAGTCCAGGTTGGTGACATCTTTATTCACTCCGTTGCAAACGAAGATGTCGTTCAGCCCGTCGTTGTCCATGTCGAAGATGAGGGCGCCCCAGCTCCAGTCGGTTGCCGACACGCCGCTGTAGTTGGCGATATCCGAGAATTTACCGTTTTGGTTATTGAGTTGGAGGCAGTTCTTCATGTACTGGTAATAGAAGCCTGCTTTTATTTTGGCGTAGTAGAGGCTGACGTTGTCGAAGGCGCCCAGGGTCTTTAGACGGTAGTCGTCTTCGGGCAGCATGTCGGTGGTAAAGATCTCGGGATAGCCGTCGTTGTTGATGTCGGCCATATCGGAGCCCATGGATGAGAAGCTGGTGTGGCCGAAGCAGTTTTCCAGGTCATCTTTGAATGTGCCGTTTTTTTGGTTGATATAGAGGTAATCGCGTTCGTAGGAATCGTTGGAGACGAAGATATCGGGCCAGCCGTCGCCGTTGACGTCGCCGACGGATACGCCGAGGCCGAAGCTGATGAGGCTGCCGTGGATGCCGGCTTGTTGTGTTACTTCGGTGAAGTGGCCGTTATCGTTCCGGTAGAGGTGGTCGCCGCCGCCTTTCAGGAAATCGGCTACGGGCCATTTTGCATCGGGGAGGTCGCGTCGGTTGGAGTTGTTGAGGGTATTGACGGGGATGGGGCTGTTGTTGATCATGAAGCAGTCGAGGTCGCCGTCGCCGTCATAGTCGAAGAAGGAGACCTGGGTAGTGTAGGCGGAGATATCGAGGCCGTATTTGGCGGCTGCTTCGGTAAAGGTATTGTTGTGGTTGTTGATATAGAGTTTATTCTTGCGATCGCCGTTCTTCATGTGGCCTGAAGAGCACACGTAGATATCCAGCCAGCCGTCGCCGTTCACGTCGGCGAAGGTGACGCCGGTGCTCCATTTGTCGTCTTTTATGATGCCTGCGCTGGTGGTGATGTCTTCGAATTGGAAATTCCCTTTATTGAGGTAGAGTTTGTTCTCGCCCATGTTGGAGGTGAGGAAGATGTCGGGCAAGCCGTCGTTGTTGATATCGCCGATGGCTACGCCGCCGCCATTGTAGAAATTGCGGAAGAGGAAGCTGTTCTCGTATTTGCCGTCTTCGACTTTGTTGTCGAAGTTGATGCCGGTGTTTGCTTGCAGTTCGAAGAGGGGGAGGTTGTCGTTTCCGGGCTTTTGTTTACAGGAGGGGAGGCAGGAGGCGGAACAAAGCAGAACGGCAAGCACCCTCGAAAGTTTCATCACTGGTAGTTTATAAAAAAAGAAAGGTCATAAATTTATGACCTTTCACAAAATATAAATAGAGCATTTTAGTATTTCGAGCCCTGCAGGTTGGGGATGAGGTTCGGGTTACTATTGAGATCATCCAGCGGAATGGGGAACACGTAGAAGTTGCCATTGTCTGCTGCTTTCAATCTCCAGGCGATGTTCCAGACTCCGAAGCGGATCAGGTCGGTTCTACGGCAACCTTCCCAATACATTTCGCGACCTCTTTCGGCGAGGAGGGTGTTGGTGGTGTATACGTTGGCGGGGTCGACCAGGGCCATTGTTGTCAGGGCCGGGGCTTGTCTTGCCGCTCTCAGCGTATTGACGAGGATCAGGGCGGCTGCGGGGTTGGTAGCGTTCTGGCGGATTTCAGCTTCGGCGGTCATCAGGATAACATCGGCATACCGGAGCAGGATGTAGTAGTTGCTGGGCACCTGGTAGGAGGTAGCGCCGGTGGAATAATCCGGGATGTATTTGGCAACGCGATAACCGGAGGTTTCGATAGAAGGGAGCAGGGAGACGTCGATCGTCGAAGGAACTTCTTCGGCGTTGGTGAAGACCAGGTTGTTGTTGTGCCTGTCTTGTTCTTTGGCGCCTGTCTGGTCGTACTGCTGACCGATGAGGATCCCCGTCCTAAGACCGGATGCATTCGTTTCACCCGGATAGGACGTGCCGCCTATGCGTTGGTCTAAGGTGGTATCGGCGGGTGTCTGGGTGGGGATTGTGCCGTTCACGCCGAAGGTGTTGTAGAACTCGCCCATGGTGGAGAAGCCGTTCCAGCCAGCCTGGGGGTTGAGCGGGGTGTATTGGTTATAGTGCAGGCTGGAGTACCATTGATTCTCGATGCTGCCGTAGAAGCCGCTGCCGGTGTTAGCGCCGTGAGCATTTGGCAGGGAGAAGAGGGATTCTTTTGTGGCTGAGTTATTTGGGCTGAAGATGTTGAAATAGTTGGATTCGAATCCGTGGGCGGTATTGCTCATGATCTGCTGGCCCAGGGTGATCACCTGCTGCATGTCTGCGTCCGCAAAGGTCGGGGTAGCGCGGTTGTCGAAAGCGCCGCGGTTGAGGTATACTCTCATCAGGAGGGCTCTGGCGGCGTCCTGGTTGGCCAAGGTGGTGCCGTTGGAGGCGTTGAGATTGGAGATACAGGTTGTCAATTCGCTTTCGAGGAACAGGACGGCGGAGTCCCCGGAATAGACTTTCGATGCCAGGAGCAGGTTATCCCCGGGTTGCCGGAGGGGGTACTGACCGAAGAGATCGAGCAGGTCATAGAGGGCGATACAGCGGATGAAGCGGGCTTGCGCCAGCTGATCTGCGGTTCCGTTTGTACCCAATACCACGGTGGCGTCGTAGTTCATTTTGTTCAGATTGGTGAACTCTGTTTCCAGGAGGGCCACGCTGGAGCGGGTCCAGTTGTGCTGGTGGAGTTGCACGTGGTAGCCGCCATCGAACCAGTCGGTACCGCGGATGGGGATGAAGCACTCGTCGCTGGATACTTCCTGCAGCTGGAGGAGATTACCCAGATCTTCGTAGACAACGCCGATGTCGTTGTAAGCGGACTGGAGGAACAGGTTGCTGAACTTGTTGGCGTCCGTGACTGTGAGGGTACTGGTAAGGTCTTCGTGGAGTTTTGTACAGCCGCTACCCACGATGGCTGCCGCGACCAGTATAAGGAAGGATGTTTTGATATTTATATAGCGTTTCATATGTCCTGTGTTTTATTGCTTTTAGAATGAGGTATTAAAGCCAACCGTTATGATACGTGGTGTCGGATAAGGCAGATACTCCATGCTGCGGGAAGCGTAGCCGTTATTAGTCTTGTCGATGTTGACCTCGGGGTCGAAACCTGTGAACTTAGTCACGACGAAGAGGTTGGTGCCCGAAACAAAGACGTTTACATTCTTGAAATAACTGGAGATATTGCCGACAGCGTAGCTAATGGTGGCGTTACGCAATTTCAGGAAGTTGCCGCTTTCGAGGTATTTGTCGGAGACAGTCGTACCGTTGGCGGTCGATTCACCCGGGGCGAAGGCGTGTTCGGTGACATTCTGACCTTTGCTGAACAGCCCGATGTTGGTGATGGCCAATTGGGTGTTGTTGAAGATCTTGTAACCTGCCGCGCCGCCGAAGTTCAGGAGCAATGAGAGGTGTTGGTATTTGAGCGTCGTGCTGAAGCCATACAGCGTGTGGGGGTTGGGATCGCCAACGTAGTAGCTGGTGCTGGTGACGCTATCCAGACCGCCTTTGGTGTAGCCCAGGAAGTGGGGCATGTAGAAGACGTCGAGGGGCTGGTTGTTGGTGATGACTTCGGCGGTTGTTCCGCTGAGGCCGTTACCGCTGATCTGCCCGGTGAGGATCGGAGCGTTGTTGAAATTGGTGAGCTTGCCTTTGTTATATGAGATATTGAAAGAAGCGTCCCAGGTGAAGTCCCTGTGCGAGACGATGGTTCCGCCGAGCACGAATTCGAAGCCTTTGTTGATCAGGTTGGCGTTCAGGTTGATGAATTCGGACCCGCTTGGCGCCGGTGCGATTGAGTTGGTCTGGTCAACTATATTGGTGGTGTTACGATGGTAGTAGTCGAATGAACCATAGATGCGGCCCGAGAGGAGTCCGTAGTCCAGGCCGACATCTGTCGAAGTTGTCTGCTGCCATTTCAGGTTGGGGTTTGGCACGTTGATGGTTGTGATCGTGCCATTTTGGGTGAACCCGTATTGGAAGAGCGCTGCACCGGCCGGGAAGTCCTGTGTACCGGTCTTACCCCAGGAGCCGCGGATGGCCAGGGTATTGAAGATCTGGTTGCTTTTGAGGAAGTCTTCGTTGCTGATCACCCATCTTGCGCCGACGGAGGGGAAATAACCGTAGTGGTTGTTAGATCCGAATTTGTTGGAGCCGTCCGCGCGGAATGTCCCGGTAAGGTAGTATTTATCTGCCAGGTTCAGGTTGACGCGGGCGAATTCAGATTGGATATCTACTTTGGGGTCGGAAGGATTGGTAGGACTGTAAGAAAGGGTTTTGGCATCGATCATCTGATCGGTATTCTTGATGCTGGTTATGGTAGCGAGTGTATTGTTGATATCGTACCCTGAACCCAGGAGTGTCTCGTCGCGGTAGTTGGTGGTCCAGTATTCATAACCCGCGACGGCGTCCAACCGCAAGGCCGAGGTGAGGTCGGCGTGGTAGTTGAGGGTATGGGTAAAGGTCTGTGAGGTAAGGTGAGCGTTTCCTATGACTCCGATGCCCAGGGTGGAGATGCCCTGGACGCCCGGCATCCAGCCGTCGAAGTTGGTGTAGCGGGAGCCGGAACCGTCGTTGATGGCGTAGAGCATTTTATAGTCCAGACCTTTTATGAGATGGACAGTAGCTGAGATATTGGCCAGTAAGGTCGTAACGTTTGATTGGTCGCTATAGGCCTTGAGCGCCGCCAATGGATTGGGCGTGTTCAGGGCAAGGGATTTAAAGCTCCCGTCTGAATTGTAGAAGGGAACGGTGGGGTTCCAGTTCAACGCCCATTCCATGAGGTTACCACCGGCACCCGCAGTGTTGGTAATGAGGGTCTGGTTGAGCTGGACGTGCCCGGCGGTGAGGTTGAAGTCGACCGTTACGCGCTTATCGAAGAATTTGTAAGTCCCGCCGAAGGTGCCGAGGTATTTATCGAGACCGGTGGTCTTGATGATCCCGGGAGTGGTATTGGCGAGGAAGGAAGCCCTGAACTTGCCGTTGTCGTTGCCGCCGCTGAGGGACAGGCTATAGTTCTGCAGTAATGGTTTGTGTTGGGCGATCTCTTTGAGGGCATTTACATTTCCTCCGGAGTCGTAGCCTGCGCTGGTCAGGTTATAGGTGGACAACTTGGAGCGGAACTGGCTGGCGGAGAGGAGACCATCTGTTTTCATGTACCCGACGTTATCGCCGACGGTCATTCCGAAATCGACCTTTGTTTGTCCGGAGTTGGCTTTTTTGGTAGTGATGACTATGACGCCGTTGGCGCCACGGGAACCAAAGATGGCGGTGGCGGATGCGTCTTTTAGGATATCGATCGACTGGACATCGGCCGGATTGATGTAAAGCAGGGGGTTCGAACTGGGCGTGGTACCGAAGGGCAGGCTGTTCTGGCCGAGGTTTAGTGCGGGGGTGGCGTCTCTACCGTCGAGGGGAACGCCATCTACTACGATAAGCGGGTTGTTGACGCCGGAAAGGATGGAGGTGTTGCCCCTGATCTTAATGGTGGTGCCGCCGCCGGGCTGGCCACTGCTGGTGCTGACTTCCACGCCGGGGGTCTTGTTCTGCAGAAGCTCGTCCGGGGCTGCGATGACGCCCTGGTTAAAATCCTTAGCCTGAACGGAGGCTACGGAGCCTGTCAGGTCTTTTTTTCTGGCCGTACCGTAACCGATGACCACCACTTCGTTGAGGTTGGCCTGAGTAGCTACGAGCGCTACTGTGACAGAAGATTGTCCGTTGATGGCTACTTCCTGTTCTGTGAAGCCAACCGAACTTATGACAAGTGTAGTGGCGGAAGTGGGCGCGGTGATCGTAAAGGAGCCATCTGCGGCGGTGGAGGCGCCTACTTTGGTGCCTTTTACCGTGACTGTGGCACCCTGGACTGATGCGCCTTTGTCGTCTGTAACCTTACCTGAAATTGTTTTTGTCTGGGAAAAAGCCGTTTGTGTGAAAAGTACACAAAGCAGTGTAAAGCTTACCATTTTGGTAAGCAATCGTTGAATGGTCATAAAGCAAAAGTTTAGCAATTATTAAACTAAGGTAGCAAAAATTAAATATTACTTAACAAATTTTTTTTTGTTCTAAGTTCTTGGCTGCTATTGGGAAAGGACATTTGTCACTGGTATTGTGCTGCAAGAAAATAACATTAATTTAGCTAAACCGAATTAGCAAAAGCCTAGATATGACTACAGGTAATTCATTATTATCCGATTGGGAGGCCCGTTTTGGCGGGTGGGTCCGGCGGGAGGCTCCACACGGTCCGGCGGATGGCCAACGCACAGATGGCTCCCATGACCTTGGGCATTTCAGGCGGGTGTGGAGGGCTGCGGCGGCCATCAATCGGGAGGAGGGCGGGATGGCGGATGAATTGGTCCTGCTGGCGGCTGCCTATTTTCACGATATCGTTTCGCTGCCGAAGAACGATCCGCGGCGGGGAGAGAGTTCGCGGTTGAGTGCGGAGAAGGCGGGGCGGCTGCTGGAAGAGGAGTTTGTTGGGTTTCCGCGGGAGAAGATTGCGGGGGTACAGCACGCCATTCTCGCGCATAGTTTCTCCGCGGGGATAGCGCCCGAGACGGCGGAGGCGAGGATACTGCAGGATGCCGACCGGTTGGAGGCGATGGGGGCTATCGGCGTGGCGCGGGTATTTTATATTGCCGGGCAGTTGGGGGCGCAGCTTTTTGATGCGGAAGATCCGCTGGCGGCGGGCAGGGAATTGGATGACCGGCGGTATGCGCTGGATCATTTTGCCGTCAAGCTATTGAAGTTGCCGGCGATGATGCATACGGCTACGGCGCGGCGGCATGCGGAGAAGAATGCGGCCTGGATGCGGCTTTTCATAGAGAAGCTTTGCCATGAGATTGACGGGGATTATTCCAGTTAGTTGCGGAAAATATCATTTTTGGTGGTATTTTGAGTTCCATGCGTCAGGAAGAAAGTTTAGAAGAATTCTTGGAAAGGGCGAGCCGTGAGTTCATGGCTCATATTTCGTTGGATTGCGTGGTCTTTGGGTTTCATGCCGGCCAGCTGAAGATATTATTGTTAAAAATGAGGCATGAGGACAGGCGGGCGTTGCCCGGTGGTTTTGTGAAGTGCAGTGAGACGCTGGAAGAGGCGGCCATCCGGGTGTTGCAGGAGCGGACAGGCGTAGAGAATGTTTTTTTACAGCAATTTTCCGTATTCAGTGATCCAATGCGGAGTGACCCGGCTACCAGGACGAAGAGTTTTTTGCGGGCGGGTGTTGCGCCTGAGAAGGCGGTTTTTTTTGCGCAGCGGTTTATCAGTGTGGGGTTTTATGCGTTGGTGGAATTCACTTCGGTGGTGCCGAGGCCGGACGTGTTATCGGATACCTGTGACTGGTATACGCTGGATGAGCGGGGGCCGTTGATACTGGATCACGACCAGATATTGGAAACGGCGTTGACCACGCTGCAATCGCAGTTGAGCTATCAGCCGATCGGCTACAATCTGCTGCCGCGGAAATTTACGCTGCCCGAGCTGCAGAAGCTGTATGAGGCTATTTTGGGAAAAAAACTGGACCGGAGGAATTTTCAGCGGAAGGTGTTTTCTTTCGGCATCCTGCGGAGTCTGGACGAGAAGCGCACGGGTGTGGCGCATAAGGCGCCGTATCTGTATAGTTTCGATCTCCGGAAATATCAGAAGGCCCTGAAACAGGGATTGCAGGGAGGTTGGTAGTCAGTCTTTTATAATGTACCTGCGGGTATAGGCGGCGGTTTGCAAAAAAATAACTCCGGCGCCAGTAAACTCTAACGCGATTTCCTTCGTAATCCTATCTGTAGATGCTACTTTCACAGCCATTATCGACTATTATTGCCCTTATTGAGCGCCCGATGAAGAATTTTCTACTTGCATGCTGTCTGCTTACCTTTCATGTCGCTTTTGCGCAGACACAAGTCTGTCCGTTGAACAGCAATTGGTCTTTCGGCAATCTGACCCATTGGTGGGCCTATACGGGCAACAACGGTATTACTGATGCGAATAAGACAGGCAACGGTCCGTTGGCCATCAAGGAGGTATATGACTCCAATGAAGGGCCGCCATCGGGGACGATCGGGGTTTCCAGTATCGCCGAATACCAGCTGCCCAGTGTACCCGGTATCCAGATCCTCAGCAAGGCCACTACCGATCCCTACGGGATTTTCCTTACGATCCCCAAGATCAACGGGTATCAATATACCAATTCGATACTATTGGGATCCACCTCTATCACGCGGGCATCGGACGGAAGTACTGCTGGCGGGTATGTGCGGGGTGTCAGTTACCTGATCAATGTTCCCCCGGGTCCGACGACGGAACCTTATACCATGACCTATGCTTACGCGATGGTGCTGGAGAACGGCACGCATAACAGCAATGAGCAACCCTTGTTTCAGGCGACTTTGGAGGTTGGGGATAGTATTATCACCTGCGCGTCGCCCAAATATTACCTGCCGACTTTGAACAATGCGGTACAGGGCGGTGGTGCCACGCTGGACACGGCGGCCGCGAAGGCGAATGGCTTTTTTCTGAGCTCGAAACTCTCACCCAATGACAACCCGAATGGGCGGGGGGCGGGCGCCACCCAGCACTTGCAGGATGTCTGGTACAAGAAGTGGACGGAGGTGACTTTCGACCTGGGTCCCTACCGGGGGCGTCAGGTGACGCTTATCTTCGAAACGGACAATTGTGTTCCCGGCGGTCATTTCGCGTATTCCTATATCGCGTTGCGGAATACCTGTGCGGGATTGGTGATCAGCGGGGATACGGTAGCCTGTATCGGGAGCACGCTGACCTATTCGGTGCCTTCGCTTGCGGGCGCCACCTACCAGTGGAGCTTTCCCGGGGACTGGACAGTGGTTGGTAATACCGACAGCAGTGTGCTGCAGTTGACGATCGGCAATGATACGGGGTCCGTGAAGGCCCAGGAACAAAACAGCTGCGCGAATCTCACGGCTACGCTGCCTGTGACGACGGCTCCGCCGACAATTGCCGGTGCGGTCAGCGGGGGCACGGAGGTGTGTACCGGAACCAATAGCGCGACGCTTTCGTTGAGCGGCAACCGGGGCAGCGTGCTGAACTGGCTGGCGCTTACCGGCGGGAATACGTATACATCGATCACGGACACTACGGACATCTATACCGCAGTCAACCTGACGGACACGACTACCTTTCTTGCCGTTGTGCAGAATGGCGAGTCCTGTAATATAGATACGGCTACGGCGGCGACGGTGTATGTGGACCCGTTGACGGTGGGCGGGGCGTTGAGTCCTGCTAATATGTTGTTTTGTCTGCAGCAGAGCAAGGATGCGTTGCTGACCCTGACCGGTCAGGTAGGGAAGCCTGTGAACTGGCAGTCTTCGCCGGATGGAGCTGCGTGGACGGATTTTGCGCCGGTCTATCCGGACAGCGTGTACGAGGTGCCGGGTTCGCAAACGCAGGATATCCAGTACCGGGTCATTGTGCAAAGCGGGGTATGTCCGCCGCAGAACAGCGCGCCGTCGGTGATCACAATCGTTCAGACGCCGTTCCCGCAGGCGACCTATGATCCGGCGGACACGCTTATCTGTTATAACACGCAGGCGCAGCTATCCGCGACGATCGATATCGGGACCGACTATGCATGGACGGCGGGGCAGAGCACCCTGTCCAATTCCGCGGGCGGGGCGATCGGATCGTTGCCGTATACCATCAACACTACGGCGAGCCCGCTTTCCACCACCGACTATGTGCTGAATGTCGAAAATCAGGGTTGTCCCAATCCGCTGATCGATACATTTCTTGTGCAGGTGCTTCCGCCGATCCTGGTGGATGCGGGGAATGATACGTCTATTGTGATCAATCAGCCGTTGCAGCTAGATGCCAGTTCCAATGATACGACCACGCCTGGCGGGGATGCTTTTTCGTGGACGCCTTCCACGGGGCTGAACAATCCGAACATTTTCGATCCCGTGGCTACTTTCAGCACGGGGATGGACTCCGTGCGGTATTTTGTAACGGCGACCTCCCGGTATGGGTGTACGGGTACGACCAGTATTTTGGTGAAGGTGTATAGTACGCCTCCGGAAATATTCGTCCCGAATGCTTTCACCCCGGGGGGACCGACGAATTCGATCTTCCGGCCCATACCGGTGGGGATATCCTACCTTAATTATTTCAGGGTGTATAACCGATGGGGGCAACTGGTTTATGCCACTTCGATCATCGGGGATGGCTGGAATGGCCAGGTGAACGGCCGCGCGATGGACAGTGGCACCTATGTGTGGATGGTGCAGGGGGTATCCTATTTGGGTAAGACGGTTTTCAATAAGGGTACGATGGTGCTGGTAAGGTAAAATGGCTTATCTTTTGGGAGAAAACTAACTGCTGCACATGTTTAGATCCGGCTTTCTCCCGGCACTGGGGATGCTCCTTTTTTGGGAAGGGGCGCAGGCTGACCCGGGGTTCACCATTCAAGATACGGCGCGCATGCCTTTGGATACGACGCTGCTGCGCAGGGAGATCATGGCCGTGTATGCGCGGCAACCTCAGGCCAGGTTTGCGCTGGCATTCGAGGATCTTTCCACGGGGCAACAATTCTTTATCGATGAGCATGAATCTTTTCATGCTGCCAGCACCATGAAGACGCCGGTGCTGATCGAGACCTTCAGGCAGGTGGCGGCGCGCCGGTTTTCGTTGGGGGATTCCATTCTTATCCATACGGATTTTGTGAGTATTGCCGACAGCAGCAGGTATCAGCTGGATTCCGCCGATGACAGCGAGAAGGATCTGTATGCCATGGCGGGAAGGAAGCTGCCGCTGAAGGAGTTGTTATACAAGATGATCACCGAAAGCAGTAATCTTTCGACCAACCTGGTTATAGAATTAGTGGGTGCAGCGCGGGTGCAGGCGACGATGCGGGAGATGGGCGCCAGGGATATCCAGGTTTTGCGGGGTGTGGAGGACAATAAGGCTTTTCAACGAGGGATGAATAATACGACCACGGCTTATGATCTGATGCTGTTGTTTGACCGGCTAGCGAGGGGTACCGCAGTGGACAGGGCTTCGTGTGACGCTATGATCGGCATCCTGCTGGACCAGCATTTTAAGGAGGTCATTGCGGGGATATTGCCGTCGCAGGTGCGGGTAGCGAGTAAGAGCGGGTGGATCACGGGTTCCTGTCACGATTCCGGGATCGTATTCCTGCCGGACGGCCGGAAGTACGTGATCGTCCTGCTGAGCAGGGGGGTGTCGGATCATGAGTCGGCCGCGGCGGTGGAAGCGTCGGTATCGAAGATCATTTATGACCGGCTTGTCGCGCCGCCACCTGCGGGGCGGGCGGTCGCAGCCGACCTTAGCGGCTGGTTCCCCGTGGTGGAAAAAATATACAAGGACTACGCCTTGGCGAACCATTATCCGGGGATGGCTTTTGGGATCGTAGCCGATGGCCGGCTTGTTTATAGCGGTGGCACGGGGTATAGCAATCTTGCAAAGCAGCTGCCCGTGAGCTCGCGGACTGATTTCCGGGTGGCGTCTATGACCAAGAGTTTTATTTCGGTTGCGATCCTGCAATTGAGGGATGCGGGGAGGATCAGGCTGGATGATCCTGCTTCGCGTTATTTTCCTGAGTTGGCGGGCCAGAAGGGGCCTGCCACGGATGCACCCGCGATCACTATCCGCAACCTGCTTACGCACTCGGCGGGTTTCCCCGAGGACAATCCCTGGGGGGACCGGCAACTGGCTATCAGCGATGCTGCGTTGGTCGCGCTCGTGCGGAAAGGACTGTCTTTTTCGAACAGTCCCGGGATAGGGTATGAGTACAGCAATACCGGCTTTGCGATATTAGCGCATATTCTGCAGCGACTGACCGGGCAGACCTATGAGGCATATGTGACCGGGCATATTTTGAAACCGCTGGGGATGACCCATACTTATTTTGACTATGCGGATGTTCCCGCGGAGGCGCTGGCGCATGGTTATCGGGAGTTGAATGGAGGATTTGTTGAACAACCCATGCTTCATACGGGGATCTATGGCGCCATGGGCGGAATGATCACTACGATGGAGGACTTTGCCAAATACGTGGCATTTCAACTGGCGGCCTGGCCTTCGCGAAGCGGGGTGGAGGATGGGCCGTTGAAACGTAGTTCGCGCCGGGAGATGCAGCAGCCTTGGGTGTTCAATAACCTGAATGCGCAATTCAGTTATCCGGGAGAGGGGGCTTGCGCATTGGTATCGTCCTATGGTTACGGGATCAGGTGGTCGAGAGACTGTAAGGGGAAGACGATGGTTGGGCATACGGGCGGGTTGCCGGGTTTCGGGAGCAACTGGATGATCCTGCCTGATTATGGCGTCGGGGTTATTTGTTTTGCCAATCTCACTTATGCCAGTGCTGCGGCGATCAATATGGTGGTGCTGGATACGCTTGTCGCGTTGGCGCGGCTGCGGCCGAGGGTACCGGAGGTGCCGGCTATTTTGGCGGAGCGGCAGAAGGAACTGGTGGCGTTGTTGCCGGACTGGAATGGGGCGCGGGAGAGCCCCATCTTCGCCGTAAATTTCTGGCAGGATTATTTTGTGGATTCGGTTCGTAAGGAGGCTGTGGCGCTTTTTGCGAAGGCGGGGAAGATAGGTAGGGTGGGAGTCTTTCATCCGGACAATGGATTGCGGGGGGCTTTTTTGTTGGAGGGGGAGCATGCCGATCTGGAGGTGCGTTTTACGCTGACGCCTGAGCATCCGGCCTTGATACAGGAGTATCATCTGCGGCTGGTACGAGAGCATTAACTTTATGCTAGTTTGAGCAACTTTAAAAAAACCAGGATAGCGCCGACACCCAGCGGATTTCTGCATTTGGGGAATGTGTTTTCTTTTGCGTTGACGGCGGCGTTGGCCAGGAAGACGGGGGCGTCGATCTTGTTGCGGATCGATGATCTGGACCGCGATCGGGCTCAGGATGTGTATGTGCAGGACATTTTCGACACTTTGCGATTTATGGGCATCCCCTGGGATGAGGGGCCGGAGGATGTGGCGGCGTTTGAACGTAGCTGGTCTCAAGTGCATCGGATGGAGCTTTACAGGCGGACGCTTGCGTCTTTGCGATCGGTGGGGGCTGTCTTTGCCTGTTCCTGTAGCAGGGCTGACGTGATCAGGGCCACAGTCGGACGGGTGCCCAAGTCAGAGGGGCACCGACGGTCCGACGGAAGGGCCGGGGGATGCGTGGCGGGTTGTAGGGAACTGGAATTGTCGTTGGAGCCGGCGGGGGTTAGCTGGAGATTGCCAACAGGGGATATAGCTCGGGGGTTGAGTGTAAAGACGGTCGGTGGTGGGCGCATCGATGCGGTGCTGCCGGATGAGATGCGGGAGATGGTTGTCAGGAAGAAGGACGGGTTTCCCGCCTATCAACTGACCTCGCTGGCAGATGATGTTTATTATGGTGTCGATCTGATCGTAAGGGGGAATGATCTATGGCCCTCCACGCTGGCGCAACACTGTCTATCTTACCCGCTGGAGGCTGCGGGTTTCAGGGATATCGCTTTTTATCATCATACATTATTATTGGGCGACGGTGGCGGGAAACTCTCCAAGTCTTCCGGCGATACGTCGATAAGGTTTTTGCGTCAATCGGGACTTACGCCCGCAGATATTTATTCTCTTATCCTGCGAAAACTGGGCATAGAGGGAGAGGTGAATGGGTGGGAGGAATTGGTTGTCATGCTTGGACCTGGGCTTTTGTGAGTTGTTTTCCGGCGATCAGGCGATCGAGGCTCCATCGATAATCTTGTTGGGCGGCCAGGAGGAGGCTTGCTGCGCTGACGGTGAAAACGGAGTAGTTGATGGGGGAGATGATGCCGTTGGTGATGGACATGGCGATGGCAAAGCAAAGGGTGAGGCCGCAGGTAGTCGTCGCGGTCCATCGGGTGAAGAGCCCGAGGATCAGGAGGGGTCCGGCGGTGATTTCGATGATGGTCGCGACCACGGCGAGTGTTTCGGCGATGCCATAGGGCAGGAAGTGCATGAGCTCATGGGCGTAGGCGGAGAAGTGTTTCCAGTCGCCCCAGCTGACCCAGGATCCTCCGTAGGGTCCCCAGGCTCCGAGGCGGTCGAGACCGAGGATAAAAAAACCTGTTCCCAGGGCGATGCGGAGGTAGAGTTGGGCGAGGGGTCTTAGCATGAGTTTTGTTTTTTCGGTACAAATATCTTGTTTTTTCGGACAAGGGTATTCGCCCAGGCCTGACAAAGGCGGTAGTCCAGCCGGCGGCATAAAAAATTGACGATTAATCGATTATTTTCCCAGGACGTCCTGCCTCTTTTTGCGTTCTGCCTTCCAGTTGGCGATTACGACGTCGAAGCTATTGTTTGGAAAAAAGAACTCCTGTAGAAGCGCTGCAAGGGGTGGTAGACGTTGCCTTTTTTTAGTCACTTCTTCAGGAGTTCTTTCATGCAACAAAATACACAATTATTTGGGGCCGACGTATTTGGGGCGGTGTTTACATGCCTGCCTCCCTGAGGCGGATATATTCGTCCAGCGACAAATTTTTCATCCCCTTGTCCTGCAGGCCTTTGATATAGCTGGCGGAGACGCCATGGTCCCGAAGCTCTACCGCTTTGTGCAGACTGATATCGGCAAAGCCAAGGTCTTTGAATCCGCGCACGAATGAAGGGTCTACGCCATGATCCCGGAGCTCCCGCACGCGATCGGGCGAGATATCTTTGTAGCCGAGCTGTTGAAATCCGCGGATGAAGTCGGCGGTGACGCCATGGTCGCGCAGTTCCCGGATCTTGTCCAAAGAAATATCCTTATACCCCATCTCCCTGAGCGAACGGATGAAGTCCACGCTGACGCCATGGTCCCTCAATTCCACGGCCTTCTCCAGCGAGATATCGTTGTAGCCGACCTCGCTGAACGTGTGGATGTATTCGACGGTCACACCATGGTCTCTGAGCTCGATGGCCTGTTCCAACGAGATATCCTTGGCGCCGGCCTTCTTCATCTCCGCGACGTAATCAGGGGTGACGCCATGGTCGCGGAGCTCGATCGCTTTATCGGCAGAGATATCCTTATAGCCCATATCATGAAAACTGTTGATAAACGACGGAGATACGCCGTGTTCCCGCATCTCGATGATCTGATCGACCGACAACTTGCCATAGCCTTCTTTTTTGAACAGCTCGACGTACCCAGCAAGCACATGCTGGTTCACATTCTGGTAAGCGAGGTCCTTTAGCTGGCCCATGGTAAGCCCGTCGTACCCGTTTTGCTTCATATAACCCAGGTATTCCTTGTTGATATTCGTAAAGAACAAATGCAGCAACAGCTGTTCATTAAGGTCTTTAAACCCTTCGGCAGCGAGATAAGATTTAAATCCTTCGTCGGCAACATAGAGATAGGTGCCATGTCCCCGGCCGTCCTGGAAGCTGCCGTTAAAGGTTACCGCGCCCGGATCCCTTTTGACGACGAAGGTACCGGTGGCGCCGTTGGGGAGGGCGCCCAACTCGGAAAGCAAAAAAATGCTGGTGGAATTCCAATGAAAACCGCCGAAGCGGATAAAGGCCTTGTCTTCGTGAACCACGGCACTCCATACGCCGGGATTATCGTCGGCGCTGTTATCCCATTCGTCGTCATCGGACCATTTACCCACTTTTTGTTGTGCGTGAACGCCAGTTCCCATCAGTACGACGAGGGACACCAAGGCAAAAGCAGTTGAGATCATCTTTTTCATGACATATACATTTATGATAGTTTATGATTCGTTCAGCCGACGGCAATGCAATGCATTTGCATCGTGCCGACGCCCGCGACGCGAGGAGGCGTCACCCCTTAAAAATGTGTAGCTGAGACTATTGCTGCTCTATAGGATCGGGACTTATTCCGGCGTCCCTGAGTTTGATGTAATCGTTTAATTCCAACAGTTTACCGAAACGCTTTTTCATCCCTGTGATATATTCCACTGTCACCCCATGATCTCTCAGCCTGACTGCTTTATCGAGTTGAAGATTGGAGAAACCCAAAGCACGAAGCCCTTCTATAAATTCGCTGGTCACACCGTGATCCCTTAGGTCTACGGCTTTATTCAAGCTGATATCGGTGTACCCCTGGGTTTGTAGGTCGCCGATGAATTCCGTGGTGACGCCATGGTCTCTGAGCCGGATGGCCTGGTCCAGGGAAATATTTTTATAGCCCAACCGTTGCAATTCGCCGACGAATTCAGGAGTAACGCTGTGTTCCTTTGCTTCGATGAGCTTGTCGATGCTGACGTTTTCGTATGGGTTGGCCAGGGCCTGCGTCTTAGGAGTAGTATCCCGGACGGGCACGGGCGCCGGGTTTATCGGGTTTATCTGATCGGTGGGGTGCCGTTCCGGCGATGGCAATTGACCAGGGGCAGCCTTTCCCCCGGTGGCTGGCTCTACGGCGACGGGCGTGGTGTGCGTGGCCTGCGTCAAGTCGGCGCGGGCCGCGGTTTTGGTAGTTGCACCCGTTGTGGCCGGAGCTACCGCGGAAGCGAGAGGCGATTTCCTGGGCGCGTCCGCGCGGCTGTTGTTGATCGTGATAAAGGCGGCGCTCAGGATCAGCAAGCCACCCATCAACAGGACGCGTTCGCCTGCATTCAGGGAATGGTTCGTTTTATGTACGATCCTTTTGACCCGGCGAACCACCTGGTTTTCTTTGGCGGCAAACGAAAGCGCATAACCAGCTGCGGTCTTCTCATATTCATGGAACGAGACCAGCGCCTCTATAAGCCGTCGCCGGCTTCGGGTCTCGCGAATCGCGATGTCATCACAGCAGTTCTCGCGCTCGGCCCTGATGAGCGAAGAGATCCAGATCATAGCCGGGTTGAAGAAAAAGAGTGTATCCGACAGATTTTGAACGAGGTTAAGCAGATAGTCCCGCCGGCGGATATGCGCCAGCTCATGAAGCAGGATCGACTCTACCTGGTCGGGGGCAATATGGGTAAGCATGCCGACGGGCACCAGGATCACCGGTTTCAGAAAACCTACTACCACGGGAACCTTGATGACGGCGGATTCCAGCAACAAGACAGGACGGCTGATCTGTAATTTATTCAACAGTTCCAGGAGGCGCTCCTGCCAAAGCGCCGGCGCCGCGCTGGTTTTATAATGCCGGATCCGTTGGGTGTAGACCACACCCGAAAGCAGCTGAACGAAACGGGCCAAAAAGACGATGAACCAAATGAGCACTACCAGCGCAGCATGTGCATTGAAATATTGGATGAGGCTTTCGATCCAGTTTTGAAGCGTGTGAGTCGAGATAGGAGTGGCCAAGGGCTTGTCCGGAGCCGGCGCCGGCTGCACGTTGTTGACTATGGGAGTGACAGACGAAATCGTCGGGAGCTCGACTACCTTCGTTCTTAACTGGCAGAAAAAAGTAAATGCGCTCGAGGCAAGGAAAAGAAACAATAGGCCGCAAAGGAGGTTATAGCGGAGCGAAGAGCTCGACCTCTTGGTCAACACCATGATGATCCCGGCCAGCAGGGCGACAACGAGCCCCTGCCAAAGTGAATGCAGGAGGGTCCAGCAAACGGCACGTAAAATGGTATCCGGGATGATCGTTAGCATAATGGTGCGTTATTGGTAGTCATCCAATTTTGACAACAATTCTTTTATAGTATCCCAATCTTTATTCGTCGCTTTCTCCTGGCCCATCAATTCGAGCATCATGTTTTTTACCGAGCCGTTGTACATGGCGTCCACGAATTTCTTTAGTACTACGCCCTTGGTCTTTTGTTCTTCGAGGTTGGCGCTATAGATATGGGTCATGCTGCTTTCGTCCCTTTTGAGGAGGTCTTTTTCGTGCATGATCTGCATGAGTTTCAGGGTGCTCGTGTAGCTTAGCGATTGTTTTTGCTGGTTGAGCTGGTCGTTGACGAAGCGGACGGTCGATGGGCCGTTCTTCCACAACACCTGGAGGATCTCGAGCTGCGCCCTGGTAGGTTCGGGCGTCTCGTGTTGTTCCTGGATGGCATCCTTACTTTTCATGCCCTAAAGATATAATAAATAACGTACGAAGAAGGTTATAGGTTTGCTTTAACGTTTTTTTAACGTTTGGCCGAGCCCCCCTATGCCGTCATTTGGTGAGGTTCATTCGAGGTAAAGTTAGTCCACATTTACGGTCACCTCGTTCGCCGGGAGCCCTTCGGAAGACACTTTCAATGTCAGCAAGCCCTTTTGTCGCCAGGAACGCAATATGACCAGGCACCTGCCTTCCCAGCAATGGCGTCCTGGCGATTGGCAACTTTCCGTGCTCAGCGGGTTGGCGTTGCCGACACCTACGATGCTGCCTGCGCCCTGTACCTGAAAATGCATCAGGTTGGAAGCCCGGGGATCCCTTGTGCCCTGTGCATCTACGACTTCCACCGTCACATAGCTCAGGTCTTCACCTCCTGAAGCTATCCGGGTCCGATCTACACGCAATCGGATACGCGCAGGCTTCGTTGCGGTTCTCAATACAGACCGGCAAACCGGTTTGTCATCACGATAACCGACGGCACGGAGGGTACCCGCCTCGTACGGTACCGTCCAAACCGCGATGCATTTGCTGACCGCTTTGCGACCGAGGGAACGATCGTTTAGAAACAGTTCCGCCTCCGGGCAGGTAGAATATATATCTATGCGGAGCGGTTTTTCTCCCTGGCCTTCCCAGTTCCAGCGAGCCACGACGTCAAACCAATTCCACCTGCACCAATCGGGTTTTTGGGGATTGGGCTCAAAGGAAGGAGAGGGGGATTCTACAAACAAAGAAATATTCTCTGTGGTATGCCATAACGCGTCCCTGAAATAGGAAGCCGGCCTTTTCCAGCCGCATATATCGATGTCTCCACAGAAGGCCAGGTGCCACGGATAAAAACGCTTATCCGCCGGCGAACACCTCCAGCCAATGCTGGACTCCCCGATATAATCCCAGGCTGTCCATACGAAATCTCCCGCCACATAGGGGTGAGCGGTTGCTTCCTTCCAATAATCATAAGCATCCAAAGGATACGACTCTGTCGACAGCATGACCCTGTCGGGATATTTATCGTGATCGGCACTATAACGGGCACGCTCATAGTTGTATCCTGCCACATCCAGCGCGGCCATAAACGGCGTTGTCTGATCCGAGATGCCGTTGACGGCCGAGATAATGCCTCTGGCCGGATCGAGTTCTCTGGTATAATCCGCCAGTCTTTGGGCCATGGCCGCCACCCGAGGACTATCTTTATTAGGGATCTCGTTGCCGATACTCCACAGGATGACGGAGGGGTGATTCCTGTCACGAAAGACCATGCTTTGGATATCGCGCTGCCACCATTCATCAAAATAAAGATGATAGTCCTGGGGATTTTTGCCATCCTCCCAGCAATCGAAGGCCTCGTCGATGACGAGCAGTCCCAGGCGGTCGCAGGCATCCAGGAAAGCGGGGGCAGGGGGATTGTGTGCGCAACGGACGGCATTGTATCCATTTGCGAGTAACAATTGCGCCCGCCGTTCTTCGGCCCGGTCGAAAGACCTGCAGCCCAGCGGGCCGTTATCGTCGTGAATACATCCGCCCCTGAGTTTGATGGGCTTTCCATTCAACAGCAAGCCGCGGGCTGCGTCGAAATGGATCGTGCGGATACCAAATGAAGAAGACGTCTCGTCACAGACCTCTCCCCTGGTGTCATACAGCTTCGTCACAGCCTCATATAGTACAGGGGATTTGTTGGACCATAAAGAGGGCCTGTTCACCCGGATGCGTTGTTCCAGGTCGAGCGAATCACCTGCCCCGAGTGAGATGGCCGAACTATCGACCTCACCGACGCGGTGTCCCGCGGGGTCTAGGATAATGGTCTTTAGTGTTAGATGGACGGGTGCCGTTTGCGTGTTCTGCAAGGTTGTGCGAATATTGATCGTAGCTACAGCCGTATCGGCCCGGGTTGTGCGGATATAAGTGCCCCACAGCGCTACATGAACGGCCGGGGTCGTCTCCATCCACACATGCCGGTAGATGCCGGAACCCGGATACCAGCGGCTGGTGGCGCCTTCATTCCTTACTTTGACCGTAAGGGAATTGGCGCCTCCATAGTGCAAGGCTTTGGTGATATCCAGCCTGAAGGCCGTATAGCCATATGGGTGGCCGCCGAGGTAAATGCCATTCAGCCACACATCGGCATTCATGTAAATGCCGTCAAAGCGGATATATGTTCGCTGACGCTGTTGACTCAGCGGTACGGTGAAAGAATGCCGGTACCAACCGGTTCCTCCGATAGTAAAACCTATTGAAACACCGTTCACGGCATCGGGGCTAAAAGGCGATTCCGTACCGGGAAGATCCTCGATACTCCAGTCGTGCGGCAGATCGACTTTTTCGCACGCGATCCCCTCCCAATTGCCTTTTTCCGCCCCGGGTATATCGCCCCGATGGAAACTCCAACCGGTATCCAGCAGTCGAAGGCTTCGCTGGGCCCGGGAGTTTTGGGTGATGAAGGAACAAAAGACAAGGAGACAGCAGGCAACCGGGCGAAACATGGTGATAGGTTTATTTTCAAAGATACATTGTCCCTGTCCATGGGATTAAATTATTGCGTATGCCGTGATAGACATGTTGATCCCGCCGGTGGTGGTCCTGGTCCGCATGCCCATGCCCATTTTCAGGAGTCGTTCCATGTGCTGGAGGGAGAGGTGGAGATCAAATCGGAATTGGGCGCCTATACGGCGACCAAGGGGACTTTTGGCCGGATTATTTGGGTTAGTGACTTACTAGTACATTTGGATCATGAGCGAAAAATCCTTCAATCTGCATGTTTCGTCCGAAATCGGGACTGTTTCGGCTGAATTTTTGATCCCGGAAACGAGTGTAGGTCTGATGACCCTTGCGCACGGGGCAGGCGCCGGCATGGATCATCCGTTTATGGTAAGCCTTGCCTCTTCACTTGCAGCGGCAGGCGTTGCGACGCTTAGATTCAATTTCCCCTTTACCGAACACGGAAAGAAGCGGCCCGACAGTCCCGCGGTTGCCCACGAAACAATTGCGGCCGCCATCATTCATGCGAGGAAGTCATATCCTTCTTTACCTCTTTTTGTTTCGGGTAAATCTTTTGGCGGCCGGATGACCTCTCAATATTTGGCAACACAGCCCAGTCTCGAAGTAGAGGGGATCGTTTTCTATGGTTTTCCGCTGCATCCTGCCGGCAAGCCTTCTATAGAGCGGGCGGAACATTTGCGGCAGGTGAAGGTGCCGATGCTCTTTTTACAAGGAACCAAGGATGATCTGGCCCGCTGGGATCTGATCGAATCGGTTTGCGCGGAACTGCCGAAGGCAAAGTTGGTAAAGATCGAGGGGGCGAATCATATGTTCAAAGCGGGGAAAACGGATGTGATGGGGTTGTTGGTGAGAGAGACGCGGGACTGGGTTGGGCGCTTGGCAATAAGGTTTTAAATAGTTTTCGGGTGCGCTATGTCGTTTGTAGTTGTATACACGCCGGGTGTTATACAATTGGGTAGTGCCGGCACTTTGCCAAAAGTACTTTGGGCGGGGACATAATATAGACCGTCGGCGAGTTTTTCCAGCTTTCCATCCTTGACGAGTTCTTGCAAATGTCTATCAGGGTCTCCCTACTCATATAGTCGAGGGAGGACCTTTCGCATGGTGGATATGCGGAGTCGCTGGATGAATCGGCTGATCGAGTGATTTTTCTCGTGCGGTCGGTATTTTTTTCGAGGGTCAATACTCCTATGCGACTGTTCATTTATCGAAAAGGCAAATTCATGTAACGAATTTTGCTGTGCTGCGGCATATTCTAATTTTACTGCAGACAAAAATTACAGTAATCATGACGGCAGCTATCTTGCATACAAGGATCTACCATGCCACAAAAAGCCTTCGTGTTTTACTTACGGGTTTCCTCGTCGCAGCCATTGCCTGTAGTGGGCAATCGCAGAAACCGGTGGAGACCCCTACCGCCGATTCTGTTAAACCCGATTCGGCGGGCACCCGCAAATTTTCATCCCTGCAGGCCGTGACAGTCACAGGTAAAAAGCCCTTTATCGTCTTTACTCCGGATAAGATCACGCTGAACGTCGCCGAAAGTCCGATCGCCGCCGGTGGAAACGTCTATGATGCCATCCTGCGCGGACCGGGTGTAATGTCGCAGGGCGGAAGCCTGACCTTCCGGGAGCGCGCGGTTCAGGTGCTCATCAACGGCCGGCCGACCCGGCTAAGCGGTGACGACCTCAAAAACATGCTCACCGGTATGCCGGCCGGAAGTGTGGAAAAAGTGGAGATCCTGCCTACCCCGCCTTCCAAATACGAAGCGGAAGGCAGCGCCGTGATCAATATCGTTTTGGCGAAAAACAAATCGTATGGCGCCAACTATGTGTTGACCGGTGGACTGGGAGCGGGGATCTGGCCCACGGAGAATGCGGGATTGGAGGTCAACTACCGCAATAAGGACATTAATTTATTCGGAGGATATACCTACCTGGGGAACAAGCAATTTTATAACACGTTTAGCGACCGGGTTTTGACGGGCGGCGAGATCCTTTCCAACGAGCACGACTTCCGCACGAGAAATAACAACGGGTATAAGGTGGGACTGGACTATGATCTGAGCAAAAGTACAACCATGGGCGTGCTGGTCAATGGCTATATAAACTGGCGGAAAAGAGAGGTCAGCAACCGGAGTCAGCTACTCGACGAGCATGGCGTTCCGGACACCGTGAGCCTACTGTCGACCCAGGGATATGCAAAGTTCAGCAGTCCAACGGTGAATGCGTATTATAAAACCACCTTTGACAGCACGGGCAAAGCGTTGTCGTTTAACGTGGACTACCTGCGCTATAACAAACAGTGGCGGGATAGTTTTGCCAATCATTACCTGGAGCCTTTGAACGAGGACCTTGGGCAACCCGGTCTTTTGCGGGATCATTCGCCGGCATTGATCACGGTGTGGTCCTACTCCGCGGACTATGTCCAACCGGTGAGATCGGGCAAATGGGAAGCTGGTATCCGGGTGAATCACACCAGAAGCGATAACAATGTATTTTGGGAGGACAATTCCGGCTTTGGCTGGACCACTGACACTTCTATGACCAATCATTTTGTCTATACCGAGGAGGTAAATGCCGCTTATCTGAGCCATTCCCATACTTTTGGACGATGGACTGTGGAGGCGGGGCTTCGGGCCGAACAAACGATCGCCACCGGGAATTCCGTGACCCTAGACAGTACCAGCAAACGAAAATATTTCAATGTGTTCCCCACGGTAAGTCTCAACTATGCTAAAAGCGACAACCTGCAATGGAACCTGAGTTACAAGAAGAGTATCCAGCGATTCGGGTTCGACTATATAAACCCTTCGATCATCTATCAAAGCCAGTATTATTACTTCCAGGGCAACCCGAACCTGGAGCCGCAGATCAACCATACTTTTGCCTTGTCCGCGGTCATCAAAGGGAATGTTCAAACGGGTTTCGAATACACCCATTCCACCAAACCGCTGGGTCCGAGCTATCATTCGCAGGGTGATCTTACCATTTCCAGCTATGCCAATTTCAAAGGCGCCGATATCGAAGACGTCTATATCAGCTATGCCAAGACGTTCTTCTCCATATGGCAGACCAATCTTTATGGTTCAGTGGGCTATCTCAAGTTTAATCTCAATACGCTTGACGGCGATTCGACGCCACCGCAATCGCAGGATCAACGCCCCTTTGTCGGCATCCAGTGGTATAACTCGATCAGCCTGAAAGACGGCTGGAGTGCGGAGATCACCGCGATGTACACGTCGTCAATAGTCACGGGGATATTTCACCAGAAGCCGTACTATTCGGCAGATGCCGGTATCGCAAAAGAGCTGTGGAAAGGTAAGGTGACGGCCAAGTTGTCCCTGACAGACGTTTTTAATACGCTCGAACAAAAACTGCATACGAACTACGATGGGGTGAATATGGAAATGGATACCAAGTCGGAGTCGCGGTTTGTCAACCTGGTTATTAAATATAGATTCGGGAATAACAAGGTCCGCGCAAGCAGATCCCGGCAATCGAAGCTGGACGACATCAATAGCAGGATAAGATAAGATCAACATATTTCTTTTGGCCAAAGAAAAAAGGGGTACCGAAAACCTTCAGAAAAGAGTAGGAAAATTTCTCAATTTCAAATTACAATGATGAAACCAAAGCAATCGACAAGGAAATTGAAGCTTAACAAGCAATCGATCTCCAACCTTTCCAAAATGGAAATGCAAGTTATCAAGGGCGGAGTTGCTGCCTTCACCACTTCCTGGATACAGTGCACCGGGATCACCTGTTGCCCTCCGGCCACTAAGGGCACGGGACTCCCTCCTCAGGCGTAGATCGGAGTTGCTAACCTTTACCCTGGCGCGGGCGACCCGCCAGGGTCTTTTACCACGTTGGTCAAGTGGGGCAAGACGCATCTCTTTCGAAGATGAAACACAGGTTCGAACCCTGTACGTGGCACCAGAAAAAAAACCCCAGCCGCAGAAGAGGCCGGGGGCATCATTATAAGTAAGCTTACAATGATGAAACCGGTATAAAGATACATATTCCACCAAAATCTGGTTATGGAGATACCTTATAATTTTCACCCTAATGTGGTCTTACGCACTCCCGCTGAACCCTTTAGTGACCATTTACAGCGTTTTGAGATCGCGGAACTGCTTCGGGATAACGCTTTTCTGGAATCCCTCTGGCTGGCTTCTCCGGTGCTTTATGAAGCGCTTTTGAAATACCGGGACGGTGGGATCACGGAAGAAAGAGAGGTGACCGATCTGCGTCATTCCCTGGGCAAATATTTCCTGCGGATGCGGACCCGCTGCACGCCGTTCGGACTATTCTCCGGATGTTCGGTGGCTTCCTGGCAAGAGGAGAAACCCACCCGGATCGTCCGGGGCGCACGGACGCGGCATACCCGCCTGGACATGCATTATCTCTGCGCGTTGGCCCAACATCTGGCGGAGTTGCCTTTTGTCCGGGACGGGCTCGCCTGGTTCCCCAATAGCTCCTGGTACAAGATCGGCGACGAGATCCGTTATGTGGAATATCACTATGTGAATGGACAGCGCCATCATCAGATCAGCTCGGTAAGCTTCTCCGGGCAGCTCGGGATGATCCTCCAAAAAGCCGCGAACGGGATCTCTTTGGAGGAAGTCGTTGCTTTATTGGTAAACGAGGGCATCGACGAAGAAGAGGCTGCAGAATTTACCTCGGAGCTGATCGCTTCGCAGTTGCTGGTCAGTTCTCTGGACCCGGCCATCACAGGTGAAGAGTTCCTGTCCCAGGTGATTGCCGTCCTCCGTGGGATCGGGCCGGCAGACAATGAACAAGTGAAAGAACTGGCGGAACGGCTGGAGTCGATCGCCGGTTTGATCTCCCGGATCGACGACCAGGGGGTAAACCCGGTGGCGGCCTATGAGGAGATCATCGCATCGGTTGGCAAATTGGGAATTCCCTTTGAGACGGCGAAACTCTTTCAAACGGATACCTTTCATCAACTCGCCCAAGGTGGGGTGGACGCCGTATGGCAATCCCGCATCATAGAAGCCTTAGATATCCTCGGCCGGCTCGACAGTCACCGGGAAAACGCGAATCTGCAGTCTTTCGCGCGGCGATTTCATCAACGGTACGAGGATCGGGAACTACCTCTCCTGGAAGTTTTGGATACCGAGACCGGCATTGGGTACCTGGAGAACTTTTCCGGCGACGTGGTTCCGATGGTGGATGATCTGCTGGGTGCGGGTAAGACCCGGCCGGAGTCCCTGGTCTCGCTCTCCTTCAGGGATAAATACCTGGCCGAAAAGATCTTCGGAGCCTTCTCCGGCCAGTTAACCACTATAGAACTAGACCCGGAAGAATTGCGGGAGCTAAAAGCCGATTGGGAAAGTCTGCCGCCGACGATGTCGGTCCTATTCAGGCTGCTGCCCGGCGGTAAACTATTTCTGGAGAATGCTAACGGGTCGAGTGCAGCTAATTTCCTGGGTCGTTTTGCTCATGGGAGCAGCGAGATCCATGACATAGTCAAGGATATTGTGGAAGTGGAAGACCGGACAGATCCGGATGTCATCTTCGCCGAGATCGTCCACCTTCCGGAAAGCCGGACCGGGAATGTCTTGCTGCACCCCGCTTTTAGACGCTACGAGATCCCATTCCTGGCACGTCCGTCGGTAACTGCGGAGGACCAGATACCGCTGAGCGATATCCTGGTCACCGTGCGTAACGGCCGGATCTATCTGCGCTCCGCAAAACTCAACAAACGCATTATTCCCCGGCTGAGCACGGCGCATAACTACAGTTTTAAAGCCCTGCCCGTTTATCAATTCCTTTGTGACCTGCAGCTTCAGGGAAAGCGGGGTGTGCTCTTTTTTCACTGGGGGGCCCTGGGAGACATGTTTCCGTTCCTTCCGAGGGTCACCTGCAGATCGATAGTCCTAAGCCCGGCCCAATGGCTATTTCAAAAGAAAGACATCGACGTTCTTCGCAATGGCGGCGGGGTCGAATGGCCGGCCAGGCTTGCCGGTTTTCGTGCTAAATGGAACCTGCCGGCTAAGCTGGTCCTGTCGGATGGAGACAATGAGCTCTTCCTCAATCTGGAAGACGAGACCAGTACCCGTATATGGCTGGATACCGTAAAGAAGAGGGATTCTTTTATGCTCAAAGAATTCCTGGGGGCCGGAGATGGGACGGGCGTTTCGGACGAGGCCGGCAGCGGGTTGGCCAATCAGTTCATTGCTTCGCTGATCAGGCGCGTTCCCTCCTATCCACCGATCGTGGTCCCGCAAGTGGTGCAGGCGGCAGAACCTGCCCAACGGTTTTCCCTGGGGTCAGAATGGGTCTATCTGCAATTATATTGCGGAGCCCGGACGGCGGATAAGATCTTGTTATCGGCAGTTCGTCCGCTGGTCACGGAATTGCTGGCCGGCGGCCTGATCGATCGCTTTTTCTTTATCCGGTATTTCGATCCGTCGTTCCACCTCCGCCTGCGGCTGCATCTTACCCGGGTAGAGCATTTGGGATCGGTGCTGGAGATCTTCAGTCAATACATTAAGCCCTTTGAAGAACAGGGTTTTGTGTGGAAGATCCAGACGGATACCTATCAACGTGAGCTAACCCGATACGGTCCCTCCACCATGCTATTCTCCGAAGAGCTGTTCTACATCGATAGTTTGTGGGTGCTCGAGTTGCTTTGCTGGCTGGATGGCTTGCGTCAGGAGCGGGGCGATGCCGTCCATGCACAGTATCGTTGGCTCTGGGTACTGCGTTCTATCGACGAATGGCTGGACGTGCTGGGGTTATCTGTTGACGACAAACTGGCGATCGCCCGGCATCTAAAGGAGGGTTTCCATGCCGAGTTCAAGACGGACAAGGTCTTGCGGGGACTGCTTTCCGACAAATACCGCGTATACAAATCCTCGATAACGGCCCTCCTCGACAAAAGCCAGGACGTGGATTTCGAAGGGCAGCCGATCCTCCCGGAGCTAAGGAAAAGGAATATACGGGTGATGCCCGTGGCCGGGGGTATTCACCAAAAACTGGGAGAAGGGAAAGCAGGGGTCGCTTTGCATGAATTACTCTATAGCCATATACACATGATGGTCAACCGGGTAGTGACTTCCGAATCCCGGCTGCACGAACTGGTGCTGTACGACATCCTCTATACCTGGTACCGTAGCGTGATCGGAAGAAAGAAATATGACAAAGAACAAAACATTTCCTTACCTGCTTAACCCGTTACCATGTCGCGGTTCCCGTTCTACAAACAATACGATGAGATGGATTGCGGACCAACCTGTCTTCGTATCATCAGCAAGTATTACGGAAGATCTTTTTCCCTGGACCGCGTCCGTTCGCTTTGCCATACAGGCCGGTCCGGCACCAGCCTTTTAGCCATCAGTGAGGCCGCCGAAAAAATGGGCTTCAACACGTTGGGCGCCCGAATCTCGGAAGACGAGCTCCGGGAATCGGCTCCGTTTCCTTGTATCGCCTTCTGGAACCAGCAGCATTTTATCGTCATTTATAAGATCACCGATAAAAAGGTTTATGTCTCCGATCCCTCCCACGGCCTGATCACTTATTCGCATGCGGAATTCAGGAAGGGCTGGGGCGTCGATGAGGGAAACGGTGTTATAAACGGTATTATCCTGACCCTCGAACCTACCCCGGACTTCGAAGTCATGGAGGCCGACAAAGAAGACCCTCTTTCGCGCAGAGGGTTCCGGCATGTTCTGTCCTGTGTGTTTCGCTACAGAAAGCTTGTATGGCAGCTTCTGGCAGGGCTGGCGCTGGGCAGCCTCCTTCAATTGGTCTTCCCTTTTCTTACGCAGAGCGTGGTGGACAAGGGTATCGCCCGAAAAGACATGTCTTTCATTTACGTGTTGCTGCTCTTTCAATCGGTGGTTTTTTTGGGCAGAATGTCCATCGATATCATGCGCAGCTATATCCTGCTGCACCTGGGAGCGCGCATCAATATCCACCTTCTCACGGAGTTCTTCAGCAAACTGATGCGGTTGCCGCTGGGCTATTTCGACAGCCGCATGACCGGAGATATCCTGCAGCGCATCGGTGATCACCGGCGTGTGGAGGATTTTTTCACCTCCTCTGCCCTGAACACAGCCTTTTCTATTCTTAACCTGGTCGTATTTACGGAGGTCCTGGCCTGGTACAATGGAGCCATCGTGCTGGTTTTTATTGCCGGTAGTATCCTTTATCTCGCTTGGATCCTGGCGTTTATGAAGAAGCGCGCTTCTCTCGATTACAAATTATTCTCTCAACTGGCCGCCAACCAGGAAAAGGATATTGAAATGATCCTGGGTATGCAGGAGATCAAGCTGCATAATGCCGAACGGAAGAAGCGCTGGCAATGGCAATTGCTGCAGATCAAACTTTTTCGCATCCATATCCGGTCGCTTTCCCTGCGACAGGTGCAAACCGGAGGGGCCATCGTCATCAATGAAGGCAAGAATATCCTGATCACCTTTCTGGCGGCGCGGGCTGTGGTGAACGGCAGTATGTCCCTGGGCGCCATGCTGTCGGTCTCGTATATCATAGGCCAGCTCAACGGTCCGCTGCTGCAATTGATCGAGTTTTTTCAGACCCTGCAGGATGCCAGGCTGAGCATGAACAGGATCAACGAACTCCATACAAAACAGGAAGAAGAAAGCCGGTTTACCGGAAATTCGGCTACCATACCAATGGGAGACATTGTGATAAACAACCTCTCTTTTAAATATCTTTCCGAGCCATTGGTCGCCCCCGTGCTGGAAGATGTATCGATCACTATTCCCAGAGGAAAGGTTACCGCCATCGTCGGATCGAGCGGCAGCGGAAAAACGACCCTGCTAAAGCTGTTACTGAAATTCTACGATCCCTCGGCCGGCTCGATAACCGTCGGCACAGCTCCGCTTTCGTCCATCAGCGCCCGGGCGTGGCGGGACCGTTGCGGGGTGGTGATGCAAGACGGATTTATTTTTAACGACACCATCGGAAACAATATCGCGGTGGGAGACGAAAAGATCGATACGGAACGAATGCAAAAGGCCGCCATCGCCGCTAATATCCATGAATTCGTCAGCGGACTGCCTTTAGGCTACCGGACAAGGATCGGCGCCAGCGGCATGGGGATCAGCACCGGGCAGAAACAGCGTATGCTCATCGCCAGGGCTGTTTACCGGGATCCCGATTTCCTGTTCTTCGATGAAGCTACCAGCGCGCTCGATGCGCAGAACGAAAGGTCCATCACCGAAAATCTCCAAAAAGTCTTTGCAGGCAAGACCGTGGTCGTCATCGCCCACCGGCTTAGTACTGTCCGGAATGCCGACAAAATTATCGTTCTCGAAAAAGGGAGCATTTCAGAGGCTGGAAGGCATGAACAATTGATCCTGGACAAAGGATTCTATTACCATCTGGTCAGGAATCAGCTTGAACTTGGCGCCTGATCTTAAAATTTAACCGGAATGTCCGAAACAGAAGCACCTTTTTACGAGAGCATAGATGAGATCCTTGCTCCGCCCTCACAGACCTGGATAAATCGCGGCAGCGGTCTGCTGTTGGGGATATTCCTGCTCCTGGCCGGCATCGCTGCCGTAGTTTCTTACCAGGAAGAGATGCAGGGGACGGCCTATATTCAAGCCCTGTCTGTCACGGTCTTATCCTCGCCCCCCCGGCCGGTGACCGTCGGCTGGATAAGACCGGGGGATAACGGCAGGCTTCGCAAAGGGGACGCGCTGCTGGTCCTTCGGTCGCCGGTTTCCGCTGACACGCTACGGGCGCCCATGGATGGAGAACTCCGGTGGCTTCGGATACTCCAGGCCGGTGCCATCCTCGAGCCGAACCTGCCGCTTTGCCGTATCTCAGCGACGCCTGGCCGCTACCGGTTGAAGATCGCGTTCCCCGGGATAGACAGTCTGGATAATTACATCGGAAAGAAGATCACCATCCGGCCCGGAAACGCGGATGGGACGCATTTTCGTGCCTGGGAGACGGAGATCATCTCCCAACCTTATCTCGATCCGCACCTGGGCGTCCTGGTCGTGGATGCCGAGCCGCCTGCCGGGCCGCCTGCCCAGCCGCCTGCCGGGCAAAATGCCGCCAAAACGCCGGAGACAGCCAGCCGGCTCCCGGCGTTGGCGCCCGCTTACCTGGTCACCGGGAAAAAAAGCTTTCTTAGTTTTTTGCTGGGCTTTAAATAGCGGCCTTTCCGGTGATAGCTTGAAAACGGGTATTTACCTGTCGGAAATGGACGTTGACACATTCGTTTTTGGGGTATCGGGTGAAAACCTATCTTAGCCTAAATAATCATAACCATAATAACCATAACCATGAATCCCCGAAAAAAACAACCTGGCTACAAGCCGCTTAAGCTGAAAAAGACGGCTATTGCTTCATTGACCCTCACATCGACACAAATGCAGGCTATCCTGGGCGGAAGTGCGGGCGTCGGGAATACGCCCATTATTTCTATCGTAGGGATTGACAATCCTTGTACCGGCAAGCCGCCGGGGTCACATGGCTTAACCGTTTAACGTGTCCTTCGTCCGAGTCCCTGAAATGACCCATTTTCACGGGAACCCGTGCCGATGGGTCATTTTATTTCATCGCGGCGATTTAAATGTACACGAATGAAATTAGCAGGTCTTTTTTACTGTCTCTTATTTATTCAGCCACTGCTCGCGCAATCACCGGATGCGGATCTGAACTTTCTTATTACCAAGATCACAAAGGATTATGCCGGCTATCCCGATAAGGTGGATCAAAAGAAGTTTAATGCGCTGATCAGCAAGGTGGCAAAAGATACCTCGAAAGACCGGTTCTATGCCTTATCTCAGCTCACTACGTATTTCAAAGACGATCACCTGGCGCTTTTCGGCAGCGTCCGGCTTACGCATGCGGACACGCTGGGGTCTCAGGCGGATCTATCGACGCTAAGACCGCGCGTGAGTGATCGCCACGCACACCCGCAGTCGATGGAAGGTTACTATGTCAATGATCTGAATACCTGCGTCATCTATATGAAACCCGCTGGTGCGGGCGATAAACCCGCTGGTACCGGCGATAAACCCGCGGGTACCGGCGATTGGGACGGCTATCTTATCGAATCCCGCGATCCCGTACCACCCGGCTATCGGGTCTTTCGACTGCACGGCAAGGGCAATGGCCAGTATGTTGCCGATTATACCGACCCTCACGACCTTTTCCGTGTAGTGATCGATGCCTCGATGCAAAAGAACGGCAGGCTGGTGGGAGGGGCCTATTTCCAATTCGAGCCTTGTACATATACCCCTGGCATGTTGGCCAAGAAGCCGGCTTTTAACTACGCTCCGGCCCTGATCTCACTCGATAGCCAGACCGTCCTTGTTCATATGCCCGATTTCGCCCCGGAAAATAAACACCTTTATGATAGCCTTTTTAAGGTAAATATCGCCCGGATGGACAACGCCACCACCTTAATTCTGGACGTCCGGAATAACTATGGCGGTGTCATCGGCTGTTTTATGCCGGTGCTCGCTTATGTTTGCAAGGGTCCTATGCTATCCGTGAGCGGCTGGCAACTTTGCAGTGAAGATCTCATAGCGGATGCCAGGTCCGATCTCCGCATCTTCCGCGAGAAAAAAGATTCCGCCAATATCGCCGATTATGAAGAATACCTTGCCGGAATGGAACAGCATAGAGATAGCTTTCGGCTGTACAGCGAAAATCAACTACCCTGCGTTAGCAGGGTAAGCCGGATAAGGCATGTCGCCATCCTCGTCAATCATGCTACCCGAAGCGCCGGCGAATTGATGCTCCTTTATTTTAAACAGAGCGGCAGCAGCAGTGTATGCCTTTTTGGTGAAAACAGCCGGGGCGCCGTGGATTACCTGGATCTGCTGTCCTTTACGCTTCCGGTTTCGGGATCTTATCTATGGGTGGGTTCCACTAAGCGAAAGACGACCGCTGCCCAACCTGCCTATGACGCCACCGGTATCCCGCCGGACGTTCGCATCCCGGACACGGAACCCGACTGGGTTGGTTTCGTACGGGAATATTATCGCCGGCAGGACCGGCCCCGAAACCAGCTTGATTAATTCGGATATATAACCTAAATTCATGGGGTCATCTTGTGAAAGGACTGAGGTACTATATTATTGGAGCGCTGATCTACGCGACATGGGTTTTGGGATTGGATATTATTTTCACCGGTTCCCATTTCAAATGGCCCCTCGAACTCCTGGCGCTTGTCGATGACCTATGGATCTTTTTTACCGGTTCTGCCGCCCTGTATCTGATTTTTATCAGCAAGGGGAAGACAAAGTTATACGGTATCCCCGTGGCACTGCTCAGCATGTCTGGCTGTTTCCTTATCGTTTATGTGTATTCTGCCGTTGTACATTTGCGATATGACCCCACCGTTTACAAACTTAAAGATATTGCGTATACGGCGTCGCAGGATTATACCTATTTCTTTATCTACTCCATAGGAAATCTTTTCGTCGTTCGGTTCATTCAGAAACAAAAAGAGGTCAGGATCTTCGAGCGGCGACAACTCGAAGATGAACAGGCCCGGCTGCAACTGGAGAAAAAGAACGCTCTTCTCCTGCAGGAGAAACTGTTACTGGAGAAAGACCTTCTTCAAAGCGAGAATAATTTCCTGCGCGCTCAGATCAGCCCTCATTTTCTATACAATTGTCTCAACTTCTTCTACTCGGAAGTATTCGAACAACAACCCCGGGTTGGCGAAGCTGTCCTGCTCCTGGCCCAGATCATGCGCTATTCCCTCACCGATTTCAGCGCTACTAATGGTCTTGCCAGCCTCCATGCCGAAGTCGACCATATTCGCAATGTCATCGAGATGCACCAGATGCGCTTTGCGCAAAACCTTCAGTTGGAATTTTCCGCGGAAGGGAATGTCGCTGACAAATTGATCGCCCCCATGATCCTGATGACCCTGGTCGAAAATGTGCTAAAGCATGGCGACCTGCATGACCCTTCTTGTCCTGCCCGTATTCAATGTAAGGTCGACACACGCCAAAAAATGATCTGCTTCTCTATAAAGAATAAGAAGGGGAAGGGCCAAAGCCCATTTTCTTCGGGCATCGGCCACGAGAACCTCCGGCAGCGGCTGACAAAATTATTCGGCGATAACTTTCGCCTGGTCATTTCGGATCAGACCAATGTCTACTGTGAGGAGTTATCCATGCCCTATTTTGACCGGTTGCAAGTTCCTGAGCATTTTTCCAAACCTAAAACAGTCCTATCATGTTGAATTGCCTGATCATCGACGATGAACAACCCGCCATCAATGTCATCGAGGCCTATGTTCGAAAAACTCCGTTCCTGCAGCTCATCGATACGGCCACCGATCCCGTCCTGGGTATGCAGATGGTTCGTGATCATCCCATAGACCTCATCTTCCTGGATGTCGAGATGCACGGGCTTACCGGTCTGGAATTCATAAAGGCCATCAATGGCAAGTGTAAAGTTATTATCACATCCGCCTATAGTCAGTTTGCATTGGAAGGGTTCGAGCTTGAAGTCATCGACTATCTGCTCAAACCCGTGCCGTTTCCCCGGTTCCTGAAGGCGGCACAAAAGGCTTATGACATTATCAAACCGCTTTTGAATGCGCCATTGAAAACGCAATCGGATTTCATCATGCTCAAGGGCGATACCAAGGGGAAATTGATCAAGGTAGAGATCGATGAGATAGACTACATCGAGGGCATGGGCAATTATGTGGCTATTTTTTGCAAAGGGAAGAAGATCCTTTCTATTATGAATTTAAAGACGTTGGAAGAAAAATTGCCCGTCGATAGATTCATGCGGGTGCACAAATCCTTTATCGTAGCCATTTCCCAGATCGCACTTATCGAGGGGAATCTTATTACGCTGAAGAATAACTACAAGGCGGAGATTGCCATCGGCAACTCCTATCGCAATCAGTTCCTCGATGCCATGCGGCTGAAATTGGTGAATTAAAACCCGGTTTTGACAAGCCGCAAAGGCTATTTTATACATCGCATTTGTCTACCCCTGATTTTTTGAGGACCTTGACCCCAAAAAGCATGGTAGCCGATATTGCCCGCGCCCGTCAAAGCTTACATCAGATCAACCAGTTGTTGTCGAAGCAGGTGTGCAAGGATGATGGCCTTGTCGGGGGTACCATCGGGCTGGCTCTTTACTACTATCACTGTGGAAGGGTCCTGGATGAGGATAGTCTTACCGATAGGGGAGAAACGCTGCTGAACGGTGTCTTCGAAGTTCTCAATGCGGGCGGGCAGGGCCTGCGCGGTCCGTGGTTGAGCATCGGGGGTGCGGGTTTTGCCTATGTGGTCAATTATCTCCGACAGCACGAATTCATCGACATCGATGCGGAGGACGAACTGACCATCCTGGACGATGTTCTTTTCCATTCCGCGGTCGACGAGTACCGCCGGGATAATATCGATTTTCTCCACGGGGCCATGGGCATCCTACACTATTTTGCTGCGCGGGAACAAACCGCCGTCATCAATAGTTACGTCAATCGGCTTGTGGAGCACGCCCTGGAAAAGCCCGTGCGGACCGATCACGGTATCTGGGTCCGCAACTTCGGCATGGAATCGCATGGCAACACCGAGATCAATTTCGGCCTTAGCCATGGGCTATCCGGCTATCTGCTGACCCTTATCGAGGCTCTTCCCCACCTGCGTCGGAAGAGAAGGGCGATCAACACCATCCGGCAAGGGATCGACTTTATTATGAAACATCAGTTTCCCGTAGATTATTCAGCCAACGAGTGTTCGTTCTTCCCGCTGAGGTTCAACGAGACCGATACCGAGTTTCACCGTCAGAACCGGCTCGGGTGGTGTTACGGAGACCTCAATGAGCTCTTGCTTTTATACCGCGCCGGCAGGGCATTGGACGACAACCGTTATATCCAGGTCGCCGACAACATGGGAGTGCAGGTTGTAACGCGCAGATCCTATGATGCTACGCTAAGCGAGGATTCGCATTTTTGCCATGGCAGTTCCGGTTTAGCCCAGTTCTACAAATGTCTTTTCAGGGAAACCGGCAATTGGATCTATAGCGAGGCCTACCACCATTGGATGGATGTCACATTGGAGCTTGTTGCCGGTGAACTGGCCAATGATCCTTATGCGGTCAACGATACCAGCCTGCTCCAGGGGTGGACGGGCGTGGCCCTGGTGATCGCAGACCATCTGGCTCCGGAGGGACCAAATTGGGCCGGTTCGCTATTATTATAAGAACGCAGTGTCATCGCACCTGGCGTATTGCAATCATCATTTCGTGCCTCGGCATTTAGCAAGGACTTCCAGCCGGTCGAGCTCGTTGCTGAGTTGTTGGGCATTGCTGTATTGGCCGTGCCGTCGGCCCTTGGTTGATTGCTTCTGCAAATTGGTTTTAGTGGTCGCATACAACTTCATTTTTTGGTCGCGGTCGACGTCTATGGTGTTCCCTGAAAAAAGGACAGGTAGTTAAGATAAAAAAATAAAATCTTAAATTACCATCATGAGCAAGCAGAGTAGACGTAAATTTACAGCGGAGTTTAAAACTAAAGTGGTCCTTGAATCTTTGAAAGAGCGCAGCAGCATGGAGGAATTGGCGCGGAAGTATGAAGTCCATCCCACCCAAATAAATACATGGAAACGGGAGTTCCTAAGCAAAGCGTCTGAGGTGTTCGGAAAGAAGGAAAGTGAGGGCGAGAAGCCGGAGATCGATGTAGAGAAGCTATACGCTCAGATAGGGCACTTACAGGTGCAAAACGAATTCCTCAAAAAAAAATTGATGTAAAGCCGCTGGTGGAGCGCAGAAGTATGGTAGAGCAAAATCATCCACAAATAAGCATCATGGAACAATGTGAGCTGCTGAACCTTCACCGGAGTGGCTTGTATTATCAGCCCATTCCCGAAAGCGAACAGAACCTGGCCATCATGCGGTTGTTGGACGAGCAATATTACAAGACGCCTTTCTACGGCATAAGGAAACTAACAGAGTGGCTTCAGAACATGGATTATCAGGTCAATCATAAGCGGGTGAGACGGTTGATGAAATTGATGGGCTGGAAGACACTGTATCGGGAGCCTAATACCAGTGATCCGGATAAACAGCATAAAGTCTATCCATATTTGCTGAAAGGGATGCGGATCTGGAAACGTAACCAGGTCTGGCAAATCGACATAACCTATATTCCCATGCACAAGGGCTTCATGTACCTGTGCGCGATCATCGACGTGCATACGCGGTATGTAGTGAACTGGGGGATTAGCAATACGATGTCTGCGGACTGGTGTCGGCAAATCGTCCAGGAAGCCATAGAGCATCATGGCAAGCCCGAGATACTCAACAGTGACCAGGGCAGCCAATTTACCAGCGATGCCTATATTGGCGTTCTAAAAGCCGAGGGGATCAGGATCAGCATGGACGGCAAAGGCCGGGCATTGGATAATATTTACATTGAACGACTCTGGCGGAGCGTAAAATATGAAAATATTTACCTGAATGTGTATGAGGACGGTTTGAGCCTATACCAGGGATTGAAGCAGTACTTTGCCTTTTATAACAATGAGCGATTACATGAATCATTGGATTACCAATCGCCGGAAGTTCTTTACAGGACAGTGGCAGCCTGACCCTGCCGGGGGCTTGCGCTTCAGAAATAGGTGATTCGACAGGCGTCATCTATGAACAATTGCTGAGGGAATCACCTATTCCCGAAGCACCGATACTATCTTAGTTTACCCAACTTTCTGTCCTAAGAAAGGGGAACACCATATCTTCTAATCTCTGTAGCTCATGTTTCGCGTCTAAAATCACTATAGAATTTTTAGGCAGCTCAGCTACTTGATTTTTAAGATTTGTAATTTCTTTGTTTGCTGTTTCTATTTGGTTAAGATCGATTGCCTTTTCAACTTTATCTAAACGAACTCCAAATAGACGAACTGGTAAAGGTATTTGAGGTTTCAGTTCTTTTCCTTTTGGATTTAATTTAAAGTAATCAAAATTGTCCCAACAATCTAGTATCAGGAAATTATCTTTTTCAGTGCACCAAGCTTTAATTTTCTCCGTTTCTAATAACCGGGTTCCCCGTCCAATCATTTGCCAAAACTTGGTGTAAGAATATACTGGTTTTGCAAATACCAGATTTACCAACTCCCTTATGTCAATGCCTGTATCGAGCATGTCAACACTGATTGCTATACGTGGCATGTCTTTATTTGTAAACTGATCAAGTAATCCTCCTTTTCCGTAAACTCTCGAATCATCGCTTACTAAAACCTTGGCTAACTCACCTCTGTATTCTGGGTATAGCGAATCAAATATTTCTTCAATTCTCCGTGAATGAGCCTTAGTAGTACAAAAGAAAATTGTTTTTCCTGGCAATACTCCGTTTTCATCTTTGATTGATTCCTCCATGAATTCGCGAACAATCAATGAGTTTGTCCCCCTATTAATTACTTTCTTTTCGAGGTCTGTTCCTTCATAGTTTATTTCGTCTATTTCTTTCCCTTCTAAAATCAAATGTTTTTGGTCTTCAAGAGAAATTGTTCTTTTACTGATTCCTTCTTCCTGAAACTTTGTTTTAATTTTCATAACTTGAAAATTACACAAGTATGGTGGAATATGATTTACAGCTTCATCATAGGTGTAGGCATAAGTGGGAAGCCCATCTTCGACTTCAAATAGCTGAAAAGTATTATGATCAATTACATCTGTTGGTGTTGCCGTTAATCCAAGTGTAATAGTATTGAAGTAGTTTAGAACTTCCTGATAAGTGTTATAAATGCTTCGATGACTCTCATCTACCACAACTAAATCAAAATAGTGTGGCGAAAGCGTTTTGCTTTCATCTCTAATTATGTTCAACATGGTTGGATAAGTTGAAACATAAATTCTACGGTCAGTGGCAATTTCTTTTTCTTGTTGGTTTGGCCATCTCGGTTCGTTAGGCAGATATTCTTTAAATGCTTCTAATGCTTGGTCTCTCAATGCAATTCTGTCAACAAGGAATAAAACTCTTTCAACCCAACCTGCTCTCATTAAAGTGTCAACTAAAGCTATACAGGTACGGGTCTTTCCCGTACCTGTAGCCATCACCAACAAAAAGTTTCGTTTGCGATTTTCAATAGCTTCCATCACTGCACGGAGAGATGCAATTTGATAATCCCGCCCTGCGATTTTGGTATTGATTAATTCGCCGGCTAAACTCTTTCGTGCTTTACGTATGTAGGCGTAACGTTCAAGGTCTTCCCTTGTAGGGAAACCATTTACTTTTTTGGGTGGATAGTTATTTAAGTCCCAAAAGAAAATTTCGTTTCCATTGGTATAAAAACAAAAAGGTAATTCACCATTATGTTTTTTTTGAATATTGAAGCAGTATTGTTTGGCTTGTTCTCTACCAATAGCGGCGTCAGCGGCTGTTTTTTTGGCTTCAACAACGGCCAAAGGTTTTCCGTCTTTGCCCAATAAAACATAATCGCTGAATTGGTGTCCTCCGTACGGTGTGACTGCCTCTTTAACTAAATTGTCGTCTACAATAATATCGAATTCCTCAATTACCTGTGTACGGTCACTAACATTCCAGCCAGCTTGTTTAAGCCGGATATCGATGATTTCCTTTCGTGTCAGTTTTTCAGGTTTCAATTATTGATAGCCAAGCTTTTAAGTAGTCTTTGCAAAGTTATTTGCTGCCAGTATTTCAAATACAATTAAATTGTCCTTGAGCAAGGGTGTTAAGGTAAATATAGCTTATAAAGGCCAATTTCAAGCACTTCCAAGGGGTTGCCTAAATAAAAAGGGGCTATATAAGCCCGTCATAGCGAGGTGATTAGCAGCCTTCTCTGTTCAAAATTATATGCCTGGCAGCTTTATATAAAGGTACCATACTGCTACATTGATCTTGGCAGGAAGTTTCCAGTCTTCTTGGCTCTGTTTCGGCGGCCAGTTGAGTGGTTACAGCTCTTAGGAAGGTTTGAGATACTGGTCCAGTATCGTGGCAATGAATAGTTTTTTTTGGCTTCTGTAATTAGCAATTGCGGATCGGCAAATTGTGCCAGTTCCACCATTTGAGGCCTTGTAATTATAGGCTTAGCCACTCATATCAAACAAAAGACACTTTTTGGCAAAAGCGGAAAATGTTTGATGATATATGAATGACAATCAACGGATATATTTTATTCGGTATATGACCCCTTCGTTTAAAACCTTATTCTCAGTTCATATTCCTTGCTCAATCTCAGAAAAGCCTCGGCATTTCCTTTTGCATCATCCACCGGGTGATGGGTGTGTCTGGTCTTCCTTAAATGCTTAAAATTCTTACTGGTGTCCTTTACCAGCCCTTTATAAAGGCTTCCCAGATTCTGTGAGCTATAACCGAACGGATTTCCACCTGTAAAATGATGAAAGTACCAGCAAACAAACATCCAATCGAAACCATTGTTGTCACTGATAAAGATTGGCTGATCGTTGGAATGGAGTTTAATCCATGCCTTAAAACTTTCCATTACGATCCCAGGATTCTCAAAAGACAGGGTTTCCTCCCTGGTATGGCCGGACACTGCCAATGCTTCCGGAATAAACTTCTCAGAGATCGGGCGGAGCTGTCCATAGAAAGTTTGGTCCAATGATTCATTTACGAGGACTGCACCAAAAGATACCATAGAGTAATCTCCAGGAATCGGGCCGTCACTTTCAACGTCTACCATAATGTATGACATATCTGAATTTATTTATGTTTGACCAATTTATGCCATTCCGCAATCTGCAACCTTTTCCCAACGAATAGGGCCATTCCCAATCGGGCTGATGAAAAGAAACTATTCTGATGATCATTACTTCGGGACAGACGACAACCATTGAGTACTATTCTACCTGGGGGAATCCGATGCCAATGCATCCTGAAATAGATTAGGCTTACGGCGGTTCCTTTTTACATAGTCCATTACCTCGGACCGGACAAAATAGACCCGCCCCCGCTGCTTGTGATAGGGTAAACCTCTATTCATCCAGTCATGCAGTGTAACCAGGGAAATACGGAATATGCCAGCGACCTCTTTTCGGGTCAGAAGCGCTTCTTCATGGGCTGGTGCAGGAAGAACACCTTTAACCGCAGTCTTTTCCAGGCACTCTTGCACCGCCTCCCTGATCCATCTACGGAAATCATCCTCATTCGGAATATACAAGGTCGGCATACAGAAAGGTTTTATGGATATAATTTGGTTAGATATAGCGCCTTATGGATTGGCTAATCAGGATATAAAAGTCTGATAGTGCGATGCCAGTAAAACAACGCTTCGCCTTTGGCAATGAATTTTAGTCGCTTATTGAGAAAATTATAATCGGGGTGGGTAATGAGATATTCCTTCATTGCGGCATTTTCTTCAAACAATTCCAATTTATCTTTATATCCGGTAAGTATGACGGCTGCCAGATAAGCTGCTTTGGCACTTGCCACCTGTGCGTCGTCAATTCTGAAATTCCCTTCAAAAACATAGTGGCCGAATTGGCTAATGCCCCTAGCTATTTCTGCATACTTTACTTTGCTGTCCTCGTCGTCGGCAGCATGAAATTCTTTTCTGGCTATTACGAGTCCAGTAGCGATTGTATCCTTTAAAATATCCTCCACAGAAGCGATATTTCGTTCTGGACGATATTTTATTTCACTTTCGGCAGAGGTATAATAAGACTTTTTGAATATCTCCAGATCTTCGATCAGATGAAACAGGTTGCCAACATCAAACAACTGTTTAATGATCTCTTTCTCTTTTTCGAGTCCATAAGGGACTCCAGTTGTGGTAGGAGCGAAAGCAACCAACTTATCTCCGGTTATTGAGTTTATATCCGGAGTCATTACTGTCAGCGGCTCATCTTTTATCAAAACCCAATCTGTTCTAATGCTTCTTTCAACCAATACTGGGTAAGGGTTTTCTGAAAAAAGGATATCCAATAAAATTTCTCTTTCAGGGGTTGAAATAATCTGCCCTTCTTTACTACGGGTTGGGACGTTTGAGCGAAAGATAAATTTGTAATGCGCTTTGGGAATACCCTCTTTATAACTTCTTCTTTCGTCCAATTCCATTCTAACAAATTCACTTGAAGCCGCAATCTTTGAAAGATATTCCTCCAGAGCGCCTCTTTCCAATATCGGACTTATAATAATGTCTATATCCACAGAGAACCGCAATGGCTTCTCCATAAGCAGGACCAGACTGGTACCACCTTTAAAAATGAAATCTAACCCTGTTAACTTTAACTGATCCAACAGATATAAAGCATGTATCATCCCTTCTATGATACTAGGATCTTTCTTATACTGCCTTCTTTTTCCCTCCAGCCATTCGGCCGAAAGTGATTCCTTATCAATCATGCAAAATAGTTTTAGGGATGTCCGTTTTATCGGATAAAAAGTCAATTAAATCAGCTTCTTTATTTCTTCGCTGCGCATAGCTGAGTAATTTTGTAAAATCTATAGAATACCGTTGATAGGCGTTATTGAAAATGTAAACCAATTCGCTGCCCTGATACGCTATAAATAATTTCTTGTCGCAGAATAGATCCACCAGCAGTTTTTCAAGAGTTACTGTACTGACTTTTTCAACTTTTTGGAGAGGAGCTTTGGAGATCAGCGATTGCAGAACGACGGCGTTGTTTAACTCACTAATATATTTCTCAATCTCTTTTCCCTCCGGCTGAAGAAAAACATTCTTGATATTATTGTCTTTTAGAAAATAAAAGACGGATTCTATAGCGTCCTTTTCTACTTCCAGGAGCGTAAAAAACCGGGAAGGTTGATGAAGCATGAATTCGCTGATTATCCTGGTTGACCATACAGCCTGCTTTAAAGATTTAAATCCTTTTTCGATCAACGTAAAGCTCTTTCGTTCCCCTTCTTCTAACTGAGGTTTAAAAAAAGGCTTTTGAGTGAAACTGAATTCATTTCGGGAAATGGGCCGGATCAGGTTTTTCTCCTTTAAATCATGGATCCTCCATCGAAAGGTCGTCTCCTTCAGATCTGGTTCGAACTGTAGATAAAAGTTATAGAGGGCATTCCTGGAAAAAGATTCTTTTCCGGTAAACGCCTGCTTTAACTGTTCTATGATGAAGTTTTTAGCCAAAATTCCTCTATTTGATAAGCAAATATAAATCAAACAAAGGACACTAATAGGAAAAAATGGAAAATGTTTGAAATCAAACAAAAGACATTAATATTAATTAAAGGAAAATGTTTGAAATTAAATAACAGACAATCAATATATTATGAATACCACATTTTGCTGCGGGCCTTCAATTGTTTTCATCAATCTCACCGGGCTAAAATACTAAAATGATGCTGTGCCGTTATACTAAAATGATGTTGTGCTCATTCAACTCCGTTCGTTTCCCCTTCCACGGGCACAAATTTCAAATATTCCAGAATCTTGTATCCCTTCAAATGCTCATAAGGGTCCACAAACTGGTACCAGGGCCGCGAGCAATACCATTCCTTCCCATCAATGATTTCCTTCACAGTATGCGACTGAAGCAGTTCCTTCGGCGGCAGCATCGGGCTGTTCTCCCTGATCAGAAACACCCGCCGGTGTGCCCCCTTACCACTCCGGGTTATCGTCCTGACATTAAGGATTCGCTTTTTGATCCACTGCCGCAACACCGGCGCTTTCATATTAAAATATCTCTCCAGTTCCCAGTCCGTATACCAACTGTCATTATCCTGACCCAGATCCGGCGGAATCTCTTTCCTCTCAATGGCCCCCTGGCAGATCCCGCATTTCAGTCCGTACTTATCAAACCAGGAATTCTCCCCCGAAGCTCCGCCACCGCAGATAGAACAGGAATACCCTTCCTTATCAAAGTAAAATCCACCCGGAGATTCCTTCAGCTTCTCCTGCCTTCGCTGATCCTCCAAAAAGCTACTGACCGTCATTTTAGCCATAGTCTTCATAAAATTCTCCACATTTGATAACTCATCCTCTGAGAAGGCCCGACCATGTTCCTTTTCAAGGACAGCTTTAAGTTTCTTCCTCCAGTTCTCTGGGTTTTTCATAACGGCTAAATTGATCAAATAATGATTTCGTTTATATATATCCCTCAGCGACATTTGCGGGCTATTGAAAGTGGGATATGGCGCTCGTGGAGATACTGGACCAGGCCAGGCGCCGAGATCGCCCTGGTATGCAGGATGCGGATCTTCGGCTCAGGGGGCAAATCTGCTAGCGATCGGTGTTGTGGCAGGCTACTGAAACTGGCAGCGGCTCCGGAAAGGCGGATGACGAGTTCGCGGATCGTACAATGAAAGTAGAGGATACCGAAGTCGACAACGGACCCACCCTGGCTCGTACCCCAATCGGTCCATCGATTTCGCTTTCTATTGACACGGAAGGAAGGCGTCTTTTCTATGCGGCCGGGGAGCATGGAGAGATACCAGTAGTTGGGGCCGGAGATCCTTTTCGGCTCGTAGCCCAGTTTGGATAAGAAGTCAACGAGATCGATCTCGTTGACTTCTTTGAGGGTGAGGATTGGCATAGATGATTTTTTACATGATTTTTTGGCTGGCGGCCATCCGATCTTCATAGACATGCTGGATATGATAGCAGATCAATTCTTCCTGCGAGGCCGTTAGCAGGACTTCGATAAAATCTTCGAACTTTCCCTGGCGGATGAATTTTGTGAAAGCAAGACATTGGATACCGATCTTGTCTCTGAAGGTCAGCCAACTGTCCCAGCCGGGATATTCACAGCAGAACCAAAGGTTCTTGTAATAATAACCTGTGCCGGCCGGTTGGTTTTTGTCGCCAAGCTTCTCTCGCAACTGATCGATGGTTTCGCAATGGATAAACATCGATGGTTTGATAAAGAGATCTTCGTTTTCCGGGTCCCAGATATTCCTGTTGGCTTCCTTGGCCCAGAAATCCAGGAGTGTTGGATAGTCATACTGTACTTCTTTCATGGTTTAAAAATTTAAAATAAAAAAATTTAGCTTCGCTCACGCCCCGGACCCGGACTTGAGCAAGGAGGAACGGAATAAAAGTTGGCCCTGTGCGCTGGGGCTGTGTTTATGCCGTAGTATTGATATTGGCAAACCAATGTTTCCCAAATAATAACTTGTGTACATCGGCACAGCTGCTGCGGATCCTGTCAATTCGTAACTTTAGTTGGGAAGCTCTTTGCAGTAAGACCTTCAGGAACATTGGATAATCAATTCATGTCGTAGTATGGTTCTGTCGTCCCTTTCAGTTTCAGATTGGGTGCTCGAACCCGTATAGAAGAGTAAACTATTTTGGATGACGGGCAACGAGTTTCCCTTTTAAACCAAAATATATGAAAAAGGAAACCCGTAAAAAGAACGTGGTAAATCTGCCATTGGTAAACCCCAATGCTGCCGGCATTGACATTGGTGACACCATTCATGCGGTTGCTGTCCCAGAAGGCAGGGATTCATCGAACGTCAGGACTTTTGGCGCAATGACGGTAGATCTGGAACTGATTGTCAAATGGCTCAAAAAGTGCAAAATTGACACGGTCGCCATGGAGAGTACCGGAATATACTGGAAGCCCTTATTTGGCATGCTGATTAAGTCGGACTTCGAAGTGTATCTTGTTAATTCCAAGCAAATTCGCAACGTGAGCGGGAGGAAAAACGATGAAGATGACGCTGTTTGGATACAAAAATTGCATAGTTGCGGCCTCCTAAAGAGCAGCTACCTGCCAGACGACGAACAGGAATCATTGCGAACATTGGTTCGCTTTCGCAAGACACTTATCAGTGATCGAAACAGATGTGTTTTAAGGATGCAGAAGGCGCTGGGCATGATGAATGTTAAAATACACACGGTAATCAGGGACATCGCTGGGAAGACTGGGCTTGCCATTGTGCAGGCCATTATCAATGGTGAAAGGGTGCCAGAGAATTTTCTTCCTTATGTCGACAGGAATATCCGGGCTGATCGGGAAACCATCGTCAATTCGCTGCATGGCAATTGGCGACCAGAGCAGATTTTTCTATTGAAGGAGAATTTTGCCGGATACAAATATTATGAGGAACGAATTGTTGTTTGTGATGCTCAGATAGAAATTCAGCTGCAAAAATATCAATTGGAGGCCTTTCCCGGCGCGGGTGTCGATTCGAAGGTGGTCTCCAAAAAGCATGCAAATAAGAATAAACCCAGGTTCGATACCGCCAGTTATTTCAAATCGATCCTTGGCGTTGATGTTATGGCGATCTATGGCGTCAGTGATATTATTGCCTTGGAAATACTTTCAGAAACGGGCACTGACATGACCAAGTGGGAAACGCCGAAGCACTTCGTGTCCTGGCTGAACCTATGCCCCAACAATAAGATATCGGGAGGCAAAATCATTAGCAGTATGCTTATGAAAAAGAAGCCGAATACCGCCAGTCAAGCGTTCCGTAACGCTGCCAACGCTGTCCAGCGGAGTGACAATTGGCTCGGTGACTATTACCGGCGAATGAAAGCCAAGGGCGGCAACAAATACGCAATGGTGGCGACGGCGAACAAGATCGCCACTATTTACTATAAAATGGTAAGGTATAAGCAGGAGTTCAATCCTCTGGATCTCAAAGAATATCAGCAAAAGTATAAAATGGCCAAGATCAGTTATTTGGAGCGGAAATTAAACGATCTCAAGAAGGACGTCGCGTAGCTTAGTTATATAGAAGTTCCTTGCTTCCGCCTTCGTGACAGCCCCTTATGTTTGACCAGTCATTGGTTTTTTTTCGTGGATTTTTAAACAAAGGATGTGGTGCGGATTTCGCACCTGCGAGGGTCTTAATTTTAAGATCGGCGCCGATAGCTGTTGGGTTGGGTGGTGCTGGTTTAGACAATTATATCTCCTCCCAAACCAACAATTAAAAAAATGACCAACAAAACAAGCATTCTTGAGGTATGTAATGCATTCCTGCAGAAAGAAGGTTTCCGGCTACATGATGCGGGTGGCAAGATCAGGATGAGTCCGGGCGGGCTAATAGCTCACTTGGGTATGGGTGATGGGGAATGATCTACCATCCCTTGACATCCATCCAGCAGGGGATGCCACACCCACCGATTCTCCGGCAGGGCTTGGGTAGCTGCGGTTGATGGCGAATTGATCACGCTGAAGAGTGTATCATAGGTCGCTTTAACCGCTTCGAGGTTTGTCGGCCAATTGCCCGCTGCCAGTCTGCTTTGTGGTACGTTCTTCTCTATGACGATGACAAAGTGTAATGGATGAAATTCGTTTGAGGCATGTGGCGGGGTATCTGAATTGTGTAAAGAGTCGTATACCCATCGCCCATAGGCATAGAGTATATCTACTTGACCTGTAGGATTCGCCGGGTCGAACATATTAATGGCATCTCCGGTGTCGCCATCAGTGGGCGAACTGGCCACCTGGTGTTGAATGACAGGTCCGCCAATAAAAAGCGACAATATTTCCGCCAGCAGAATCAGTAACCAGGATAGCCAGGACAGAATTCCTGACGCCTCGAGTACAGTGGCAACAACCATGATGGTCAAAAGCACCCACAAGAAGGTTCTTAAGTCTTGCATCCCGGGTCCTTCAATCTCACAATGTAGCAGGAAGTGTTGTGATTTAAGCGGCTGCAGTCCTGGATTGAGCGGACCACTCGGCTCATCCAATTTGTTTACATCCTGACCTGTATTGATAATAGGAAGGCCTGCAAGCGCTGCTTGAGGAAGGATCAATGGAACCTGAATGGGGGATAGCGGGACCGGCCCTGGTGGAGAATGAGTGGCCCACTCGGCCATAAGCAGATTGGCATTGGCGATTGTCAGATTGCCATTGTCTGATTGGTCGATAAAGGCTGGCCAGATCTCTTCACTGAGCGTAAACGGCCAAAGCAGCAGATCGAAACTGAAGTCGGTATCATAATCGCCAAGGTTCCAGAATCCACTGGACGGAGTTGGCGGCTCTAAAGTATCGTAAGGAGGATCAGGTAAGCCTGTTCTGTCATAGATGACGCCGATGGCGCTTCGGTCTCCTCCAAGGCATATGAGGCGAATGTTTAGCCACCAGTTACAGTAATAAATGCCGGCGATATAGGCGGCAGCTAAAACGACTGCGCTTCCGGTAGTCGATGCGCCCGCAATGATCAACCCAATTCCAACTGATGCAACGATGATACCAATAACAGCAGTTTGCAATATGGGCTGCTTGTACCAATCACCCGGATCGCTGCAATTTGTGTAAGATGCATACCAGTTTGGCATACTATAGTACCTCGACGTTTAAAGTAACCCCGCCAAGCGGACGGGCGCTATCCCACGCCGTTATATTTACTGGCGTAACTCCGGTAAAACCGGCGGCGGGGGTGATCGAAACGTGAACCTGTTGTTCTTCGTCAGGGGCAAGCAGAAAAGTCTCGGGCGTAATGACTACTGTCCAGCCTTCGGGTACGGGTACTGGCAAAGACCACCGGTCTTTCGCCCTGGCCGTATCAGCGTCGCATGACAGAAGTGGCGGAATACGATAGGAGTCAGTCGTAAAGCGTATGGCGCGTGTTCTTGGGCTATCAGGATTACCCACCCGGAAGTTAAAGAAGGCCGGACTATTGGCTTGGCCGATATGGACATTACGTTGGCCCAGATTGTTGAGCCAATTCTTATCGGTCGGTGGTTCAAGCAACACCTGAATACAATAATGTCCGGGAACAGCAGGCGTAGTCCAGGTGATATAGGCAAAAGCGGGACAGCCGGGCAGGCCTTTAACGTTCAGATCGGTGGTGGTTACACCAATCTGGTGGGAAACTGTAGCCATTCCAAATGACAGGTAAGAAAAGTTGACTTTGAGATTGACGACGGGGACGTCGGTCGAGTTGTTCCAGACCCTTGCGACAACGGTATAGGCGGTATCAGGCTGCAGGTCATGTGGATTGACCGGTTGGCTGCCTAAGTATACAAAAATGTCGGGATTGTCCCAGGTTACCGGCTTTCCCATGCTGAGCAAGTAATATTGGCTATAAATTAGCGGGTCTGGCAACTTAGGCGGAGGCATTTCGCAGGAGCAGGCGTTCTTTGACTGACCGGTCAATAGCTTGAAGATGCGGGAAAGACCCTTCAAGAAATCATTGATACATTGGACGAAAGTCATTTCTTAAACAATTTTTGGAATAGAAGTCCGGAAAGATACCAGGTGATCAGGAACGCCCCCGTTTCCAGGGTAAAACTTCCAAACTTATAGAAGACTTCAGCTAAGACCCAGGACAACAGGATGGCGGGTGTTTCGTATGCAAGGTGGGATCTTAGCCCCAGTTTGTTTACTAAGGTGTACATGTTACAGATTTTAGTGGCAGTGTGAGGAAGAAATATAATGCAGAGAGGAGTGGATCTAAGGTAGTATTTGTTTGGAGATCGTACAATACCACAAACCGGGTATAATATAAAAACTAGTGTTCAAACGCCTCCTGTGATTTCGCAAGTTCGTCATCCACCGCTCGATTACTGCGTTAAATGCTTCACCCGGCATTTTGTTGCTTTGAATGGATGACGACGAGTTGTCGGCGGCTTAACAAAAAAGGGCCGCCCGCGGGCAGTATGGTGTCATTGGTATACTGAAAAATGGTCTTCGTACATTTTCTCTTTTTTACCTGGCCGATTTGCTACTTTTGCGGCCGTGAACCGATTGCTCACCATCTTACACTCCTATCTCGCGTATTTGCGGAGCGCATGCGCGAATGTGCCCTGACTCGGCAGATGAAGATTCTCCCATGTCTTTTAGCCAAGGAATTTCTTGGCTAATCAACTGAGTTTTTAATTTTTCTAAACATTAATGTTATGCAACGCATTGCCGTCATTGGGCTGGGCAAGGTGGGCACACTCGTCGCCACGCTGCTCAGCGAAAATTTTAGTGTGACCGCCCTTGATCTACGACCCGCGCCTGCCTTTTACCACTGTCGTCGGCTCGGTGAGCGACGAGGAATTCTTGCTTGAGTTCCTGGTCGGGCAGGATGCCGTCGTGTCTTGCTTGCCCTACCATGCTAACCTGCCCGTGGCCCGGGCGGCGTATCAGTTGGGCGCCCATTATTTTGACCTGACAGAGGACGTGCCGACGACGACTGCTATCCGGGAGCTGGCTTTAACGTCGAAGGGGCTGATGGCGCCACAGTGTGGGCTGGCGCCGGGTTACATTGGGGTCATCGGCGGGGACTTGTGTCAGCGGTTCACGCGCCTACGGGATGTGGAGTTACGGGTCGGGGTCCTACCCAGTCATCCCAATGGACAGATGGGGTATGCGTTCACCTGGTCGCCGGCGGGAGTGATCAACGAGTACATCAATGATGCGGAGGTGATCCACAATGGGGTCCGGAAGATGGCGTCGTCTTTGGATGGGATCGAGACGATGAATATCGGCGGTACCGAGTTCGAGGCCTTTGCGACGAGCGGCGGCCTGGGGACCTTGTGTGAGGCGCTGGAGGGGAAGGTGGATACGCTGAATTATAAGACCATACGGTATCCGGGGCATGCGCGGCTGACGCGGTTCTTCCTCTATGAGCTCTTGATGAAGGACCGGCGCGAGCTGGCGGAGGAAATCCTGACGACGGCTAAGCCGCCGGTCGCAGAAGACGTAGTATACGTGTATGCGGCGGTCGAGGGCTCGAAGGGCGGCGTGTTGGAACGGGAGGAGTTTTGCAGGGCATATCGGCCGCTTGTGATCGGCGGCCGGGAGTGGCGGGCGATCTCGTGGACCACCGCGGCATCGGTTACTTCGGTGATCGAGCTGGTGGCTGCGGGGAAATTACCGCGGCGGGGATTTCTCAAGCAGGAGGAGATCCCGCTGGATGCCTTTTTGCAGACCAGCAGTGGCCGTTTATATACTTCATCCAAACCGTAAGAGTAGACCCAAACCAAATAATAAAAAAAATGTCCAACAAAATAGCCACTCTTGAAGCCGTCCTGAACGCTTTGATGCGGAGGTATCGTGAACGGGTACCCGATGTGCGCGCCATTGTTGACGCTATGATCAGGGAGCAGCTGATCTATAGCGAGTCCGAGATCGAGAACGATCATATTGCCTTCAGGAGTTTGGGCGTGCCCTGCCTGGGGATCGCCTCGCTGGAGAAGGTCTTCCTGCACCTGGGCTACACGCGGCAGGACCGGTATGATTTTCCCACCAAGAAGCTCAATGCTTATTGGTACGCACCGCCGGCGCCGCACTACCCGCGTATCTTCCTGAGCGAACTGCGGGTACGGGAGCTGAGCGAGGACTCAAGGAGCATCATCCGCCGGTACACGAAGCATATTTTCGCCGACCCCGTTGATGGGCTGGACTTGAACGATCCGGTGGCGATCGACGGTTTCCTGCACACGAGTTCCTGGCCCGTACCGCGCTTGGACGACTACCGGTCGCTGGTGGCCGAGAATGAGTATGCGGGTTGGGCCATTTATAACCGTTACTACCTGAATCATTTTACGATCGCTTTAAATCGTCTGCCAAATGGATATAATCGGGTCGAAGCGTTTAATGGCTTTTTGGAACGGGCGGGTTTTCGGCTGAATGATGCAGGTGGAAAGGTCAAGACCAGTCCGGACGGACTGTTGTTACAGAGTTCGACGGTTGCCCGGATGGTGGAGGCGAATTTTGCGGGTGGCCATAAGAGTGAGTTAATACCGGGGTCTTATGTTGAGTTTGCCGAGCGGCGGGTACTGCCGGAGTTTGCGCACTTGGCGCCGCAGGATGTTCGCAGGGAGCACAGAAGAGAGGGGTTTGAAGCGGGGAATGCGGATAAGATCTTTGAGAGTACGTATAGTAATCAGGTTGGGAAGAACTAAGGTAATGGTCAATAATTGGACAGCCCCGAATTACGCGGGGCTGTCGGCGCTACATCATTACCATAACCTTAAACCTTATCCTATGAAATACCAAGTTAAACATGCTATTTTGATTATGCAATGAATGTTGTCATTTTTAGCCTGAACGGGAATGGGGGTTCGATGAGGGGCAGTTTTTAACGGACGGACCGGCTGCGATTTTCTGATCTGGATCATTTTTTTGGCGAAAGGGTGGGTGTAGTTTTGAGGTGTCACCAAACTTTTGCCCATGCGGTTCCATGACAAGAATAATGCCGTTCACTTGCTGCGTGAGGGCGGCCCTCTACAGGTAAACATCGACCCGGATGCTGCTGAATTTACCAACGCCGCGTTTTTTATGCGCTACCAATTTTGCCCTATGCGCAGTCGTTTCCGGCAGTCGATCCAGTTTATTTGCCAACCGTTTTTTGAGGCATATCTGCAGACAAGGGAAAAGCTCATAGCGGCCCTACCAAAGGAGGCCATGAAGAAAAGCGGGACATTGATCTATGGTATTGGTGAGGGGTGTAGGCTCACGATATTTTATGATCTGGAGACTAAAGGCGATGCGCGCGGACTGATAACCGATGGGTGGATTGTGGCCCTTGGAAGTCACCCGGCGCAGGGCATACCGAAAGTGTTGTTTTACAGTCACATAGTCGATGGTAGGGGTGCGGTCTTTCACCCGGAACGTAGGTTGCAGGATCCAAGGAAAAATCCGCATTTCATATTTGATGTCCTAAGTTTATTGCTGTTTATTAAATATTGTCCCGTCGAAACGCGACTGGTTGCCAAAGGAAAAAAGATCACCCATTCTCAACAGGGTTTTTTGAATAAGACCGAGCTGCCGATCGAGATCGTGGATTCGACCTGGTTCACGACGATCATCCGGAGCGAAGGGTTTGGTGTATCGGGGCATTTCCGGCTTCAGCCGGTTGGGCCGAGCTTGGTGTATCGGAAATTGGTCTGGATCGCGCCGTATGAGAAGACGGGGTATGTGCGGACGGCGAAAGTGCTAAGGGTTGGGGATGGAGGCGATAGGCTTCCACTGGACTGTTAGGATCTGTTCGTTGGAAATGATGGTAGGCAGACTCGATATTTTGTTAAAAAGAAAAGTGAACTTCTCAACTCGGCCGACATAGATCAGGCTGTCTGATGTTTCTATGGCCGGAATGTCTTTGAGTCTGATGTTCGCCGAAGATTGGTGGTGTTCATTTTTGACGGCGAGCGCATGCATGGTCGAATATTGGAGGATAAGGAGGGGAATGACGAGGGCCAGGACCTTATAGGCAGGGAACTTACTTCCTTCAAGAAAATTTTCCTGTGACTGTATGGCGTCGAGTCTTTCAGCATTTGAGACGTCTTCCGCCTTTGACACTTTCCACCCCCCTTCCTTTTCTTTTGCATAGGAAAGATACAGTGCATATTTTACTCCATATCTGAGCAGGGTGAGGGACACCAGCAAAAAAGTGCTGATCATCCAAACGTATTGGGTGACGATCTTGTTTACGAAGATGGCAATTATAATGACGATAAAATAAATAAACCGGAATGTCAGCCGGCAGGCGGCTTCAAATAGTTGCATCCCGTCGCGGGTTTCTTCGTTGGAGATCGACTTGTATTTTTTTGACGAGAAGACGGGGAGGATGATAAAGTAAATGGTGATATAGCCGCCAAAACACCCGCTCAAAAGAATAATGATCAGGGGTATGACGGAGGACAGGATCGCTTCGCTGGCTGAGATGTAATCGAGGATAAAGATATGGAATACGAAATAGTACGCCATTTGCTTGACGATCCCCATAAAGATCAGCAGGACGGTAAGGAGCGGCATGTTGCCCATCACGAAGTTTCGGACGTTTGTATAGCTGAGACGGGTCATTGTCCTTCTTTTTTCAACGTGCTAGTGTAGCGGGGTTGGCTGTGGCCAAAACATAGCTCATGCCCGACTTATTGATGGTCAGATAAGGATTGGAGTTGTCTTCACCCGTAAATTCCGAGGTGGTTCCATCAAAGGCTTTAAAAACAATCTTCCAGGTTCCTGGACCACCATCGATAATTTTGGAGTCGCCCCAGTTGAGGTGGATGCTTGTACTGTCGAAAGTTTGATAGGTGTCATCTATATATTCGGTGAAACCGATCTTGAATTTGACCTGGCCTGACGTTCCCCAGGCCTTATGAATGGTCGTGACGTTATATTGGACGACGTTGCCGTCATCGGATTTGAAGGTTTGGCTCCAGACACCGGTTTGCCAGTCAGTGATAAAATTAGAGGTATTGCGTTTAACAGTCCAACCGTCATCGGGTGTAGCAGGCCAGGGTACGTCGTTGTGATCGTTGTTCTGACCATCGACGGCAGAGGTTTGATAGTGTTCTGAGGAGACAAACGGTTGTTCCCGGTGCCGGGGATTGGTAATGGTGTTGATCAGTGTAATAGTCCCAGGTTCTTTTGGTAGCGTGCCTATCAAAATGTTGTATTTATCGACTGTTTTTTTGTAAAATATTCCCAAAAACCTGGAGTCTTTCCAAGGTACTTGGAGGGCGCCGATAACATTGCCAAGCGTATTGGCTGTTACGCCCGGAGCGTTGCTGATCACTGAACTGGGAATGGAGAACTGGATGGACTGATTGCTACCCGTGGCGGTGTAGTTGGTAGTGCCGATGGTCAGCGTCGGGGCATAACCGGGCAGACCGGCGGCCTCGAAATTCCCGTTGCAGGTTATCACTATATTATAGATGACGCTGGAAGGAACTACGTTCCTGGGGGTGATAGAGCTTAATTGGGGCTCATGCTTTCTGAACGGAAGAGCATTTACAATCTGCTGTGCCTTAGTGGTAAAATCATCCAAAGAGGTTATGGCAGCGTTCTTTACGTTATCGATCAGGCTTTTGATGGTCTCCAGTTGGCTGGTAACGGTGGTGTCAAGTTTATTCATCGTCAAATTGAGGCTGGAAGCATAGACGTTTTTGAAGTTTTCAAGAGAAATGGATATTTCCCGCCCTGCTTCGACTTCAAGGTTCAAACCCGCATTTTTGGCGTCATCGATGGCTTGCGAAAGTTCATCTCCCAGTTCTTTGACAACACCGCCTAAGAGCAGTGATGTTTGGGAGAAGGCTGGATTCGAGATAAAAGAAAGGAGAGTGATACAAATTAACGTATATGAGATACTTTTCATAAAAATTATTTAAAACAGGTGCATAGTAAGCAAAATTCTATGCGGAAAAAACCGTTAAATCACCCATTTTTTGGAATAGGAAGAATGATTATCTGATCCAGGTCATTTTTTTCGAAGTGGAGTTGCCATAGTTTTGAAAAGCATCAACAACATGTTTTTCGGATGCGGTTCCATGACAAGAATACTGCTGTTCATTTGCTGAACGAAGGCGGTCCTGCTAAAGTTGAGATCGATCCGGAGTCCGTCGAAGTGCCACTTGCCACCTTTTTTGTCGATCATGAGTTTCAGGGAATGCGGCCTAGGTTCCGGAAGTCTATCCAATTTGTGTGCGAACCGTTCTTTGCGGCTTATGAAAAGGCCCAAGTGAAGTTGCATGAGATCCTGTTAAGGCAACCCCTTCAAAAGAGCGGCACGTTGATCAACAGCCTCTGGCGCGGCTGGTACCAGACGAGCTTTTATGACCTGGAGACCGTACACAATGGCCAGGAACTGGTCGTCAACGGGCGGATCGCCATTTTTGCGAGTCATCGGGACAAGCCCTTGCCTAGACTGGCTTTTTATACGGTGATCCAGGAAGACCGGTGCAGATCCTGGCAACCCCTGGCTGCTGTTCAGGATGGTGTCAAGGATACCGACATCATACACGATGTCCTGACCTTGATCTTGTTCATCAAATATTGTCCGATTGAAATAAAGGTGGTTGCGGGAGGTAAGAAGTTAACTCATAAGAGGGAAAAGTATGTTAACAAGACTGACCTGCCGGTTGAGATATTGGATTCGACCTGGTTCACGACGATCGTTCGGAGTGAAGGGTTTGGGGTAGGCGGACATTTTAGGATGCAGCCTTTTGGACCGGGCTTGAAGGAAAAGAAACTGATTTGGATCGCGGCGTATGAGAAGAAGGGGTATGTGAGGAAGGCGGGGGTGGGGAGGGGGGAGGTATAAGGAGCTTTATAGTACTTCGTCGGGCGAAGAGCGCGATACAGTTTTTTTATAACT
>Ga0302325_10001673_pt1 | contig 55787 bp, 47 predicted proteins | sample Palsa_T0_2_FD_201948 | JGI IMG/M metagenome (GOLD analysis project Ga0302325, IMG submission 201948) | Peat permafrost microbial communities from Stordalen Mire near Abisko, Sweden - Palsa_T0_2 | ecosystem: Environmental > Terrestrial > Soil > Palsa > Peat permafrost | place: Sweden: Abisko... | reverse complement strand
CGCGAGACTGACACGATGGACACGTTTGTCGATTCGAGTTGGTATTTCTACCGCTATACGGACGCGAAAAACTCCGCCGCGCCGTTTTCAAGCGCAGTTGCGAAATATTGGTTTCCCATCGACCAGTACATCGGCGGGGTCGAACATGCGATTCTGCACCTGATCTATTCGCGCTTCTGGACCAAAGTGATGCGCGACCTGGGTTTGATCGTGAATGACGAGCCTGCGCGGCGGTTGTTCACCCAGGGCATGGTGATCAAAGACGGCGCAAAAATGTCCAAATCCAGGGGCAATGTCGTCTCGCCGGATGATATGGTGGCTCGTTACGGGGCCGACGCCACGCGGATGTATGCGCTTTTTGCCGCGCCGCCAGACCGCGACCTGGATTGGCAGGAAGACGGCGTTGCCGGTATCAGCCGCTTTCTGAGCCGTGTGTTCAGGCTGGTGACCCGGTTTGCTCCGATCGGTGCAACAGCGAAGGTAAAGAGGACTGCGCCGCCTGCTGGAGTTTCACTCAGGCTGCTCAGGAAGCTCCACCAGACGATTGCCAAGATCACGCTTGATTTTGCCGGACGCTGGCATTTCAACACTTCCATCGCAGCCATTATGGAGCTTGTAAACGAACTCGTCGCAGCGGAGGCTGCGCTTGGCTCGGGTGAGGTTCCGGCGCCGGTTGTGGCCGAACTGCTGCAATCCTTGATCCTGATGCTGGCGCCATTTGCACCGTTTCTTTCGGCGGAGTTGTGGGCTGAGCTTGGCGGCGAAGGCGAGATTTTGCGCGCTTCCTGGCCTGTCTCAGACCCTGCGCTGGCCAAAGAGGACGAGATCCAGATTCCTGTTCAGATCAACGGCAAGCTGCGCGCGGTCATCTGCGTCCCAGCCGATGCGGACAACGCGACAATCGAGGCGGCAGCGCTGGCTCATGAAAAGATCACCGAATGGCTTGCGGGCAAGACGCCGCTCAAGATCATCATCGTGCCCGGCAAGCTGGTGAATCTGGTGGTGAAGTAGTGCCAAAGGCGGCTGATCTGTACGGGGATTCCGTCCAGCAGAGGAAGCTTCGCGCCACGCAAACGCTGATCAGTCACATGGATTTTTGCTGGCAGCGCCCTTCACTCACTACGATTGAAGTGGCGTGGCGCTGGCTCTTCGGCATACCATTTCTCGCGCTGGTTTGGCTCCAGGCGCAGCGGATTCTGGTGCAGATTCCTCCTGCATCCGTCGGTCTGGATCGCGTTGAGTTGCAGAATCCGTGGCTCTCGTCGGTGCTGCTGGCTGAGGCGATTTCTCACTATGAGCCAGCCGTAGCCGCGGTTCTGCGTTGGCTACTGCCGCTGAGCGTGGTGGCCTGGGCTATCGTCTCGGGATTGGGCCGAACGCTTGTTCTCACGCGAATGAATGCCCTCGACCCAGTCGCCGGCCGGCCTCGGCGGCATTTCCTGCGCCGTCTTCCCGGCTACATGGGATTGCAGGGACTATGGATGCTGGCGCTGCTTGCTTGTCTCTGGTGCTGGTATCGCGCGGTCGGCTGGGCATCTGCGGCGTACATCACAACCGGCGCACAGCCGGATCTGGTCGGTTACCTCTGCTGGCTGATCTTCTTCTCGCTGGGCATTTATACGCTGTGGGCGCTTCTGAGTTGGACTCTGGCGATGGCCCCGGTGGTGCTATTTCTCGAAGAAGAGGTTCGGCCCGGTGCGGCGGTGCGAGCACTCTTTCACAGCTTCAACCTCGGCAAAGCGCTCTCTGGAAAGCTGCTGGAGGTCAGCCTGGTGCTGGCGATTGTCAAGATCATGCTTATCGTGCTGGATATGGTGTTTTCCGCCGCGCCACTGCCCTTTGCCGACGAGTTCGGTCCCGGCGCGTTGCATGTGCTCTATGTAGCGGTTGCAGTCGCGTTCCTGCTGGCGAATGATTATTTCCATGTGGTGCGGTTGAGGAGCTTCGTGGCGTTCTGGCGGTATTACCGGGACGCAAGAAACGCGTCGTAGATCGTCCAGGAGCTGGGCAGATTGCTCCTCATTGCTCTTGTCATTTCGTCCGTTCCCCTGCCACACTAGGGAGTGGACACCCAAAGTATCGTCATCCTGGTCTTCGGCTCGCAGTATACGCAGCTGATCGCACGCCGTATTCGTGAATTCAATGTTTTCTCCGCGGTGCTGCCCTGTACGGCTTCGATTGCAGAGATTCAAGCTTATGCACCGATCGGCATCATCCTGTCGGGCGGTCCGAGCTCGGTGTATGACGCAGACGCACCCAACGCTGACCCGGCAATTCTGGCGCTCGGTTTGCCGGTTCTGGGCATCTGCTACGGGCTTCAATTCATTGCATATCATCTGGGCGGCAAGGTCGTCTCTGCCGACAAGCGCGAATACGGTCATGCGGAAGTAACTATCGAGGATGCGGCGACTCCGTTATTTGCCGGACTGCCTGCGACGTTGCAAGTCTGGATGAGCCATGGAGATGAGGCGCTGGAGCTGCCTGCGGGCTTTCATCGCACAGCGGTTACTTCGAATGCGCTGGCTGGGATCGCCAACGAAGAGAGCAAGATCTGGGCAGTGCAATTTCATCCAGAGGTGCATCACACGCCTCTTGGCCGCGAAGTGCTGCGCAATTTTGTATTCGGCATTTGCGGAGCGCGCGGGGACTGGACTGCCGCGCACTTCATCGAGTCCACCGTCGCCAGCATTCGAGAAAAAGTTGGCACTGGCCACGTGCTCTGCGCACTTTCCGGAGGTGTGGATTCTTCAGTGGCTGCGGTGCTTGTGCATCGCGCAATTGGCGATCAGCTTACCTGCGTCTTCGTGAACAATGGCGTTTTGCGCAAGAACGAGTTTGCTCAGGTCACTCAGAATCTGCGCGACAAACTCGGGCTGAATCTTGTTCCGGTCGATGCAAGCGAACGCTTTCTGGAAAAGCTGGCTGGAGTCACCGATCCTGAGACAAAGCGCAAGGCTATTGGCCGCGAATTCATTGCTGTATTTGACGATGAGGCCAGCCGCATCGCAGAGCAGACGGGAGGCGTCGACTGGCTTGTGCAGGGCACGCTCTATCCAGATGTCATTGAGTCCTCCAGCGTGCGCGGCCCTTCGCAGACGATCAAGAGCCATCACAACGTAGGCGGTTTGCCTGAGAACATGAAGATGAAGCTGATCGAGCCGTTACGCGATCTCTTCAAGGACGAAGTACGCCGCATTGGGCGCGATCTGGGCATGCCGGAAGATATTTTGGGCCGGCAACCCTTTCCAGGGCCTGGACTGGCGGTGCGCATTCTGGGCGAAGTTACAGCGGAGCGCGTAGCCATTCTGCAAGAGGCGGACGACATCGTCGTCAGCGAGATTAAAGCTGCCGGGCTCTACTCACGGGTTTGGCAAAGCTTTGCGGTATTACTACCCGTACGCAGCGTTGGCGTGATGGGGGATCAGCGGACTTACGCCAACACATGCGCGATTCGCGCTGTCCATTCAGAGGATGGTATGACAGCGGATTGGGTGCCACTGCCGTACGAGGTGCTTAAGCGCATTTCCAGCCGCATTGTGAACGAGGTGCGAGGCATCAATCGCGTGGTTTACGACATTACTTCGAAGCCGCCCGGCACGATCGAATGGGAATAGAGATGGTCATCGTCAGCCATCCTACCGGCAATGCAAACGTATCGGCCGTGGTAAGCGCCTTGCATGAGGCGGAGTTACTCACGGCATTTTATACATGCATCTTTTGGAGGCCGGAGAGTGCGCTGGCGAGGCTTGTCCCTGGCGCTCTGCGGGTCATGTTGGAGCGGCGCGCGCGCATGCAGTTACCTGCGGAGTTCGTCCGCACGCGTCCAGCTCGCGAGTTGATTCGCAACCTGCTGATTCGGGCAGGGAAGAAGCATCTCATCTCCGCTGAAACCAATCCGTTTTCGATTGATGGTGTGTATCGGGATCTGGATGCTTACCTTGCCCATAGCCTGCATAAGTACCCATCTGTTCGCGCTGTCTATGCCTATGAAGATGGAGCGTTGCATCACTTTCGCAAGGCGCGCGAGCTAGGCATCCACAGAATTTACGATCTACCAATTGGCTACTGGCGCGCGAACAGGAAAATCTCTGCCGAAGAGGCTGAGTTACAGCCTGCATGGAAGGGGACACTCAACGCGCTCTCGGACAGCGATGCCAAATGCTCACTCAAAGATCAGGAATTGGAGTTAGCGGACACGGTTATTGTACCCAGTAACTTCGTCAGGAAGACGCTGGAGATGTATCTCGGCAGCGCGAAGAAGATTATCGTTAATCCCTTCGGCGTTCCCGCGAAGATTTCTGCGCCACACCAGCTAACCAATCGCGATCAGCCGCTGCGGGTTCTCTACGTAGGATCACTTACGCAGCGGAAGGGGATTTCTTATTTATTTGATGCCGTTGAAAAGGCTGGAAAGGCTGTCACACTGACAATAATTGGCCGCAAAGTAGGGCAATCGTCGGCTCTCGATCAAAAATGTGAAGAGCACCGCTGGCTGCCGTCTCTGCCGCACTCTGAGATACTGGCCGAGATGCGGCAGCATGATGTGTTTGTCTTTCCATCGCTGTTCGAGGGCCTGGCTCTGGTAATTGGAGAAGCCATTTCTCAGGGCCTTCCGGCGATAACTACTCCTAACTCAGGGGGTCCAGACATACTGCGCGACGGAGTCGACGGCTTCATTGTTCCTATTCGAGATTCCGATGCGATAACCGAGCGTCTGATTCAGTTGTCTGAGGACCGAGCGCTACTCAAGCAGATGAGCGATTCGGCCCTTGAGCGGGCTGCGCAGCTGGATTGGCGAAGCTGCAAAGATCGCACGGTCATGGCCGTTCGGGAAGCACTTGCTCGAAACTGAATGGATCCGACAGCGTGGATTGCAGCATGAAAATGATCAGTGCTTCCTTTCGAGTCTGAGATCAACATCGACCGTACGCGCATCGTCGTGCAGATTGAGTGAATAAGACAAGTTAGCGGATGCAAAGACTCGTTCGAGCGCCGGATTGACGTCGTGGGTGGCAGTCAGGCTCAGAATGGCTCCTTCGTTGAATGAGGCTCCGGCGGGCACTTTCCACGCGGCTACAATGGCCGCTCGCAGGTCTTCGCTCACGTTCTCAACTTTGAATTGGCCCATTGTGTAGACAGGCCCCCGCTCTGCGGTAACCGTGTAGCTCGCCGTCCCCTGTGCATGATCGAGTGCGACAGAGGGAACGACACGTACTCGCATATAGCCCTTGTTGTGATATTGGCGCGTCAAGAACGCCCAGTTTCCGCGCAGCTTCTCCAGCGAAACAACATCTCCTGCGTGCAATCCCGACTGCTTGTCGAATGCTGCCTGCGTCACGATCAGATCCGGAGCCAGTTGCACGCCCGCGAGCTTGTATTGCGGTCCTTCGGTTAAAGTCACCGTGAACGGAATATGCATGCCGTCAGTACCGACGATCGCAGTCCCAGGGACGGCATGGACGCTCAAGTCGAGATAGCCCTGTTCGCCATAGAAGTTGCCGAGTGCCGTCTCGAGTTGGCTCACGCTGCCGTCTGTGCTGTAAGCGGAGCCAACGAGTTTGGCTGCTGCGAGACGCGCCTTCGTCGCCAGGTCCGCGGAAGCGCCGTCCAATTGAATCTCACCGATGCGAACCGCCGGACTGGTGATGGTGAAGCTCATGACGCTCACCTTGCCCGTCTTCATGTCGGTATAGGGTGCAGCGAGAATCGTTGCCTGGATGCCTTTGGCCGTCAGTTCGTCTTCGAGCTCCTTGCGCACTGCGTCCAGCAGTCCTCCTTCGGCTGGCACCTCGCCGTGGTAGAGCGGCAGACGAGCACGGAGTCTTGCTTCCAACTCCTTGTCATCCGTGAATGGCAGGTTTTCCAGACGCAACGAATAGAGCATCGTGAAAGGGATCAATTGATAGACCAGGTCCTGGCCATTGAAGGTATAGGTGATGTTCTCAAAGAGGCCTGAGTCCATCAGCGCCTTGGAGTGGGTGTTCATCTCCGCGGCGGAAAGCACCACACCCTTCTTGAGTCCGGCAGCAGCCATCAGCTCCGCATCGGAGTACTCCGCGTCACCTTTGAATTGGATCGTCTTCGGTTGAAAGGACTGTGCTGGGGCCAACACACACACGAGCAGGAGAGCGGGGAGAATCAGCAAGGATGTTCGGATCATGTCAGCGCAAGACTAACAAACGGAGCCGCCATGGGAAAGCAAATCCTATCGTATTGCTAAAGGAATCAACAGTTCTGCATGAGCTACGGACTCATCGAAGACCGTAAATCAACGCAGACAAAATGGCCACTTCGCGCGGGCGAAGTGGCCATTTTGCTTTAAGGGCGCCTGTTTACTTGCTTGCAACCAGAGGAGAAGTGCTCAGCGTTCCGTTGGCGTAGCCCTTAGCCTGTTCGGCAATCGTAACCGGGCTGTAATCGCCTGCATGGCCGGCCTGGCCAAACTGGGTCATCCGCAATGCGACAACCTTCTGCATCGCCTCGCGCGCCGGCTTGTTGTAGTCGCGCGGATCGAACTTCTCCGGGCTCTCCCACAGAACCTTGCGAATCGCGCCAGTAATAGCCAGACGATTGTCTGTATCGACATTGATCTTGCGCACGCCGTTCTTGATGCCCAACTGAATCTCTTCGACCGGCACTCCCCATGTTTCCTTGAGGTGGCCGCCGTACTGATTCACGACGTCCTGCAGGTCCTTGGGAACCGACGAGCTGCCGTGCATGACCAGGTGTGTCTTAGGGAGGCGATTGTGAATCTCGATCAGCAGATCCATCTTCAGCACTGAGCCGTCTGGCTTCTTAGAAAACTTGTAAGCGCCGTGGCTGGTTCCAATCGCAATGGCCAACGCATCCACGCCGGTGCGCTCAGCGAACTCAACGGCCTGGTCGGGATCGGTGACATGCTCAAGTCCGCTGCCGCCTGCTCCGTGGCCATCTTCAATGCCGCCCAGAACGCCGATTTCGCCTTCGACGGTTACGCCGCGTTCGTGGGCGTAATCCACCACGCGCCGCGTCACTTCCACATTCTCTTCAAACTCGGTCGGAGTCTTGCCGTCCGCCTTCAAGGATCCATCCATCATCACACTGGTGAAGCCAAGTTCAATGGCGCTCTTGCATGTCTCAAAGCTATTGCCGTGATCCTGGTGCATGGCGATCGGAATATCGGGGTACAGTTCGGCTGCGGCCAGCATCAAATGATAGAGATAATTATCCTGCGCATACTGACGGGCCCCGCGGCTGGCCTGCACAATGACTGGCGACTTGGTCGCGTTGGCAGCTTCCATAATTGCCTGGATTTGCTCCATATTGTTGACGTTGAAAGCACCGACGCCGTATCCGCCCTTGGCGGCTTCGTCGAGTAACTGGCGCATAGAAACTAGAGGCATGGGAATTCTCCTTCTGGTGCTTCACCCTCCCTCAAAATAGGTCTGAACTGCACAAGGGTAGTGGAAGCAATCGTCCTTATGGTATCAGACGTTTGGGAGGGAATTCGCGCTTGTTCACTCTCGTTCACTCTTGCTTTCACTCGTTCTCACAGTCTCTGAGAGCAGCCAAGAGGCAGAATCGAATGCGCCCTATCAATCGCGTGTAACCTCCGTGCGCTGGACGTGTCTTATATCGGAGTGCTCCAATGGAGCTGACGAAGGAGATCCTCATGCCACGCTTATTTACAATGCGCAGCGCCCTGTGGACTGTACTGATTGCCTGCTTCGTTTGCGTCTCGTGCAAGGCCATGCCAAGAGCGCCGTTGCCGGCGCCCGCGAGCGATGTATCTCTTGCGCCGAAGCCGGGCAAAGAGACAGCCATCTTTGCAGGAGGGTGCTTCTGGGGCACGCAATCGGTCTTCGAGCGTGTGAAGGGTGTTATCAATACGACCGCTGGGTATTCAGGCGGCTCCGCGGCAACCGCGACTTATGACCAGGTAGGACAAGAGAATACCGGGCACGCGGAATCCGTGAAGGTGGTCTACGATCCGTCTAAGATTACCTACGGACGTCTGCTGCAGATATTCTTTTCCGTGGTCCACGATCCGACGCAGCTCAACCGGCAGGGGCCAGACGTGGGAACCTCGTATCGATCCGCCATCTTCTATACCAATGAGGAGCAGCACAGGATTGCCCACGCTTACATCGCGCAGCTCGACGCCGCAAAGGTCTTCGACAAGCCGATCGTGACCGAGGTTTCGCTGCTGAAGGGCTTTTACGACGCAGAGTCCTATCACCAGGACTACGCGCTTTACCATCCCGATAGCCAGTACATCCTGATCTGCGACAAGCCAAAGGTAGAGGCACTCAAAGCACAGTTTCCTGAGTTATTCAAGGAATATAAAGGTAAGTAAGAATCGGCGCAGAAAGCCTTTTGCAGAAAGATCCAACGCAACCGGCCATTTGCAGCCTATCAATAGAAAAGGGTCGAAGAAAAGGCCGGCTTGCTCACGCATGCCGGCCTCTTCCAGTTTTAATTCGAGTTAGTAAAGCGAGTTAGTAGCGTCCGCCGCCGCCGCCGCCGCGTCCGCCGCGGTCGTTGCCGCCGCGTCCACGTCCGCCACCGCCGCCGGAACCGCCCTTTTGCGCTTGGAAGCAATCGCGGCAGAACACCGGACGATCACCCCTGGGCTCAAAGGGAACCGTAGTCTGCTGGCCGCAGCCAGAACAAACTACCGCAGTTCCCGTGGTTGCGCGTGAGCTATAACCGCCCCCGCCTCCGCCGTAACTGCTACCACCACCGCCGCCAAAGCCTCCACCGCCGGCTTGGTCGGCTTTCTTGGCCTGCCTGCAAGGCTTGCAGCGCTTCGGCGTCGAATATCCCCGTTCCTGGAAGAACGTTTGGTCAGCAGCAGTAAAAGTAAATTCCCGTCCGCAGTCGCTACAGGTAAGTTGCAGATCTCCAGCCATTGTGTTTCCCCTTTTTCAGTTTGTTAGAACCCGTAGACTTCGCGGGTACAGATAGTCTACGCGCTTTGTGGCGCTGTGACCCTAAACCTTTTCATTGAAATTGATAGCGAGCGCTCGATTTTCCGTAAATCGCTGCGTTCCGAGGCCGATGCAAAGGTCGAAGCGATGCCCTTGCTCGACGCGCGACCGGTGCGGCCAATGCGATGCACAAAGTCTTCAGCAACTTTCGGGATGTCGTAGTTGACGACGTGTGCAACATGCGCAACATCAATGCCGCGAGCCGCTACGTCGGTAGCAACAAGAATGCGATGCCGCCCTTCAGAGAAGCTCTTGAGCGCCTGATTGCGCTGTGCCTGCGAGCGATCGCCGTGAATCTGCGTCGCTGAGTGACCAGAGCGAACCAACCGCGTTGCAACGCGATCTGCACCGTGCTTGGTGCGGACAAAGACCAGGAAGCTGCCTTCGCCGGATTCAAGTAAGTGCTCCAACAGCTCATGCTTCTTATCCTGCTCCACTTCAAATGTCTGTAACTCAACATTCTCTGAGGGTTTCAAAACAGAACCTATTTCGATGCGGACAGGATCTTTCATATACTCGCGAACTACTTCGCGAATCTGCGCGTCGAGCGTTGCGGAGTAGCACAAGGTCTGTCTCGACTGAGGTAAACAATCGGCAATGCGGCGGATTGCGGGTTTGAAACCCATATCCAGCATGCGGTCTACTTCATCGAGCACCAGGATCTGCACCTGATCCAGCTTTACCAGCTTGCGCTTCAGATAGTCTTCGAGGCGGCCTGGAGTAGCGACGATCAGCCGTGCTCCACGACGAATAAGTTGCAGTTGCGGGCCTTCCGCCATGCCGCCGCAAACGAGCGCGACTGAATTAGCCGGATTGGTATTGAGATTGCGGAAATGGGTCTCCACCTGCATGGCCAGTTCACGCGTCGGCAACAGGATCAGCGCCGTGGCGGAACGAGATTCAGTCTTGGCGAGCTTCTCGAGAATAGGGAGGATAAAGCTGAGAGTTTTGCCGGTGCCTGTCTGGGCGGTGGCGAGTACGTCTTTGCCTTCAAGCGCGGGCGGAACTGCGCCGGCCTGCACTGGGGTAGGGGTAATAAAGTTGAGGGAAGCGATGCGCTTCTTGAGCGCTTCGGAGATATTAAAGTCTGAAAACTGAGTCACGTAGTCCTTATATTGGGCCGCGCACAACTTCGCTGAAGAGCTAGAGCTGTGGGCCTTGAGCTTAATCTCTAAAGGCGGCTTCAAGCGCCCGGAGAGAAACAAGAATGATTGCGTAGTGGAGTACCGAAGGGGAGGATTGATCCCAATTGGTTGAGTAGAAGTAAGGTACTCAACCCGGCCCTGCCGCACGCTGCCTCTGATCGCAAGAGTTTTGAACTCTGTTGATCTGCTACCCGCTCGGCTCACTCATAAAGTAAGCAGATATCAGAGCGGTTACGCCGTAGGGGCTTGGAAAAATGCTTTGCGGGGCAGTCTTGCTTTTATGGCCCAGCGGATCGCCAATTTACCTTTTCAAGGAATGGGACCGGGACCAAGTTCTCCAGGTGTTTCTTAACTGCCGGAGAGCGAGAATGGCTCACAACCAAACAACTGAGCGCAATTTAAGAGTAGCACAGTTTATCAATTGTCAACACATCGGGCCAGTACGTAAGCATTTGATTAAGCCCGCCAGCTTAAGGTTTTGAGGTGAAGTCTAGCGTCGAACGTAAATGGTCGCTCCGCCGGGCCAATCGGTGGCGTAACCGACGAGTGGGCCTACCGCTGCTCCGACGATTGCGCCGACGCCCGCACCCACAGCAGCCGCTTTGCCGCCAGACGTGTAAAAGAAGCTGCCCTTATCGGAGCTATTGATGCCGGCGCCGATGCCCGCTCCGGCTCCAGCTCCGATCGCCGCGCCGATTCCGAGTCCCACAAGAGCAGAGTGGCCTCGATTCGAGAGTTTGATTTTGCGGATTTCGGGGTGCGGAAATGCGATCTGGCTGGCGCTTCCCTTGGAGCCAGAAGAGCAGACAAGTTTTTCATCATCTACAGAATCCACAACACAACTTGTCTTCCTGTGGTTGGCGTAAATTTTGATCTTCGTGTGGGGAGGCAGTTGCTCAACACGTCGCCAGTCATCGCTGGGAGCAGGAACAGAAGTCTGCGCCGATACGAAGACGGACGCGCAGACCAGCAGCGTAGAAACGGCTAACTCTAGGATTCGCATGAATCATCGTGACTCCCAATCCACGTTCGTGACTCTCAATTTTTCTCAATCTTCCTTTATGCAGGCGTGCATGGGAACTCATGCACCGGGGGCCGTGGGGAGTCTCTTTGTATTTTGACTTAGGATGCTTGCATGACATATGCCACTGCGTCTGAAAGCGCTGCCCAGCGCTGCTTTACATCATTGACCGAAGAGTTTCCCGCGCTGGAATGTTGCCTGCTGGCGGGGGCATACTATTTTTATGCGATTGCTGCGGTTGCTCCAATTCCCCCAATTCGTTTCCCGATTCATTCCTGACCCAGCAAGACAGCTAAAGCGGCATGAACCAAGACAGCTTGAAACGGCTCCGCAGGCTGGCATCTCTCCCAGAGGGCTGTGTACTCTTGCTTCCGCAATGCTGATCATGGCCGCATTGCCTGCCTATGCCCAGACGAATGTGGAGGCATTTCATTGGGTCGACTTTCACGATTCCAAAGATGCGCCTACGGTCGCGTGGGTGACCCAAGCCCTCAAAGCGGAGAAGTGGACAGCGATTCGAGAGATTGGCGTGCAGTGGGATTCGGCTCTGGTGATTACTTCCGAGCGCAAGACTCCGCAATCCACACCGCCGATCGATGCCTATACCGTGTGGGCCGTATCCCTGGCCAAACATGAAGTGCAGCCCTTGCTGCATGGCGTGAATCCGCGCATCTTGAACTGGACGACCTTTGGCGGTGTATACCAGCAGGCTCCGGAACTGCCCCTGATATACGACGACTGCTACGGCTGCGATGCTCCTTCGACATTTTTCACCACGCTGTACTATAACTTTCCCGCACATGCCTGGCGCGCGCGCTGGATGCGAGGCGACCAGGCTGCGGCACTGTGGAGCGCGGCCGCCGTAGAGGGGGTAACACGAACGCAGATTTATGGGCTGCTGACCGAGCCTCCAGGGCGCGATGTGCTGGCCACCTGGAGCCACTTCGATTACGGCAGCGCCAAGCCGGCGGAAGATTTTGTCTTTGAGTACAGCGTCGATCCGGCCAGTGGTCTGGAGCAGACGCAGGGCCTGAGCGGGGACCACGCTCAGAAGATGGAGGAGCGCCTGTGCAGAGCTGATCCCGCGCAGGTAGACCCATCGCTCGCCGAATTGGCGCGCGGCCAGGACTCGCCAGTATGCCAGGAACTCACGCGATCAAAAAGCAATACCAGGCCAATTCGGCGGCCGGTAACAACCCCTCCGGCGAACAATCGCGGGCAATCTGCCCCGCCAGGCAGCAGGCCAAAAGCTGCTCCGGCTGCGACTCCCGGTACGACAAAACCTTAACGGATATCTATGCAAAGACGGGAGTTGGCGACGGAACCAGCATCGGATCCGCCAGAAGCAGCGCTCCGTTTGTCGTATACTTTGGGCATGTCGATCGTGCGCAACATCGCAGGTATTGCCAAGGGCATGAGCATCACTTTCAAGGAGATGCTGGAGCCGACGCAGGTGGAAAACTACCCCGACGGCGCCGGTCCGTTGCGGGGAGCGAAGTTTGAGCAGCGCTTTCGCGGTGCACATGAACTGCAACGTGACGAAAACGGCTTGGAAAAGTGCGTCGCCTGTTTTCTGTGCGCGGCGGCCTGCCCCTCGAACTGCATCTTCATCGAGGCTGCGGACAACACGAAAGAAGTGCGCATCTCCTCCAGCGAGCGCTACGCCAAAACCTACAACATCGACTACAACCGGTGTATCTTCTGCGGTTATTGTGTGGAGGCCTGCCCTACAGATGCCATCACACATGGGCATGGCTTCGAGCTGGCCACTTTGAACGCAACCAATCTGGTGATGCGCAAGGAAGACATGCTGGTGCCGGTGGAGTCGTTGATTACGAAGTAAAAGCGCCTCCGTTTCGTATATTCCAAGTCAGAATAGCAACAAGGCAGCCATGAACAGGCGAGAGTCTCCGCAGTAATTACTCGGGATCAGTGAGTTATGCCAAGGGCATTACCGAAATAAGTCATGCTAGGGACGCAGCTGGCGTCGAGTTGATTCCATCGAATTAATCTTGGAAGCATTTTCTCTGCAGGTGCCAAACCATCCAATATGCCTAAATCCCCATTCTTGAGTGCTCAAATTTATACAGATTAATCGTCGGGTGATTTGTTCCGCTATACGAACGAGTTGGCAATCTTGAAGAGTCAATGACAGCTTAGGACTGCCTTATGGGGGACTGCCTGCATCATAGAAGAGGGGCGTCTTCCGACTCCGGAAGACCAGGGGAAGAGGTGAAGGCCTTTGGAGGCTTTCATCCTCAGCACAATCGCATTTTATTTCTGCAGCAGTCTGGGCAATGAAGTGACCATTTACTACTCCGACAATACGGACCACGAAATCGAGCGTTCTTTCGTATCGCTCCAGCCGCAGGGTAGGCAGCCCACAATGGTGGTCCCTTTCGAGCCTTTGAGTATTGGCGAACGGGATGAAATCGGCCGCCCCGTTGTCACGATCAGCGGCCCTGCTTCACTAGAAGCCAAGAAGTTCTGTGAGGCGGGCAATTTTGCTTGTTCTCGACATTTGCCTGGGTTTTCAGCCGAGATAGCTAATGCACTGGCTGAATTCTTTCACAGGGAGCCTTGGGTGACCAGAAACACTGATTCTGACCAAGTAATCAATTGTTTTAATCAAAAGTACCGTAATTCGCGTAACTTTCTGGATGCCCAGCGTGTCCAAATCTTGAAGATCAGACGCAGATACTCCAATTACTTGAGCAAGACTCCGTTGCTGTGCGCGTGAGCAAGGATACGAACTTGAGCGGGAACAGGGTACCAACGCAATCCTGGTACATCGCCCACAGGAGGAGTATTTTATGGCGTGAGGGCGCGAAGCCCCGGGGGGAAAGTTTGCGTTTCGAGGGGGGAGCGAAATGAGGCCGACGATAGTTAAGGCCGGCGTAGGCCCAAGAGGGGTGCGTTTGCCCGTCAATCGATCTTTTGAGCGCGAGTTGGAAATGCTCGAAGCCATGAGCAGGCGGACTCTGGATGATGCTGGAACTGAACGGGTACGCAAAGCGCTGGGTCATGCAAACAACTATCTGGTGGCTAAGGCGGCGCAAATTGTGATGGACCACCGTCTGACTACAGTGCTCCCCGAGGTGCTGACCGCTTTTGAGAGATTTTTTGAGGACGCCGTGAAGAGCGATCCGCAGTGCTGGGCTAAGAACGCGCTGGTAAAAGCGCTGGTCAAACTGGAGTGCCAAAATCCAGATATCTATCTTCGCGGGCTGCGTCACACTCAGGAGGAGCCAGTCTGGGGCGGCCAATCCGATACTGCCGGTACGCTTCGAAGCGCCTGTGCCCACGCCTTGGTGACTTGCCACGGGTTGAGCAATGCTCAGCTTCTGGACTATCTGCTGGATCCCTTGGTCGACCGGGAAAAGACTGTGCGCATGGAGGCGGCGCGGGCCATCGGCCATGTAGGCGGCTTGAGCGCGGCACTGATCCTGAAGTTGCGGGTGCTTGTTCGCAAGGAGGATCCCGAGGTTCTGGGCGCCTGCTTCTCCGCGCTGTTGTCCATGGATCATCCTGACAAGTCGGGAACCATCGCGCTCGTAGCAGACTTTCTGGACGATGCTGAAGAATCGGCAGCCGAGGCAGCCTTTGCCCTGGCGGAGACTCACGAGCAGGCAGCCCTTGAATTATTGATCAACCGCAGGCGCAAGGGCGCGGATACCTGGTTCGCTTCGGTGCTGGATCATGCGATCGTGCTGACGCGCCTGCCGGAAGGAATGGATTTTCTGTTGGACGTGATCGAGCGCGATCCGCGGCAGGCCGCTTCTGCTCTGGAGGCAATCAGCCGCGTCCACAATTCGCCGGAAGTACGCTCGCGGGTGGCAGCTTCGGTGGCTAAAGCTGAGAGCGAGCGGGTTCATTCGCTCTTCCGGCAATATTTTCCTGAGGATACCTTGGAACAAGCATAACTACCAAAGCGTGACCTTCCGTTCTCCCAGCCGTTCGCCTTTTCGTACCGGCTAAACTGTCCATCGCGCCGAATTGACCGCCATTGAAGTCCAGTGCTACAAGGTTTAGATTGCGCTGGGGTTAGTTCTTCAGTCGCGATACTGAGGCGTTTGAAATGCGAGCAGGTAAAACGGTGTCCGGCTTGACTCTCTTATGTATGTGCCTGATGTGCGCATGCGGCGGTGGAAGCGCCGCTACTGCCCCCGTTCAGCCAGCTCAAACACAGGCCGCAGCGCCGAAGATTGTAACCAAGGCCGCGCAGGCTGGCGCGCAGATTGTGTCGCTGGCAACAACCACCTCAGGCGCCACGATCTATTACACGGTTGACGGCAGCACTCCGACCACAGCTTCGCCGGTATACGAGGCTCCGTTCCTGGTGGCTTCGAACCTCACGCTCAACGCCTATGCAACTGCCTCGGGAGACAAGGCCAGCGAGGTCATCACCCAAGCCTTTGCGCCTAACATCGCCTCCGGCACTCTGGTCTGGAGCGACGAATTTACCAATACCACAGGCGCCAACCAGCAGCCAGATCCCACCGTCTGGGGCTATGACACTGGCGCGAGTGGCTGGGGCAACAACGAGCTGGAAGACTATTGCAGCTGGAACTCGTCCGCCTCACCTTGCAATCCCTCCAACCCCAATGCTTTCGTAGGCACAGACGGATACCTGCACATCGTGGCGCAACAGCCGAGCGCTGGCGTTTATACCTCGGCGCGCATGAGGTCCGAGGGTCTCTTCAGCCTCCAATACGGCCGGCTGGAGGCAAAAATCTGGGTGCCGGAAGGGCAGGGAATCTGGCCGGCCTTCTGGACGCTTGGTAACAACGTCACCACAGTCAACTGGCCCGCCTGCGGCGAGCAGGACATCATGGAGCGCGTGAACTCAGCTCTCACGCCGGATTGGAACGAGGGCTCGGTCCATGGCACAGGCTTCACCGGCAACGTCGGATTAGGAACGCTCTATCACTTTCCCGCCGGGCAAACTGCAGCGGGCTGGCATACCTACGGCATGATCTGGAAACAGGGCTCGGTCGCGTATTACGTGGACGATCCGACCAATCATTACGTGACATACACAAATCCGGCCAGCCTGACCGGTCTTTCGGGAGCGGTGTGGCCATTCGACTCCGGCAACAGCGCGTTCATCATCATCAACTTGGCCGTAGGTGGAGACTGGCCCGGCAATCCCAACTCTGCGACAGCCTTTCCGGCTTCGCTGCTGGTGGATTATGTGCGGCTTTACACAAACTGAGCCAATGAATCAGCGTCTGTATCTCGCAATCCTTTCACGCGAAGCCTGACACCGTTGACACGGCAGGAAGCGCCGTTGGCTGTATGGTGAGTTGCGTCGCGCAAGCCGCTGTGATATCACAGATATATATTCTGGTTCGTTCCTGACGGGGGCGAGCTTGGATTTCATGAAGAGTGGTTGAGGGACGAGCCCTGCGACGCCACGACAACCGGCCGGTGCAAAACTGGATCACGGTGTCAACTCTCGCCCGGAAACGGGGGACATGAGATTCGGAAAATGCTTCGGTTTTTCTCATCCTTAGCCTTTTCGCAACTGGAAACCTCTCAAGTTCGCTCACATTTGGGCCAGAGTCGCCGCACTCGCTCTCCGCTGTCTTCATCCATTTGTTGACGCGAGGGAACTGTGACTACTACGGCTTATGAACTGCGATGCAGGGAGTGCGGCAAGGGCTATGGAAATCAGCCGCTATCCATCTGCGAGGATTGTTTTTCTCCACTGGAAGTTGTCTTTGACCTGAATTACGCACGGGACCGCTTCACACGCGCTGCGATTTCTGCCGGACCGTCGAGCATGTGGCGCTATCGGGCGCTCTTGCCCGTTTCCGACAGCTATATTCCCACCACTCCCGCCGGAATGACCCCGCTGCTCGAAGCGCCGCGGCTGGCCAAGCGGATCGGCGCCAACAATCTCTATCTCAAAAACGATGCCGTCTGCCTGCCCACTCTCAGCTTCAAAGACCGTGTGGTAGCTGTTGCGCTTGCCAACGCACAGACCTTTGGATTCGACACTGTCGGCTGCTCCTCTACCGGCAACCTTGCCAACGCAGTCGCCGCTGGAGCGGCGCGCCTCGGCCTCAAGACCTACATTCTCGTTCCATCCGACCTCGAACCGGCCAAGATTCTCAACACCCAGGTCTACGGCGCGACCCTGATCCGCATTGACGGTAACTACGACCATTGCAACCGCCTCTGCTCACAGATAGCCGAGCGCTACAACTGGGGATTCGTCAATGTGAACCTGCGCCCGTACTACGCCGAGGGTTCAAAAACAGTAGGCTTTGAAATCGCCGAGCAGCTCGGCTGGCGTCTGCCTGACAACGTCGTCGTTCCCATGGCCGGCGGCTCGCTCATCACCAAGATCAAGAAGGCATTCAATGAACTGGTGACGCTGGGACTCGTCGCCGACAAGCCGGTCAAGTTCTTTGGCGCGCAGGCCACCGGCTGCTCACCCATTTCGACGGCAGTGAGGGATGGCGCGGACCAAATCGAGCCGCAGCGGCCCAACACAATCGCTCGCTCTCTCGCCATCGGCAACCCGGCGGACGGCTCGTATGCCATTGGCGTGATTCGCGACTCAGGCGGCTGGGCTGAAGATGTTTCGGATATCGAGATCGTCTCAGCCATCCAGGAGCTTGCCGAAACTGAAGGTGTCTTTACTGAAACCGCCGGGGGCGTAACCACAGCGGTCACAGCGCGCCTCTACGCCCACGGTCGCATCCATCCTGACGAGCTGACGGTCAGCTGCATCACAGGCAACGGCCTCAAAACGACCGATGTCTTGCAGGGAGCCTACCAGCAGGAAGAGGCAGTGCGGCCGCGCATGTCGGACTTTGCGGCCTACCTCGAAGAACATGAAAGCCGGGCTGCGGGCCTCGCGGGAGCAGCATATGTCGGTTAAAGTTCTACTACCCAACGCTTTTCAGAAGCACACCAACAACGTACGCGAAATCGACTCAACCGCAGCCAATCTTCCCGAGCTGGTGACTGACCTCGAAGGACGTTTCCCCGCGCTTCGCCAGCATCTGCGCGGCGAAGACGGACAGGTGCGCAAGTTCATCAACTTCTATGTCAACGAAGAAGACATCCGCTTCCTCGGCAATGAGAAGTACGCCTTCCAGGATGGGGATGAAGTATTGGTGATCCCCTCGATTGCTGGCGGTTGAGGTTGCAGGAGGTTGAGATCAGCATCGAAACCAGCTGCCTTTAGCTTCTCTGGTTTCGCTATAACCTGCCACTACGGAGCGTAGATGTCTTTAGATCTGACCATCCGCTCCTTAGTGCGCTCAGATTTTTCGCAATGGCTTCCTCTGTGGGAGGGTTACAACAAGTTCTACGGTCGTTCCGGTGAAACCGCGCTTTCAGATGCGATCACGCAGATGACCTGGGCCCGCTTTTTCGATGCCTGCGAACCCGTTCACGCCCTCGTCGCCGAGCATGAAGGAAAGCTGGTGGGCCTGGTGCATTATCTCTTCCACCGCACCACGCTTTCGATAGCGCCCACATGCTATCTGCACGACCTTTTCACGCTGGAGTCATCCCGGGGCAAGGGAATCGGAAGGCAGCTGATCAACGCCGTTTACGAACAGGCTAACCTTGCCGGCGCATCGCGCGTTTACTGGCTTACGCATGAAACCAACCACACCGCGCGGAAACTCTATGATCAGGTGGCCGACAACTCCGGCTTCATCGTCTATCGCAAGAGCCTGGATTAGCGCGAAGGCAAACCGTTATCTTGCTTTTTAACAATTCTTGATGAGTGGCTCGCCGGGTCACAAGTCTGAATCGCATTCACGTTGATCTCGACAAGTGTCGGAAGCTTGAGCATTGTCGTTCCATTTTCGTAATCACAGCTTGCTGGATCCGTGATGTGAAATTGAAAGGTCGCCTCGAAGGAGGTGGGCTTGTGCGATAGAAATCTCCACGTACGGATGTTTTCCCTCGCTGCTGCTGCAAGCATCGGTGCTCCACTCTTAACGACGACTTGCGATACGGCTGTCCCGTCTGTAGTGACTTCAAGTATGACCGTCCCTTCAATCCTTGCTGCACGCGCCATTAAGGGGTAAATCGGCATACTCGCCGATTGCACAAATGGCATCTCCTTCATTTCTTGCGCGTTGCCTGTGGATGTAAGCGCAGAAAAAATAGTCGCAAATCCAACGATAAGCTGAAGAAACGGATTCCTTTGCATGGTTGCTCCAATGCTGTAGCGGTGACTGGCACCCACTATCCTTCACCAACCTTGCCCGCTGGTCCGGCAAGAATTTGCACTACTTTCGCAGCGTCTTCACCTTCCTGTAGCAAATTCCGCGCCATACTGTTTCCGTGAACAAACCGACAGGGTTCCAGGTTCCTTCCAGATTGGCGGCCGCACCTTCGCCGCTATGGGATGTTTCTGTTTCCGGTTCGCATTCCGGCGGTGGAGTAGCATCCCTGCCCAAACCTGCGCTGGAGGTAGCCGAGCCTGCACTGCTGCCGGCCCTGCTTCCATTTCGCCCGGTCCAGCCTCGGATTCACGCGGAAGTAGGCCGTTATCGGCTGCGATTGGCCGAATCCGTAGCCGATCGAGACGCGGTCTGCCGGTTGCGCTTCAAAGTCTTCAATATCGAACTGGGCAAAGGACTCGACGCTTCCTACCGGACCGGCCTCGATGCCGACCAGTTCGACCTCTTCTGCGAACACCTGCTGGTCGAGGACAAACTCGCCGACGAAGGCTCTGCCCGCAGAATCGTGGGCACTTACCGCATGCAGTCCGGCGCAACAGCCGCGCAGAATCTCGGCTACTACTCCGAGCAGGAATTCGACCTTTCTCCCTATGAGCACATGCGCGGCGAGATTCTGGAGCTGGGTCGCGCCTCGATCGACCGAGAACATCGCACTCCTGAAGTATTGACCCTTCTGTGGCGGGGCATCGCGCAGTATGCTACGGACATGCAGTTGCGCTACCTGATCGGATGCTCATCACTCAACTCCGCCGACCCGCGCGAAGGCTGGCAGATGTACGCCCAGCTTGACCATTACCGAGTCGCAGAGGAACTGAGGACAGTGCCCATGGCCGGATTCGTCTGCCCAGCAGACATTCCGACCAATCACGACGAACAGGACCTGGGGACAGAGGCCGTCGAAAGTTCAGTAAAGGTGCCGAAGTTGCTCAAGACCTACCTGGCAATCGGGGCGCGCATCTGCGGTGCGCCGGCCTGGGACAGGGAGTTCGGCACCATCGACTTCCTCACGCTGATGGATCTGCGCACGATCTCGTCCTCCGCGCGGAACCGCTTCCTGGCGCCGCTCACGCAGTGAGTTGGCGGGCCGCTTCACGCGGCATCATCCTCGTACTTTCCCTGTTATTTTGCTACCTGCGCTTCGCCTGGATGCGGTTGGGTGCTGCGCTTAGGGGTAAGCCAGCTTCGTCGATGCAACGGGCAGAGTGGATGCATTTCTGCGGCCGGATCGTCCTTTCAGCCATGGGCATTCGCTATCGGGTCGAGGGCGAAATACCAACCGGGGCCACGCTCATCGTGGCCAACCATCTGAGTTACCTTGACATTGCGATATGCAGCGCCGCTGTGCCGTCCGCCTTTGTCGCCAAGCATGAAATCAGCGAATGGCCAGGCTTTGGCCGGCTCGCTCGCATCGGCGGAACGATCTTCGTCAATCGAATGAGCCGTATCAGCGCCTGGGACGTCGCAGATCGCATGGCTCTGCGGCTTGCGGAGCAGGTCCCGGTGCTGCTCTTCCCCGAGGGCACGAGCACCGATGGCAGCGAAGTCACACGGTTTCATCCGACCTTGTTTGCGCCTGCCGTAGAGGGCGGCCTGCAGGTGACGCCGGCAGCGATTTTCTATGAGCCGCATGAGCCAGCCACTCACGAGCGCGACCTCTGTTGGTTCGGAGACGAACTGTTCTTTCCGCATTTGTTGCAAGTGCTTGGGCTGAGCGGCTTCACTGCGGTGGTGCGTTTCGGCACGTCCGAGACGTTCCCCGACCGGAAAACAGCAGCCTATCGCAGCCATGATGCCGTAGTCGCGCTGCGCAGAAAGCCCTAGCAGGCTTAGGCAGAATTGGCGCGTTTAACCTTGGCTGTCCCGAAAGCTGGCGCAGCCGTCGATCCGCGAACCACCAAACTGGTCGAAACCAGAAATTCCCTCTGAGCAGGACTTACCGCGCTATTGGCGGCATTTTCCGTCTGCAGGAGCAGAGCATCGAACGCAGTCTTCGCCAATTCCTGCCGCGAGAGCCGAATCGTAGTCAGCGGCGGCAGGGTGAACTCGGCAAAGTCGATGTCGTCCAGCCCGATCACCGATAGATCCTCCGGCACGCGCAACCCAGCCATGTAAACGGCGCGAAGCACCCCAATCGCCGTCATGTCATTGGAGCAGATCAGCGCCGTCGGGCGCGACTCAAGAGCCATCAGCTTGCCGAAGCCCGCCACTCCACCCTTGAGCGTGTGGTCGCATTCAATGATCCAGTCTTTATGGACATTGAGGTTGGCCTCTTGCATGGTCTGCTGGAAAGCATTGAGGCGCGTGATCGCCGAGTGCAGCGAGTGCGGGCCGGCCAGGAATCCGATGCGGGTATGCCCTAGCTCCACCAGGTGTGCGACTGCGGCATGAATGCCCGCGGAGTAATCCAGCAGAATCGTGCTCACCATGGGGTCGTCCAGGTGGAACTCGCAAAGCACGATCGGCATGTTGTGGATGGCTAGCTGGTCAAGCACCGGCTCTTCGCCGCCAAAGGTGAGCACGGCCACGCCCTCGACCTTGCGTTCCAGCATTCGGCGGACGCAGTTGGTAAGCTGCTGGGCATTGCTGTTCGTGGAGCTGACCAGAATCTCATAGCCATGCGCGACGGCAATCTCTTCAAAGCTCGAGATCAGTTCAGGGAAGAAGGGATTGGTAATGTTTTCAACGATAATGCCGAGAATCCGGCTGCGTCCCGAAACCAGGCTGCGCGCATGTGTGTTAGGAAAGTAGTTGAGCTGTTCGATCGCCTGCCAGACCCGCTGTGAGAGCTTCTGGCTCACTGCCGGAGAAGCGTTGATGGTGCGCGACACCGTGGCAATCGAAACCTTGGCGAGAGCAGCCACGGTTCGAATATCCGGTTTGCTGGGTACCGTGGTGCGGCTACCTTTTCGGCTCACGGACTTATGTTAACTTGTTTTTGTTCATGAGCAAACGTATGAAAATTCTCTGGAACACAGGGAGTATCGGCGAAGTTCCGCAAATCTGTGGAGGGTAGGATACATGCTTCCCAAAATCGCAATGACCGACGCCCCCGACGATGACGCGATCAGCACGCTCTCCCGACTGATTACGCAATTCAACGAGGTTGGCTCTGCCCGCCCCAATGATTTTCGTCCATTGGCCATTTTTCTGTCGAATCCCGAAACCGGCGAGATCCTGGGCGGGCTCTGGGCATGGACTTCGTTTTCCTTTCTCCACATTGACTTGCTCTATATCCCCGAATCGATGCGCAGAATCGGTCTGGGCAGCCGTTTGGTGACGCAGGCTGAGCAGGAAGCTCCTCGGCGGGATTGCCGGGGAGCGTGGCTGGATACCTTCAGCTTTCAGGCTCGCGGCTTTTACGAACGGCTCGGATACACAGTATTTGGGACAATCGAAGACTATCCTCCCGGCCACAGCCGCTTCTTTCTCAAGAAAAGCCTGCAAGCGACGGAAAGCGCCAGCTAACCCCGCCTGACGTATGCCAGTTACGTTTATGGAGGCGCACTTTTTATTAGTGTTTCCTTCAACTTCACTCCCACTAGATCGAGGCATCATCTACGATTGCGGCAGTGTATCGGGTATTGCATAACGTCATGGACGTGTTTATATTCGATCAAACGCCTTCTTTTTTGTAAGGACGAAGCGATGTCCTTCTATACCCTTCTGCTCTAGTACGTCAGAAAGCCCCTTTAAGCAAGCAGATCGTCTGTTGTGGCGAAAGCCATCTGTTGACTGGCCATATCTGGATATTGTTGCTATTTGCGCCATAGTTGGAGGGAAGTTGTCTGATCAGGTTTTCTCTGCACTTCGGTTCAGCATTGCCGTAGCTGTTGCAGCTTGCGCGACGGCCGTCTCGCCGCAGCAATCCGCGCCAGCCCCCAAACCTGCGCCAGCTATCGTGCAGCCTGGGGCTCCCGGCACCAGCAATAAGGTCCTTTCTCCTGCTGCCGCCACCGCCAGCGAAGCGCCTAAGCCGCCATCGAAAGCCGATGCGGATTTCATGCAGGGCATGATCATGCACCACAATCAGGCCGTCGAAATGACCGAATTGCTCAAGAGTCGCACCAAAGATTCCGCAATCATGGAGCTGGGCAAAAAGATCGACGTTTCCCAAACCGACGAAATGCGCTGGATGAAACAGTGGCTTACCGATCGCGGCCTACCGATCGACCCCATGGCGGGTATGAATATGAAGGATATGAGCATGCCGCTGATGCCCGGCATGCTCACCCCGGCGCAGATGGACGCTCTGCGCAAGACCAGCGGTCCTGAGTTTGACAATCTCTTTCTTGCAGGGATGATCCAGCACCACAGTGGTGCCCTGCAGATGGTCAAAGACCTTTTCGCCAACCCGGGAGCCGGCCAGGACCCCCAGTTATTCGACTTCGCCAATGACGTCGACAACACACAACAAGCCGAGATCGACATCATGCGGCACATGCTGAAGGAGAGACAATGAGCTGGAGTATTTCCCTGCACCCCACACGCAATACCCTGTTACTGGCGGTTGCCCTGTCGGCGGCCAGCCTCGCCTCCGCCCAAACCGCCACTCCCGCGGCAACAGCCCCTGCAGTCGCAACGCCTCCCGTAGTTAAAGTCCCGCCGAAACCGCCCAGCGTCTACGTCAATCCCCGCTCCGGTCCGGATGACCCACGCGTCGGTCTGAAAGGCGGTCTCTATGACGCGGCCACAGCCATCTCTGGCTTGGAATTGGTGCTGACCACGCCAAAGCCTGCTGGATTTGCGCCCGATCTCGACTCGATCAAAGCCGTCGATGCCACGCCGCCACCACCTCCGGTTGATCCCGATGCTCCCCGCCAGCCCGGTCCTCCGACCCCTCCGAGTGGCCCCCGCGCCAACTACGGTGGCACAAACTCTGACCTCGCTTTTAATGCGAAGTATCTGTTCAACGGCAATTACAGCGGGATCAACATCTACGATATCTCCGACCCGGCGCATATGGCTCTGGTTACCTCGCTGGTCTGCCCCGGTGGCCAGGGAGACGTCTCTGTCTACGGACACCTTCTCTTTATGTCGGTCGAAGCCGCGAATGGCCGCATCGATTGCGGCACACAGGGCTTTCCCACCGCCAGCCCCGCGCCGCAGCCGCCAACTCCTACCGGAAACGCCGAAACCGACGCAGCCGCCATGCGGGCCTTCAGGATGCGTCAGCCACCGCCCAGCCCCGATCGCGTAAAAGGCATCCGCATCTTCGATATCTCTGATATTCACAACCCGAAACAGGTCGTTGATGTGCAGACCTGCCGCGGCTCTCACACGCACACTCTTGTCGTTGATCCCAAAGACAAGGACAACGTATATATCTATGTCTCCGGCTCGGCCGGTGTACGTCCTACGCAAGAGCTTGGCGGATGTTCAGGCGCAGATCCTGACAAAGATCCGAATACGGCGCTTTTTACTATCGTCGTCATCCAGGTGCCGCTTGCGCATCCTGAACTTGCCAAGGTCGTCAACAGCCCTTTCATTTTCGTTGATCCTGAAACCGGCAAGGTAAACGGCCTGTGGAATGGTGGCAATCACGGTGACGGAACGCAGACCACTTCGGCGACGCGCGGCTGCCATGACATTACTGTTTACTCCTGGCTGGGTATTGCCGGCGGCGCATGTTCCGGCAACGGCATACTACTGGACATCAAGGATCCGGTCCATCCCAAGCGCCTCGACGCAGTTACAGATCCCAATTACGCCTTTTGGCATTCGGCCAACTTCTCCAACGACGGCAAAACCCTGCTCTTTACCGATGAATGGGGTGGTGGCGGCCAGCCGCGCTGCCGTGTCTCGGACCCGATGGCATGGGGCGCAGATGCAATCTTTTCCATCACACCCGACAAGAAGCTGAAGCTGGATTCTTACTATAAGATGCCCGCGCCGCAGACCGACAAGGAGAACTGCGTCGCACACAACGGCTCGATGATTCCAGTCCCCGGACGCGACATTGAAGTTCAGTCCTGGTATCAGGGCGGCGTCTCGCTTATGGATTACACCGATCCCACGCATCCATTCGAGATTGGCTACTTCGACCGCGGCCCCGTTGACGACAGCCGCCCGGCGATGGGGGGCCAGTGGTCCACCTATTACTACAATGGCTACATTTACGGCTCAGAGATCGCCCGTGGCACCGACGTTTTCAAGCTCCTGCCCACCAAGTACCTCACACAGAATGAAATCGACGCGGCGGCACAGGTCTATCTGCCAGAGCTGAACGTTCAGAACCAGCCTCACATCGATTACCCACCCACGCTCATCACGGCTAAGGCTTACCTTGATCAGCTCGCCCGCAAAGACAGCCTGCCTGCCGCCAGGATCGCGTCGATCACTGCCGACATCGATGCGAAGAATACCAAGAAACTGCATGCCGATGCGAAGACAGTCGAAAAGGCCTCAGCCACTGCCAAAACCCCGGAAGACGTTGACCGCCTCCATGCGCTCTCAAAGATTCTCGCTGGCGGTGGCACAACCACAGCCAAAGCCGGCGAGTAAATCGTCATGGAGAACCGCACAACTTGACCAGGCGTCGAACCTCAGGCCGTACCACCTAAGCTTTGTGAATTGCCACTCAAGAGCATCGTGGTACGGCCTGTTGGGCATAGTCGAATACAAATACAAAGCTGGCAACAAGCCAGCTCAGCTGGCTGAAAAAAACCCGTCAAGAAAGCTTCGTAACAGGGCACGCCTTCAGGCGTGCCGATAAGCCACGGCCCTGCTCTAGCGCGGCAGTGGCAGCGAGCCGACAACGGTGAACGTAGCCTCAGACTTCGCCTTTGCCTCCTCTGGCTGGGCTCCTGCAAGGATCAACTCATACTTGCCGGGCAGGATAGATCGTTCGCCCTTCTCGTCCACGCTCGAAAGCGCTCGCGGATCGAAGCGCAGCGTAACCTCGCGCGTCTCACCAGCCTGCAGATGAACCCGCTCAAAAGCAGCCAGCGAGTGAATCGGTCCACCTGCCTGTGGCGTCTTGAGGTAAGCCTCGACCACTTCATCACCAGCGGTGGCGCTCGCGTTCGTGACGCTGACAGTCGCCGTGAGCGGTTCGCCCGCCTGCAGCTTGCTCGACGAAAGCGCGACCGGCCCATAGTTGAAAGTCGAGTAGCTCAGCCCGTACCCAAAACCCCACTCCGGCTTCCCCGTGTAGTACCGGTAAGTGCGGTTCTTGAAGCTGTAGTCGGTAAAGGCAGGCAGATCGTCCACGCTCTGGTAGAAAGTCACAGGCAGACGGCCTGCGGGATTGTTAATCCCAGCCAAGGTTCGTGCAATAGCGGCTCCCCCCTCAACGCCCGGATACCAGGCTTCGAGCACTGCGGCAGCATGTTCTTTGGCCCACGGCAGCGCAACGGCGCTCCCGCTCATCAGCACCACCACAACAGGCTTGCCGGTCGCGGCTACGGCCTCGAGCAGATTCTGCTGCGCGGCTGGCAGCGCGAGTTTGGTGCGGTCGCCGCCTGCAAATCCGTCGATCTTGACATCCATCTCTTCGCCTTCAAGTTGAGCCGACAGTCCGACAAAGGCAACAACGACATCGGATTGTTTGGCCGCTGCAACAGCTTCATCCAACTGCGCCTGCGCCGGAGCAGCCCACTTGAAGTAGAGCCCCCCACCGGCCTGGTCGCCGGAATGGCTGTATTCCAGCTTGAAGTCGTGACCGTTGGTATCACTGAAGTCGACCGGAACGACAACCGGGAAACCGCCATTCATGATCGGAGGCGCACTCGGGCTAGCTCCGGGAGCAGATTTGAAGTTGCCCATTGCAGAGATGTCGATTTTCTTGCGCAGTGCTCCTTCAGCCAGAACTTTGCCGTCAAGAGTCAGGCGAAAGCTGTCATTCGGCGAATACGGAAAGGCGTCCGCCGGTTCGACGGAAAAAACATAGTGTCCCGCAGCAGGAACGGCCAGCGTACCGCTCCAACGGACGGAATAGACATGAGTCCTGACCTCGGGCACGGGAAGGGAATCACCCCACTCGGACTGGATGTCATGGTCGGTGGTGGTGGCAACGGGACGGCCAGTCCAGTCGGGAGTGGCGAAGAACTCTTCTTTCAGTCCACGGCCGCCATTGAAGGCCGTGCGCGGGACCGGAACCTTTGCGCCGTCGGCGAGCGTGGAGCCCTGCGCGTAGTGAATCTGCGAGCCGCTGAATTGCGCCGCGACGCCATCAACCGGCTCAACTGGATGGTGGGGAACACCGTTGTAGTTGCCTTCAAGGCCCATGATCAGGTCTGCTTCCGGACCGACGACGGCGATGTTGGCGGGAGCTTTCTGCAGCGGCAGAGTCCCGTCGTTCTTGAGCAGGACGATTGCCTCTTCAGCCGCCTTCAGCGCCACAGCGCGGTTGGCTTCGGAGTCGTTAGCACTGAAGGGGAGTTTGTCGAGCGGGTTCGAGCCTTGCGGATCGAAGAGGCCGAGTTCGAATCGAGCTGTATAAAGGCGCTCAGCGGCTTGAGTCACCAGGTCCTCGGAAACGACCTTTTGCCGCACCGCATCCCCCAGCGTGTTGAGACCCGGCGCCCAGATGCTGCACGACAGATCCGTTCCGGCTTCAATAGAAATGGCTGCGGCGTGGAGAATGTCCGCAGCGTTCTTGTGTCCATTGAAAACGTCCATGATGGCCCCGCAGTCGGAGACGACGAACCCATTGAAGCCCCATGCCTTGCGCAGATGATCTACAAGCAGGTTCTTATTGGCGCACGCAGCGAATGTGTCAATCGCGTTGTAAGCGCACATCACGGACTTCACGTGACCATCCACGACGGTCGCCCGGAAAGCAGGCAGGTAAGTCTCTTCCAGATCGCGCGGGCTCGGGTGGACGTCGAAGGTGTGGCGCTGAGACTCGGGTCCGCTGTGCACGGCGAAGTGTTTGCTGGTGGCTACGGCTTTGGGGTGTTCAGGATCATCACCCTGCACGCCGGTCACAAAGGCCACGCCCATGCGCCCGGTCAGGAACGGATCTTCGCCGTAAGTCTCCTGTCCGCGTCCCCAGCGGGGATCGCGGAAGATATTGATGTTGGGCGACCAGAAGGTGAGGCCGTAGAAGATGCGATGATTCCCCTCCTTCTGCGCCTGGTTGTACTTGGCCCGAGCCTCAGTTGAGATGATATCGCCCATGGAGTGAACCATCTTCGGATCCCAGGTTGCAGCCATGCCAATCGCCTGAGGAAAAACAGTGGCGTAGCCGGCACGCGCCACGCCGTGCAGGGCTTCATTCCATGTTTGATAGTCGGGAATGCCAAGCCGTGGAATGGCCGGAGCCCAGTCCTCAAGCTGCGAAGCCTTCTCGTCCAGCGTCATGCGAGAGACCAGATCATGGGCCCTGGCCTCGGGCGTAAGCTGAGTGTTCTGGTAATCGGGCTGCTGAGCGAGCAACACTGCGGGCGCGAGGGTCAGGAAAATCCCGAACAGCAAGGGAGTCGCTTGAATCAATGACAGACCGGAGAGGCGGCACGGGCGAAGATGCATCGGCTGGGGCGAACGGCGGTTCATTGCGTATTTCTCCTTGGTACATCCGGAATCCATCCGATCCGCAGACAGAACCAGAATTAGGGGTACGACAAGCGGCTGAGCCCGAAATTGGGCATGGACCGCATCTCTGAAAAATCGGCGTGGAGCTACCCGAAGAAATCTACAGCGTGGAGGTGTACTTTGGCTAGATATATCGCTTTACTAGATAAGAAACGGTGCTTCTGTGGGAAATTTCGGCATCTGCGGGAAGTGAACGAATCAGTGCGAACAGAATGAAGGGACAGGCTTGATCCCGTCCCTTCGTTGCTGTCAGTCCTTACTTGCGGGTGAAGCTGAATCCCAGCCCGGTGGTGAGGATGAAGTCGTTGTCTTTGGTGGTCGGCGGCGGGTTGGTGACGTAGACATCGCTGATTGTGGTCTGCCAGCTCAGGAACGATTTGATCTTGGTCGTCAGCCCGGAGTTGAGCGTGAAGCGGAACTGGCTGGTGTCGGCCAGGTCCGGGAAGATGTAAGCCTGCTCGGTAAAGGCGCTGCTCGCTCCCAGCTTGCGCGTGTATTGCTGACCGAAGTCCAGCGCGGCGAAACTGTTGATCTCGGCGGCCACTTCAGGAGTCACCGGAGTCGTAGTCTTGTTCGCGGGAATCGAGCTGTAGCTCTCGTGCGTCCAAACCAGGCCGCCGAGCACGTCAAACTGTTGCCTCGGCGTGGCGATGGCATGCCAGCCAAAACCGCCGCCGACCACTGATCGCAGGTCCAGATATTGCAATGCGTCGGTGGCAAAGTCGGCCGTGCCAAAGGCAAAGAGTTTGGGATTCAGATTGTGGTCGTAACGTCCCCCGGCAGCGGTGTGCTCGGCGGTGGTTTCATTCAAAATGCCATCGTGGGTGTAGATGTCTGTGTAATAAAGCGAAGTCTTGTCAGTCTGTGTCGGTCTGACCAGCGTAATCCCGGTGCCGATGGTCGTTGTATCGCTGTTGCCGCGAGCCAGCGCGAAGCTGATGTTCGCAGTGCTCGTCCAATCGTGCAGCCAGCCCGGATGCAGAGACGCCTCGTAGGCCTGCTGCGCGGCTGCGGTTCGGACCGTAGTAAGCTCGGCAGCGGCAATCTCTTCGGTTCCGGCCTGGTTTCCAGCTTGCCCTCTGGAAGCGACAGTGACGGTAAAGCCAGTGCCCGACCGATTAATCGCCGTAATTTCTTCCTTGCGGATATCGAGTCCTTTGCTGGATTTCTTCTTACCTGGCAGAGGCGCTACGTTGAGCGACAGGATCACAGGCTTGTCGACTTTGACACTGCTGACCTTGGCGAACGCGATCACGATATCGCCGGCATAGTCCGTGTGGACAGTGAGTTTGCCGCCATCAAGCTGGGTGACGGTACCGGTGAGGTGATCCCCATTGGTAAGGACGACAGTGTCAGCGCGCGCCGACAGCGGCAGTAAGGCGGCCAGGACCGGCAGGCTGCCAAGAGCGAGTCTCCTGGAAAAACGCCGAAGAGCGAACGCATGAGCCGTCAGAGCGGAAAATCGGGGGGAAACGGGCATGAAGTCAAGATCCTTTCATGGCTGGGCCGGCTTGAATCGAGATGTCCTCAAACCGTCCTGCCGGCACATGGATAGAGTTCGACCTGAATCTGTCCGAGACAGGACTGACTTGTTCCGACTTGCTCAGACCCGGTCGGGGCCCGTCGCATATTGGCCTGCCTCAGCATTCTAACCGGCATGCTTCCAATTCCATTCCTATTTCCTCAGGACTGGTCAATTCGACACTAACCAAGAATTTCAGAAATTCTTCCAGAATTCTGCCTTTTTTTGGATCGAAGGCTTTCAATCGGAGGAGCAGGCTTTGCCTGTATGATGACCGTTGTTCCAACAACCATGGAGAACAATGCGACCCAACTTCTATCTGATGAAGGCGACTGTGAGCGGCGCGCTAGGCGGCCTGCTCTTCGGATTCGATACAGCAGTGATCGCGGGCGCGATCGACGCGCTTACCCGGCTCTATCACCTCACCGACCGGACACAGGGATTCACCGTTTTTATCGCAGTGGCCGGCACAGTTGTGGGAGCGATGTGCGCTGGCAGCGTAGGCGAGAAACTAGGCGGACGGGAGACGCTGCGCATTACCGCCGTCCTTTATGTCGTATCCGCGCTTGGCTGCATGCTGGCTTGGAACTGGCCTGCGCTGCTGGTCTTTCGTTTCCTCGGCGGCTTGGGAATCGGCGCATCATCCGTGCTGGGGCCGGTCTACATTACGGAACTGGCTCCAGCCAAGTGGCGCGGCCGCATGGTCGGCACCTTCCAGATCAATGTCGTAATCGGCATTCTACTTGCCTACGCATCGAATTTCGGCATCCGCCTGCTCCACCTTGGACCATGGGAGTGGCGCATGCAGCTGGGCGTGGCAGCGGTTCCTGCGGTTCTCTTCCTTGTGCTGCTCTTCGGCATTCCGCGCAGCCCGCGCTGGTCAGTCTCGAAGTCCCGTATCGACGAAGCGATGGAAGTGCTGAAGCTGATGGGCGACCCGGACCCGGCGGCGGAACTCGCCGACATCCAGCAGGCGCTCAGGGAAAGCCACGCTGTCGCCAATGAGCCCGTCTTTCAGTGGAAGTATCGCTACCCGCTCTTTCTGGCCATCTCCATCGGCGCGTTTAACCAGCTCGCTGGCATCAACGCCATCCTCTACTACCTGAACAACATCTTTTCAGCCGCTGGATTCACACAGCTTTCGGGTGATTTGCAGGCCATCGCCATCGGCGTGACCAATCTGGTGTTCACGCTGATAGGCATGACTCTGATCGACAGGCTGGGTCGCAAGACTCTGCTTCTAATTGGCGCGGCTGGTTGCGCGTCCTGTCTGGCAGGGGTGGCTTACGTCTTCTTCACTCAGTCGCATCAAGCCGCGCTGTTGTGGCTGCTGGTTGTCTACATTGCGTTCTTTGCGGTTTCGCAAGGCGCGGTGATCTGGGTGTATATCGGCGAAGTTTTTCCAAACGTAGTGCGCAACAAAGGCCAAAGCGTTGGCAACAGTTCGCACTGGATCATGAATGCTGCGATCGCGCTGATCTTTCCGATCCTGGCTGCGAAGTCCGGCGGCGCGCCGTTTGTCTTCTTCGCAATCATGACTGTGGTGCAGTTCGTGGTGGTGCTCCTCGTCTATCCGGAAACCAAAGGCCAGACACTCGAAGCATTGCAGCGCAGGCTGGTCAGAAGCTAAACATCAGCTAAACATCGTCGCCCACAGCGATTGATTGAGAAGAGTACTCGGAGTATCGTGTTGGTGTCGGCCTGGTGCGCACTCGACAAACTCTGGCGTCCAGGCTCTGGCGTTCTGGGTGGAGTGAACTCTGGCAAGGAGCGCAAAAATGACCGCCTACAGAATTCGTTTCGTAACGTTAATCTGCACCTGCCTTCTCGTTTCCGGGACAGCGATTGCCCAATCCAGAGCGCAGGGTCCGGCAACCGATCCAGGTTCAGCCGTGGCCCAGAATTCAACCCCAAGCTCCGGCCAGGACGGGATTCGGACTTTCAAACTGCAATCCGGCCAGCCCTCGTCTTTCACGATGATCCCGTTGCAAGGTGGTCATAGCTGCCCGATCTACATGCACGCGGAGCAAAGGAGCGGCGGCGACGTCATGAATGCGCGTCGTATCGAACCGGGCGAAGCGCCGCGACCATCCAACGGGCCTACGCAACGGATTCACCTGATCCTGCGCAATCTAAAAGACTCAGCCGACATCACGAGAATAAAAGTGAGCGTCCACGGAACCAGCGGCAAGAGCCGCACACTGAAAACCGAACTCACGCCGGATGAGATATCGGATGCGGCGAAAGCCTTTGACCTCCCGGTCAGTATTCGTAAGGACGAGGGTGCGTCCACCAACCTCGTCCTGCAGGGGTTTACCTCGGTCCAATCGATCACCCTGGAGTCCGTAACCTACGCAGATGGTTCGTCCTGGAGCTCCTCAGCGGGAGGAACGTGTCGAATCGCTCCCGATCCACTGGTGCTGGTGAGCGTCCGGTAAGACGATCCATATTTATGGCAACCACTACCCGCATCCCGCTGAGCGGTTACCTCGAAACCAACTACCGCCCTGATCGTGAGTACGTGGACGGCGAAATCCGGGAGCGGAACGTGGGCAAATGGGAACACGCGCGACTTATTGCGCTGTTCGCCACTTGGTTTGGAACCCACGAGAGTGACTGGGGAATCATCGGGAGCGCAACACAACGGGTGCAAGTCTCGCCCAAGCGCATTCGTGTGCCGGACCTCGTCGTTCTTCATGCTGGACCGCAGCCGGACGTGCTCACAGATCCACCGCTGCTCATCATCGAGATTCTGCCTCCCGACGACAGCTATTCCGACACCCAGGAACGAGCCCAGGATTACAGAGACATGGGCGTCGAAACCGTCTGGATCATCGACCCCAAAACGCGCACTGGACGCATGTGTTCCGGATCGAAATGGACCGAAGCCAGGCAACTGGTGGTTTCGGGCACTCCTCTGTATGTTGATCTCGACTCCATTTTCAGCCAGATTAACTCTGAACACTGAAAGCCGGCCAATCCAGTTTTCCAGCCGCGTTTCCATTGACTCGCCACCCAAATTCGGGTATTCTGAAGTCCTTGCGCGGTGTTGCGTCTGCTGGTCTGCGTGGTTTTTTCATCCGGATCTGGGTTTAAGAATATAAGAACCCTCGTAGTGCACATCCACCTTGCAGAGATTGGCCGTCTGAACTTGGGCCAGTTATAAGGTCAAGAGCCCGAAAGGGCCTCTCACGCGAACAGGATTTGTTTAGCCGTGGGTTTCAATTTTGGCCCCGCCATGTTTGGCGTGGGCGGTTTGTGCTGATTTCTTTATGCTTTTCGATAGAGACGAGCACGCAAGATTTTGTTGAGGATTTGAAAGCGGGAGCGAGATGTCGACCTATATTCCGAGCGCGAAAGAGATCAACCGCAAGTGGTTTGTGGTGGACGCCAGTGGCAAAACCCTGGGCCGCCTGGCCACCAAGGCAGCCGATGTGCTGAGCGGCAAACTGAATCCAAAGTATGTCCCCTACATTGACATGGGCGACCACGTCATCGTCATCAATGCGGAAAAGGTTCGCCTGACTGGCCTCAAGGCACAGCAGAAGCTCTATCGCCGCTATACCGGTTTCCCCGGCGGCCTGCGCGAGGAGTCGTTCACGCGCCTTCTGGCTCGCCGCCCCGAAAAGATCATTGAAGAAGCGATTAAGGGAATGCTGCCTAAGTCCAAGATGGGCCGGCAGATGGGCACCAAGCTCAAGGTCTATAAGGGCGACAAGCATCCGCATGAAGCGCAGATGCCGGAAGCTCTGGAAGTTATCGCGTAACCAGTTCGAAGTAGTTAACACTTCGGCTTTAGCCGAGAAAAAGCCCGGAAGGGCTAGGAAATAAGGCAAATGGCAGATTTGGTTCAGTATTACGGAACGGGACGCCGCAAGTCGGCCATCGCCCGTGTTTTCCTCCGCCCCGGAACGGGCGCATTCAAGGTTAACGGCAAGGGCTACGAAGAGTATTTCGTGACCGAGCAGCAGCGCGTGGCCGCCAAGCGGTCGCTCGTGCTCACCGAACTGCTCTCCACCTTTGACGTGGTCACCACGGTCAAGGGCGGCGGTGTTTCCGCCCAGGCTGATGCAGTGAAGATGGGTTCGGCTCGCGCTCTGGTCGTCTTCAATCCTGAGCTGCGCAAGCTGTTGAAATCGGAAGATCTTCTGACCCGCGATGCGCGCCAGAAGGAACGCAAAAAGTACGGTCAGAAGGGTGCACGCGCACGCTTCCAATTCTCCAAGCGGTAGTTTTCGGTTGGCTGGGGGCTTTATGCCCCTGGCTGCGGAACTCGAACGACTGGCAACACCAATCTTCCGCTCCTGGCGACAGGCAAGCGGATTTAATCCGGACAAGGCGAACGCCAGCCCGGATGCAACTGAAGTAAGGAGCTCAATTGGCAACCATTACCATGAAGGAGCTGCTCGAAGCCGGTGTTCACTTCGGGCATCAGACCAAGCGCTGGAACCCCAAGATGAAGGAATACATCTTCGGTGAGCGCAACGGTATTTACATCATCGACCTGCAAAAGACGCTCAAGATGTTCAAGGACGCGTCCAAGTACGTCACCGACCTGTGCGCCTCGGGCAAGACGGTTCTTTTCGTCGGTACGAAGCGGCAGGCTCAGGACGCAGTCGCAGAAGAAGCCACCCGCGCCGGGATGCCGTACATCAACCAGCGCTGGCTTGGCGGTCTGCTGACCAACTGGGTGACGGTGCAGAAGTCTGTGAAGCGCCTTCAGGAACTGGACGAAATGGCCACAGACGGCCGCTATGAGCTGCTGACCAAGAAAGAAGTCATCAAGCTGGAGCGGGAGCGCAAGCACCTGCAAGCCAACCTGGCCGGTATCAAGAACATGAAGCGGCTCCCCGACGCGCTCTTCATCGTGGATTCGAACAACGAAGCCATTGCCGTCAAGGAAGCCCGCAAGCTGGGCATCCCTGTGGTAGCCGTAGTGGATACCAACTGCGACCCAACCGTCGTGGACTATGTGATCCCTGGCAACGATGACGCGCTGCGTGCTATCCGCCTCTTCACCTCCAAGATCTCCGATTCTGCGATTGAGGGCGTGAACCTGGTGGGCGACAAGCAGTTCACCGAAGTCGCAGAAGCCGAGGCACCTGCTGATCTGGTTACTCTGAACGCAGAGGGAGAAGGCGAAGAGGCCGGTGATGTTGTTGACCTCGAAGCTGCTCTGGGCGGAGGCATCCGCAAGGCTCCAGGCGTGGTTTCGGCACTGGAAGAAGAACCTGAGACGGCTGAAACAGCACTGTAATCTTTTGCGTGCTGCGAGCACGCACAATGGAAGCGTGGCCGCCAAGAAATACGAGCCACGCTTTTCTTGTGTTCAGGTTTTTGTTCAGGTTTTGGGGCCGGAAGCGTTTCGGCCCAGTTTGAATCTAAGTGAGATCGAAGTACAAGGATGGAGTGGAGATGACGACGGTGACTGAAAAGATTGGTGCAAGTCTCGTAAAGGAGCTGCGCGAGAAGTCGGGCGCGCCCATGGGCGATTGTCTGAAGGCGCTGCAGGAGACCAAGGGTGATATGGAAGCGGCGTTCGTCGTACTGCGCAAGCGCGGCATGGCATCGGCGCAGAAGAAAGCTGCGCGCTCGACTAACGAGGGCGCGGTTGGCACCTATATTCATGCCGGCGGCAAAATCGGCGTTCTGCTCGAAGTGAACTGCGAGAGCGACTTCGTCGCCCGCACGGACGATTTCCAGACCCTGCTCAAGGACATCGCCATGCACATCGCAGCCAGCGATCCGCGCTACGTGAAGCCCGAAGACGTGACTCCTGAAGACCTGGAACGCGAGCGCGAGGTATACAAGGCGCAGGCTCTGGCCACCGGCAAGCCGCCTGCGGTCGTTGAGAAGATCGCAGAGGGCAAGATGGCCAAGTTCTACGAAGAAGTCTGCCTGCTTGAGCAGCCCTTCATCAAGGAACAGTCCATTTCGATCAAGGAACTGATCGCGCAAAAGGTCGGCAAGCTCGGTGAAAACATCACCGTCCGCCGCTTCGCCCGCTTCAAGGTAGGCGACCCCAACTGGACCGTGGCGACAACAAAGCTGGTTGAAGGCTCAACCGAGTAACTGCTCGCAATTCATGAGGAACAACGGCCCGAAGCGCAATGCTCCGGGCCTTTACTTTTGCCCGGCCCTTGGCTTCCCTTAGTCCTCGGCCGTCGCCTTAAAATAATCTTCGTAACAGGACTGGAGCCTAGACCATGGGATCGCGCCGCAACGATGCAGTTCACGCTTTTCGAGTCTTCACGCGCAATCCGGGTTTCGCTACAGTCACGGTCGTTGTTCTGGCAGTAGGCATTGGCGCGGCGGCGTCCATCTTCACCGTCTTCAGCGCGCTTATGCTCAGGCCAGTGCCATTGCCGCATCCCGAGCAGTTGGTAGAGCTCTCCGGCGTCTACCGTAACCATTCCCGCATCGTCATCTCCTACCCCATGTACTCCGAACTGGAGCGCGAACAACGCTCCTTCAAGGGCATTTGCGGCTGGGGCGGAGCCAATGATCTCAATGTCGAGATCAATGGAAATCCCTTGCTTGCCCGGCTGCGCACTGTCACCGGCGGCTACTATGTCGTGCTCGGAGAATACCCCCTTCTCGGACGCCTCTTCACCGAAAGCGACGAGCAGGGGAGCCACGCCGCGTCCGTTGCCGTGATCAGTTACGAATTTTGGAACCGCCGCTTCGGTGGCGATCCGCATATCGTCGGCAGGACCCTCCGCATCGAAGGCAAACTCTTCACCATCGTCGGCGTCACCCCAAAGTGGGCGACGGGCATGGAGGTTGCTGACGCCCCCGAAATCACAGTATTGGCAGATTCGCCTGCCGGTCATGATCGGGAAAGCCGCGGCCTGCTCTGGATAAACGTCACCGGGCGCCTTAGAGACGGCGTAACTCTCGATCAGGCGCGGGCAGAAATCCAATCTTTGTGGCCCCGGCTGCTCGAAGACACCGTTCCCACGCAGAGCATAGGGCCGAGACGACAGGCATTTCTCTCCATGGGCCTTCGTCTCGATCCCGCATCCACCGGCATCGGCATCGAAATTCGAGAGAAGTCGCAGAAGCCCCTCTATCTGCTCATGGCCATGGGAGGGCTGATCTTGCTGGTCGTCTGCATCAACCTCGCCAGCCTCACCCTTGCCCGTGCCAGTGCGCGCCGTCAAGAGGTCTGCACCCGCATTGCTCTCGGCGCTACACCGTGGCAGGCTGTTCGGCAGTCGATGATCGAGAGCATGATCCTCGCCTCAACTGGCGCTGCCGCTGGACTGGCGCTCGCGTACTGGGGCAGTCAGATCCTTGTATATCTGATGACCAGGGGAGCCGAGGTCCCAATGATCCTTGATCTGCGGCCCGACTGGCGCATATTGATCTTCAGCGCAATCGCGGCTATCCTCACCGGCGCGCTGATCGGCCTGGTCCCGGCGTGGAGACTCTCACGCGAGCAGCCGCTTGTAGCCAGCCAGCGTACGCCCAGCGGCGGAGTCGGCACACTCGGCAAGGCACTGATCGTCTCTCAGATCGCTATTTCCCTGATTCTGCTCCAGGGTGCCGGACTCTTTCTGCGCAGCCTTCAGGAGTTGCGCAGCTTCAATCCAGGCTTCGAGAAAAACAGCCTCACCGAGATGGACTTAGCGCCTCAGCCGCAAGCCAATGGCAAGCCGCAGCCGCTTGGCTACCGTCGCGAAATCGCGGAAGCAATCGCCAATCTGCCAGGCGTGGAGTCGGCAGCATTTTCAGGCCTTCCCATCCCCGCGAACACCAGCGGCTGGAAAGAGACCGTCACCACCGATTCCGATACCAGCGCGACCGGCACAGTCACCGCGACGCTCGATGAAATCTCGCCCAACTTCTTCCGCACACTGGCGGTGCCATTGCTGTCGGGGCGCGACTTCACCTGGGAAGATGACGCCAAGCATCCCAAAGTGGCGATCATCGACGGTCTTCTTGCTCGCCAGCTCTTTCCAAACACCAGCCCCATCGGCAAGAGAATCCGTTTTGGCGTGCAGCCGGACTATCAAAGCATCGAGATCGTCGGAGTGGCCCAAAGCGCCCGTCTGCTCGACATCCGCGACGGCAGCGCCGCCGTGTTGTACGTGCCCGCGCAATATGACAGTGGTTTCACCGGGATCGGCGAGCTTGTGGTGAGGGATAAGCCGTCGGCTGCCCTGGACAAAGACATCCAAGACGAGTTGCTCCCCTTTGGCCGCGAGTATGTGGCCAGCGCCAAAACTTTCACAGAAAGGAACGATGAGACTCTGGTCTATGAACAGATGACCGCCAAGCTCTCTTCGTTCTTCGCCGCTCTGGCGCTGCTCGTTGCCGGCGCCGGACTCTACGGTTTGATGTCATATTCGATAACATTGCGCACCCGCGAGATCGGCATTCGCATGGCCTTGGGCTCGCAGCGCCAAGGCATTCTCGAACTTGTGCTTCGCGAAGCGGTTCTGCTCACGCTCACGGGAATCGGCGTCGGCATTCCCTGCGCGCTTGTGGTCGGCCGCCTCGTCGCTCGAATGCTCTTTGAACTCTCACCAACTGACATTCTGACGCTCACCAGCGCTTCGATCACGATGCTCGCGGCAGGTATGACGGCCGGATATCTGTCAGCCCGCAAAGCCATGAAGCTGGACCCTCTGGTCGCCCTGCGGCAGGAGTAGGTCTTCATGCTCTAGATCCGAACGCGGACTTCCACACCGCAGTTCGGTGCGATTAAGATGAACGGGTAAATTGCGTAATTGTTGAAGGGTGAGCCAGTTGAGAATTTATGTGCGTGGATATTCGTCGCGGCTTCTTCTTTCCGCTTCATTGGCAGGGCCGTTCATCATACTTGTCTTGGCAGCTCAGGTAGCTAAAGGGGCGGTGCCCGGGCAACCGCCACCGCGCGATATAGATTCCGGCTGGGAGCTGCGAGACTCAGCCAAAATTCCGCAGGCAGGCGCAGGCGCGGGAGCCAGAATTTCTGCCCTTCGCTACAAGTCGCAGGGCTGGTATCCAGCCGTCGTACCCGGCACCGTGCTCACCACGCTGGTCAAGAATGGCGTCTATCCCGAGCCTCTGTACGGCGAAAACAACCGCCCAGACCGTATTCCCGAGTCGCTCAACAAGACCTCCTACTGGTACAGAACCGTAGTTGCAATCCCCGCAGCCTATGCAGGCCGCCACGTCTGGCTTAATCTCGACGGCATCAATTTTTCCGCCGAGGTCTGGGTCAACGGCACCTACTTTGGCACCATGCGCGGAGCCTTCAAACGCGGTGCCTTCGACATTTCACAGCAAGTCAAACCCGGCCAGAAAGCCGCCATCGCCGTGCTGATCAAGCCTCAGCCCCACCCAGGCGATCCCCACGAGCACACCATCGCCGATGGCATGGTGACCAACGGCGGCATTACCGCCATTGATGGGCCGACATTTCTCTCCACCATCGGCTGGGACTGGCTCCCCGGCATTCGCGACCGCGATTCCGGCATCTGGGCTAAAGTCTTCTTGTCCGCCACCGGGCCAGTCCTCGTGAAAGATCCGCTGATCACAACCGACCTGCCGCTGCCCAGGACCGACTCTTCTGATGTAGCCATCTCCACCACCCTTGAAAACATCTCCGAAACGCCTCAAAAAGGTACTCTCAAGGCCAGCTTTGAAGGAGTAGACGTCGAGAAGGTAGTCGAACTCGCTCCACACTCCTCGCAAACGGTTTCCTTCGACCCACAGTTCGACCCAGAGCTCCACGTCCTGAATCCAAAGCTTTGGTGGCCCAACGGCTACGGTCCGCAAAACCTCTATTCGCTCCACCTCAGCTTCGAGCAAGGCAAGACCACGTCGGACACGCAAACCATCCCCTTCGGCGTCCGCAAAATCACCTACAGCGTTCCAGACTCCGAAAATCTGACTATCTCGGTCAACGGCGTCCGCATATTCATCCGCGGCGGCGATTGGGGCCTTGACGAAGGCATGAAGCGCGCCCCTCGCGACCGTCTCGAAGCTGAAATCAAGATGCACAAGCTCGCCAATTTGAACCTGATCCGGAACTGGGTCGGCCAGTCCACCGGCGAAGACTTCTACGAACTCTGTGACAAATACGGCATTCTCCTCTGGGATGAGTTCTTTCAGCCCAACCCATCCGACGGCCCCAATCCAGACGATCTGCCGACCTACATCGCCAACGTGCGCGACAAGATCCTTCGCTACCGCAACCACCCCTCCATCGCCGTCTGGTGCGCGCGCAACGAAGGCTTTCCACCCAAAGAGATTGACGATCAGCTTCTCGTCCTCATGGCCGAACTCGAACCGACGCGCCGTTACCAGCCCAGTTCCACCTCGGGAGCAGGCGTCAACTCCGGCGGTCCCTACCGCTGGCGCACGCCGCGCGAATATTACATCTACTCCGAGGCCTTCAAGACGGAGATCGGCAGCTCGTCTATACCAACCATCGAGTCCATCCAGGGCATGATGCCTCAGAAAGACTGGGAGCAGATCGACGACGATTGGGCCGAGCACGATCTCGCCCGCGGAGCGTCGGCCGGCGATACGTACCCCAAAACATTGGCTGATCGATACGGCAAAGTCGCCAACCTCGCCGATTTCGTCCGCAAAAGCCAGCTAGCCAACTACGAGGCCTACCGGGCCATGTACGAGGGACGCAACGCCAAGCTTTTCAATCCAGCGACAGCCGTCATTACCTGGATGAGCAGCCCCGCCCAGCCCAGCTTTGTCTGGCAGCTCTACCATCATGATCTGGAGCCCAATTCCTCCCTGTTCGCGGTCAAGAAGGCTAATGAACTGGTTCATATCCAATTGAACGAGCTGAACGGCGACCTCCAGGTCATCAATAATCTTCCCATCATTCTGCAGGGAGCAATGGCCCATTTGACCGTCTACAACCTGACCGGCGAGGCGAAGTATGAAAAAGACTTCGCTGTTACGGGACCAGCCAGCAGCGCCATCGATCTGGGAGCTATCGATCCCGTTGAGGGCGATTGGCACTGGCCGCGCGATCTCTCGCCCGTTCACTTCTTCAAGCTTGAGTTGAAGGACTCGACCGGCAAGCTGATTTCGCAGAATTTCTACTGGCGCGGCCCGGCGAATAGTTTTGGCAGTGAGCCGGACAATCTTCAATCCATGGACACGATGAAGACCGTGACGCTTCAGGCCAGCGCGACGCGCGACGATGCCGATGGCCAGGCGCGAATTTCCGTGACGCTGCACAATTCCGGACCGGGGATTGCACTGATGGCCCATCTGCAATTGCGTCACGGCCAGCCATCCAACCAGGCTCCCGAGCGCGTCCTGCCAGTCTATTACAGCGACAACTACGTTTCGCTCGTCCCAGGCGAGAGCCGCACCATCACCATCGAAGCCGCTGCAGCCGACCTCAAAGGCGAGTCCCCGCTCATCTTCGTCGACGGTTGGAACATCGGCGTCCAATCCGCATCTTCACCAGTCCCGATCGCTCTCAACGTCAATGCCCAGGTAGGCCATTGGCCAGTGACCGGACTGCCCATGGTGGCGCACACTTGGAAGTAGTAGAAATGAATGCCATTCTTTGTCGCTGAATTTGTAAAGATCCTGTCTCGGCTTGAACACTCGGGGCCCGGTTTCCGGCGTGACGCAGCAGCCACGCCACGACCAGACTGCCTATATGCGATACTCGAAAAGGCATGTATAAAAGGATCGTTCTCAAACTTTCTGGAGAAGCGCTGGCAGGCAACAGAGGCTTTGGCCTGGATGCCGAGCGCGTCATTGAAATTACCAACGAAGTCGTTGAAGTTCGCGCCCTGGGCGTGGAAGTCGCGATCGTTGTGGGGGGCGGCAATTTCTTCCGCGGAGTGGCCGAGCAGGCCAAGGAGATGGACCGCGTCTCTGCCGACAATATGGGCATGCTTTCCACGGTCATCAACGCCATTGCGCTTCAGGACGCCATTGAAAAACACGATGTACAGTGCCGGGTGATGACGGCCGTTGCCATGGACCAGATCGCTGAGCCTTATATTCGCCGCCGCGCCGTACGTCACCTGGAAAAGGGCCGAGTGGTCATCTTTGCCGCAGGCATCGGCAATCCTTTCTTTTCGACCGATACGGCTGCATCGCTCAGGGCGATGGAAATCAAGGCCGATGTACTCATGAAGGGAACCAAAGTTGAGGGCATCTACTCAGCCGACCCAGTGCTCTTTAAAGACGCAGTGAAGTATGACGAGATTACCTATATGGAGATCCTGCGGCAGGGCCTGAAAGTGATGGATTTGACTGCCGTAAGCCTTTGCAAGGACAACAACCTTCCGATGATCATCTTTAATATGAATCAGCCTGGAAATATCCGCCGGGTAGCTCTCGGCGAAAAGGTCGGTTCTCTTGTCACTTCCTAACCACTTGCTGACTCCTGCTCACCGAAACTAGCGTCTAATTGCCCTGTGGAAGCTCAAAAGCCAGCCCGGCTGGATGCACTGACAGGTCTGCGCTGTTTCGCGGCCCTGAACATCGTATTCTTCCATTTCTCCAATCCTGACTGGTTCGGGCCGCTTTCGCCGGTGGTCAACGCGGGCTATCTCTCGGTCAGCTTCTTCATCATGCTTTCCGGTTTCGTGCTGGCTTACAACTACGCCGGGCGCGCGCGGTTAAACAAGGATGATCCCCATCGGCTGAGTAAAGTGCGCTTCTGGAAGGCGCGAATTACGCGCCTCTATCCCGTGTACTTGCTGAGCCTGGTGCTCGGTTTTCAGACATTTCTGGGTGAGCGCGCCGCACATACAACGCACATGTTCTGGCTGGGGACATTCCTGACCCCGCTGCTGCTGCAGGGCTGGATTCCAGAGATCGCAACGTTCGGGAATACTCCAGCGTGGACCATGTCCGCCGAAGCAGCCTACTATGCAATCTTTCCGTGGATCGCGGCTCTGAAGCCGCCGCCGCGGCTCGCCGGCCATCTGTGGAGGCTGGGCGTACTCTGGCTGCTGGGAATGATTCCCGGCACCTTGTACGTGATCTTCAATCCGGATGGCATTGCGCAGGTAGATCGCTTCTCGTCTGCGCCGTGGTTGCAGGCGTTGAAGTTTACGCCTCTGCCGCACCTGCCGAGTTTTGTGTTTGGCGTGCTATTGGCTGGCTTGGACGAGATTGTGGAGCGATCCGGCTGGCTGCGCGTCGGGTTGGGCCTGCTGGGCTTTGCGGGCATCTACATGATTCTGGTGCAAGGGCCCAGAGTGCCGTATGCGCTGATTCACGACGGGTTGCTGATGCCGCTGTTTGGCTGCCTGATTCTGGGACTTGCAGGGACCAATTTGTTGTCGCGCTTTTTCGGGTTTCGGGCATTTGTGTTTGTCGGTGAGTCAAGCTATTGCCTCTATCTGATGCACTTCAACTTATGGAATCTGCTTCACGCCAGTGGAGTGTTGCCGGCGCTGGGCCTTGCCCGTTTCGATCCGTGGATCAGCTACGTGATTCTGGTTGGGCTCGGATTGCTTACCCTGCATTTGGTGGAGAAGCCGGCGCAGAAGGTGCTGCGGCAGTGGATGGGTGCGTGACCTGAGCCAGATATCACCCACAACGGCAAGGTAAATTCGGCAAACCTTTTCCCAGCGCCCATTCATCCAACATATTTGAAGTAAGGAAATGAGGTATGAAAAGCATTCCGCCGCAACGGATCCCCTGCTGGTCGTTGATCGCCATCCTGCTGTGCGCATCGGGCCCGAATGCGCCGGCGGACCCAGTCCCTGTTCGACATTTGGAGGGGACCATTCACGGTTTCCTTCAGCTGCGCTCGGAAGAAGGCCGTGTACTCGCTTCAGGCGACATAATTCAAGTCTCCCATGGTGATCAGGTCACTACACGGACGCTCTTCCATTTCAAAGATGGCTCGATTGACGATGAGACGACAGTTTTCTCGCAACGACGCAAATTCCAGCTCATCACCGATCACCACATCCAGAAGGGTCCTTCGTTCCCTCATCCGATGGATATCTCGATTGATTGCCGTAGCAAGCAGGTCACAGTTCGCTCACTCGGAAAAGACGGCAAGGAAGAGGTTAATACCGACCATATTAACCTTCCGTCGGATCTGGCGAATGGGATAGTTCCGCTCATCATAGAAAACATCCCCCCTGATGCACCGAAGACAGCTGTGTCCATGCTGGTGGCCACGCCCAAGCCTCGAATAGTGAAACTTGTCGTCTCATCCCGCGGCGAGGAACCTTTTTCGGTGGTCGGTTCTTCTCACCAGGCAATCCATTATGAGATCAAGATCGACTTGGGAGGCGTCGCGGGGGTCGTGGCGCCCTTGATTGGTAAGCAACCCCCGAATATTCATGCCTGGGTTGTTGGCGGCCAAGCTCCCACCCTCATTCGAGAAAAAGGCCCGATCTATCCGGAAGGTCCAATCATGACCATCGAGCTGGCCAGCCCTGTTTGGCAGGACTCCTCCAAATCTGGCGATTAAAGGACTTTCACAATCGCTGCGGACGAGTTGATAGGACAAAACAAAAAGGCAGCCCCGGTATTGGGACTGCCTTTTGTCATGCGCGAATGAGTCTGGACCTGCGCTTACGGCTGCGTGACCTGGATTGCATGGTTGCCGTGTGGAATCGCGACTATTGCAGCTGGCTGGCCTACAGAGGGGTAAGGGACGCTCTCGGCTACGGTAAGAGTTCCGGTACTGGCATTCAACTGGAAGCCAGAAATCGAGTCATCCAGCAAGTTGGCTGTGTAGACATAGCGCCCGAAGGCAGGATCGACGAGAATCGCTACTGGCGAGGTTCCGGTCGTATTGGTTGCGGCTCCGGTGGTGTTCACCGCCGCGGTGGGTGTTCCATTGGCGAGATTGATGGCGTAGGCCGAGACTGAGTTATCAAGCTCGTTGGAAACGTAAATGAAGAAACCGCGCGGATCAATCGCAATCGCGGAAGGCTCGTTGCCTGTCTTGAACGGTCCGTTGATCAGGGGGTGGAGAACTCCGCCGTCGTACACGCTGAAGGCGATCAGTTCGTTTTGCGAGAAATCCACGGCGTAGACGTAGTCGCTGGTCGGGGTGCTGGCGAGGGAGACTGGCTTGACGCCTGCCTCGAATGGGCTACCCGTAGCGGCGGTGAGAGCGCCGGTGGTGCTGGCTGAGAAGCCGTATATGTAGCCCAGACCTGAGCTCGGGGTGTAGGTTGAGACATAAACCGCCGCTCCGCTGGCAAGTGTGTTGACCGAGGTGGGATTAATGCCCAGCGGCCAATAATTCAGGCCTCCATTGGCTACCGGAGTGCCGAGCGATCCATCGCTTGAGACGGGGAAGACCGAGAGAGCGCCACCGTTGCAGGTGTCGGCGCCGGTGGTGGCCGTGGTGCAGTTGGGCTGATAGAGGCTCGCGACATAGAGCAGGGTTCCCGCCGTATTCATAGCAATAGAAACCGGGGTGTTGCCCTCCGAGCTCAGGGTGACTGTATTGACCGACGCGAGCGCGCCATTGCCGGCGATGCTGAACTCGACCAGGGTACTATCGCCCTGGTTGGCGACGTACAGGTGGGTATAGTTTGCGGAAACGGCTTCTGAGACCGGCGTTACTCCGCCTGACGAGACTGTTGAATTGACTATTTCAAGAGCGCCGGAGACGCGATCCGCCAGGAAGGTCTGGATCTGGCCGGGGTTCGCCTTATTGCCGGCAACGAAGATGTAGTCGATCGTGACAGGATTGCACGCGGTAAAGGTGCTGGCCACTATCAGTGCAATGGCTGAGACCAAGGATACTTGGCCGACTTTGCTGAACTTCATGTGTTTCCTTCATCGTGGGCTGCGAGCGCTGGGCCCAATGCAAACTGAGTTAAAGTGTGTCCATCCCGATTGTAAGAGGTCAGGATGGCGTTCGGCTAGTTGCCCTGGCGATGGTTGGTTCTCCGGTACAACGTAAGGTCATGTGCTGGGCTTTTGATTGGACGCGCCTTGCTTACTGGAGTTATCTTTGACGGTCTTCTCAACTGGACCAATATCTTCCGGATGCAATCTCACTTGATCGCGCCGCCGTGAGGAATTCCGGAGATTGCAGTAGGCTGAACCGAAGAGGCATAAGGAAAGTTCTTCGCATTGATGAGTGTGCCTGTCTCGGGATTGATCTGGAAGCCGCTGATGGAGTTGCCCAGGAAGTTGACGGTGTAGAGGTATCCGATTTGTCTGGGATCGGTCATGATCGCAATCGGATTGACGTCAGAGGCGTAGGTGCCGATATTGGCCAAACTACCCGAGCTTACGGTGTAAGCCGTGACGTTGGAATCCTCCGAGTTGGCGACGTAGAGAAATGCGCCGTTGTTGGCCAGTGTCAGCGCGGCGGGCTGATTGCCAGTGGCCGCGGTTACGGTCGCATTCGCCGTCCCAGTAGTGCTGAGTGCCCCGCTGTTCAGGGCATAGGTGGCAACCTGGTTGGTCAGCTTGTCTACGACATACAGATTCTGAACGCCGGAGTCGCTGGTCAGCGCCACTGGCTCCTGCAGGGGAACTTCCTGGCTTTGGCCGGCAGGCTGCGACTGCAGTGCATAGGGTGCGCTGCCCGTAAGCGAAGTGAGCGAGCCGTCGGAATTGGTGGAGTACGCAAACAGGTAGCCGGCAGCGGGAGTAGTGTTGGCGTTGTAGGCGCTCACATACACATATTTCCCGTCTGCGGAGATGTTGATCGCCGTGGGCGTGAGCACCGTGGTGGTATTGGAGGCGCTCAACTGCAACGGGTAGTACGTGAGGCACTGGTTGGTTCCATTGACCGGCGTGCCCAGCGCTGCGGTTGAAGTGATGGGGCAGATGAACACGTCTCCGGGGCAGAGATTTTCCAGCGTGCACCCAGCGATGGGTTGCAAGGTATCCAATCCATACAGATAGGTCTGGGAGGGATTCACAGCCATTGCGATCGGGAATGAGCCGGGAGTGTTCACGGTGCTTTGGGGATAGAGCTTGCCGTCGGTGCCGATGCCGAATTGGACTATATTGTTGTCGTCTTCATTGGCGACATAGAGATTGAGGAAATCTGGTGTAACTGCTTCGGCGATGGGATCACGGCCACCGGAGGGGAAGGGCGACGTGGGGATTGCGCGCAGCGATCCGGATTCGGAATCGACTTGCACTACTTCGATCTGGCCGGGGGTGAGCTTGTTCGTGGCAACGAAGATGAAGCCGACGTTGAGAGTACCGCAGGCGGTGAAGAGTGTAGCCAATCCTAGTGCGATGGCGGAGACCAGTGCAATCTGGCCGACTTTGCCGAACTTCATGCGTTTCCTTCGAAAGACTTTAGCGGTATTTCTGACGTTTCACTCGGCTTACGAGCTGAGCCGCCGGGTTTGAGGTTGAACAGTCTGACCCAGCCTGAACAAAAAAGGTCCAGAGAAGTTCAGAGAGGTCCGGAAAGGCCCGCGTCATCGGCGGACCCTTCCCTGCGATTAGGCGCCAGCAGTCGAGCTAGTTTGTGCGCCCGGTGACAACGCACCAAGTGGCCGGCCCTGTAAGTGCTATCTGGCCGGTCCAGCCGTGTACCTGAGTGAGAGTGCCGGAGTTGGGATCAAGCAATTTGCCGGTGACGGTGGAATCGCCAGCGTTGGCGGTGAAAATGTACTGATCCGAGGGATCTTCGAGCATGCATTGCGGCTGAGCGCCGGTGCCCGTCGGGTATGGCGAACCAGGGTTCTCGGTAAGCTGGCTCGAGGTGGGATCAATCACGTATCCCACTACGCCCGCTGCATCGTTGATATCCGCTCCCAGCTCGTTGGCAACGTAGAGAAATTTGCCTTTGGATTCGACAATCAATTGAACGGGACCGGTTTCGGTTGGGTCGTCGGGTACTGCGCCGCCGGTAAGCGTGTTGAGGCTGCCGTTGGTGCCTACCGTGAAGGGAAGAATCTGGCCGGGCGTGCCACCCGAAACGGTAGGTTCATTGTCCAGGATGTAGACCTTGCCGCCGGCGTAGTCGATGGCAGTTCCCTGACCCATGGGAACGTTCGAGGTTACAGATCCAACGGTGAGTGAACTGCTGATGGTCTGGGGCGTGTTCGAGACGATCCCTAACTGACCGGTGCTTGAGTTGTAGGAATAGGGAAATACTGTCTGCGCGGTGGTAGCGACCACGTTAGGACTGGCGCTCGGCGCGCCGGCAAGGGTCATCAGGTAGCTGCCGACAAAGGCTTCGTCGATTGGTTCAGCCTGCACTGGGAAGTAGGGAACCTGTGCGCCGTTGGACTGAGAGGTGAGCTGCGCGTTGGTGACCAGCGTAAGACGCCCGGTGGTGGCGTTGATCTGAAAGACCGTGACGTCGCCGCAGTAGGTGGCTCCCACGATCACGGTGCCGCAGTAGGCGTTTGGATTCGCCGGGCTGCTTGGCGCGCTCGCATTCGCGGTGCCAGGGGCGTCATGATCCAGGGCGAACAGGTAGGCGCCTGAGGAGTCCGAGACCAGGCGGAAGGGATTGAATCCCTGAGTAAAGAAGGTCTCCTGCGCCGTGAGGATACCATTGCCGCCCACCGCGAACTCGGTGATATTGGAATTCAGGCAAGGGTCTGTGGTGGTGCAGGTAGAGCTGCCACCAGCGGTAAGGCCGCGATTGAGGACGTAAACGAAGTTGCCGCCGGAGAGCAGGACGATGCGCACCGGGTTGGCCCCTCCGCTGCCCAGAGGCAGGCCGTCAATTGCCTTCAGGTTGCCGGTGTCGTTATTGATTTTGAAGCCGGTGATAATGCCGTTGCTGGCGGGCGTTGAAGTGACCGTGCCGGTGACATACAGATAGCCAACTGTAAAGCTTCGAATGCAAGAGCTGAGGCTGAATACCATTGCCGTGCTGAGGGCAGCGCTCAACACTGTCTTGCCGAATTTCCTGAACTTCATGCTTTTCCTTCGTCCTTGGCCGGTCATAAGCCTTTTTGGGCCTGAAGCCGTCAGGTTTCATGTTCCGCAGCAGAGCTGGGTGGGATGGGGTCCCTCGCTGCATTGTAGAAGGTGGGGGGCCATTGTGCATAGTTTCCAAGCTAGATGGAACCAAGCGCAGTGGTTACCCCGTATGGTTGCTGATCTTTTGACGCGCTTCGGAAAAATCCGGTATCGGAGAATTGTGGAATGGTGGGGTTGAAGCCTGAGCTGGAAGCCGAGAGCCAGGAGCTACCCAATCCTCAGCGCGATGCAAGTGAGCTGAGGATTGGGTCACAGGTTTGTGGAGTGGGTTTACCAGACGCGGCACGATTGCTCGGGATACATGGGCTGGCCCTTCTTGCAACCGAAAGCTTTGCCGAACTCGTCGAAGTTCTGCACCGAGCCGTTGGTGCGCCATCGCCCCGGCGAGTGAGGATCGGTTAGAGCAGACTGCCGCGCTGACTGGTCAGTCTGGTTCTGGCACCAGATCTGTCCGAAGCTCAGAAAGTAACGCTGCGCCTCGGTGTAGCCGTCAATCTTGTCGGCGATGGTTTTGTGTTCGGCCGCCAGGGTATCCAGTAGAGCCATGTAGGCGATGCGCAGGCCGCCATTGTCGGCCGTGTTCTCGCCCAGAGTCAGCTTTCCTTTGAGGTTTTGCGCTGCCATGCCGTCATGCGCCGGGCTGGCCTCGAAGCCGTCGTACTCCTTCACTTCGCAGTCGGTTCGCTCAGTGAAGGCTTTGCGGTCGTTGGCGGTCTGCCACTCGCGCATGTTGCCGTGGCCGTCGTACTTGCTGCCTTGGTCATCGAATCCGTGCGTCATCTCGTGGCCGATCACTACGCCGATTCCGCCGAAGTTCACGGCCGGGTCGATCGAGAAATCGAAGAAGGGCGGTTGCAGAATGCCGGCCGGAAAATTGATGTCGTTCATCGACGAGCTGTAGTACGCGTTCACCGTCGGCGGCGTCATGCCCCACTCTTTCTCATCCACAGGCTTGCCAAGTTTGGCGAGGCGATAGTTGCGGGAGAAGACCGCTTCGCGCTCTAGGTTGCCTTGCAGGTCGTTGCGCTCGACCACCAGCGCTGAATAATCCCGCCACTTGTCTGGATAGCCGATCTTGTTGCGAATCATGCTCAGCTTCTCTTCAGCCGCTTTCTTGGTCTCATCGCTCATCCACGGCAGAGTCTTTATGTCGTCGCCGAGGGACTTTTCGAGCGCCAGCACTAGCTTGTCCATGCTGGCTTTTGCCTGAGGAGGAAAATATTGCTTGACCCAGTCCTGGCCAACAGCCTCGCCGAGAGCCTGGTCGGTCATGGCCGTGCATTGCTTCCAGCGCGGCGTCGGTTCTTCCTGCCCGTTGAGGGTCTTACCAAAGAAGCTGAAATTCTCGTCATAGAAGGCTTTGGGCAGGTTGCTGGCAGCCGCATGAAGCGTATGCCAGCGGAAGTAGGCCTTCCATGCATCGGCCGGTTCGGTTTCAATCAGCTGATTGACCGTCTTGAAGAAGTCCGGCGTAGCAACATTCAGCGTGTCGAAGTGTCCGATTTGGATAGCGGACCAGTAAGCCGGCCAGTCGAAACCCGGAGACAGCTCTTCGAGCTTCTGCACCGTGTAGATGTGGTAGCGATTCTCCGCAACCCGCAGGTCGACCCGGCTCATGGAGCCCTTGGCCAGCGCAGTTTCAATGCGCAGAACAGAGGCGGCTTCGGCGGCGGCCTTTTCAGGCGAGTCGCCGGCCAGGGTGAACATCTTTGTCACGTGAGCCAGGTATTGCTCGCGGATGGTCTTAAAGTGGTCGTCTTCCTTCAGGTAGTAGTCGCGATCCGGCAGGGAGAGACCACCTTGGGAGGTCTGCGCGATCTGCTTGCTGGAGTCTTTATCGTCCTGCCCAACGCCGAATTGAAACAGCGGCGCAGGACTCCCGATGGCCATCAGACTGCCCATAAGGGCGGCCAGCTTTTTGGGATCAGCCAATGCTGCGATCTTTACAAAGGCCGGATCCAGCGAGGAGAGGCCTTTGGTTTCGACCAGGCCGGTGTTCATGCACGCGGCATAGTAGTCGCCGAACTTCTTTTCGAGCGGCGTTTTGGGATCTTTGGCCGCGGAGTCGAGCTCTTGCCAGAGCAGGTATCGATTGCGCTCCCCGAGCAGCGAAAAGGAACGCGCCCAGCGCGTCTGGTCGCCGGGGATCGGGTTGTTCTTGACCCAGTTGCCGCAGGCGTACTGGTAGAAGTCTGTGCAAGGGTCTGCGGTCTTGTCGATCGCGCTGAGATCGAGGCTGTGAACGGCAATGGGCGGGGCCGGAGTTGCTGAGTCAGCATCGGCGGCGGCGCTGGACTGGGAAAGCGACTGAGCAGAGCCAGGCGTAAATGAAGCTGTGAAAAGAGCCGAGGCGGCAAGCATCATGGAAGCATGACGGGCAGAGGCGAAGCGGCGAAATTTCATATGGATTCCTCAGAAATGAGACAGGCCGAATCGGGCAGGGACGGCTGTGGTGGAAATAGGCAGCCAGTAGGGGCTGGGAGCTTAATAGACAACTTAACACGCGCATCCACGCTCGGAATACGTGATCGGAATCCATCATCGCGGTCCAAGACCCGAGCTTACCGACGCTAGTCTCCTGAGTCATTGATTTCTCGCTTAATTGTCATCCTGAGCAGAGCGAAGGATCTGCTTTTTTACAGCTGACTCAGGAGACTAGAAGACCTTTACGTGAATCGTAAGATACGTCTTCGGGTCCTTGCGGATCGCCGTCAGCAGCTGGCCGGCATCGTTCAGCGTCTTGTCGAGGTTGTTGTAGAGAGATTTATTGACGACCATCTGGCCCAGCGATCCTTTGCCTTCCTGCAAGCCCTCGAGGATGCCATTGAGGCGAGTTATTGATTCCTCAACCTTGTTGGCAAAGGCTGGGTCCTTAGCCAATTTTCCCAGCGACCCCTTGCCGGTGTTGATCCCGGACAGCAACTCGTTGGTGTTGGCGATGGCTGTATTAAGGTTCTTGTAGAGCGTCTCGTCCTTGAGCAGCTTGCCGGCTGTGCCCTGGCCATTGTCCAGGCCGGTCGCGATGTCGTTCAGCTTGTCGATTGTGGAGTTAGCGCGGTTGTACAAGTCGTCATCGTTAATCAGCTTGCCGATGGTGCCTTTACCGGACGAGATATTTTGGGCTAGCGTCTGCAACGCGTCGATGGTTCTGACAATCTTCTTGGCGACATCGGGATCGTTCAGCAGGACTCCGGCTGTCCCTTTGCCCGAGTTGAGGGTGTCGAGCAGAGTGCTCACCTTATGGACGACAACATTGATGGATTGGATCGACTCCTGGCTGGTGCGGATCACGTCCTGGATGCCGGGGGTCGTCGCTACCTTGAGCGTGGCAAAATCAGCCGGCTCAGGTCCGGTGGCGTGGACCGAGGATATATCGATGAAGGCGTCGCCCAGGACTCCAGCCTGGTTGATGGTTACCATCGAATCGGTATGCAGCGACGAGCGGTGATCCATGCCCACGCGGGAGATGACCTCGACCGCAGCGGGCTCATGATTAGGCACGATGCGCACGTGGGTGACATTGCCGATGGTGACGCCGTCCAGTGTGACCGGAGCCCCGACCTTGAGACCATTGGCATTTTCAAAGTACGCGCGCAGGTGCAGCTTAGGCGTGAACAGGCCGCCTGTGGAACCGGCCAGCAGGAAGATAATGACGGTGAGTGCGGCAAGGGCGCAAAGGGTCAGGATACCGACCTTGAGCTGCGACCAACGGAGTTCTTTTTGGCTTGGCACGCTTGAGTCCCCCGGATGGTGTGAGAATACCAGAACGTAATCCCATGGCTGCCGTTTTGATGCGGCATTTTGAGAGATGGCGCCTCGCTTGGACGGGCGCGAGTTCGGACGCTGTCCACCGCACGGCCTTACCCGTTGACGGACTTAGCGGCCGCATCACGCGGTTTGAGGCTCGACCGGAAGGCCTTCAAGCGCAACACTGGCCATGGCGAGCGAGCCGGTATGGGTAAGCGAAAGCGCGGCGTTGGTCACGCCCAGCGCGGCCGCGATCTGCGCCGCGCGGCCGTGGAACTTGAGCCCAGGACGGCCGCTGGGTTCGCGGGTGACTTCGATCTCCAGCCAATTCACGCCATAGCTGATGCCTGTGCCCAGAGCCTTGGCGGCTGCTTCCTTGGCGGCAAAGCGCGCAGCAAAGCTCTCAGCGGCATTGCGCTTGCGCAGACAGTAGGCCTGTTCGCGGGGCGTATAGATGCGGTCCAGAAAACGGCTGCCAAAGCGGGCGATCGATTTCCGGATACGAGGGATGTCAGTAAGGTCAATTCCCGTTCCAACGAGCATCTTGCATGGAGGCTAACACATTCCCGGCTCTAAGGAACCTCTGAACAAGCCTTGATTTTGATGGGTACGAGCGTCTCGCATGAAGGCTAACACGTTCCTGCTTCTAAGGAATCTCTGATCAAGTCTGGAGTTTGAAGTGTACGGCCTTCAGGCCGTACACAGACTGATGAAAAACCCCTTGTTTTGCGAAGAGATCCTTCGCATGTTGGAGGGTACGGGCTTCAGCCCGTACATAAAACCCAGCAAGATCAATTGGGCTTTAGCCCCTGAGGGACCGTATATTGGCTTAATCAGCGCTTCCCTAAGTGCCCGTCCTGAGAGGCTGCATGGCTAAGGAGAATTCAGAGCATTCGTTCCCAGCGTTCGTCAGTTGCATGGAATTAACTCCATTTGTTGCATAATGGAATAGGCGCTGGTAGCCCCCAGGCACGGCAGCATCTCCGAGACTCCTCTGTCTCACCACAGATTGGCGTAAGTTCGCAGCAAGAAGTGGCGCAAATCCCCGGCTAATCGCGCCATAGCGACACCGAAAATAGCCCTTAAGTCATTTGTTAAGTTTGAGATAGGTCAAGAAAGCATCACCCCCCCGGGTTTTCCGCCCTTTTGTTCGTTTTTTCGGCAGTCGAGGCCCACATTTCCGCTCATCCAATTGCCAGGGTTGAGAATTCAGCCACCCAAAATCGGATGCACGCGGAGCTGAAAAATCAACAAACTGTCTCGACGCGGGGCAGTTTCGTCGCACTCCTGTACAGCGGTCATGTACCCGGCTGTATCTCCGATGAAGAGTGGACATGAACTCCGTGACACTACCTCCGACGTTACCTGGTCTTGATTCCTCTTGGGCGCTGCGTATGAAGGCGACCTCGATGGAAGAGCCTACGAGGCTCATACAGCTGTTGACAGGCTCCATTCTGGGCAGTGGCGGCTGGGTGCTAAGCCGCGGTGCCAACGATTCCGGCACGATCAACATGCTGTTTGAATTTGAGCGGATGCAATGCCTGGAAATCTACACGGTCCTTGTGGCAACAGGATTGGAACTGAGCCAGCTGGCTCACATGCGCTTTACCGAGCTGTGCCAGTGTACCCGCGCCCATCCTGAGGAGTGCGGCGGAGAGATCGTCAGCGTAGATCTGGAGATTCACAGCTTTTCAGCTCAGGCAACGGCCGGCAGCCGGAGCGCGTCCTCGACAAAAGCTTAGGGCTCGTGTTGGTTTACCCGGCTTCCATGAGGCCGTAGCGGCGCTGCCACGCCTGACGAAGGTGGTCCCATACGCGCTGTCGCTCAGCATCGGTAACGGCCTCTTCAGGAACGGCGGCGAAACGCGCAGCCTCCTGTTTGGCCAATTCCAGTAAATCGCGATCACGCACCAGGTTGGCAACGCGAAAACCGGGCAGTCCTGCCTGACGGGTACCAAAAAACTCGCCAGGCCCGCGCATGGCCAAGTCCAGCTCGGCCAGTTCAAATCCATTCTGGGTGCGAACCATGGCGGCGAGGCGCTCCTCTGCCTGCGGAGAGACGCGTTCGCCAGTCATCAAGATGCAGTAGCTTTTGGCGGCGCCCCGTCCGACGCGCCCGCGCAGCTGATGCAGTTGCGCGAGGCCAAAGCGCTCAGCGTGGTCCACGACCATTACGGTGGCATTGGGCACATCGACACCGACTTCGATCACCGTGGTTGAGACAAGAACATCGATCTCGCCGCGCTGGAAGCGGCGCATGATCACGTCCTTTTCGTCGGCGTCGAGGCGGCCATGCAGCAGGCCTACGCGCAGGTCGCGCAGGGCTCCAGCGCGGAGCTGGTCATACATTTCCGTTGCGGAGCGAAGATCGAGTTTGGTTGAAGCGGGCGCGACTGGCGCGGAAAACAGCTGAGGTTTCTTGCCCCTGGCAGTGCTTTTACGCGCCTTTTTTTCCGCGATGGGCGCGGTTTCAACTGAGGCTTCGGCTTCCGCGGAAGCAAAATCCAGCTCCGGCTGATCGTCCTTCGCGCCTTCGATGATGGGGTAGACGATGTAGGCCTGGCGCTGCTGTGCGACTTGCTTGCGCACAAACTCCCAGACTTCTTCCTGGCGCTCGCCAGGCACACAGCGGGTGACGATGGGCGTCCGTCCAGGCGGCAGTTCGTCGAGCACGCTCGAATCGAGATCGCCGTAGAGGGTCAACGCCAGCGTGCGCGGGATGGGCGTCGCGGTCATCACCAGCACGTCGGG
>Ga0302325_10001671_pt1 | contig 55880 bp, 49 predicted proteins | sample Palsa_T0_2_FD_201948 | JGI IMG/M metagenome (GOLD analysis project Ga0302325, IMG submission 201948) | Peat permafrost microbial communities from Stordalen Mire near Abisko, Sweden - Palsa_T0_2 | ecosystem: Environmental > Terrestrial > Soil > Palsa > Peat permafrost | place: Sweden: Abisko... | reverse complement strand
TCCGGAGGGACCACCGCGGGCCTGAGGTTGGTGACCAGGAGCGTCGAGTCGCGGTACGGGGCCAGGTGCTTCAGCCCGGCCATCACCTCGGCGCGCGCGAAAAGCGGCGTGGCCGAATGCACGCTGTGCGCGGCATCCCAAGAAAAAAACCCGTGGCGCGGCAAATGGGTAAAGAGTTTGTCGAGGAGGCGCGCGGCGGCGGCATTGAAAGCGGCATCGAACCGCGCCGCGAGCCCGGGTTCCGCGGCGGTTTGCTGTTCGAATTCGGCCAAGCTGAAGGTAATGGCCGCTTTGATCTGATGGGCCAGGTAGAGGTCCTGGCCGGTGACGTGGGCAAAAAGGGCGTTGATGAAATGGAGCCGGCGCAGGTCGTTGCGGTCGCGTGTCATTTCTTGGGTTTCCCGAGGGCGCTGATCTCGTTCATGAACTCGCTCACATCGCGAAATTCCTTGTACACGCTTGCGTAGCGAACGTACGCCACTTGGTCGACGTTGCGCAGGCGCTGCATGACACCCTCGCCGATGACCTGCGAGGGTATCTCGTTCTCAAAGCGGGCCTCGATCGCGTCGATCACGTCCTCCACAAGCATGGCGATCTGCTCGATGTCGACCGGACGCTTGTGACAGGCGGAACGCACGGCGTGGACCAGCTTCTCGCGGTTGAACTCCTCCCGCCTCCCGTCGCGCTTGATCACGACCATCCCATCGCGCACGAAGGCTTCCGTGGTGGTGAACCGGTTGCCGCACTCGAGGCACTCGCGCCTCCTGCGGATCGTCGTCCCTTCCTTGCTGATTCTGGAGTCGATCACCTTATCCTCAATGGAGGTGCATTTGTGGCATCGCATGGGATTGGGTCAGTTTAGCTTTAGGAAGTTCTCGACGATGCGCATCCCTTCCTGGGTGGCGATCGATTCGGGATGGAACTGGACGCCCCAAATGGGGAGGGTCCTGTGGCGAAGGCCCATCACCTCGCCCTCGGCTGTCTCGGCCGTAATCTCGAGCTCAGCCGGAAATGTCGCGCGTTCCACCAGAAGCGAATGGTAGCGAGTGGCCGCAAAATCTTGGGGCATGCCCTGGAAGAGGTCCGTGTTCCGGTGATGGATCGGCGAGGTCTTCCCGTGCATGAGCCGGCCCGCTCGGACGACCCGGCCGCCGAAATACTGGCCGATTGCCTGATGACCCAAACAGACCCCAAAGATGGGTCGGCGTCCTGCGAAGGCACCGATGATATCGAGCGTTGCACCGGCCTCGGTGGGCGAGCACGGGCCCGGAGACAGGAGCACCCGGTCCGGATTCAGGGCGACTGCCTGGGCGGGAGTGATCTCGTTGTTTCGGAAGATGCGCTGTTCGACCCCGAGCTGTCCCATATACTGGACGAGGTTGTACGTGAACGAATCAAAGTTATCGATCACCAGGATCATAGGAGTCGGAACGGATCCTCCCACCAATGGGCGAAAGGGTCAAGGGCGGGGCGGAAGCAGGCCCCTCGAGACGGGCGTCGAGAAACGGAATTGCCCCGGGGTCGCGGGTCGAGTGCGCTAGGTGCCCCCCAATGGCCAATCACTTCCAGCTTCTGGGCAAGGATGCGGCCACGGCCGCGCGGCGCGGGCGGCTCACAACGCCGCACGGGGTGGTGGAGACCCCGGTCTTCATGCCGGTGGGAACCCAGGGGACCGTTAAGGCGGTGACGCCGGTTCACCTCAAAGAGATCGGCGCCCAGATCATTCTTGGGAACACATACCATCTCAACCTGCGTCCGGGCAGTGACTTAGTGCGTGAGTTGGGCGGTCTCCACCGCTTCATGGGCTGGGACGGGCCGATTCTGACCGACAGCGGCGGGTTTCAAGTCTTCAGCTTGGCCAAGTTGCGCTCAATTCGCGCCGATGGCGTGGCGTTCCAATCCCATCTGGACGGCGCCAGCCTCTTTCTTGGGCCCATGGAGGTGATGACGATCCAGGCGAACCTCGGGTCGGACATAGCCATGGTGATCGACGAATGCCCGCCATGGCCCTGCGAGCGGGATGCCTGCGCGGCGGCGTGCGCTCGGAGCCTGCGCTGGGCGGCTCAATGTCGCGAGATCGCGGAGGGCAATGGATTTCTCGCCTCCGGCCGCCTGGTGTTTGCGATCGTCCAAGGCTCGACGTTCGACGACCTGCGACGCGAAGCGGCGGAGTCATTGACCGAGCTCGATTTTTCAGGGTACGCAGTGGGCGGGGTGAGCGTGGGCGAGCCCGAGCCTGAAATGCTCAAGCAGGTCGCCGCCACGACGCCGTTTCTCCCCGAGGGGAAACCGCGCTACACCATGGGCCTGGGAACCCCGCCGCAGATCCTCCGAATGGTTGCCCTCGGTGTGGACATGTTCGACTGCGTCATGCCGACCCGGGTGGCCCGCAACGGACTTGCGTTCACTCCCACCGGAACGATCAACCTGCGCAACGAGCGTTTCCGCAAAGATCCGCGGCCGGTGGTGGAGGGCTTGGACAATTACACCTGCCGCGAATTCTCGCGGGCTTACCTCCGCCATCTATTCCTCGCCGGCGAGATGCTGGCGGGCACGCTGCTCACGATTCACAATCTGCACTTCTTCCTCGATCTCATGGTTCAGGTCCGCGCCCACCTGGAGGCGGGGGACTACGGGACATGGCATGAGGGGTGGATTGAGCGGTATGAGGCGGGGGAGAATGCTGAATCGTAGAGGAGGGTCCGCGCGTTCCGCGCTCGCCAACCCGTCGGGAAGTCACCTGAATTGAGGCCGTTATGCGTATTCTTGTCACCGGAGGAGCCGGCTTTCTGGGCTCCCATCTCTGCGAACGGCTCCTGAAAGACGGCAACGAAATCGTCTGCATCGATAATTTCTTCACGGGCCGGAAGCTCAATATCGCACATCTGCTGGACAACCCACGCTTTGAGTTGGTCCGCCATGACGTGATCGATCCGTTCAAGTATGAGGTCGATCAGATTTACAATCTGGCCTGTCCGGCGTCGCCGCCGCACTACCAGTACAACCCCATCAAAACGATCAAGACATCGGTGATGGGCTCGATCAATTGCCTCGGGCTTGCGAAGCGCGTCAAGGCGCGGGTCTTCCAGGCGTCGACCTCGGAGGTGTACGGCGATCCGCAAGTGCACCCACAGCCGGAGAGCTACTGGGGGCACGTCAACCCGATCGGCAAACGCTCCTGCTACGACGAGGGCAAGCGGTGCGCCGAGACGCTGTTCTTCGACTATCACCGCGAGAACAAGGTCGATATCCGCGTGGTGCGGATCTTCAACACCTACGGCCCGCGCATGCACGAGGCCGATGGCCGCGTCGTTTCCAATTTCATCGTCCAGGCGTTGCGCGGGGAGGATATCACGATCTATGGAGACGGGCTCCAGACCCGTTCGTTCTGCTACGTCGATGACCTGATCGAGGGCTTCGTCCGCCTCATGGCCCAGACCGAAACAGTCGGGCCGATGAACATCGGCAACCCGGGCGAATTCACGATGCTCCAATTGGCCGAGCTGACCCTCAAGCTCGTCGGCGGTAAATCGAAGATCGTGCACAAGGCGCTACCCGCCGACGACCCGAAGCAGCGCCGGCCCGACATCACCCTCGCTCAGAAGATCCTCAAGTGGGAGCCGAAGGTGCCCCTCGAAGAGGGCCTGAAGCGGACGATCGAGTATTTTCGGGGCAGGGTATGAGGGCCTGAGCTTCGGTCAGACGGCCGCAGGATACCGCCCGGACTCCTAGGCCCACTCGGGCGGGGGAAATCCGCCCTCGCGAGCCCAGGAGATTGGGCTTTACCGGACCTCTCGGCTGATCGCTCTTTCCCCTTATCGAGTTAGAAGGGTCGCTCTCGACCCGCCTCGGGGTTTTCCCTCCCCGAGTCGGGTCGGGGGCGTCCCTTCGCTTCGCCATTTGTCGTTTGCCAACACCCCTCGCGGGACTATGTTATCAACCTTTCATGCTGCCCTTCTTCCTCAAGCGGTTCGCCGGCAGGCACTATCGTAAATTCCTCGAGAAATGTCTGCCGATCGTCACGCGCATCAATGAGATCGAGAAGTCTTATCAGGCGCTGACGGATGAGCAGCTGAGGGCGAAGACTGAGGAGTTCAGAGCGCGGATAAAAGCGGGCGAAACCCTGGACCAAATTCTTCCGGAAGCCTTTGCGGCGGTGAAAAACGGCGCCCGGCGTTTGGTGGGACGCACCGTCCTGGTCTGCGAGCACGAGCTGATTTGGGACATGGTCCACTTCGACACCCAGCTGATCGGTGGCATGGCGCTCCATGAGGGAAAGATCGCGGAAATGGCGACCGGCGAAGGCAAGACCTTGGTCGCGACTCTCCCGCTTTATCTCAATTCGCTGACCGGCCGGAATACCCAGCTCGTCACGGTGAACGACTATCTGGCCCGGCGCGACTCGGAGTGGATGGGCCACCTGTACAATTTTCTCGGGGTGACGGTGGGCTGCATTCAGCAGTCGATGTCACCCGACCCGCGCCGCGAAATGTACGGCCGCAACATCACGTACGGAACAGCGAGCGAGTATGGCTTCGACTATCTGCGCGACAACGGCATGGCCACGCGCAGAGAGGATCAGGTGCAGCGCGACTACTGGTACTGCATCGTGGACGAGATCGATTCGATCCTGATCGACGAGGCCCGCACGCCGCTGATCATCTCCGGGCCGGCGCCCATCGAGCGCGAGCAGCCTTTCACCCGGCTGAAGCCCGCTGTCGATCGTCTGGTGGCCGACCAGACGCGGCTGTGCAATAAGTTCGTCTCTGATGCGCGCGAAGCCTTGGAGAAGGCCGAGCTCCCGCAGGAGGAGCGCGACCGGGCCATACGCGACCTGCTGCGGGTCAAGATGGGGAATCCGAAGAACAAGCAGCTGCTGCGGCTGATGGAGAACCCGCAGTGGCGCAAGCTGCTCGACCGGGTGGAGACGGAGATGAATTCCGACCTCAACAAGGACGAACTGTATCAGCTTAAGGAGGACCTCTACTATGTCATCGACGAGCGCCAGCACCAGGCGGACCTGACCGAGATCGGCCGCACCAAGCTCCGGCCGGACAATCCGGACGCCTTCATGATGCCGGACCTCGCGACCGAGTTCTCGGATCTGGAAAAGGACTCCAGCATGACCCCCGAGCAGCGGGAGGAGCGCAAGCTCGCCTCGCAACAGCACTATGCGGAGATCTCCGAGGAGATCCATGCGATCTCTCAGCTCCTGCGGGCGTATTCGCTCTACGAGCGCGACGTCGAGTATGTCGTCCAGGAGGGCAAGGTGATGATCGTCGACGAGAACACCGGCCGGGTGATGCCGGGGAGGCGCTGGTCAGACGGCCTTCACCAGGCGGTCGAGGCGAAGGAGAACGTCACGATCGAGCGCGAGACGCGAACCTACGCTACGATCACGATCCAGAACTATTTCCGCCTCTATGAGAAGCTGGCGGGCATGACGGGCACCGCGGAGACCGAGGCGACCGAATTCAGCGATATCTATCGGCTGACCGTGCAGGTCATTCCCACCAACAAGCCCTGCATCCGCGCCGACAAGAACGACTCGATCTTCAAGGCGCGGCGCGACAAGTACAACGCTGTCCTGCGCGAGATCGAGGGCGCGAACAAGCGCGGGCAGCCGGTGCTGGTCGGCACGACCAGCGTCGAGGCCTCGGAAGTGCTGTCGCGCATGCTGCGTCGCACGGGGATCATCCACACGGTGCTGAATGCCAAATTCCACCAACAGGAGGCCGAGATCGTCAGCCGCGCCGGTCTGCGGAGCGCCGTCACGATTGCGACGAACATGGCCGGCCGTGGCACCGACATCAAACTGGGGGAGGGGGTTCGCGAGCTTGGCGGACTGTATGTGATCGGAACTGAGCGGCATGAATCCCGGCGCATCGACCGCCAGTTGCGCGGCCGGTGCTCGCGCCAAGGCGATCCGGGGTTGACGAAGTTCTTCCTTTCATTGGAGGACGACCTCATGCGCCTGTTCCTTCAGGGAAATCTGGCGTCGCGCCTGATGGAAGGTTCCATGCAGGAGGGAGAGGAGTTGGAGCATCCCTGGCTCAACCGTTCGATTGAGTCGGCGCAGAAGAAGGTCGAGCAGCAGAATTACTCGGTGCGCAAGCGGCTGCTCCAATATGATGACGTGCTCAATCAGCAGAGAGAGGTCGTCTACGGCATCCGCAACGCGGCGATCCATGCGGATCGTTCGAAGGAAATCATCTTTGAACAGGTTGACGAGGAGCTTGAAAATCGGATCGCCGTCGCGGGTTTCGGAGAGAAGGGCGGCTCGAACCCGGCGGCCGTCGAGAGCCTGTTGGGATGGGTCAATTCGCATTTTCCAATAGGGCTCAAGCTGGACGAGCTATCCGGGAGCGATCCGGTCGCCTTGAGGACGCTCATACTTGACCGGGTCAAGCAAGCGTACTCAGTCAAGGAATCGGTCGAGATTCCCGAGGCCTTGGGCTCCCTTGAGCGCTATGTCGTCATCAATGCGATCGACCATCATTGGCAGGAGCACTTGACCGAGATGGAGGAACTGCGCCGCTCGATCGGCCTGCGCAGCTACGGCCAGAAGGACCCGTTGGTCGAATACAAGGGCGAGGCCTACAGGTACTTTGAGGAATTGATGAACAACGTGCGGCTGCAGATCTGCACCGGCCTTTTCAGGAGCGCGTCGAACCTCGCATCGTTCGAGAATATGCTGACGATCCTGGCGCGCAGCGCCCGGCTCCAGGGGCCCGAGAACCCGGCTCCGCCCGCCCCGTCTCCCGCCCAGAGGGCGGCACCTCCCGCGGCCAACGGAGTGGCCGGCGGAGGAAATGGGGGAGCGGGGCCCGCCGGCGGCCGCCTGGGCGCCCCGGAACCCGAAATCCAACTTCCGAAGGTGACAATCCGCCGCGAAGTCCCCAAGGTCGGCCGCAACGATCCATGTCCCTGCGGCAGCGGCAAAAAATACAAGCAATGTCACGGGGCTTGATGCGCGGCGTCCACCTGTGCCGGCGCTTCAGGAGCGGGGTGGGGGCCTTGCTTTTTGGCGCAGGCGTAGCGGCAGCCCTGGTTCCAGCGCTGCGTGCCGCCTCCGAGGACGAGCGCACCGCCAATCTCAAGGAGCAGGTCACCGCATTGCAGGTGGTGATCGATGCTTCAAAGAGTTCGAGCGAGAAGGCGCGGATCCAGGAAAAACAGCAGCGGCTCAAGCAGGAGCTCAAGGTGCTCGAAGAGCGCCAGAAGCTGGAGGCGCGTCAGAGGGCGCTCCAATCCAGCCGAACCCTTTCGACGATCGATCTACTTCAGGAAAAGCTTCGTTCGGTCGACACGACCGAAAAGGATTCCGAGGAGCGTATCCGTGACATAGCCCAGCATCGTCAGGCGATCGCCGGCGAGCGGGACGCCGCCCAGGCCGTGTTGGATGAGGAGACGCAAGCCGCCACCGAACCTGCGCCGGCGGCCAGCGCGCCTCCTCCCACAGCGCCCACACCCGCGCCTGCAGCGCCCACACCGGCGCCTGCTCCGCCGTCTGAGTCTGCGCCCGCACCCAACGCTCCGGCCGCCGCTGCGCCGGTGCCGGCATCTTCGGGCCAGAATGGAAAGGGAGGTCAGGCCGGAAAGGCCGGCCAGAGTGGGAAGGCCGTTCAAGCCAGCCGTCCAAATCCGCAGAATTCTCAAAATCAGCCGCCACCTCCAAGCCAGACGAGCCAGCCGGCAACGGCACCTGAGGCCGCTGCGCCCGTGCCACCCCCTGCCGCAGCCCCGGCTCCCGCTCCCGTCGCGCTGACGACCGACCGCGGCGTTCAGGCCCAAGAGCGCGTGATCACTCTCAATGAAGAGCTCCGGGCTCTCTCCCTCGAGCGGGAGGCGGCCGAAGCCGGACTCGAGCTTGCATTGGATGCGGATCGGATTCGTGCCGAGCTCAAGCTGGCCGGCTCCGATGCGGCCCACCCGAGCCTCGGGGCGCTGTTTAGTCTTTACTCGCGGGTCCGCGAGGATCGCAAGAACGCGGGGCGTTTCGGCGAGCAGATCGCCAATGCCGAGCAATCGCTCCAGATCAGCAACGAGTCGCTGTCGATCCTTCGCAGCGAGCTGTCCAAGTTCGACGACGAGATGGCGATTCTGCAAAAGCAGACCGGCTTCTTCAAGCGGGACACCAAGGTCGAACACCTTCTTGCCCAGCAACGCAGCCAGAAGGCGGCGCTCACGGAACGCGTGCCCTTCCTTGCCCGCCAATCCGAGGCGGTCAAGCGGACAATCCAAATCCTCCAGGAGCGCGACGAGATCGCCGGCCTCAATACGACCTTCCAGGAGAAGGAGCTCAGCACGCTGACAGGCGCCTATCTGGGCCGGTTGCGCCTGCCCGGTCTTTCACTCCTCGGCGTAGGCTTCCTTTACCTGATCGCCAGCCGCGCCGTTCTGCCCCTGGTCACCAAGAACGAGCGCCTCTTCCTCGCGCGGCGGGGCGCGCGCTACCTGGTGGCTCTCGCGGCTATCGCCGTATTGGGCGCTTTTCTCTTTGAGGATCTTACGGTCATATTCGCGGCGCTCGGCATCGTCAGCGCGGCGCTGGTCATCTCGCTGCAGGATGTCTGCACCTCCGTCTTCGGCTGGTTCGTGATCGTCGCCTTCGGCAAGTTTCGCATCGGCGATCGCCTCGAGGTGGACGGGTCGAAGGGGGACGTCCTCGACATCCAGCTCTTGCGCACGACCTTCCTGGAGATCAACGCCTGGCTCGATGTCGATCAGCCCACGGGGCGCGTGATCTTCATTCCCAATAACTTCATCTTCAAGTCCAAGGTTTTCAACTACAGCCATGGCCATCCCTATATTTGGGGCAAGATCGACCTCACGCTCACCTACGCCACTCCGATCGCGAGCGCCTTGACGCTCTTCCAGAAGGTGCTCGCCGAGGAAACCAAGGACGCCTTCGAGAAGGCCAAGGTGGGGGCCGCGATCATGAAGCGCCGCTATGGGGTCGACGACGCCGAATACGAGCCGATGATCCACACGACCATCGCGGAGAGCGGCGTTCTGCTCAGCCTGTTCTTTGTCGCCGACTACCGGGAGTTCGGTGTGGTGAAGAACAAAATCAACCGCCGGCTGATCTTGGAAATCGAATCCCATCCGCATATCCAGCTCGCCTACCAGACTCTCCAGCTTTTGCAGTCGAGCGCCTCCTCCACCGGGCCGTCAGCCGTTCTGGGGACCGACGCGACGACGCCCCCTTTCGGATTCGGAGCGGGCTCGCGGCCGGGCTCGTAAGCAGCTTTGGAATCCGCTTCGATCGACCCGTACGATCTGCCCCCTCCTTTCTGGGAGCGGCATGGCGCGCGCCTCGCACCCGCCGCGGTTTTTGTCCTGACAGCTGTCCTCGCGGTCCTCTCGTTCCCACCGTACAAGACTCCGGAATTTGCGTACGTTTGCCTCGCGCCGGGCATCTTCTGGGCGTACTCGCGGCCACCTCTGAAGGTTTACGCCGGAACGCTCTTCGCCGCCCAGGCCCTGGCCTGGACCGTGATCCTTGGATGGCTGCACAACGTGACCTGGGTCGGGCTTATTCTACTGGGCCCTTTCGTGGGCGCCTGGGTCGGGCTTTGGTACCTGGCGGCATGGTGGGTCATCCCGCGCATGCTGGGGCGCATCACGCCGGTCCGGCTGGCCGCCCTTTTGGGACTCGCGGGATCCTGGGTTGTCATCGAATGGACGCGCACTTGGTTCCTAGGCGGTTTCGAATGGCTGCCGCTCGCCGCGAGCCAGTGGCAGCGCACGAGCATTCTGCAGATTGCCTCCTATACCGGCGCCTGGGGCATCTCGTTTGTTCTGGTCGCCATGAATGTGGGATTCTCGGCCTATGCCCACAGGCTGTTGCGGGAGGGGCAGAGCGGTCTGCGCAAGCGCAGCCAGGAGTTTCTCCTGGCTCTCTTTCTCCTGCTCGTGTGTCTCACGGTCCAGGTGCGCGAGGGATTCAACCGCCTGCTCTATACGATTCCGTTTGCGCGCGTGGCCTTTGTGCAGCCCGACATTCCGACGGAAGTGAAGTGGGATGCCTCCAAGGTGCCCGGAATCCTCGAGGTGCTCCGCCGCGAAACGGATTCCGCGGCCAGCACACATCCGGATTTGATCCTCTGGCCCGAGGCTGCCGCGCCTCAGCCGGTGCTGGGTGTTCCAGAAATGGGGCAGTATGTGAGCAGCCTATCGGCGCGTGCGGGCGCGCCGATCCTGCTAGGGGGGCTGGCGGTCGAATCGGGCGGCAAGCCGCCCGACGAACGCTGGTACAACGCAGCCTTCGTGATCGATCCGCAGCTCGGACTTCAGGCGCGGTACTATGCGAAGCGCAAGCTCGTACCCTTCGGTGAATTTATTCCGCTGCGGCCCCTCTTGGGCTGGCTGTCCAAGGTGGTTCCGGTCGGCGATGTCGATTTTACGCCGGGAACCGATCCAACCCCGCTCCTTGTCCGCATTCACGCTGGATCGGCCGCTTTTGGCACCCTCATCTGTTACGAGGACGTTCAGCCGAGCATGGCCCGTACAAGCGTGCTTGCCGGAGCCGATGTGCTGACGGTCCTGACAAACAACGGCTGGTTTGGGGAGGGTGGGGCCGCCTATCAACATGCTGCGCACTCGGTTTTGCGCGCTGTGGAGACACGGCGCCCTGTGCTTCGCTGCGGCAATGCGGGCTGGAGCGGGTGGATCGATGAATTCGGCAATATCCGCAGCGTCTTGTTGAACAAGAACGACAGCATCTATTTTCGGGGCACCGGTACGGTCAATGTCACTCGCGACATCCGTTGGGCGGGCACCAACAGCTTCTATGTGCGCCATGGCGATTGGTTTGTCGCGGTTTCGGCGTCTTTGGCCCTGTTCGCCTGGTTCCTTTTGAGCGCCGGTTCCGAGAAGCCCAAGGCCTCGCCTGGGGCTAACGTGCATCCGTAAAGCCTTGCCCCTGGGGGGACTGCCACCAAAATAGCGTCCTGCGTGCGCGGGCAGCATGCTTCCACTCACGGCACCGTGTCCACCTCCGCTCCTCTTATTGCTTTGGTTGGCGACCGTTCCGATGCGTCTGTGGCGCATCGGGCGATCCCGATCGCTTTGGATCTGGCGTCGAAGGCCACAGGCTCCGCGCTGGCTTGGAAATGGGTTCCGACCGATTCGATTGTGGAACCCAGCCGGGATCTTGCCGAATTTTCCGCGGTTTGGGTGGTGCCCGCCAGCCCGTACCGCTCGATGGACGGCGCGCTCGGGGCGATTCGATGGGCGCGGGAAGGAGGAAGGCCCCTGTTGGGAACCTGCGGCGGCTTCCAACACATGTTGATCGAAGCAGCGCGTGACCTGGCGGGAATTGGGGGCGCAGACCACGAGGAGACCCGCCCTGAAGCTGAGCATAAGATCGTGGTCGTCCTGTCGTGTTCGCTGGTCGAGAAAATGGGGACCGTGCGCTTTGCCGGTGGCAGCCGCATGATGGCGATTTACGGCGCGCCGAGCGCTGTAGAGGGCTACCATTGCAATTATGGTTTTAACGTGAGGTACCGATCGCTCCTGGAGAAGGCCGGCTTCCGGTTCACCGTGTGGGATCTAGAGGGCGCCGTGCGCGGCGCCGAACTGGTCGATCATCCCTTTTTCATGGGAACCCTCTATCAGCCGGAGCGAGCCGCCCTTCGCGGCGATCTATCCCCGCTGGTCGTTGCTTTCGTGAAGGCGGCGGTGGCCGAAGGCGCTTCCCGGCCAGGGCCATGAGCCTGTTTGAGATTAGGATCCGGCCGTATGTGGCCGCTGATGTCCCTTTGCTCTTTGAGGCGGTCATGGAATCGAGGCCTCAGCTCGGGCCATGGATGCCCTGGTGCCATCGGGATTATTCTCTTGAGGATTCGCAGACGTGGGTGGCCGACCGCCCGGCCGCGTTTGCGGCGGGCACCGAATACGCCTTCGTGATTGCGACAACGGACGGGGAATTTCTGGGTGCCTGCGGCCTTAACCAAATCGACCGCAACGATAGGCGCGCGAATTTGGGCTATTGGGTGCGTTCGTCCCGTACAGGATTGGGCTCCGCCACCGAGGCCACACGCCAGCTGGCGCGCTGGGCTTTCGAAAATACCGATTTGCAGCGGCTGGAGATTGTGGCGGCGGTAGGCAACCGAGCCAGCCAGGCAGTCGCATCCAAGAGCGGGGCTGTGCCGGAAGGAATCGCGCGCAGCCGGCTCCTTCTTCACGGAGTCGCGCATGACGCCGCCATCTATGCCATCACACGGGCTCAGCCCTTGAGCCCGGAGAGGTAGAGAGGGTGAATAAAGATGCGCCTCGCCATCGTCTCCGACATTCATGGCAACCGGACGGCGTTTGAAGCGGTCTTGGCGGATCTGCGGCAGACTTCTCCCGACGTCATCCTTCATGGCGGCGACCTGGCAGATTCCGGAGCGAGCCCCGTGGAGATTGTGGATCGGATTCGCGAACTTGGCTGGCAGGGGGTGATGGGCAACACCGACGAGATGCTGTGGAGGCCGGAGCCTTTGCAGGAGGCGGCCGATCAATCACCGGATCTCCACTCACTTTTTGACGCTGTTAAGGAAATGGCGGCCGCGACCCGCGAAGCACTCGGGCACGAGAGGCTGGCTTGGTTGCGCGGTTTGCCGCGCGCCCACATGCAATTTTCTGTGGGACTTGTGCATGCCAGCCCGGAGAGTTGCTGGCGCGCGCCGGCACCGACTACGAGCGATCAGGAGTTGGAGTCCGTTTACCGGCCGCTGGACCAGCCGATTGCCGTTTATGCCCATATCCATCGCCCCTATATCCGAAGACTTCCAGCAATGACCGTCGCCAACACCGGCAGCGTCAGCCTTTCCCACGATGGCGATCGCCGTGCCGCCTACCTTTTGGTGGATGAATCAAAGCTGGAGATACGCCGGGTCGACTATGATCTCGACCGGGAGATTCGTGCTCTTTCCCGTTGCGCTCTTCCCCATGCCGATTGGATCGCAAAGACGCTCGCAAGCGGACGCTTCCAGATGCCATGAATATTCCGATGGAACTTCAGACCCTCGGCGACCGCGCGATGGAGATCCGGGCGCGCTACGCCGCCTTTGAGAAAGCGCGCTCCGGCAAGGAGTGGACGCCCTCGGAACTCATGGAAGGGTTCGTGGTGGACGTCGGTGAATTGATGCGCCTGGTCATGGCCAAGTCCGGAAACCGGGACGTGGACAATGTCGACGAGAAGCTCGCGCACGAACTCTCCGACTGCCTTTGGTGCGTGCTGGTTCTGTCACGCCTTTACGGGGTCGACCTGGAGCAGGCCTTTCTAAAGACCATGGACGATCTGGACACTTCCCTATGCCGCAAGCTGCCGACGAAGAGTATTTCGTGAGCAGTGATTCGTCGCTGCTGGATCGGGATTTTATCGTGGCGGCGCTTAGGGATACCTATTGGGCGTCTGGCCGGGCTCCAGACGTTGTCCATCGATCTTTGGAAAGTTCCCTCTGCTTCGGGATGTTTTCGGGAGAGAGCCGGAAGCAGGTCGGATTCGCCCGGGTTGTGACCGACCGGGCAACGTTCGCATGGCTCTGTGACGTGTTTGTGGACGAGGCGCACCGCGGACGGGGCCTCGGAAAGCGTTTGGTGGAGTCAGTCGTGGGGCATCCCGACCTTGAGGGTTTGGCTATTGTCCTGGCGACACGCGACGCGCACGGTCTTTATGAACGTTTCGGCTTCGTCCGTCGCGAGATGATGCGGCGTCCCCGCCCATCGGAGTGAGGGTTCCTTGCGCCGGGTTCGCCACTCAATGAATACTGAAGCGGGATCGCTCCGCCTGGCCACGGAAGCGGACATCCCCGCACTCAATGCTCTGATCGCAACCTCGGTTCGCCAATTGCAGCGCGGTCACTATTCGCACGCGCAGCGCGAGGCAGCGATCGGCCTTGTCTTTGGCGTCGACAGCCAGCTCATCCGCGACGGCACTTACTACGTGGTGGAACAGGGCGGCGCGCTGGTGGGTTGCGGCGGCTGGAGCCGGAGGCGCACGACCTGCGGAGCTGACAACGCTCGGGACCGGGACGATGCGCTCCTCGACCCGGCCATCGATTCAGCGCGGATTCGCGCCTTTTTCGTCGATCCAGCCTGGAGTCGACGAGGGATCGCACGCATGATCATGGAAGCCAGCGAGCGGGCGTTGACCGAGGCTGGATTTCGTTCTGTGGAGATTGCGGCAACCCTCCCCGGGGTTCCCTTTTACACGTCCTTCGGATGCGAAGTGGCGGAGTACTATGAGATTCCACTCCGTGGCGCCGACCCTCTGGCTATGGCCCGCATGACCAAGCGATACGATTGATGGAGGCTCCGCCAATTTCGTGAGCGCTGGACTTGACCGCTTCGTTGCGTGCGCCGATAAGCAGGCGCTTTGAATTTCGTCCTTTCGGCAGCACCTCTCCCCCAGTCCTGGATTCTCCTGGTCGCGATTGTGCCCTTTATGGTGTGGCGTCTGTACCGGCGCCTACGCCGGGACGTAGGCCGTCAGGCGTTTTTTCCTGGGCGGCTTAACACGCGAATTGTCTTCTTCGCCTTGGTGACTGTCCTCATAGCGCTTCCGGCCCTGGGACACCCCCGCATACTCCTTGGGCTTGCCGGGGGCCTTCTGGCGTCGGTTCCCTTGGTCTGGATTGGGCTCCGCCTGACGCGCTTCGAACGGGTCGCCGACCGTGTGTACTACACACCGAACGCGCATATCGGCATCGCGCTTTCGCTTCTTTTTGTGGGCCGCATCCTCTACCGGTTCGCACTCATTTACGGGTTTGCTGTTTCAGACGGGCGTCCGCAGCCGGCGGCCTGGAGCAGCCCATTGACACTCTTTCTATTTGGACTGCCCGCGGGTTATTACATCGCATTCAGTGCGGCAGTCCTCGTTCGGGGCAGGGCATTGGCGTCGGCGAGCCCGCCGCAGGCTGGGTCTGTCGGAGAGGCCGGGCGCAGCGCCGACCATTCGACCGATGCCTGAGGTTGGGGCCGATACGCGGGCTCCCGCTATCGCACTCTCCTGGCACAAGGAAATCGTCCGCCGCTTTTGCGTCCGAACCGGCTTTAAGTTTGTCGCTCTTGTGGGCTTCATGGTCGTTTTCTTTGCCGGATACTTTGCGACGTTGAACCGGCCGATATTCGCCGTCACCGAGATGCCCGTTACCGCCCTCGACCGGACGATTGCCTTTCAGCCGGTGGCGCTTGTCGCCTATCTGACCCTGTGGGTCTATGTCGCGCTTCCCGCACTTCTGATCGAAAAGGACGCCGAGCTTGCCAAGTTCGGGGCTGTTGCCGCGATTCTTGGCGCCGTGGGTCTGGCCGTTTTTCTGATTTGGCCCACCGTTGTGCCACGGCCTTCCATCGATTGGGCGGCACATCCCGGATTCGGTCATCTCAAGCAGATCGACCGCTCGGGAAATGCCTGTCCGTCCCTCCACGTCGCTTACGCCGTCTTCTGTTGCTTCGAGCTCGATCGCATCCTTGCCGAGGTCCGGTCTCCCCTGATGGTGCGATTCTTCAGTTTTCTTTGGTGCGCGGCGATTGTCTATTCGACCCTCGCCACCAAGCAGCATGTGGCTGTGGATGTCTACGCTGGCGGGCTGCTAGGGCTCGCCGCCGCCGCCGGCTCCGCCAAAATGACCAGAGCGACACCGGCGACCGCCAACGCTGTGGCGACGTAGAAGGCGAGGGGGGGAATCTCGCCGAACAGGAAGTACCCCATCACTCCGGCGAACAGGAATTGGGAGACATTGCACAGGCTGACGACCTGACCGCGCAGCCGGCGCATGGCGCCATTCAGGAGCGAATGCCCGGCGAGCGTGGGCACGAGAGCGAGCCCCAAAATCAGCGACCATTCCCGCGCCGAATGATAGTCGAAATCCGCGACCCAAGGCAGCGCCACAAGCAGGCAGACCGCCGCCGCCTGCGCGTACACGGGGCCGACGTAGAGCCATACCGTCGGGAAATCGCGGTTCCGCCGGCCGAGCGCCAAGTACCACGCAAAGAGAAGCATGGATATCAGGCATAGTCCGTTGCCCCATGCCGAACCCGTCGCGGAGAGTGCGTCCCGGACAAAAAGAACGGCCATGCCAATCAAGACGAGCGCTGTGCCCGCAATTTCGGCGCCATTGATGCGTTCGGCAGCGATCCAATGCAGAAAGAACGGGATCGCCGCCGGGACCATGTTGACGATCATACTTGCCTGGGCGGCGGTGGTCATTCGCGCAGCCAGAGTCCACGTGATCAGGTGCACAGCGAGAACTGCAGCGGGCAGCCGAGTGCGGCGCAGGTGCTCGCGGGTGAAGACGCCGCGGTGGCGGTCGCGTTCGCCTTTAAGAAATGGGCTTAAGAGGGCGACTGCGACGATCAGACGAAGGGCCGTCAGGACCATCGGCTGGGTGTGGCTCTCCTTGATGAGGACCGCCGAGGTCGAACAGGCGAAAACCCCGACCATCAGAAGAAAATAGCGCCGAACCATGGACCTCGCAAAATTGTCAGAGCGGCGCCAAATTGAAAGAAGCATGTGCTGGCTTCGCCCGGCGGCACATGGGCCTTCCCATTTGGGACGGTTCAATTAACAGATATCCATGGCCCAAGATCCAGGAGCTTCCCGTCCGGAGCATCCTTCAGAAGACCCGTCGATTACCGCGGCTTTTGAGAAAATGGGATTGGCCGGCGCGCGCCGGCACGTGTTCCTCTGCGTCGGCCCAGATTGCTGCGCGCCTGAGGTGGGCTTAGCCACTTGGGAATTCCTGAAGGGGCGGCTGCGCGAAAGCGGGCTCCCCATCCTCAGGACCAAAGCCGCCTGTTTTAGGATCTGCAAAGGCGGCCCGTGGATGCTCGTCCAGCCGGAGGGCATTTGGTATGGAGGAGTGACGACGGAGCGCTGCGAGCGCATTGTCGCAGAGCACATCGAGAGCGGCCGCCCCGTGGAGGAATGGATCGCAAGGGTCCATCCCCTCGGCTGACTTCGGTTGTTTTCCTTCGTTCGGCCGTTCAGGCCGGATCGTAGTCCAGATAGGGCCCGAGCCATTTCTCGGCCTCGGAAACCGGCCAGCCCTTCCGCCGGGCGTAGTCGTCGATCTGGTCCCTGCCAATCTTTCCGACGCCGAAATACTTCGATTCGGGATGATTGAAATACCAGCCGCTCACGCTGCTTGCCGGGTGCATGGCGCAGCTCTCGGTGAGCCATACCCCCGTTGCCGCCGTGGCCCCGAGAATTTCGAAGAGGCCGGGCTTCTCCGTGTGGTCGGGACAAGCCGGATAGCCGGGAGCGGGCCGAATGCCGCGGTAGCGTTCTCGGATCATCTCTGAATAATCCAAGTTCTCCGTTCGCCCGAAGCCGCAGGCCTCACGGGCATGCTTGTGGAATTTCTCCGCCATCGCCTCCGCGAGCCGGTCGCCAAGCGCCTGCGCCATGATCGCGCTGTAGTCGTCGTGCGCCGCCCGGAAGCCGGCGGCGAATTCCTCGACGCCATGTCCCGCCGTGACGGCGAATCCGCCCATGTAGTCTATGCGGCCCGAATCCTTGGGCGCGATGAAGTCGGCGAGGCATTGATCGAACTGGCCGGCGGGCTGCTCCAACTGTTGGCGGAGCATCCGAAACGAGGTGACGACGCTGCCGCGGCTCTCGTCAGCGTAAACCTCGATGTCGTCGCCGACCGTATTGCAGGGCCAAAAGCCAATCACGGCCTTGGCGGTGAACCGTTTCTCCTCAACAATTCGCGCCAGCAGCCGCTGCGCATCGCCGAAGAGCTTGGTCGCCTCGATGCCGACCACCGCGTCCGTCAGAATATCCGGATAGCGCCCGTGGAGTTCCCAAGCGCTGAAGAAGGGACCCCAATCGATGTACGGCACGATCTCGTCCAAAGGCACATCCTCGTACGCGCGCGTTCCGAAAAATTCAGGACGTGGAATGTCCACCGACGCCCAGTCAAAAACAGGACGGCGGGAACGGGCGGTTGCGAGCGGCAGGAGCGGCCTTCTGGCCCTCCTCGAGGCGAACTCCTCGCGCTGGCGCTGCTGTTTGGCCGTCACTTCGGCCATATAGGCGCCCTTGTTCTCGGCCGAGAGCAAAGCGCTCACCACGTTCACGACACGGGACGCGTCGAGCACATGCACCACTCCATGGGGGTATTCGGGGGCGATCTTCACCGCGGTGTGGGCCGGACTGGTCGTGGCGCCGCCGATCAAAAGGGGCACCGTGAAGCCTTGGCGGCGCATCTCCTTGGCGACGTGAACCATCTCGTCGAGCGACGGCGTTATAAGGCCGGAGAGACCGACGACGTCCGCGCCGCGCTGCTTCGCTTCGGTGAGGATCTTCTCGCAGGACACCATGACTCCCAAGTCAACGACGTCGTAATTGTTGCAGGCTAGGACGACCCCGACGATGTTCTTTCCGATGTCGTGGACGTCGCCCTTGACAGTGGCGATGACGAAGAGCCCGTTTGGTTTCGCGGCGCCGCCGGCCTCGACGAAGAGCCGTTTCTCCTCCTCCATGAAAGGAGTCAGATGGGCGACAGCGCGCTTCATGACGCGGGCCGACTTGACCACTTGTGGGAGAAACATCTTGCCCGCCCCGAAAAGGTCCCCGACCACACGCATGCCGTCCATCAGCGGACCCTCGATTATGTTCAGGGGCCGCGGATATTTCACTTTGTCCAATCGCGCCTCTTCGGTGTCCTGCACGATGAAGGCGTCGATTCCCTTCACGAGTGCGTGCGAGAGGCGTTCCTCCACGCGGCGGGCCCGCCAAGCCAGGTCCTCCTTCAGCTCCATTTTCGAAGCACCGCCCTGGCGCGCTTTGAGATCGTCTGCGAAGCGCGTGAGGCGGTCGGTGGCGTCCTCCCGCCGGTTGAGCAGCACATCCTCAACCAGTTCCAGGAGGTCTTTGGGAATCTCCTCGTAAACACCGAGCATCCCGGCGTTCACGATGGCCATGTCCAGGCCCGCCGCGATAGCGTGATAGAGGAACACCGCGTGCATCGCCTCGCGCACCGGATTGTTGCCGCGGAATGAGAACGAAACGTTGGAGACACCCCCGGAAACCTTGGCTCCGGGCAGCTGTTCTTTAATCAGCTTTGTGGCCTCGAAAAAATCGACGGCATAGTTATTGTGCTCCTCAATGCCGGTGGCGACGGTCAGGATGTTCGGGTCGAAGATGATGTCTTCCGGGGGCATTCCAGCCTGTTCTGTCAGGAGGCGGTAAGCGCGGGTGCAGATGCGGACCTTCGCATCCCTGTCCGCCGCCTGGCCTTTCTCATCAAAAGCCATGACAACGGCCGCCGCCCCGTAGCGGCGCACCAGCGTGGCTCGGCGGAGGAACTCGGTCTCCCCGTCCTTGAGCGAGATCGAATTCACAACTCCTTTTCCCTGGACGCATTTCAGCCCCGCTTCGAGCACGGTCCATTTCGAGGAGTCGACCATGACCGGAACGCGCGAAATCTCAGGTTCGGCGGCGATCAGATTGAGAAATTTCACCATCGTGATCTCCCCCTCGATGAGCGCTTCGTCCACATTCACGTCGATCATGTTGGCTCCGCTCTCGACCTGCTGGCGGGCGATAGCAACGCAAGCCGCCCAGTCGCCGGCTTTGAGCGCTCGGGCAAACTTGGGCGAGCCGGTTATATTGGTGCGCTCGCCGACGACGAGAAACTGCGAGGCCGAGGGCCGGGTGCTGGGCTGGGGCATTCTTGGCGCGGAGTGCGGACGTCGGTAGAGGCGGGCCGCGCTTCAGCCCACAAGCAGAGGCTCGAGTCCGCTCAGGCGCAGGGCGGAGGCGAGCTTCGGTATGCGGCGGGGCGCCTTGCCGCGAACCGCGGCCGCGATGGCCGCGATATGCGCGGGAGTCGAGCCACAGCAGCCGCCGACCATATTGAGCCAGCCGTTGGCGGCGAATTCGCCCAGAACCGCGGCCATATCTGCGGGCGTTTCGTCGTATCCGCCAAAGGCATTCGGGAGGCCCGCGTTGGGATAACAGGTGACATAGCATCCGGCGATCGCCGACAGTTCCTCGATGTAGGGGCGCATCTGCCGTCCGCCCAGGGCGCAATTGATGCCAACCGAGAGAGGAGCCGCGTGCGCGATGCTCGCGTAGAAGGCGGCGATTGTCTGCCCCGAGAGCGTCCGACCGGAGGCATCCGTGATCGTCACTGAAATCATGACCGGAATGCGCCGGCCCAGCTCGTCGAAAAGCAGCTCGAGGGCGAACAGGGCCGCTTTGGCGTTCAAGGTGTCGAAAATCGTCTCGACCAGAAAAACATCGACCCCTCCCGCCGCCAGGGAGCGCGCTTGTTGGAGGTAAGCTTCGACGACTTGATCCCAGGTGACCGCCCGATATTCGGGGCGGTTCACATCGGGCGACATCGAGAGGGTTCGGTTGAGCGGACCGATCGCCCCGGCGACAAAGCACCTGCGCCCCGGCGTTGCCGCCTCGGCCTTGCGAGCAGCGCTGCGCGCCAGGGCGACCGCCGCGGAATTGATCTCGGGAACGAGCGCCTCCAGCCGGTAGTCCGCCTGCGAGATCGACGTGGAGTTAAAGGTGTTGGTCTCCACCATGTCCGCCCCTGCATTGAAATAGTCGAGGTGGATACTTTCGATGACGTCGGGTCGTGTGAGGGAGAGCAGGTCATTGTCCCCCTTCAGATCGTGAGGATGGTCTCGGAAGCGCTCGCCGCGGAAGTCGGCTTCCTCCAGGGGGAATGTCTGGATCATGGATCCCATGGCGCCGTCCAGCACCGCAATCCGCTGCTCAAAGAGCTCCTGGAGGAGCTGGGAGGTGGGAGGGGAAAAGGCTGTCATGGATGTGAGGGACGAGGGTTGGCGGGAGCCTGCGGAAGCCAACGCTAAAGGCAGGTGTTTTGCAAGCAACATATCTACAAATACGAATGCGATGATATGAATTGGCTTGCTTCTTTCCCGGTGCGCCATGGGAATCGCGTCGTCCACGTTAGTCTGCGTTCTTTGTCCTTTTCCGGGATCTAGGGAAGGCCGTGAAAATCGGCCACAGTCGCGCTGCGGTAACGCATCACAAATCCACACCGTGTCACGGATGACGCGGGCAAAGCCAATCGGGACTCTCATTCCGGTGAAGGCGATGGAGGAGGAACCGTCTTGGGCCGAACAGGCCCGTCAAGACAGCATATGCGGAGTCCGAATATCTGCCCCGGGAATCGTCACGCATGCGGTGCGAATTGCGCGTGCCGCTTGCTCCCACTTCATCGCAAATAATGAAGAGTGATTAGTTTATGAATTCACAAAAGCACTCTCCGCTGCTTGCAGCGGAGCTTCGTCCATTGGCATTAGGACGCTATCCGCTTCCGGCGAAGGCGGGCTTGGCGCGTGTTGGCCCGGCGCGCTTGGTGCGCCGCATGGCCCCGATTTGGGCGGCATTGGGGGTGGCAGCCGCTCTCCGCGCCCAGACACCGGCAGCCGGTCCTGCCGAATCGGCGGAGCCCTTTGTGGTGACGGCGACGCGCACGCCAGAAGACATTCGCACGCTTGGCTCGGCGGTCGACCTGCTGACGTCGGACGATTTGGTCCGGCGCCAGATTGAGACGCTCGCAGATGCTCTTGGTGGAATTCCGGGAGGTCCTGCATTCGCAAATGGAGCGCCTGGGTCGGATGTGTCGGTGTTCCTGCGGGGGGCGAATTCGGATCAGACCCTTTTCCTCGTCGATGGCATCCGCTTCAATGATGCCAACACCGACTATTCGGTATTCCTTGGCGGGGCCCGCCTCGGTGCGGGCGATTCGGTGGAAGTAGTCCGCGGGCCGCAGAGCACTTTGTACGGGAGCGAGGCGGTCGGGGGCGTTGTGTCGCTCGCTTCGCCCAAGGGCGCCGGCGCTCCGAGCTTCTCTTTTTCAGCGGAGGCGGGCACCTATGGCACAATCGAGGGGCAGGTGGCGGCCCAAGGAGCCCAGGACGGATGGATGTACTCGGTGTCCGCGTCGGGCGGACACACCGACAACGCTCGAATCAATAACACTTTCGACAATGGCAATACCGCCGTCCGGCTCGATAGGCCGTTGAACGATGCGGTGACGGTGGGAGTGACCCTTAGGGGTTTCGTCGGTCGCTACGGCGATCCCGGCGATATGTACACAAATGATCGTTACGACTACGAGAAGGAGAACAACTGGCTCGGCACCGCCTTCGCCGAGCTGAGGCTGGCGCCAGATTGGACAGCCCGGGTGACGCTAGGAGACCAGGACCGCCGGTACCAGGCTGTGGCGCCCGACCCGGGCGGCCCGGTGTCGATCACGACGGTGAAGAACCGCCGGGAGGTGCTTGACGCCCAGACGACGTGGACGGGGCTGGAGCGGCAGCGAATCACGGCCGGAATCACGGGCGAGGATGCGGCGACATTGAATACCGGATACGGAAGCATCGATCAGAGGCAGACGCTCTTTGCCGCGTTCGCGCAGGACGAATGGAATCCGGTCGGAGCGGTCCATCTGACGGGAGGCCTGCGCTATGACGACTTCGACACATTTGGATCCGAGACGACGGGGCGGGCGACGGCGGCCTGGCTGAGTCCCGACAGTTCCGTGAAGGCGAGGGCAAGCTACGGCACGGGGTTCAATGCGCCGAGCTTTCTGGAACTTTACGGAACGGCCACCGGGTACAAGGGGAACCCAAACCTGCGGCCCGAGCGCGCCAGCGGCGGCGATGCCGGGCTGGACTTCTATTTTCCCCAGCAGGGCGGATCCTTCAGCGCGACCTGGTTCCGCACGGACTATCGGGACCTCATCGTCTACAACTTCAGCGTTTACCCGGGAACAACGGCGAATGTGGACCGCGCGCGCACCGACGGCGTCGAATTGGAGATCCGGTTCGCGCTGCCGAACGCATTCCGATTCGAGGCCTCCTACACCTACCTCGAAGCCGACGACCTGACCGACGCCACCCGCTTGCTCAGGCGGCCGAGAGACAGCGGAAGCGCCGATCTTTGGCGCGATTTCGGGGGAGGCTTCAGCGGCGGGGTGGGGGTGGGGGCGGTCGGTACGCGCCAGGACGTGGATGCACTGACGTACCTGACCGTGAATGATCCGAGCTACGCGGTCTTCCGCGTCTACGCGGCCTGGGCGGTCAGCCGGACAGTCACCGTGAAGGCCCGCATCGAGAACCTTCTCGACCGGCGATACCAGCCAGTAAACGGCTATCCCGCGTTGGGAGCGGCCGCCTTTGCCGGCGTGCAATGGAGCCTGTGATGCGGCGGGCGGTTTGACCTCGCGCTGCCGGCGCTCTTGGCTGGCCCGATGCGCTTCGAACGGCCGAATCTCTTGCCTCTGGTGGTTTGCGCGGCCAGCGCCTGCGGCGCGGTGGCCGCGCCGACCGGAGCGCCTTCGGCTCTGGCTGCCCCGAGTCCGGCGGCGCTGCGGCCCTCCGGAGATTACGTTCCGGCTGAGATATCGTCGTATACGGCGCCGGCATCAAGCGAACTGAGGGAATTGGTGGACCGGTTTGTGGCCGACCGGGACGAACTCCTCCGCTTTTATAACGTCGATGGCTCGGAGTTGCGAAGGCGGCGCCTCCGGGAGTTTCTGGAGGCTTGGACGGCTCGGCTCGGGGCGATGCCCTACGAAGGCTTGGGCGTTGAAGGCCGGATCGACCATCTGCTGCTGTCGCGCGAGGTGAAGTACGAGCTGCAGCTGCTGTCGCGCGAGGAAGCCCGGGCTGCGGAGATGGATCCGCTGCTTCCATTCGCGGGTCGGATCGCGCGGCTTCAGGAGTCGCGCCGCCTTATGGAGCCGGTCGATCCCGAAGGAGCCGCGGCGGTCTTGGATGCGGCGCGACTGGAAACAGACCGTATCAAGGGGGCCTTGGAATCCGGCTTGAAGGCCGCAGCGGCGAGCGGCGCGGCGCCTGGCGGAGCGACTCCGCTCAAGGCCACCCGGATTGTCGCTTTCAGGGCTTCGGCGGCGCTGCGCGCCCTGCGCAAATCGCTCGGAGACTGGTACGCGTTTTATGACGGCTACGATCCGGCATTCGGATGGTGGGTGAGGCGGTCGTATCGGCAGCTCGGTGACACCTGGGACTCCTATGATAAGTTCCTTCGCGAAAAGATCGTGGGGATCGAGGCGGGCAAGGACGAGCCCATCGTCGGCGATCCGATCGGGCGGCCTGGACTGCAGGTCGAACTCGGCCACGAGATGATCGGATATTCTCCGGAGGAGCTGATTGCGGTCGCCAACCGCGAGTTCGCCTGGTGCGACGAAGAGCTGAAGCGCGCCTCCCGCGAGATGGGCTGCGGCGAGGATTGGAAGGCGGCTATGGAGCGCGTGAAGCACGAGCACCTGCCGCCCGGGCAGCAGCCCCAACTCGTGCGCGATCTGGCGCTTGAGGCCATCCGGTTTGTTCAGGAACGCAATCTGGTGACCATTCCGCCGCTCGCCGCGGATTTTTGGCGCGAGCGCATGATGGGGCCAGAACAGCAGAAAGTGGCGCCGTTTTTTCTGGGTGGTCCGGATATCCTGATCGCCTTCCCCACGGAAGGCATGGACTACGACGATAAGCTCCAGAGCCTTCGCGCGAACAATATCCACTTCGCGCGCGCGACGGTATTTCACGAACTCGTTCCGGGGCACCACCTCCAATATTACTATGAGGTCCGCTACAACCCGCACCGGGAGTTGTTCACGACTCCGTTCTGGGTCGAGGGATGGTCCTTGTGGTGGGAATTTCAGATGTGGGATCTGGGATTTCCCAGGACGCCCGAAGACAGAATGGGCATGCTCTTCTGGCGGGCCCATCGATGCGCGCGAATTATTTTTTCTCTGAATTTCCATCTGGGACAATGGACACCTGAACAGTGTGTCGATTTTTTGGTTGATCGGGTGGGGCATGACCGGGCAAGCGCAACCGGCGAGGTTCGGCGATCGTTCAACGGCGCCTATTCGCCGCTTTACCAGGCTGGCTATATGCTCGGCGCCCTGCAGCTCCGCGAACTCCATCACGAGCTTGTTCATGCGGGCGGGATGAGCGATCGCCAGTTCCATGATGCGATTCTTCGGGGCGGACCCATGCCAATAGAGATGGTGCGGGCGCGCCTGAACGGGACGCGGGTAAGCCCCGAGTTCATGCCTCAATGGCGATTCGCCGGCGCGCTGCCTGCCGGGGCGGCTACGGCGGCGCCCGCGGCTTCCCGCCCTCAGGATGACCGCCACGCGAGCACCATCGCACCGGCGACGATCAAACCGCAACCAGCCCATTGATGCCAGCCGACGCGCTCGCGCAGCACCGCAGCCGCGAGCACCAGGGCGAAGACCACGCTCAGCTTGTCGATAGGTGCGACCCTCGACACTTCGCCCAGCTGAAGGGCTCGAAAGTAACACAGCCAGGACAGGCCCGTGGCTACCCCGGAGAAAGCGAGATAGGCGCAGGTCCTGCGATCGAGGGATGCCGTGGCGCCCCTCGGTGCGGCGGCGATCGCGATGGCCCATGTAAAAACCACGACCACGGAGGTTCGGAGGGCGGTCGCCAAATGCGAATTAACATGGGCGACGCCGATCTTGGCGAGCACGGCAGTGAGTCCGGCGAACACCGCCGAGAGCAGGGCCCAAACCCACCAGTTCATGCCTCAGGAAAGCGATTCGGGCTGTGCTTGGCAAGGCGATCGGCTAGTTGAGTGCGCGTGTCCATTCGAATTTCCCGGCTGTTCGCGCTCGCGTTGGTGGCGGGCTCTTCCTCGTTGGCATTTGCCGACCGGGCCGCCGACCGGGTCGTAATCCTGGCCAATTCGGACGATCCCGACTCGGTTCCGATCGCCGAGCATTACGCGGATGTGCGAGGCGTGCCGCGAAAGAATCTGATCTCCCTGCGCATGCCTGTGGAGGAGACGATCACCTGGGGCCAATTCGTCTCCCAGATATGGCAGCCCCTGGAAGACGAATTGGTCCGACGGGGGTGGGTCGACGCGATTCCGATGGACTTGGTGGATTTGGTCGGGCGCCGCAAATACGCGATCTACGGCCACCACATCTCCGCGTTGGTGGTGTGCCGGGGAGTTCCTCTTCGCATTTCGCACGATCCGTCTCGCTTCACCGAATTCAAACCGATCACCAACCGGTCCGAGTTTCGCACCAATGAGGGAGCGGTCGATTCGGAGCTGAGCCTCTTGGCCCGGACGGACTACCCGATCAATGGGTTCATTCCCAATCCGCTGTATGGAAAGGCTTCTGTGTCCGACTACGTCCGGCAGTCGGTCGTTCTGGTCGGCCGGCTCGACGGGCCGACTGCGGCCGATGCCTTTGGCCTGGTGGACCGCGCCGTCTTGGCCGAGACCAACGGGCTGCTTGGGCGCGCCTACGTTGATCTAGGCGGGCCGCATCCGGAGGGTGATGCGTGGCTGACGACGGTCTCCGCCCGCATCAAGGAGCTGGGCTTCGACCAGTCCGTCGACCGGGAGCCGGCGCTCTTTCCAGGAACGGCGCGCTTCGACGCACCGGTTCTCTATTTTGGATGGTATTCGAACAATATTGAGGGGCCATTCAAGCTCCCGGGATTCTTCTTCCCCCCGGGTGCGATTGCTCTGCACATCCATAGCTTTTCCGCCCGGTCGATGCGCTTAACGGACCAGGCTTGGACGGCGCCCTTCGTTGCGCACGGGGTGACCGCGACCGTCGGAAATGTCTGGGAGCCGTACCTTCAGCTGACCCATCGACCCGATCTGCTTCTTGAAGCTCTTTCCCGCGGCGAGATGCTCGGCGAAGCTGCCTACTATGCCTTGCCGGCGTTGAGCTGGCAGGGGATTCTTGTTGGCGATCCCCTCTACCGGCCGTTTGCCGTTCCTCTGTCCGCCCAACTTGGGCGCCTGAAGGATCTGCCTCCGCGGCTTGCGGGATATGCGATCGCGCGCCGGATGAATCTTTTCGATTCAGCGGGGCTGCCGGAAGCAGCCGTCAGGCTGGGGCGAACCGGCATGAAGTCAGTGCCGAGCCTTGGTCTGGCCCTCTGCCTTGCGCCGCGTCTGGCCGCCGCGGGGCACGTGGACGAGGCGGCGAAGGACTTGCTGGCAGCCGCTGCGCTGCCGGCCTCGGCGGGCGCCGATCAGTGGGGACTGCTGCATGCGGCAGCCGAATTTCTGCTCGCTCAGAATCGACCCGCTGCTGCGCTCGAAGCCTACCGGCGTCTGCTTGCGGTCGAGGCTCTACCGCCGAGCGTCCGGGCCTCGTGGCTCCTCGATGGCCAGAAGGCGGCCGTGGCCGCGGGTGACGGCGCGCAGGCGAGCGCCTGGAAGGCCGCAATTCCGGCCACCGTAGACCGGATCCTGAGCGGTCACTGAGGCTTCGGCCTCAGAGCTTCTCGACAATCTTGTCAGCGAGCCCGTAGGCGATCGCCTCTTTGGCGTTCAAGTAGAAGTCGCGGTCGCTGTCCTGGGCGATCTTCTCGATCGGCTGGCCCGATGCCTGCGAAAGGAGCAGATTCAATTCGGCGCGAATTTTCTCCATCTCTTGCGCCTGGATGTTGATGTCGGTTGCCGGACCGATGAACCGGCCGGAAATGAGCGGCTGGTGGATGAGCACCCGGGCGTGGGGGTACAGCAGGCGCCGGCCTTTGGAGGCGCCGCAGAGAAGGATGGATCCCATCGATGCGGCCATGCCGGTCACGACTACCGTGATCGGCGAGCTGATCAGACGCATGGTGTCAAAGACCGCCATGCCCGCCGTGATGGAACCTCCGGGCGTGTTCATGTAGAAAGTGATCTCCTTGCCAGGATCAGCCAGTTCCAGATGCAGCAGGCGCTCGCACATATCCTTGGCGGACTCATCCGTCACGGGCCCCCAGAGGAATATCTTCCGCTGCTCCAGAAATGTCTTCTGGATGACATGTGCGACCGAGGAGGCATGCTTGCGGGCAATCTCCTCCTCCCGCTCTTCCTCCTCCTCGTCATCATCGTCGAAGCGGGGCAGGGGTGCGGTGAGGCCGGGCTGGAGATTATTGAAGTGCATGAAGGGGCAAACTGAACGGAGTTTGGAATTTTGGCAAGTGAACCCAATGCTTGCAGGCATGCCTTGCTGCCTGGCGGGGCTACGAGGAGGTGGCCTGGTCAACGCTGTACTTTTTTCTCAGCTCGGCGGATATCCGACGCGCGTCGTAAACCGGGGTGTCTGGCTTACTCTCCGGCGGATTGGCATAACATTGGACATCATCGATCATCGCCAAATCCAATATCGCTCCGGGAGCGGGTGGTGATCCGCCGCCGCCCACATTGCTTGAGTCACTGGCGGAATCAGAAGGGGACGTCGGCCCGCCCCCGGAGGCGAATATCGCGGAGGGCTGTACGTCATCCAGGCGCGTCGCCGGCGTCTGTTTTACCATAACGAAGTAAGGAAGCTGGTTCTTGAGGGCGAGCTCCGCCGCCCGGAGCAATGCGTAGTCTGAGACCCTCTTCGCGCCGGATGTGGAATTACCGACGAAGATCACGCGAAATTTGTCGTCGGAGATCTTTTGCTCGGCGTATCCGGACTTGGTTTTTCCGCTGACGAGGGCCTGGTAGGGCGCGGGCGCGATGCATCCGGCCGATATCAGCAGGGCTGCGAGCCCTGCTGCGCGAAACCTCTTCAATAGGCTCATGAGGGGAATTCCCAAATAGACCCGAAGGCTGCGAGGTGTCAATTGGCTCGCAGTCTGAATTCACGAAGGGTTGCGCCTATCTCCTCCCTTTGCACGCTTGCGCCCGTGAGAAGCCTTTCAGGCAACATTGTCGATCTTGAGGCCCGCCGAATATTCCCAGGGCGAGTGGATTGGGAGGACGGACGGATTTGTGGGATCGTTCCGGAACCGGGGCGCCACTACCGCCGCACCATCGCCCCTGGGTTCGTCGACGCCCACATCCATATTGAGAGTTCGATGCTTCCACCGGCGGAGTTCGCGCGGCTTGCCGTCGTTCATGGCACGGTGGCGACCGTTTCGGACCCCCATGAGATCGCCAACGTGCTGGGCGAGGCGGGGGTCGCCTATATGATCGCAGAGGCGAAACGGACGCCCTTCACCTTCTGTTTTGGCGCGCCGCCATGCGTTCCAGCCACGCCCTTTGAAACTTCCGGGGCAGCTCTCGGGGTGCGCGCCGTGGCGCGGCTCCTAGCTCGGCCCCAAATTGGCTATTTGAGCGAATTTATGAATTTTCCGGCGGTGCTTCGAGGGGACGCCGACGCGCTTGCGAAAATCGCCGCCGCCGTGCGCCTCGGCAAACCGGTCGACGGGCACGCGCCCGGCCTTCGCGGCGCCATGGCAGCCTCCTATGCCGCGGCCGGAATCTCGACCGATCACGAGTGCTTCACGCTTGCCGAGGCGCGGGACAAGATCGCTGCCGGAATGAAAATCCTGATACGTGAGGGATCGGCGGCCAGGAATTTCGCCGCACTCCAGCCGCTCCTGCGTTCGCATCCGGACAAGTGCATGTTTTGTTGCGACGACAAGCATCCCGATGAACTGATCCGCTATCACATTGATGAGCACGTCCGCCGCGCGCTTGCCAGCGGCGCCGACCGCATCGACGCCCTCTCGGTCGCGAGCCTAAATCCCATCCGGCATTATGGGCTCCGCGTGGGCCTTCTTCAGGTGGGGGACCCCGCGGACTTCATTGTCTTTGAAGGATGGCGGCGGCTGCGGGTTCGGCGCACCTATCTGCGGGGGGTTCTGGCGGCCCGCGACGGCCGTTCTATGCTTCCGCGCCGCGTTCCGCGTGTCATCAATCGCTTCCGTGCTTTGCGTCGCGCGCCCGCTGATTTTCGGACTCCGGCGCGCCGCGGCAAGCTGGAGGTCATAGGAGCGATCGATGGCCAGCTCATCACCCGGCGCCTCCGGATGAACGCCCACGTCGTGGCGGGGGCCGCGGTGGCCGATCCTTCGCGCGATCTCTTGAAGATCGCCGTCGTGAACCGCTACGCCTTGCGGGCGCCGGTTTCCACGGCATTCATCCACGGCTTCGGGCTCCGGGCGGGCGCCATCGCCTCCTCGGTTGCCCACGATTCCCACAACATTGTTGCCATCGGAGCCGACGATGCGTCGCTTTCAGAGGCGGTCAATTGGGTGATCCGCAACCGGGGCGGGGTGGCGGCAGTCGGGGGGACTGAAGCTGGCGGGACCTGTGTGCTGCCTCTCCCGATCGCGGGGCTCATGTCCGACCTTCCCGGGGCGAAGGTCGCTGCCGCTTATGCCGAGGCTGACCGTTTCGCCAAGGCGCTCGGCTCGAAACTCTCAGCGCCGTTCATGACCCTGTCCTTCATGGCGCTTCTCGTGATCCCGGATCTCAAACTCAGCGACCGGGGGCTTTTTTCGGCAGCCCGCGGAAAACTGCTTAATACCTGACCTTATCCGATTTGGCGGCCCATTCCGCAAAACCGGCCTGGGCCTCCGCCCGCAATAGCGGCTGCATATCGATGGATCGCTGCTCCGGCGGCAACGGTATCTGCCCGTAGATGAAATCATCGTCGAAGCCGATCGCCGCCGCATCGCCCCGGGTGTTGCCATAGTAGACTTTTGGAATGCGGGCCCAATAAATTGCCGACAGGCACATCGGGCAGGGTTCGCAGCTGGTGTACAGTTCGCAATCCGCCAATTGGAACGTTCCAAGCGCGCGGCAGGCTTCGCGGATCGCCACAATCTCGGCATGAGCTGTCGGATCGTTGGTCGAGGTGACTTGATTGCCTCCACGCGCCACAATCGCTCCCTTGCGGACCAGAACACAGCCGAACGGACCGCCGCGGCCGGAGCGCATGCCTTCCTCGGACAGGCGAATCGCTTCGCGCATATGGGATTCATAGTTCATGGTGCGGATAGCCGGAGGGTCCCTGTCGGACACAAAGGGTGCAACCTACAATGGAGGTGACAGGAGACAACCCGTAATTTACGTTTTCGCCCTTCATAGCCACGCAGCAACTGATGACCCCTCACGCCTCCACTGGACTCGAAATCACCGGCCCCCTGAATCCTGGATATTCCGAGATTCTGACCGGCGAAGCCCGCGCCTTCCTGGCCGACCTATTCCGAACTTTCGGGCCGCGGCGCGAGGAGCTTCTCGGCATGCGTGTTTCGCGCCAGAAAGACATCGATTCGGGCCAGCTTCCGGACTTCCTGGTGGAGACCCGCTCGGTCCGCGAAGGGTCATGGCGCGTGGCTCCGGCCCCGGCCGACCTCCAGGATCGAAGAACCGAGATCACCGGGCCGGTTGATCGCAAGATGGTGATCAACGCCCTCAATTCAGGCGCCAAGGTTTTCATGGCGGACTTCGAGGACGCCACCTCGCCGACTTGGGCGAATCTCATCGAGGGCCAGATCAATCTGCGCGACGCGGTGCGGCGAACGATCGGCTTCACCAGCCCTGAAGGGAAGGCATATAAGCTCAACGAAAAGGTGGCCACGCTCCTGGTCCGTCCACGCGGCTGGCACCTGCCGGAGAAGCACGTGCTGCTCGACGGCAAGCCGGTGTCGGGTTCGCTGTTCGACTTTGGCCTATACTTCTTTCACAATGCCAAGGAACTCCTCTCGCGCGGCTCGGGCCCCTATTTCTATCTGCCGAAGCTGGAGAGCCATCTCGAGGCGCGTCTGTGGAACGATGTTTTTGTGCACGCCCAAAAGGCGCTGGGCGTTCCGCAGGGTTCTGTCCGCGCGACCGTCCTGATTGAGACTATTCTCGGCACCTTTGTCGCCGAGGAGATCCTCTATGAGCTGCGTGAGCATTCCTCCGGCCTCAACTGCGGGCGCTGGGATTACATCTTCAGCTGCATCAAGAAGCTTCACCGCAGGCCCGGCTATTTGTTCCCGGATCGCACGCAAGTGACGATGACCGCGCCCTTCATGCGCGCGTATTGCCTGTATGTGATCAAGGTCTGCCACCGACGAGGCGCCCACGCCATGGGGGGGATGGCCGCGCAGATTCCGATCAAGAACAACCCGGCGGCCAATGAAGCCGCCCTCGCGAAGGTGCTGGCCGACAAGGAGCGCGAAGCGGCCGATGGCCACGACGGCACATGGGTGGCGCACCCCGGGCTGGTCCCGATCGCCCTGAAGGCTTTCGATAAACATATGCCGGGCCCCAATCAGATTTCCCGCCAACGAGACGATGTGCAGGTGACGGCATCGGAGATTTTGGCGGCTCCCGCCGGCACCATCACCGAGGCCGGGGTCCGAACCAACTTGAGCGTCGGTCTTCAATACGTTGAGGCCTGGCTGGGCGGCCTCGGCTGTGTTCCGCTCTACAATCTTATGGAGGACGCAGCGACGGCCGAAATTTCCCGCGCCCAGCTCTGGCAATGGCTTCATCACGGGGCAAAGCTCGCCGACGGTCGAGCGGTCACATCCGCACTTTATGACGCACTGCTTGCCGACGAGTTGATGAAAATCAAAAACGAAGTGGGGGCCGACCGCTACGCTGCGGGCCATTTCCCCGCCGCGGTCGATCTGTTCATGCGGATGGTGAAATCCCCTGAGCTGGATGACTTCTTGACCCTGCCGGCCTACGAGCGCCTTCCTTGACCAGTGCCGCACACGCTTGCGCAGATCAACGCCTACGACCGCCAGGCCTTTGTCGCCGCTTTGGGGCACCTCTTCGAGCACTCGCCTTGGGTGGCCGACGAGACTTTTGCGCATCGCCCATTTCGGGACGCCGCCCACCTCCATGCCGAGCTGTGCGCGACCTTGGCCCGTTCCAGCCGCGCGCTGCAGCTGGAGCTTATACGCGCCCACCCGGATCTCGCCGGAAGGTTGGCGCAGGCGGGGCGTTTGACCGCCGAATCCAGCCGTGAACAAGCCACCGCGGGCCTCGACCGGCTCGCCTCCGAAGAGGCGGAGGAGATCAAGCGCTTGAATGCTGAATATCTTGCCCGGTTTGGCTTCCCCTTCGTGATTTGCGCGCGCCTCAACGCCAAGGATGCGATCCTGCGCGCGATGCGCGAGCGTGTGACCCACGCGCCGGAGGCGGAGCACGACACCGCCATCGCGGAGATCGGCAAGATCGCCTGGCTCCGTCTCCTGGATACGCTCAAGACCTGACCCTCGTGCCCGCCAAACTCTCCACGCATGTCCTCGATCTCACCGCGGGCCGCCCGGCCGCGGGCCTGCGCATCGAACTGAGGCGTCTGGGCAACGCTCCCCGTCTCATCAAGGCGGCGGTCACCAATGCCGATGGCCGCACCGATGCGCCCCTGCTTGGGCCGGACGAGATGGAAGCGGGCTCCTACGAGATTTCTTTCCATGTCGCCGAATATTTCGCGGCCCGGAACGGCCCTCCTGAGCAGCCCCCGTTTCTGGACGTGGTCCCGATTCGCTTCCACATTTCCGACGCGAAGGCCTCTTATCACGTGCCACTCCTGGTCAGTCCCTGGGCCTACAGCACCTACCGCGGAAGCTAAGGGATGAATTCGCGTCCCGCCGATAGATCGCTCGCCGCCGCCTCCCGGATCCTGGCCTTTCGGATCGACGAACTCGCCCGAGTGAGCGACGAACAGGGCCGGCTCACCCGCACCTTCCTCTCTCCGGCGATGCGCCGAGCCAATGACCGGGTGGCCGATTGGATGCGCCAGGCTGGGCTGGTCGTGCGAGAGGATTCTGTTGGCAACCTGATCGGCCGCCAGGAGGCCGTCGGGGGAGAGGCCCGAACCCTGCTTCTGGGCTCGCATCTCGATACGGTCCGAGACGCTGGCCGGTTCGACGGAGCTCTTGGGGTGCTTCTTCCGATCGTGGCTCTTGCCGAACTGAAACGCCGGGGCGTTGGCCTGCCCTTTGCCGTCGAGGTGATTGGATTCTCCGAGGAGGAGGGAGTCCGGTTTTCCAGTGCCTACTTGGGCAGCAAGGGCTACGCGACGCTCCTGCGCTCCTCTGACCTCGGTTTCAAGGACAGTCAGGGAGCGACGGTCGCAGACGCGATAGCCCGTTGGAACGGCCGCACCGACTACGAACTCCCCGCGTCATCGCACGAACCCGGCAATCTTCTTGGCTACCTCGAGGTGCATATCGAACAGGGGCCGGTGCTCGAGCATCGCGGACTCTCGGTCGGCGTCGTCTCGGGCATCGCCGGTCAGACGCGCGTTCAACTGTCTTTTGGCGGATCGGCCGGGCACGCGGGCACAACGCCGATGCGGCTCCGGCGCGACGCGCTTGCCGGTGCGGCGGAAATGATCCTGGCAGTTGAAAAGATAGCCCGAGGCTCCCCTCAGCTGGTGGCGACGGTCGGCAGTGTCAGCGCGTTTCCCGGTGCGGCCAATGTGATTCCCGCGCGTGCCGAATGCACACTCGATGTCCGCCATCCCAGAGATCGCGCCCGAAAGGCCGCGCTCCGGCGTCTCCGGGCCCAGGGCGCGGCGATTGCGCGCCGCCGAGGTCTTCGCTTTTCATTCGATGTCACCCAGGACAATGGAGCGGTGAATTGTTCGCCCGCACTGACGGCGGCTCTCGCGCGAAGTGTCCGGGCGGCGCAGGGCCGTTCTGTCACCCTTGCCAGCGGGGCCGGGCACGATGCGGTCGTTCTGTCGCGTATGGCCCCTATCGCGATGTTATTTGTCCGTTGCCGAGCTGGGCTCAGCCATCATCCCGATGAACACGTCGATCGGGCGGATCTAGCCCGGGCGCTTGAAGTCGTCGTGGACTTTCTGACCCGGCTCGGTTCGGATAAACGGTTTAAATGAAGGATGGTTTCGATCTACTGGTGCGCGGGGCACACGTCGTGACGCCGGAGGGCCTGGTGAAGGCCGATCTCGCGGTCGCTGAGGGCCGCATCGTCCGGCTCGCGCCTTCAATCGATGGCGAGGCGGCCGAGGTGATCGAGGCGGCCGGACTTCATGTTCTGCCCGGGATTATCGACTCTCATGTCCATTTCAACGAACCCGGCCGCGAGAATTGGGAAGGCATCGCCACGGGTTCCTCCGCGTTGGCCGCCGGAGGGGGCAGCGCATTCTTCGACATGCCCCTCAACTCGCTCCCGCCCACAATCGACGCCGAGGCCTTCGCCCTGAAGCGCGCCGCGGCGGAGAGGTCATCGGTTACTGACTTTGCCCTTTGGGGAGGCCTTGTGCCCGGCAACATCGAACAGCTGGGCGAGCTTCATGAAGCCGGGGCGATTGGCTTCAAAGCCTTCATGTGCGACAGCGGTGTCAGCGAGTTTCCCGCCGCGGACGCGAAAACGCTCAAGGCGGGCATGCGCAAGGCCGCTTCGTTTGGAATGCTCGTCGCCGTCCATGCTGAAGATGATGTTTTGGCCCGCCGGCGCACGAAGGAACAGCACGCCAAGGGAACGGATGTGCGCGCTTGGATCGCCTCCAGGCCGGTGGAGCTCGAACTCGCCGCGATCCGCACTGCGATCGACCTAGCGGGGGAAACCGGGTGCGCACTCCATCTTGTGCATGTCAGCAGCCCGGAAGGTGTCGATATCGCCGCGGCTGCCCGGGCCAAGGGGGTCGACGTCTCGATCGAGACCTGTCCGCATTATCTATTGCTGACCGATGAGGACGTTGTCCGTCTCGGAGCTCCCGCCAAATGCTTTCCGATTCTGCGTTCGGATGAATTGCGCCGGGGGCTTTGGCTGAAGCTCGAGCAGGGCGTGATCGATACGATTGGATCCGATCATTCTCCGGCGCCCCCGGAAATGAAACGCGCGGCGGATTTCTTCGCCATTTGGGGTGGGATTTCCGGCTGCCAGCACGGCTTCCCCTTGCTGATTTCAGAGGCTCTTGAACGCAGGCCCGCTGAGGAGGCGCTCCCGCGCCTGGCCTCCCTGCTCGCAAGCAATGTCGCGCGCCGTTTCCGAATCGATGGACGCAAGGGACGCATTGCGGAAGGATTCGATGCGGACCTTGTGGTGATCGATACTCAAGCGGGCCACACGCTTTCGAACGACGAATTGCTCTACAAGCATCGGCAGGGACCCTACCACGGCCGGCAGTCCCGAGTCCGCGTCAAGCGCACGCTTGTTCGCGGCCAAACCGTTTATGCCGAGGGACGTATTGCTTCGGCCGAAGGGAAAGGCCATCTTGTGCGGCCGTCTGGAACTTATGCCTGAACTCTTCGGCCATACCCGCGCGCGCATCGCCGCCCGCCACGCCCTCCTCACAGCGGACAACCATGTAGCCAGCGCCGTTCCAGGAGTCACGGGGGCCACAGCGATCGTTCTCATCAATCCGGCGATGGGCGCGGGATTCGCCCAATTGCTTCTCACGTTCCAAGCCGGCGGCTCGGCGAGGGGAGTTTCGGCTGCGGCCCACACCGAGACTTTTGGCTACGTCATGAGCGGGGGCGCTGCGATATCGGTCGCAGGCCAGCGGTCGCGCTGTGCCGATGGAGGCTATTTCTTCGCGCCGGCTGGGAAGCCATGGTCGATCACGGCCCCTGAGGTGGGCACCCGCGTGACCCTCTTCCAGAAGGTGTACACTCCTGTGAAGGGTGTGGCCCGCCCGGCGCCGATCCTTGGCAATACAGCCCGAGTCGAGGGAAAGCCTTTCATGGGCGATCCGGCTGCCAATCTTCAGGTGCTCCTTCCTGACCGACCTGAATACGATATGGCGGTCAATGTATTCGCCTATAAGCCTGGCGGGCATCTCCCTTTTGTGGAAGTTCATGTCATGGAGCATGGGCTCGTCATGTTGGACGGTGAAGGGATTTACCGACTCGAGGATTCGTGGTACCCGGTCCAGGCGGGGGACACTATTTGGATGGCGCCCTACTGTGCGCAGTGGTTTGTCGCCATGGGCAAGCAGCCGGCCCGCTATCTCTACTACAAGGACGTCAATCGGCCCGCTCTGTGACGCCGTGCACCCCATGAGCGGCTACGCCGGTGAATTGCAGTCGAAAATCGATGGCGCCGCCTTGCAGCGCCGTATCGATGAGCTCGCGCGGATCTCCGAAGCGCCGGAGCCGGTCGTGACGCGGGTCCTTTTTTCCGAGGCGGATATGCGCGGGCGGGAATACGTACGCCGCGCGGCGAGGGACGCCGGTCTTGCGATTCGCGAAGATGCAGTCGGCAATTTATTCGCGCGGTGGGAGGGCTCTGAATCCGGCCTGCCGGCGGTCGGCACGGGCTCCCACACCGACGCAATCCCCAATGCTGGGCGCTACGACGGCGTGGTGGGCGTTTTGGGTGCGTTTGAAGCGCTGGCCGCTCTGAGAAAGACCGGCTACCAGCCCAGGCGCCCGCTCGAAGTGGTCATGTTCACCGCCGAGGAGCCGACCCGCTTCGGTCTGGGCTGTCTGGGAAGCAGGCTCATGGCCGGGTCAATCACCCCCGCGCAGGCCTACGCGCTTCGCGACCGCGAAGGACGCTCGCTTGAGGAGCTGCGGAAGGCCGCCGGATACTCCGGGCCCCTGGAATCAGTTCGGCTTGCGGCCGGTCATTTCCATGCGTTTGTCGAACTTCATATCGAGCAGGGTCCGGTGCTTGAAAAGGAGGGTTTGCCGATTGGGTTGGTGGAGCACATTGCCGGCCCCAGCAGCTACCGTGTCATGCTCGAAGGCGAGGGCGGTCATGCGGGGGCCGTCCTCATGCCGGTTCGGCATGACGCCGGACTTGCCGCCGCGGAAATCGCTCTGGCGGTTGAGCGGGGCGCCAAGAACAGCGGCAGTCCGGATACCGTTGGCACGACGGGTGTGTTTCGCATCGAGCCGGGCGCTGTGAACAGCGTTCCCTACCGGGCCTATCTCGAGATCGATCTGCGCGATACCCGGCTCGACACGCGCCAGCGGGCATTTGAGGAGATTCGGCGTTCGGCCGACGAGGTATGCGCCCGACGAGGCGTCAAGCTTCAGTTCAGCGAGATCAACGCGGACCCTCCGGCGCCGGGAGATTTGCGGACAATCGAGATTGCCGAGTCGGTGTGTCGCGAACTCGGGCTTAAGCACCGGCGCATGGTGAGCCGTGCCTATCACGATTCGCTTTTCATGGCCCGTGTCAGCCCGACCACGATGATCTTCATTCCATGCCGGAATGGCTGGAGCCATAGGCCGGAGGAATTCGCCTCGGCCGAACACATCGCCGCCGGGGCAGCCGTTCTCGCGGGCACGCTGGCCCGGCTGGCTTCCTGACGCATGGCCTTTGAATTCACGCTGAACGGTCGAACGCGGCGGGTGGACCAGGTCGCGCCGACTTCCACGCTCCTCGATTATCTTCGGAACAGCGGTCTTACGGGGAGCAAGGAGGGTTGTGCGGAGGGCGATTGCGGAGCGTGCACCGTGGCATTGCTCGACCGCGACGCTGCGGGCCGCCCTTGTTACCGCGGAGTGAATAGTTGCATCGCGCTCCTTCCCATGTTTGCGGGTAGGGAAGTGGTGACCGTGGAAGGGCTGGCCGCCGAGGGAGCGCCCCTGCATCCGGTTCAATCGGCGATGGTGGAGCACTATGGATCTCAATGTGGGTATTGCACCCCTGGGTTCATCATGTCCCTTTTCGAGGGCTACTATCGCGACGACTGCCGCAGCGCTTGCGGCATCAGCGATCAGCTCGGCGGCAATCTGTGCCGCTGCACGGGATATCGGCCGATCCGCGACGCCGCGCTCCACGCCTTTGGGCCGGATGCGGCAAAGGCCCCCGATGGAGCAACCGATGCCTTCCGCGGACGGCTAGCCTCTGCCGTGGAGGCTCCGCCGGCCCTGGACTACCAGGCAGCCTCCGAGCGTTTTATCCGTCCGACGTCGCTCGCCGAGCTATTCGAGATCTTGCGGCGCCATCCGGACGCGCGCCTGGTGGGCGGCGCGACGGAGATAGGGGTCGAACTCAACAAGAAATCCAAACCGTTCCCACTTCTGATATCAACGGAGTCGGTGGCGGAACTCACCACGATAACGACCTCGGAAGAGGCCTGGCATCTCGGCGCGGGCGCCAATCTCACGCAAATCGAGGAGGCGCTTGCCGGCGAATTTCCGTCGATGGGCAAGATGCTGAAGGTCTTCGCTTCCCGCCAGATTCGCAACAGGGCCACGCTCGGCGGCAATCTCGCCACGGGGTCTCCGATTGGCGACTCGGCTCCGCTGCTTCTCACGCTGGATGCTCAGCTGGTCCTGGCCTCGGGCGAGGGCGAGCGCACCGTGGAACTGGCCCATTTCTTTACGGGATATCGCAAGACGCTCCTTCGTCCAGGAGAAGTTATCCGGCAAATTGTGATTCCTCGTGGAGCGGCTGCTTCCGGCCTCACACGGCGGTCGGATTTTCTAAAAGTCTCCAAGCGCCGCGAGTTGGACATCAGCATCGTCGCCGGCGCGTATTCGGTGGATGTGGATGCTCAGGGAGTGGTCCGGCGCGCCCGGATGGCTTATGGGGGGGTGGCCGCCATGCCGATGCGCGCGCGCGCCGCGGAGGCGGCCCTCGAGGGCCGGACACTTGGGGACTCGGCCGCCGAGGTCTCGCGCGCACTCGGCGGGGAATTCCGTCCAATCGATGATGTGCGGGGCGGCGCGGCGTACCGCCGCGGCCTGATCACCAGTCTTTGGGAGAAGTTCGCCGCCGGCGATTCAAGCGCGGCCCAGGATGGCGAACTGAGCTTCGATGTCGGAGACAAGGTTCCGCCGGCGGACGTTACACGAATTCTTCGCCATGAAAGTGCCGTCGGGCACGTCACTGGCCGCGCGCTCTACATCAACGACGCGGCCCACAAGCGTCCGATGCTGGAGGTGTGGCCGGTGTGTGCGCCCCATGCGCGGGCGCGCATCCTTCGGCGCGACGCTGCGGCGGCGAGACGAATGCCCGGGATCGCAGCTGTGCTCCTCGCGGAGGACGTGGCGGGCCACAACAATGTCGGCATCCACCACGACGAACCTCTTTTCGCCGCCGACGAGGTCCGCTACCACGGACAGGTGGTGGGCTTGGTCGTCGGCACGACGCTTCGGGAGTGCCGGGCGGCGGCGGCCGCCGTCGTCGTGGAGTACGAGGCCATGACGCCCATAGTCGGGATCGAGGCCGCCATCGCCGCAGGCAGCTACCACTCGCCGCCGCACACGCTGGCTCGCGGCGATGCGGCCGCGGCTCTGGTCAGCGCGCCGCTTCGACTCGAGGGGACCTTCTTCCTCGGCGGGCAGGAGCACTTTTACCTCGAGTCCCAGGCAGCCTGGGCCGAGGCCGGCGAGGGCGGATCGGTGACGGTCAGCTCCTCCACGCAGCATCCATCGGAGATCCAGGCGATTGTTGCCGAGGTACTCGGTGTGACGCGCAACCAGGTGGTGGTCCATGCGCCGCGGATGGGTGGCGGATTCGGCGGCAAAGAGACCCAGGGCAATGGATTCGCGGCGATGGTGGCCCTGGCCTCGGTGAAGACCGGGCAGCCGGTCCGTCTCCAGCTCGACCGCGATGTGGACATGATTCTTACGGGCAAGCGTCATCCGTTTTACTCCCGGTTTTCAGTGGGCTACGACCAGGAGGGTCATCTGCTTGCTGCCGAGGTCGATCTATGTTCGGACGGAGGCTGGTCGTTTGATCTTTCCCAGCCGGTGCTCGATCGGGCGCTTTTCCATCTCGATAACGCGTACTATATACCGGCTGTTCGGTTCACCGGTCTGGTGGCGAAGACCCATGTCACCTCACACACGGCATTCCGCGGCTTTGGGGGCCCGCAGGGGATGCTGGTGATGGAGGAGATCATGGACCGGGTTGCCCGGCGCCTTGGGTTTCCCCCTGAACTCGTGCGCTCGCGCAACCTCTATCGTGGTTCCGGCGAGACGAACACGACCCACTATTTTCAGGAGATCGGCGACAACCGAATGCAGGCAATCTGGAAGCAGGTCCAGGATCAGGCTGGATTCGCGGAGCGCCGACGGGCGGTGGCTGCATGGAACCGCAGCCACGAACGGGTAAAGCGCGGCCTCGCGGTGACGCCGGTCAAGTTTGGAATCTCATTTACCCTGACCCATTATAATCAGGCCGGCGCTCTGGTGCTCCTTTATCAGGACGGCACGGCGCAGGTGAACCACGGGGGCACCGAGATGGGGCAGGGACTTTATACCAAGATCGCCGGGGTGGTGATGCGCGAACTGGGGCTGACCGCCGACCGTATCCGCATGATGCCGACAAGCACGGAGAAGGTGCCGAATACCTCCGCCACGGCGGCCTCCTCCGGCGCGGATCTCAATGGCGCCGCCGTGCAGCTGGCCTGCATCGCCTTGCGCGATCGGCTGCTTCCGCTGGCGATGCAGATCCTCTCGATGAAGCATGGTTCCGCAGTCCCGCCGGAGATGATTGAATTTGCCGGGGGCAGGGTGGGGGTGCGCGGCTATCCCGACACCTATGTGGACCTCGCCGACCTTTGCCGGAAGGCCCACGAGGAGCGGGTGAGTCTCGCGGCCACCGGCTACTACCGGACGCCGGGAATCTATTGGGATTGGAAAACCGCCTCGGGCAGGCCCTTCAATTACTTTGCTTGCGGCGCGGCGGTCGCGGAGGTCGAGGTCGACGGCTACAACGGGATGCACCGAGTGATCCGAGCGGACGTCGTCCACGACGTGGGAGACTCCCTCAATCCGGGCGTGGATATTGGCCAGATCGAAGGCGGCTTTGTGCAGGGGGTGGGGTGGCTTACGCGCGAGGAGCTCAAATGGGACAAGCAGGGCCGATTGCTGACACACAGCGCGAGCACCTACCAGATCCCCGCATTTAGCGATGCGCCGCTCGAGATGCATGTCTCGCTTTTTCCCAATGCCTCCGAACCGAGATCGATCCACGGAAGCAAGGCGGTCGGCGAACCTCCGTTGATGCTCGCTTTTTGCGTGCGCGAAGCGATTCGTGACGCGGTGGCTTCCTACGGCGAACCCGGCGGCGAGGTGGCACTTGCCTCGCCCGCGACATGCGAGGCGATCTATGAGGCGATTCGAGTTCGCCGGTCCGGGGAGCGCTAAAGTTCGGCCCTACTTGAAACTCGGGCCTCGATGGCTGCTTCGTTCGCTCGGCTTCTTCTTCCTGGTGATTGCCGCCGACGCGGGACTATCTGCGTATCTCACAGGATATTATATATTTCCGACTCGGCGCGCGCTGGGCGACCCCACTCGGGATCTTCACTTTCGCTACGAAGCGGTGAGTTTTCCGGCGACGGACGGCACCAAGCTTGAGGGTTGGTTTGTCCCTTCCCCGGACGCTAAAACCGCGGTGGTTCTTCTCCACGGTGCGGATCACGACCGGAGCTCGATGCTGGCGCGCGCTCAGCTGCTGCGGACCCATGGGTATGCGGTGCTTCTCTATGACGCGCGGGGACAGGGTGCGAGCGAACGAAGGCCGGTGACTTGGGGCTGGTTTGAAAGCAGGGATTTGTTGGGTGCCCTGGATTTCCTGCGCTCACGCGGGTTTCACAATTTCGGCTGCATAGGTTCGTCGCAGGGAGCCGCTACGATCGCACTCGCCGCTCCGCTCTTGAAGGAGGTGAGGTGGGCCGTGTTGGAGTGCTCATACTCGACGATGCGCCAGGGTTTTGATCGACAAAGCCAGGCGATCTTCAATCTGCCCGGATGGCTAAGCGGTGTTTTTCTGGTCCCGTTTATCGAATGGCGTGCCGGAATATCCTTCGATGCGGTCAATCCACGGGAGGCCGCTGAACATTTTGCCTGCCCGGTGTTGGTGATGAATGGAGCCAACGATCGGCGGGTTCTCCCAGAGGATGCGCGCGATCTCTTCTCCCACATACCGGAGCCCAAGACTTTCTGGCTCGTGCCCCACGCCGGCCATGGAAATCTCTATAAAGACGCTTCGGTGGAATATGAGCGTCATTTGCTGGCGTTTATTTCCTCCAGCGAAAATCAGAGCTCCATGTAGTCAGGGTACTCGAGGCGCCTTAGCGTCTTCGCCGGACGGATTAAAAGCTAAGCTGGTTGTGCGATCCGGTCCCGCTTCATCACGAGCTGGGCGGCGATGCTCAGAGCGATCTCGTGCGGATGATTGCTTCCGAAATCCAATCCAATCGGGCAGTGAAAAGCCGCCGCCCGATCTGGGGAGAGGCCGTCGGCGATCAATTCGCGCCGGAGGACGGCGGCCTTGGCATCGCTGCCAATGACGCCAACAAAGGGAAAATTTCGTTCCGCCAGGGCGCGCATGAGAACCGGCCGGTCGCTCTGGTGTCCCTTGGTCATCGAAAGGAGAAAGGTGCCGTCGGGAAGGGTGGGAACCAGTCCGGCCGGCTCCTCCTCGCAAACGAAACGCACATTGCGAGCCCGTGGGAGGCGATCGAGCCACTCGGCGCGGGGATCGCAAACGATCAGGCTGCAAGGGAGCGGTATGAGGACGGGCAGAAGGGCCTGGACGACATGGCCTGCGCCAAATATCGCGATTGGCCAGGAGGAACCGCCTGCGGGGTGCGGTTCGAAATAGAATTTGACGGAGCCGCCGCAAGTCATGCCGACGTCGCCCTTCAAGCTCCAGTTGACGAAACGCGGCCGATCCGTGCCCGATGCTATGAGCACGGATGCCTCGGCTAGCGCGGCTGCCTCGACGCGTCCGCCGCCGACTGTCCCGGAATGGATCCCTTCGGCGGTGACCAACATCTTGGCCCCCGCGTCCTGGGGCGTGCTGCCCAGTGCGTCGACCAGCGTCACCAGAACAAATGAGAGGCCATCGCGCTCGAGCGCCGCCAGCCGCTCGTAGAACGACGGTTCGTCATTGATCGCGTTGAGAGGGTCCATGTCGAGGAAGCGTTGGAAGCCTCAGGGAAGCGGCTGGAGCTGGAACGAGCGCAGCTCCCACGGAGTCCCCTCCAACTGGAGTCCAATTTTCCCCGAGGCCGGCTTGCAGCCCGTCACGCGGTTCTGCTTCACACCATTGACGGTGCATTCGAGCGTGCCGTCGCGGCATACCACGTCGCAGACATTCCACTCGCCGAGCGGACGTTCGCTGCTGGGCTGCCGGCGGTCCAATTGAAGGGTCTGCGCTCCCGGAGCGCTGGAGAGCGGTTCGGCAAAAGTGGCTCCGCCCATGAGAATGAGATCACCGGCGCGCTGCAGCTTGGTTTGGACCTGGATGCAGCACGGCCACGTGCCGCGATCGATGGGTCCGGTAGAGATATGGACGAGGATCCCTCCGTTGCTCGATTTCGCTGCGTTTGCCGGCCAGCGCCATTCCACGTGGAGGGTGTAATTCGCATAGGTGCCCGAGGTCAGAAGATACCCCACCGGTTTGCCAACGACGGTCATGATGCCTTCTGGCGTCACCTGACAAACAGCCGATAACTCCACGCCTTTGCTGTTTACAAATGACCAGCCATCGAGGGATTTGCCGTCGAAGAGTAAGATCGGAGCCTGAGGCGCCGCCGCCTCCGCTGGCCGAGCCCAACTCGTGATCAAGAATGCTGCCAATAATCCGATTCCCAGTCGGGCCGTATGCATGGGGCTGACTCTATGTGTGCGGCGCTGGCCCGACAAGCCCGACGTGCGGTCCCTCTCTCGCCTTAAGCCTTGATTTTGACTGAGGGTGAGGCCTCGAATGCGGCATCGTTGCCTCCTCGCCCGCCTCAGGGGGCGCCCATCCGGCCGGCGCAAGGAGCCGGCGGCATTGGGTGCCCGGGTTGGCGGGCGATCCGGGCCTTGGCAACACAAGCCGCGTTCGAGGCCTCGCCCTCAGTCTAAATCAGCCCCAGCTTCATCTTCCCTTCCTCGCTGATCATCGATTGGTTCCACGGGGGATCCCATGTGATGCGCACGTCCGCGTCGCCTACCCCTGGCACGAGAAGAATCTTGCTCTTTGCGTCCTCAGCGATCGCCGGCCCCATGCCGCAGCCTGGCGCGGTGAGGGTCATCGCCACACTGACTCGGTAGCCCGCACTTTCGGTCTTCTCCACGTCCATCGAGTAGACGAGCCCGAGGTCGACAATGTTCACGGGAATCTCCGGATCGAATACCTTGCGCATCTGGTCCCAGACGGCCGTCGGATCGGGCGCACCGTCGGCAAGCGTCGAGGCGTCCACGCGGTGATCGGCTGCCTGCTCCCCGATCGCGTCCCCGTCCTTTCCGTCGATTCGGAAAAGCCCGAAGTCGGTTTGGACCGTGAAACTGCCGCCGAGAGTCTGGTGGATCAGAATCTTTGTCCCGGCTGCCAGCGTCTGCTTGTCGCCCGATGGAATCTGGGTGGCCACCAATTCGCGGGCGAGTGTGCGTTCGCGGTTCATGGTCGATTAGAAATTAAGATCTTCTACCTACCGCCCTCGGGCGCTGAATTTGGATTGGACCAGCCCGCGCAGAAGATCTGGGACACCTGGGGTATCGAGTCTGGCAAGCACCTCCTCAAAAAATCCAAAAATGAGCAGTTCCTCGGCCTTGTCCGGCGGGATGCCGCGCGCCCGCAGATAGAACTCCTGTTCCGGATCGATGCGGGCCGAGGTTGCGCCATGCGTGCATCGCACATCATTGGCCTGGATCTCGAGGCCGGGCAGCGAATTGGCTTCGGCATCATCGCTGAGCATCAAATTGCGATTGCTCTGGTAGGCATCGGTCTTCTGGGCATCCGGATCCACGATGATCAGCCCGGAAAAGATCGTGCGGGTCCGGTCCATCAAGGCGTTCTTGTAGAGCAGGTCCGAACGGGTGTTGGGGGCCTGATGGATTTGGAGCGTGCGTTGGTCAAATTCCTGTTCCTCCGTCGCGATTGTCAGCGCCAGCATTTCCGAAAACGCCCCCGGAGCCTGCAGCTGGCTGAGCGATTCATGGCGCGCCAGCTTGCCTCCGAGATGCAGATTGAGCGAGCGGACGCGGGCATCCCGGCGCACCACTGTGGAATTGAGTTGGAGAGACACGGTCTTCCGTGACCAGTCCTGAACGCCCAGATAGGTCACCTGGGAGCCATGGCCCGCGTACAGATCGTTTGCCCCGAGGGCGAAGTGCGCTTCCGCGTCTGCCGAACCGAAGCGATCGATGACGGTGACCCGGCTGTTCTCCTCGGCCAAAACCAGCGTGTGGGGAAAGACGGCGGCGCCCGCTCCGAAAGCCCAATGGGACACCAAGATCGGTTGGTCGATCTCCACGCCGCGGGGTACATAGATGAAGGCCCCATCGGCCACGAAGGCAGTGTGGAGCGCCGCAAATTTGGCCGAACCCAGGCGCTGCGGTTGCGCCATGAAATGCTGCCTGAGCAATTCGCCGTGCGTTTCGAGCGCCTTGGAGAGTGGGATCACGACCACGCCGCGCGCGGCCAGTTCTGGCGCAATTGCGTGGGAGCCGGCGGGGCGTCCGTTGACAAAGCTCAGTCTGGCCGCGGTAGGAACAGGGAAGGCAGCCGCGGCGGTGAGAACCGTTCCGTCGACGCCAACGGAGGAGCCCGGAATCGCAAATCCGTCGAGGGTCAGCGCCCCCAGTGAACTGAAGCGCCAGGACTCATCGGTCCTACGCGGAAGTGCGGCAGCGGCAAAGGCCGTGTGAGATTCACGCTTGCGTTCGAGCCACCAGGCTGGCTCCCCGGCGACCGCCGATAGGTGGTCCGCAAATACCGATGCGCCGAAGCTTCCGGTAAGGGAGATTTCTTTGGGAGAGGCCGTGCTCACGAGATCAGCCGACGCTGCCTTCCATTTCGAGATCGATCAGGCGTTTCAGCTCGACCGAGTACTCCATCGGGAATTGGCGCGCCAGATCGTTGATGAAGCCGTTGACCGACAGGCTCATCGCCTGGCCTTCAGTCAGTCCGCGCTGCTGAAGGTAGAATATCTGTTCGGCGCTTACCTTCGAAACGCTGGCCTCGTGTTGGACAGCATGGCGGTCGCCCCGCACAGTGATCGCCGGATAGGTATCTGTGCGGCTGTTGGTGTTGATCAGCAGAGCATCGCATTCGGTGTTATTCTTGCACCCCTTCAGATGGCGCGGGATGTGGACCACGCCGCGATAGGTCGAGCGCCCTTGGCCGACGGAAATGGACTTGGCGACAATCGTCGAGGTCGTCTCATCCGCCGCGTGAATCATCTTGGCGCCCGTATCCTGATGCTGCCCGTCATTGGCGAGAGCGATGGAGATCACTTCGCCGCGCGCTTTGCGGCCCTTGAGCACCACGCCCGGGTACTTCATCGTGAGCCTGCTGCCTATATTGCAGTCGATCCACTTGATCTCGGCCTCCTCGTGGGCAAGGCCGCGCTTCGTGACCAAATTGAAGACATTGGAGGCCCAGTTCTGGACGGTGATATACTGGATTTTTGCTCCGCGCAGGGCGACCAATTCAACGACGGCGCTATGGAGCGTCGAGGTCGAGAACTTGGGAGCCGTGCATCCTTCCATATAAGTCACCTCGGCGCCCTCGTCGCAGATGATGAGCGTTCGCTCGAACTGGCCAAAATTTTCGGCGTTGATGCGGAAGTACGCCTGCAGCGGGTGGGAGACCTTGACGCCAGGCGGCACATAGATAAACGAGCCTCCGGAGAAGGCCGCGCTGTTCAGCGCGGAAAACTTATTGTCCCCGGTGGGAATGACCTTTCCAAACCACTTGCGGAATATTTCCGGATGTTCGCGCAGACCTTCGGTCGAATTGACGAAGATCACGCCCTGCTTCGAGACCGCTTCCTTGATGTTGGAATAGGCGGCCTCCGAGTCGAATTGTGCTTCGACGCCCGCCAGGAACTTCCGCTCCTGTTCGGGGATCCCGAGCCGCTCAAAAGTGCGCTTGATGTCCGCCGGCACCTCGTCCCACGTGCGCTTGGGCTTTTGGCCCTGGGAAAGGTAGTAGCGGATGCGGTCGAAGTCGATGTTCTCGAGGTCACGCGTCGCCCAGTGGGTCGGAAGCGGCTTCGCGAGGAATGTTTTGAGGGCATTCATCCGGAACTCGCGCAGCCATGGAGCCTCTTTTTTGACAGCGGAGATGTAGTCGACGACGCGTTCGGAAATGCCCGTGCCCGCGTCGAAGGCGTACTTCACGTCGTACGAGAAATTGCCCGACGATTGATCGATGCCCTCGACGGGATTGGCGGCGGCGGTATCGAGCGTGTCTGTTTCGGTGAGGTCGGACATGGGGATTCCTCCGGTCAGGCGTTGACGAGCTCTTTCTTGACCCAGTCGTAGCCCTTGGCCTCGAGTTCGAGTGCCAGGGACTTGTCTCCGCTTTTCACGATGCGTCCGTCGTACATCACATGGACGACGTCGGGCACGATGTGGTTGAGGAGGCGCTGGTAGTGGGTGATCATCAGGATCCCGACGCCGGGTCCCTTCAACTGGTTGACGCCGTCGGAGACGATTCTCAGCGCGTCGATGTCAAGTCCGGAGTCGGTCTCATCCATCAGGGCAAACTTCGGTTCCAGCATCGCCATCTGGAGGATTTCGCACCGCTTCTTTTCACCGCCCGAAAAGCCCTCGTTGACCGAACGCGCGGTGAATTTGCGGTCGATGCTGAGCATGTCCATCTTCTGATAGAGCCGCTTGTAATAGGCGGAGGCGTCGATCTCCTCACCCTCGGCCATGCGCGCCTGCAGAGCCGCGCGCAGGAAGTTCGCGATACTGACGCCCGGGATCTCGCTCGGATACTGGAAGGCGAGGAAAACCCCGGCGCGCGCTCGTTCGTCGGGCTCCATCTCCAGGATTGAGTGGCCGTCCAGAAGGACATCGCCCTGGGTGATCGTGTAGTCCGGATGGCCGGCAATGGCCTTGGCGAGCGTGGACTTGCCGGTCCCGTTCGGACCCATGATGGCATGGACCTCGCCGGAGCCGACGGTCAGCGTGAGGCCCTTGACGATTTCTTTGTCGGCAATCGAGACGCCGAGATTTTGGACTTCTAGAGTGGACATGCGGGACGAAGATGGAATGCGGAAGGGCTAGCGGCTGGACCGGATCTCGGAAGGGTTTGTCATGGAGGCGCCGGCCTGGGGCACCTTGCCGCGGAAAATGACCTCGACCGACTCGGCGGCATATCCGGACGGGAGGACGGAGCGGACGCTGGCAAGAATCTCGGGCGGCAGGTCGATGTCGTGAGTCGTGCCGGTGGACTCGTCGTGGAAGTGGGCGTGCGGCCTAAGATTGGGGCAGTAGCGCGTGGGCCCGCGTTCGAAGTGAACGGCCTTTACCAAATTGCACTGGGCGAGCGTTTCGAGGCAGTTGTAAACGGTGGCCAAGGAGATCGCCGGGACTTCCGCCTTCACCCGTACAAATACTTCATCCGCCGTGGGATGATCCCGCTTCGCCAAAAGTGTCTGGTACACGAGCTCCCGATGAGGGGTGGAGCGCAGGCCCGCATCCGCAAGGCGCTGCGCGAGCGCATCGCTAGGTTCGGAGGGGCTGTGTGGGGTTGCTGAAAAGGCCATGGGAGACGGTTAGAGTTACGGGAGGACAAGCAAATTAGAATGGTTCCAAGTTTCAACTGAGATTTGGTATTATTCTAATAATTGTTTCGATCGAATGTATCTGATTATGGTAGAATGACTTATTCTGGCCTCCAAAACCAATGCCACGGCTCATAACCGATGCCATGCGGATTGCCCCTCGGATAGGAGAGTCGAAATCCGTAGCTTCCCGCGTGCTCCGTCAGCCACCGGAATGCGGGCGTGTGTTCGAAAGCCTCCTCCAACGGAGGATCGTCCGGCGAACTGATATCGATTGCGCGGCCCGTGTGGTGCTCACTGTAGCCCGGCGCCGCGACCAGCCGCAGAATTTCGTCGATCGGTGCTCCCGCCGCGCGCTTCTCACGGATGATTTCAGTTTGGCGGTCGATGCTTCGAAAGCCCGAGATCGGAAGCAAAGTGATCCCGTGGGCGGCGGCCTGGGACGTCATTGCTGTCCAGGCCAACGCCGCTTGCGGTTCCAGTGTTACCATCCGCCCGTCCGGATTGGCGCCGATGGGAACGAGATTCGTCGCTTCGGACTGCGGAATCAGGCCACGAATCGATCCGTAGTCGGTTGGAATACAGAGTTCCGCGCCGATCGCGGCCAGCCAGGCGCGGTCAACGCAGTGATCGGCCACTGCTATCCTCCATGCTCTGCGAGCCAGCGTTCCGCGTCGATGGCGGCCTGGCAGCCCATTCCGGCCGCAGTGACCGCTTGGCGGTACACATGGTCGGCGCAGTCACCGGCCACATACACGCCGGGAACGCGGGTCTTCACTTGCGATCCGGCTGCGGGAACGAAATAGCCGTTCTCGTCGACTTCGAGCGCCGTGGCGAAGGGAGCGGTGTTGGGAACGTGTCCGATCGCGACGAAAACGCCCTTGAGCGGGAGCACCCGGACGGCGCCTGTTTTTGCGTGGCTCACCTTGAGTCCGGTCACGGCTCCCTCGCTCACGCCCTCCACCGAAACCGGTGCGCTGTTCCACACCATTTCGATCTGGGGATGGGAGGTCGCCCGGTCCGCCATGATCTTGGAGGCTCTCAGCGAGTCTCGCCGGTGCACCAAATACACTTTGCGCGCGAATCGGGTGAGGAAGAGCGCCTCCTCGGCGGCGCTGTCGCCGCCTCCGATCACAGCCACGTCCATCTTCCGGTAGAAAGCGCCGTCGCAGGTGGCGCACGTGGTCACACCCTTGCCACCATAGAGTTCCTTTTCTCCGGGAATGCCGGTCATCCGCGGTGACGCCCCCGTCGCGATGATGACGCTTCGAGCCTCGACGACGCGGTCGGCGCAGATGAGCCGCCGCGGATGCGCGGCGAAATCAACCGATTGAACCAGTGCCTGCTCAAACCGCGTGCCGAACTTCTCGGCCTGCTTGCGCAGATTGTCCATGAGCTGGAAGCCGTCGACTCCCTCCGGAAATCCGGGAAAATTTTCGACCTCGCTGGTCGTCGTGAGCTGGCCGCCCGGCTGGGCGCCCTCCAGCACGAGAGGATTTAGATTCGCGCGCGCAGCATAGATGGCCGCAGTCAGCCCGGCGCATCCGGTGCCGACAATGACAAGATTTTCAACAGGGTGGGTAGACATGCTAAGGGGTTCGTACAGTTCGCTCTAAGATAGCACACTTGGGAAGGGGAAAATCGTAACAGGTTGGCCGTCTGGCGCTTCCCTGCGCGGGTCACCACCCCTGCTGCCGGCGGAGCCTGAGGGGCTGGTAGAGATTGGGAGAGAGCTCCGCCAAAAAGCGGCTGGGCGAAAGCATCATCCCGCCCGGTCCGGGCCTGGAGGCGATCGTGGGGTAGACGAGGTAGAGTTCGTTTCGGGCGCGGGTGACGGCCACATAGAACAGCCGTCGTTCCTCTTCAACGTCTCCATTTTCGATCGACCGCCGCCCAGGGAAGAGCCCGTCCGCGACGCTGATGACGAAGACCACGTCAAACTCGAGGCCCTTGGCCTGGTGGACCGTCGTCAGCCGGATGGCATCGGCTTCAGGATCGACGTGCCGGTCGCTGGTTTCGCTGTTGAGAAGAACGATCTGGGCGAGGAAATCCTGCATCTGCTCGAAGCGCTGGGCGAAACCGGTCAGCGCTTTCAATTCCTCGAGGCGATCGTTGTAGTCAGCGTAGGCGCCTTTCAGATAATCGCCGTACCACCCCTCGATCGCGGTTTCGACCACTTCACTGGGACTGCCTTCAGCGATCCGCTCGGCAATCTGTTTAAGCGATACGCAGAAACTGTCCCAGTCGCCCTTGGCATCCTTGGGCACTTTGGCTTTCACCTCGTCGGAGGCCAGAGCGTCCAGGAAATCCTTCTGGGCGAAGCGCGCGTGCTCGAGAGCAAGAGCGTGCAGCTTTTGCGCACCCTTCTCGCCGACCTTGGGAAGAAGCACCGCGATGCGCCCCCAGGCCGGTTCGTCCGCCGCGTTGTAGGCGAAGCGCAGCATGGCGACCAGGTCCCGCACATGCTGGCGTTCGAAGAATTTTACACCGCTGGTGATATGGTAGGGGATTCCGGCGCGCGACAGGGCGACCTGCGTTTCGAGCGCGACAAAATGCGATCGGTACAGCACGGCGATCCCGCTGAGCGCCACGCCGTCGTCTTCGGAAAGGGAGCGGATGCGTTTCACGATGAACTCCGCCTGCTCGCGGTCGTCCATGGCCTGAACGATGTACGGTTTCTCCGCGTGGCCGCGGGCGGCGCGCAGCTCCTTGTCAAAATGGCGGCCCTTCGGCTGGGCGAGAAGAACTCCATTGGCCAGGTTGAGGATTTCCGGTGTCGAGCGATAGTTTGTCTCGATCCGATGGATCACTGTACCGGGATGCCGGTTCGGAAAAGAGATGATGTTTTCAAAATCGGCCCCGCGCCAGGAGTAGATGCATTGGGCGTCGTCGCCGACGGCCATGACGCGGTGATGGGTCGCAATGGAATCGATGATCTGCGCCTGCAGGGTGTTGGTGTCCTGGTACTCGTCGACCAGCACATGGCGGAACCGATGGGCAAAGTACTCGGCGATCTCGGGTGCTTGGCGCAGCAGCGCGAGCCAATGCACCAGAAGATCGTCATAGTCGCAGACTTTTTGGAGGCGCTTGCGCTTATCGTAGGCGTCCGCGAATTCGGGGAAGCGATGGGCGATCTCACCATATTGCGGGAAGTGATTCGAAACGACCGATGCGAGCGATGCCTGGGTATTGCGCGCGAGCGAGAGCACGCTGAAGAGTGGGCCTGTCCGTGGATGGGTCTTGTCCTTGAAAAAGGTTTTGTCCGCAGCCTCGACCGTCTGTTTGAGCAGGCCCTCGGATTCTTCAGCATCGAGAATAGTGAAATTGCGCGGCAGGCCGATCGACTCCCCGTACATGCGCAGCGCTCGGTGCCCAAGGCTGTGAAAAGTTCCTCCCCAGAACCGGGCGGGTTCGATGCCGGTCAAATCCTGCACGCGGTGCAGCATCTCTTTGGCCGCCTTGTTCGTGAAGGTAAGCAGAAGCAATTCGCCGGGACGAACGCCTTGCGAGAGGAGGTAGGCGACGCGGTAGGTGAGGGTGCGGGTCTTCCCTGAGCCGGCGCCGGCGAGCACCAAGAGCGGCCCGGGTTCCGCAGTCACCGCCGCAAACTGCTCGTCGTTGAGCTGGGCACGGAAATCGATCGGCGGGATGGAGCCCGCCGGGCGTTCGGCATCGAGGGCGAATTCCATCAGAGTACGACCAGATTGTCCCGATGGACGACTTCCAGATGGCGGCGAGTTGGGTAGAGGGCTTTGACAGCATCTCCCTTCTTTCCTGCCAGCAGGATCACTTCGCTGCTGCTAAAGCTGCTCTCGCCTCGGGCGAACACAATTCCGTTTGGGCCGGCGATATTCACCACTTCGCCCGCGGCAAACGTGCCGGAAACCCCGGTTATGCCGACGGCGAGCAAGCTGCGTCCTGCATCCCGAAGCACGGACACCGCGTTGGCATTGACGTGGATCGTCGCGGTCGGGCGCTGGAAATAGGCGAGCCAGTGCTTGCGAGCATGGAGCGGCAGCCCGCTCGGGACGAAGAATGTCCCGGGGCCGTTGCCAGCAAGCAGGCGGTTGACGATGTCGGGTTCCGCGCCACTCGCAATAAAGACGCCGCAACCCGCGCTGGTGGCGAGCTTCGCCGCCGAGATCTTGGTCACCATGCCTCCCACCGCGGTCTCGCTGGTTGTCCCGCCGGCCATCGCCTCGATCTCCTGGGTGATGCGTTCGACGACCGGAACCACCTCGCGGGTGCCTTTCAGGTCGATCAAACCCGGGGCCGTGGAGAGAATAATGAGGTAGTCGGCCTTGACGAGGCTCGCCACCATCGCCGAGAGCTTGTCGTTGTCTCCGAACTTCAACAGCGCGTGGATTTCGGCGGCATTGACGGTGTCGTTCTCGTTGATAACCGGGATCGTCCCGTAGGCGATCAGTTGCCGGAGCGTGTCATGAACGCCCAAGTGGCGGGAGCGCACGCTCAAATCGTCGTGGGTAAGAAGCACCTGAGCGACGGTGATGCCGTGGGGTGCAAAACCGGCCTGCCAATTCTGCATCAGCAGGCTCTGCCCGACTGCAGCGCAGGCCTGCTTGCTCGCGGTGGCCGATGGGCGCTTCTTCAGACCGAGGCGGCCCATGCCCAAGCCGATTGCGCCCGACGAAACGACTATGACCTCGATTCCGCGTGCGCGGACTGCGGCCAGCTGGGCGCAAATGCCGGCCAGGCTAGCCGGATCGAGCTGGCCCACTCCGGAAGTGAGGACGCCCGTGCCAAGTTTGACGACGATGCGGGCTGGGGCTTTGGCGGGAGTCGGCACACCCTCAGGCCGTCAGCAGCTCTTTCTCCTTCGCCGCCAAATGGTCGTTGATGTCCCTGATCGCCTTGTCCGTCGCGGCCTGGATGTCCTTCTCCAGCCGTTTGGAATCGTCCTCTGGAAGCTTGGCCTTCTTGGATGCTTCGAGGGCGTCGCGCCGTCCATTGCGGACGTGCACGCGGCCTTCTTCGGCGAGGCGGTGCGCTGTCTTGACGAACTCCTGGCGGCGTTCTCGGCTCATGTCGGGAAGGGGGATGCGGACGATTTTGCCGTCGACCATGGGATTGAAGCCCAGGTTGGCCATCTGGATCGCCTTCTCCACGGCCTTCACAAGGCTCGCATCCCAAGGCTGAACTTGGATCATGCGCGCATCCGGCGTCGTGATTGCGGCGCACTCCTTCAAGCGCATCTGAGAACCATACGCCTCCACCATGACGCCCTCGACCATGGTCGGGGTCGCCTTACCGGTGTGGATCGAGGCGAACTCGTGAAGGGTGTAGTCCACGGCCTTCTTGAGCTTGGTTTGGGCGTCGGTGAGGATCGGGTGCGACATGGCGGGCGGGGTTTTGGACGGACTGAAAGGGTTTGAGACCAGGAAGGCGCTTCTTATCCGTGCACAAGCGTACCGATCTTTTCTCCGGAGACAGCTCGAAGGATCGCATGAGGATCGTCGGGATTGAAAACGAGGATAGGCACGTTATTGTCGAGGCAGAGCGAAAACGCGGTTGAATCCAACACATTGAGGCGCTGCTTCAGGGCATCGATGTAAGTGATTTCGTCGTATTTGACGGCATCGGGATACTTCTTCGGGTCCTTATCGTAAATGCCATCCACCTTGGTCGCCTTCATGATGATATCGGCATGCATTTCGGAAGCCCGGAGCGCGGCGGTGGTATCGGTGGAAAAGTAAGGATTGCCGGTACCGGCGACAAAAATGACGACGCGGCCTTTCTCCAAGTGGCGCAGGGCTCGGCGCAGGATGAACGGCTCGGCGATTTGGTTCATCGGGATCGCGCTCTGGACCCGGGTGGTGACGCCCATTTTCTCCAGGCAGTCCATGAGGGCCAAGCCATTGATGACCGTGGCGAGCATGCCCATGTAGTCTCCGGTGGTTCTGTCGACGCCGCGTTGGGATCCGTTAAGCCCGCGAAAGATGTTGCCGCCGCCAATCACGACGCAGATTTGGACGCCCAAATCGTAGATCTCTTTTACCTGATTGCAGGTGCGTTCGAGGGTCGCCGCATCGATCGGGTCGCCCGACTTGCCGCCGCGAAGGATCTCCCCGGAGAGCTTGAGGATGATGCGTTTATACTTGGCCTTCGGATCCACCGGCTTGGCTGCGTGCATGAGGAACGATCAAACGCTTGGGGAAATAAGGCGTCAATTCTCCATTGCGGGGGCTTCGGACCGAATTGGAGGACGCAGGCTCACCAGCGGCAAGATGCCAAGGCTCGGATCGCCCGCCGGGCCGGGCGCCCAAAGCCGCCGGCTCTTTGCGCCGGCCAGATGGGCGCCCAATGAGGCGGGCGAGGGAGGCATCAACGCCGCTGGTGAGCCTGCGTCCTCCAATTTGGGATCCGTCGCGGTGCAATGGGTGGGGCTGGCTAAAGGGGGGCGGAACTGGCTAAAGGAGAATCTTTACTCCCTTGACCGGATTGGGGAGGAGGAGGCACTTTGGGGCTCCTTTTTTGCCTGGTGGTGTAATGGTAGCACAGGTGACTTTGACTCACCTAGTCCTGGTTCGAATCCAGGCCGGGCAGCCACTCGACAGTGGCTGCTGGCAAACGCAACATAGGCCGTGTCGAGTGGCTGCCCGGCCTGGATGAGAACGACGTTCGGCGGAGCCCGCACGGCGGGCGCAGCAGGGCGGCCCAAAGGGCCGTCGCGCAGCGATGCGACCCCTACATCCTGAGCGTTTCGTCCGT
>Ga0302325_10001670_pt1 | contig 55882 bp, 50 predicted proteins | sample Palsa_T0_2_FD_201948 | JGI IMG/M metagenome (GOLD analysis project Ga0302325, IMG submission 201948) | Peat permafrost microbial communities from Stordalen Mire near Abisko, Sweden - Palsa_T0_2 | ecosystem: Environmental > Terrestrial > Soil > Palsa > Peat permafrost | place: Sweden: Abisko... | reverse complement strand
CCGGCCGCCCCACTTGATCGAACAAGGCGGTCCAAAGCTCGCGCGATCGCATGGCCCATGCCGTATAGATTTCGTCCGCGCCATAGCCCATCCGCAGAATGCGCGATTCTCCACCGGAACTCGACCGGCTGTTGCCCGTGCCATAGGCGTCGAGCAGCGCGACGCTGCGTCCCAGACTGTGCAACCACAATGCTGTCCAGGCACCGAATGCTCCGGCCCCAATTACAACCGCGTCAAACGTATTGTTCATGAGCCGGACTTCATGAACCAGCGCGGAGATCATTCAACACTGTCATCGGGATGTTCAAGTTTCCATGGTAACCGGTGCCGAGGGAAATCTGCGGCTTGATGTCGCCGTGGAAGTCCGACCCGCCGGTGACCAGAAGCTTATACTTGCGCGCGATCCCGGCATAGCGCAGCATGTCCGTTGGACGGTGATCGGAGTGAAAGACCTCAATGCCGCGCAGGCCCGCGTCCTTTAACTCGCCAATGAACTTCGCCTCGGTATCCAGATCGCGCAGGCCCAGCCGGATCGGGTGCGCGAGTACGGGCAAACCTCCAGCCTCCAGCACACGCCCGATCGCCACGGGAACATCGGGCGCGTAGCGTTCCACGAAAGTGGGAGCGGTTTCCCCCAGGTAGCGGCGAAATGCATCCTCGTAATTGGCCGCGTAACCTTTATCCATCAATATGCGCGCAAAGTGCGGGCGTCCGGTCAACGTGCGGCCCAACCGCTCCACTTCGGCCAGCTCGATCTCCACGCCTTGTTCGCGCAAACTTGCAATGAGCCGCCGATTGCGGTCCCGGCGTCCCTCGATCAATTCGCCGAGCCAGGCGCGAAACTCCGCCGGCGGAGGCTGGCGCAGGAAATATGCGAGCAGATGAACAGCGCGCGCTTTTCCCGGATCACGCGTGCTCAGCTCAATGCCGCAGATCAAATCCAAGCCGCGCGCTTGGGCTTCATGCAGCGCCTGGTCGTATCCGGCAAAGGTGTCGTGATCGGAAATCGCGAGCGCCTCCACACCGCTCTCGACCGCTAGTTCCACAAGCTCTAAAGGAGTAAAGGTGCCGTCGGATTCATTGGTATGGCTGTGGAGATCGATCACAGCGCGAGCTTTCTCAGCCGCAGTGCGTTAGCAATCACGGAGACCGAGCTAAAAGTCATTGCGGCGCTCGCGATGATGGGACTGAGCAGTAGTCCAAAGAAAGGATAGAGGACACCGGCGGCCACGGGAACCCCAATCACGTTATAGACGAAGGCAAAAAACAAATTCTGCCGGATATTGCGCATGGTTGCTTTGCTAAGCGCGCGGGCGCGAACGATCCCACGCAAATCCCCCTTCACCAGTGTAATTGCCGCGCTCTCCATGGCTACGTCGGTTCCTGAACCCATGGCGATTCCGACGTCCGCGCGCGCCAAAGCGGGAGCGTCATTGATGCCGTCGCCGGCCATCGCAACAATGCGTCCTTCCGCTTGCAGTTTCGCAACCACGTCAGCCTTGCCGTCCGGCAATACTTGGGCGTGTACCTCGTCGATCGCGAGCGCGCGCGCCACGGCTTCCGCGGCAGACTGGTTGTCGCCGGTGAGCATGACGATCCGTAGGCCGTCGCGATGCAGCTTGTCGATAGCTTCGCGCGCGGAGAGCTTGATCGGGTCCGCCAACGCGAGCGTACCGGCGGGCTGGCCATCGATGGTGACTCCGACCACTGTTTGCCCGGAGTGGCCGTCGACATTTTCCGCCCGTCCGACAAAGATGCGCCGACCATCGACTATAGCGCCCACTCCGCTCCCGGTCTCCGATCGAAAGTCCTCCGCTTTCGCTAAAACCAGGTTTCGCTCCAGTGCGCCCGCCACGATGGCCGCAGCCAATGGGTGCTCGCTGAGCTTCTCGACACTGGCAGCCAATCGCAGAATTTCATCGTTGGTGGCCGAGACTAACTTGGGCTTGCCCTCCGTCAGCGTCCCGGTTTTGTCGACCACCAGGGTATCTACTTTTTCGAGGGTCTCAAGCGCCTCGGCATCGCGGATCAGAACGCCGGCCGCGGCGCCGCGACCGGTCCCGACCATGATGGACATGGGCGTGGCCAACCCCAAAGCGCACGGACACGCGATGATCAATACCGCGACCGCGTTGACCAGCGCATAAGCGAGGCTTGGCTGCGGCCCAAAGATCGCCCATACCACAAATGTAAGGATGGCTACGCCGATGACCACGGGCACAAACCATGCCGCAACCCGGTCCGCCAGCCGCTGGATCGGCGCGCGCGATCGCTGCGCTTCGCTCACCATTTTGACGATGCGCGCCAGCATGGTCTCGGCGCCCACGCGTTCGGCCCGCATGGCGAAGGCGCCCGTGCCATTGATGGTTCCGCCAGTTACGCGAGCGCCCACCGTTTTCTCGGCCGGAATCGGCTCACCGGTGAGCATGGATTCATCGACAGAGCTCGCTCCCTCGGTGACCACTCCGTCCACCGGGACCCTCTCGCCGGGACGAACCCGCAGAATGTCGCCAGGATGAACCCGATCGAGCGAGACGTCTTCTTCGGTTCCATCAGCGCGGATGATCCGCGCAGTCTTCGGAGCTAGGCCGAGCAGGCCTTTAATCGCGCTGCTGGTCTGGCTTCGAGCGCGCCACTCCAGCACTTGTCCGAGCAGCACCAGACACACGATCACCGCCGCCGGCTCGAAGTACAACGCGACTTCGACCATACCGTGAACGCGCATCTCCGCTGGGAAAATTCCCGGCGCCATCGCCGCAATGAAGCTGTAAGCATACGCCGTCCCTGCGCCCGCGCCGATCAGGGTGAACATGTTGGGACTGCGATTCACGATCGAGTCCCACGCACGGCTGAAGATCGGCCGTCCCGCCCACAGCACGACAACCGTCGCGAGTATGAATTCGAGCCACGGCCAGTCCACGCCAGCGAACATCATCCCGAGCAGCGCGGCCGATGGCGGCACGCTGAACCAAAACCGGCGCCGCATGTCCGTATATTCCGGATTGATCTCGTCCATCGAATCCAGAGTGATGCTGACCGGCTCCAGCGCCATGCCGCACTTGGGGCAGGAGCCCGGCCCGATCTGGCGTATCTCCGGATGCATCGGGCATGTGTATTCCGCGGATGCAGACTGCGCGGCCTGGGGGCGTAGGTATTTTTCCGGGTCAGCCTGAAACTTAGCGACACAACCCTTCGAGCAAAAGTAATACGTCTTGCCCTGGTAGGCGGACGAGCCCGCGGCATGCTCGGGATCCACAGTCATGCCGCAAACTGGATCGCGTACCTCGGTGGACTGAAGAATGGGAAGCATCGCTGCTAGTGCTAGGAACGGTTCTCGCGCACGGGCACTCGCTCGTATCGCCGGTGCAAGCTCTGGAATTGGCGCTGATGCAGACCCGCCCGATGCAGCAAGTAGCGCGCGAGAAGCTGCAAAACCGAGAGCCCGTACACGGAACTTTGCAGGAACGATGCCGAGGAGGCTTCCACGAAATATCGCGTGGGCACCGGCACCTCGCAAATACGTAGGCCGGAATCGATGAATTGGGCAACAATTTCTTGATCGAACAGGAAATTATCGGAATTTGTTTCGAGATTCACCGCCTCCAGAGCTTGGCGCCGGTAAGCCCGGTATCCGGTGTGATACTCGCTCAAATGCAGGCCGAAGGTCCAATTCTCGAGCACCGTGAGCGCGCGATTGGCCACATATTTCCACCACGGCATGCCCTGCCGCATGGGATTGCCCAGCAGAAGGCGCGACCCCAGCACGACGTCCGCTTCATCGCGGTCAATTGGCGCGATGATCTCGGGAAGCAACTTCGGGTCGTATTGATAATCCGGGTGAACCATCACGATGATGTCCGCGCCCGCCTTCAGCGCCTCGCGATAGCAGGTCTTCTGGTTCGCGCCGTAGCCATAGTTGCGATTGTGAACGAAGAGCTCCAGACCGAGTTCACGGGCAATTTTCACGGTATCGTCGGAGCTCCCGTCGTCCACCAGAATCACTTGATCCACCAGGGCGGGCGGGAGGTCGGCATAGGTGATGCGCAACGTCTTGGCAGCGTTGTAGGCCGGCATCACGATCACGATTTTGCGGTTTTGCGGCAAACTATCCTCAGTCTACGCCAATTACGGGCGCACCTTGTAGCGCACGCACTCTTGCGTGCCGTGTCGAGACTCATCTCGACACCGTTCCTGAATTTTCAAACCAAGCGTTCACAGGAGTGTGAACGCGGCACGCTGAAGCGTGCGCCACAACGGATTACGGGCGCAGCTTGTAGCGCACGCTTTCATCTCGACACCGTTCCTGAATTTTCAAACCAAGCGTTCACAGGAGTGTGAACGCGGCACGCTGAAGCGTGCGCCACGATGGATCACGGGCGCAGCCGAAGCCGCAAATAGACGTTTACCGCGACCGGATGATTTCCATAAAACGGTTTGATCGCGTCCGGCACGGAATAGGTACTGAAATTCGCACCGATGCCGGTTTCGACTTTCTGAAAGGTTCCGATGTCGCGCGTGTAGCCGGCCGTGTAAGCGTAGATGCGAAACGTACTCCCGGCGGTGCGGGCGAGCTGCTCCTCCAGATCGGGCTGGTCGCTGAACAGGTCGTCTTTGTCCACTCGCTCAATCCGCCCGGTGAAGAAGTTTTTCCTCCGCCACGGCGCCACGGACTCCAGCAGATACGCGTTCAGGTTGTGCTGTGAGAACGTTTCGTGATTGCGGCCCCAGATCGCGCTGGTAGCCCAGTCCGAACCCTGCATGGGCCGCGCATATTGGATGGACGCGGTAGAGCGGATGATGTCGCCCGGCGACTCCCGCTCGGGGCTCGCCAATCTTCCAGCGGAAACCTGCGCCGACCAATTCTTGCTGGGAAAGTACGCGAGGCGCGTGGACCAGGAATTAATAGGGCCATACTGGATGATCCAGCGATTTTCGCCTGGTTCGGTGCCGTAGAATCCGCTGCCTTCCAGACGAACCTGCTTGTACTTGATCCCGGCAGTCACTACTTCGTCCGCGATGTGAGTTGAATCCTGCCAATGGTGCGAGAGCGGCGCTTGCGGAATTTCCTCTGCCGAAGCACGATGCGGGTACGCCACCGGACCGAGCGCAGGATCGCCCACGGGCGCGAAATAAAGCTCGAGGATCGCGTGTTCTGAGATCGAATGCGCATAGTGCACGCCCAATCCCATGATGAAATTGTGCGGATGCTGCTCGTCCACGAGCGGTCTGCCATAGGCGGTCTCGCCAGTCTGAAACAGTTCCGGGTAGCTGCGATTCGTGACTGTCGCCGGCTCCAGGCTGAGCATCAAATTAAATTGGAAACTGCCGCCCCAGAGCTTGTGACTGGCGCCGAACATCCCCCAGTTGGTGGAAAAGAACTTGTCATGCCCGCGAGGACCAGTTTGTTGCGTATCCACCACGTAGGCTTGGCCCATCCACATCAAACTCCAGCCAGCGTGCATCTGCATCAGCATCGGCAGCGAGCCTGCCTCCGCATTCTCGCTGGTGCCCGACGCGAGGTTGATCAGGTCGCTCGTAGCGGGATCTGAGGCGCCCATCTGCATTTGCATGTGCGACATATCGTGCTCCTGGGCCATCGCCAGGGACAAAAAGAATATACCAATGAGCAGAATTCGAAACACACTTCCTCCATTTACTGAACCGCGACCGGGTGCCCTGTTAAAGGGCCAAGGGAGCGGATATCAAATACGAAGAGGAAGCGGAATTGTGGCGACTACGAGTGGCCGCGGATGGACTCCGGCCGTCGCAAAAAACGGCGACGCGATCGCGTTTGGGCTCGCCGCTTGCGCGCTCACCGGAACAGCCGGGGCTGCCGACGGACGTATATCGTGCTGCGGTCCCGATGCCTGCGCCTTGCCATGCGTTTTGCCGTGCGAGTGACACGGCGGAGTGGCGTGGTTCGAAGATGACTGAGCCAGGCAGCGCGCGAAACATTGGGCGTTCGCGAGCGCCAGCGCTATCGAAAGCAAAATGAAAACTCGGGCCCACGCGCACCGCATGCGCCTTCAGATTAGCATGCATTCGCTACAATGAAGGCTTCACCTCCTCCCCATGATTCAAACTTTATTCGGCGCCACGGAACAAGAACCCAATCTGCTCGAGCGCCTGAAGGCAGGCATCCAAAAGACGCGCGCCGGACTGATGGACCGGCTGGAAGACGCCGTCGCCGGCCGCAAAGAGATCGACGCGGACCTGCTGGACGAAGTGGAATACGCGCTTATTACCGCCGACATCGGCGTGAACACAACCGCCGAGATCCTCGAGAACATCCGGCAGCGGGCGGATCGCAAGCAACTGGCGGACGGCGGCGAAATCAAGCAGCTCATCGCTCGGCACCTGTTGGAGGTGTTGGAAGCTGCCGACCGCCCAGTGCCGCACGTGACCGAACCTCCGGCGGTGGTGATCGTGGTGGGCGTCAACGGCGCGGGCAAAACCACCACCATCGGAAAGCTGGCCGCGCGCTACAAAGCGGAAGGAAGAAGCGTTCTGTTGTGCGCCGCAGATACGTTTCGCGCCGCCGCGATCGACCAGTTGCAAGTGTGGGGCACGCGCACATCCACGGATGTAATTAAACAATCTCCGGGCGCCGATCCTAGCGCAGTGGTGTTCGATGCCCTGCAGGCTGCCAAGGCTCGCAAAGTGGATTACGTCATTATCGACACCGCCGGACGGCTGCACACCAAGACAAATTTGATGTCTGAGCTGGAGAAAATGCGGCGCACCGCCGCCAAGGTGATCCCGGCCGCCCCGCACGAAGTGCTGTTGGTGCTGGATGCGACCACCGGACAGAACGGGTTGGAGCAAGCTCGGAAATTCACCGAGTCGAGCGGCGTCACGGGGCTGGTGCTCACAAAACTGGACGGAACGGCGAAGGGCGGAGTGGTGGTGGCGATCGCACGCGAGCTGAATCTGCCGATCCGCTACGTGGGCGTTGGTGAGCAGGCGACGGATCTGCTGCCGTTCGAGCCGGCCAAGTTTATCGACTCCTTGTTTGCATCATGAGATTCGCAGCATGAGAAATCCTCTCATGGACGAAGCGCTGGAGCTGGCGCGGCAGGGACTGGGGCGCACCAGCCCGAATCCGGCCGTCGGCGCCGTGCTGGTGAGTGGCGGCGAGATCGTGGGGCGCGGCTTCCACATCTACACGCGGGCCAAGCATGCCGAGGTTGTGGCGCTGGAGGAAGCCGGCGACAAGGCCCGGGGGGCCACCCTCTACGTCACGCTGGAACCGTGTTCCCATCAGGGCCGCACCCCGCCTTGCGCGGACGCTTTGGTGCGGGCCGGAGTGGCGCGCGTCGTCGCTGCCATGCAAGATCCCAATCCGCAAGTGGCTGGCCAAGGATTCCGCCGCCTGCACGAAGCCGGCGTCGCAGTGGAACTGGCTTCCGAATATTCCGAGGAAGCCGCGCGTCTGAACGAGCCTTTCATCCATTCCATGCGCACGGGACTCCCGCTGGTGACCTTGAAAGCCGCGCTCACCCTGGACGGAAAAATCTCCGCGCCGGAAGATAACAGCGGATGGATTACCAGCGAGCGTGCTCGCGCCCATGTTCAGGAGATCCGCCACAACGCCGACGCCATTCTCACCGGCATCGGGACAGTGCTGGCGGACGACTGCCTGCTCACCGACCGCACCGGTCTCGACCGCAGCCGTCCGCTGCTGCGCATCGTGGCCGACTCCACGCTCCGTATTCCTCTCGATTCGCGCATGGTCTCGAGCGCCAACCACGACCTGGCGGTGATCACCACCTCGGCCGCTTCCGAAGAACGGCGCCGGGCGCTGGAATATCGCGGAGTGCGCGTGCTGATATTCGACGGTCCGGGCGGCCGCGCCGATCTGACCAGGCTTCCGGCCCTCCTGGCCGAGCAACAATATCGATCCCTCATGATCGAATCGGGCAGCAAGTTGAATTGGGCGGCCCTGGAAGCGAGAATCGTCGACAAGATCTTCTTCTATTACGCGCCCAAAATCCTGGGCGGTCTTCTGTCTCTCCCGGTGGCGGGCGGAGCCGGACGATTACGGCGCACCGACGCCATCCAGTTTCGAAATGTGCGGCTGCATTCCATTCCGCCCGATGAATTCGTGGTGGAAGCCTGGGTTGATAAACAGGTCGAGAAATAAGTGTTCACCGGGATCATCGAAGAAGTTGGAACTGTCGCGGTCGCCGGGTCCAGGATGCAAATTCAATGCCGCCGTGTACTGGAAGACATCAAGGAAGGCGGCAGCATCGCGGTCAGCGGCGTCTGCCTGACCGCGGTCGGCATCCAGGGTGACACCCAACCGGACGGATTCTGGTGCGACTTGTCGCCCGAAACCCTGGCCCGTACCAGCCTGGGTGCGTTGCATGAAGGCTCGCTGGTGAATCTGGAACGTCCGGCAGCCGTGGGCGATCGTCTGAGCGGCCATATCGTGCAAGGGCACGTCGACGGCACTGCCGAGTTCCTGGCGCTGGAGCCGCTGCCCGGCGGAAATTGGTGGCTGACCGTTCGGATTCCACGCGAGCTGGACCGCTATTTGATCCCCAAGGGATCGGTCACGCTGGACGGCGTGAGCCTGACAATCGCGTCCCTGGAGGCTGGCGTTACGGGCGTGGCGATTATCCCCCATACCTACCAAAATACGGTCATGCGGGAGTACCGTGCCGGCGCGGCGGTGAATGTGGAAGTGGATCTGATCGGCAAGTACGTGGAAAAGTTGCTTACAGTGAGATAAAATTCGGTATCCGAAGGTCTTGGAGCTGCGTCCAAGACTCAGATAGTATGGTGAGGAGTTTTCATATGCGCGCCACTCAGATCGCGTTTCTATCGCTGGTTTTCGCTGCCGGCACCTGCTTTGCCCAAAGAGGCGGTGGGGGGCACGGCGGCGGTGGTGGGCATGCCGGCGGTGGTGGTGGCGGACGCGCAGTCGGCGGCGGTGGTGGACGCGCTGTCGGTGGCGGCGGATACCGCGGCGGTGGCTACGCCCGTGGCGGATACGGTGGTGGTTACGCGCGGGGCGGCTATGGCTATGGCGGCTATCGCGGCGGTTATGGCTACGGGTATGGCCGCGGATGGGGCTACGGCGGGTACGGCTTAGGATTCGGATTTGGGTTCGGTTATCCCTGGTACGGCGGCTATTACGGCTATCCGTATTATCCCTACGCTTATGGAGCTCCGTACTATTCGGATCCCTATTATTCGGACCCGTATTACTCCGATCCCAATGCCTACGGGCCGCCTCCGCAACAGCAACAGTATGGCGCTCCGCAATACGGAGCTCCACAGTATGGCGCTCCGCAGCAACAGCAGGGGCAGTATCCCTCGCCTTACGGGCCTCCGCAGCAGCAATATGTTCCGCCCCCAGCGCAACAGCAGCAGCCCTACGCACCATCGCCCTATGCGCGGCCACAGCAACAGGCTCCGCCTCCGCCACAGCAAACCACGCCACAACAGAATCCGGGGGCGCCGTCATCTCCATCCAGCTATTCCAGCCCGAATGGCCAGTGGCATAGTTTTGGCCAAGTTAGTACCCAATAGACGGCCGTTCGGCTGAGAACATCACTCAATACGCTGCACGTATAGGACGTGCAACACAGAGCTATAAACGCTGGGCGCGGCATCCTCTGCTGCGCTCTGGCATTCGCTGTTTCCGCTAATGCCGCCGTAATCGTGCAGTTGAAGGTTGTGGATGGCGACGGCGCGGTGTATCGAACTGGCACCCGCGCCACTCACGGCCTCACCGTAATGGTGACCGATGAAACCGGCAAACCCGTTGATATGGCGTCGGTTAGCTTCCGCCTTCCAGATGGCGGCGCAACCGGTACTTTCAGCTCTGGCCTGCGCACTGAGATCGTTACCACCGGACCGGATGGGCACGCTTCCGTCTGGGGAATGCAATGGAACAAAACGGCCGGTCCGGTGGAGATCCGCGTCACCGCGATCAAGGAGCAGGCGCGCGCGGGCATCGTCAGCACCGAATACTTGAGCGACGCGGTGGCCGCTAAATCCGGCGGAGAAGGCGTCTTTACGGCATCGCACGGCGGGCACAAGTGGCTGTGGGTGCCGGAATCGCCGCATTAGCAATCGGCGGCGGCGCCGCATATTTTCTTCTGAACGACAAATCAAAGCCCCCTTCGAACGTCAGCACGTCCGGTGTTACGGTCGGTACGCCAACCGTAATTGTGGGGCAGTAGCGATGAAGCAGCTTCTCGCAATGTGCGTGATTATAGTCGCGAGCGCGGCCGCGCAGTCGGGCATTCGTCCTCCCCAACTGGGCTTCGCCGGCAGCGCCGACAGCACACTGCGGCCGGTGTATGGAGTGGCGGGCAATTTCATTCTCGGTCCGCCAGTTCAAGAGAAGGTCATTTCCGAAGCCTTTTCCGGTTCGCTGGGACTTCTGAAGACCGAGTCGGCGCTGGAAGTCTTTGGCAACCAGGGGCAGGTTCTCGCGGCCATGGACGCAGTGGCGGGGCCGGCCTTGTTCGCGTTTTCTCTCGACAGCCTTACAGCGCTCGCGTATATCCCAGGCAGCAACACACTGGTGGAATGGAAAGCCGGTCAGCTAGTAGCTCAGCTAGTAAATATGCCGTTCCGCCCCGAGCTGGGCACAGTGCTTGCGATCGCATTACCGAATGCGCTCGAAGCGTCCCTGATCGTGCAACGCGAAGACGGAATCTGGGAGGTCGGATCTGGTTCGCAGAAAGCGCTGGTGGGCGTTACTGCTCCCTTGCTGGTACTGGCGTCGGGCCGGTTGCTTTACCACGATGCCCGCGGGATCGTGTTGCGAAACTCCGACAATTCCGAGGTTCACATCGCCGCACAGTTGCCCGGCAAGTTCTCTTTACAGCAAATGGACAGCAATTGGGTGCAGCTCAGCGACTTAGCTACAGCCAGGCGCTTCGCCATCCGGGTGATACCAGGCCGCGAAGGTTTCTATGAGCTGCCGGAGTCGCGCCCGTGATCCAGCGCCTCGTCTTGCTGGCTTCGTTTTTGCCTCTTTCCGCGCTGGCGCAGCTTCAGGTGTTCGAGTTCAACGGGACAACTGACACGCCGGTAGCGGGCACGTTGAACGTCGGCACAGCCTCGGCAGGCGCTACGATTCAGATTCAACTCCACGTGCGTAACGCGGGTGACGGGCCGGCCGTGCTCCAGACGATTGTGGTTGCCGGCGCTGGCTTCACCATTGCGGCGGCCCCTTCCCTTCCCTACACCCTTGCCCCGTACACCGGATTGGCATCGGAGGCAACAATCGAGATCAACTTTAGCCCGACAATCGTCGCTTCCTACAGCGCGACCTTGATCGTCAACACCATCGACATGATCCTGGAGGGCGCGGCCGAGCCTGCGATTGTCGTGACCGTTGGGAGCAGTACAACGCCGCTGAGCGCCGGCGGGACCGTGAATTTCGGATCGGCGGACGTGGGATCCGCGGCGACAGAAAGCTTTTTCCTACTCAATTCGGGCAAGGTCAGCACTACTGTCGGGACGCTGACCGTATCCGGCGCTGGTTTTGCCGGACCCATCGGTCTCACAGCGCCAGTTTTGCTGGGCCCCGGACAAACGGTCCCGTTTCAAGTATCGTTCACGCCGCAGTCCGGCGCGGCCGCGCAGGGCGTATTGACAGTAGGGCAGCAGACCTTCAATCTCACGGGGCAGGGGTTGGGTTCGACGACGGCGTCGCAGCTTGAGGTTTTCGAGATTGTCGGAACAACTGAGACGCCGCTGCTGGGCTCGCTGGTGAACGTCGGCACGGCCGCGCCGGACGATTCCATTACGACGCGATTTCGAGTGCGCAACGTCGGCAGCGGGCCTGTCAGCCTTCAGGCCCCTGCGCTCTCCGGCCAAGGTTTCGCCATCCAATCGGCATATTCCCCCATTCCTTATACCCTCTCGCCATACGTCGGCCCAGCATCGGAAGCCGAAGTCGACATCGTCTTTAACCCCACCATGGTCTCTTCCTACATGGCGACACTGGCCATCAACAACATCAGCATCACGTTGCAGGGCACGGCGGCGTCCCTCGCGGTGTTGACGGTTGGGACCAGCCTTACGCCGCTCACAGACGGTGCGACGGTGAATTTCAAATCCGTGGACGTGGGGTCCAACGAAATTCAGGATTTCGTTCTCTCCAATCCAAACAGTGGCAATGTCACTGTGGGGAGCGTTGCAGTTTCCGGGAGCGGCTTCACCCTGTCGCCCCTGACCCTGCCGGCTCAAATCGCATCTGGGCAGTCCCTACCTTTCCAAGTCACATTCACACCACTATCCGGTGCACTTGTAGAGGGCACGTTGACGGTCGACGCGCGCACGTTCAGTCTCAAAGGCCAAGGCCTGGCCCCGCCGCTGCCGGCTGCCTCCATCGTGTTAGCATCCACGCTCGGCGCCAGTGCGCAACAGAACAGTGTCTCCATTCAGCTCGCACCGGCTTCCGCAGTAAGCGGCACCGGCACGCTCGCGCTGGCCTTTCAATCCAGCGTGGCAGGGGTAAGCGACGATCCCGCAATCCAGTTTCTCTCAGGGCCACAGCGCATCGCCACAGTTACTATTTCTCCCGGGGACACCACAGCCAAGATCGGCGGCCAATCGAGCATCGCATTTCAGACCGGAACCACGGCAGGAACCATCACGTTCACGCTGACGCTGAACAATACAACCCAGCATGCCACGCTAACCATCCCTCACGCCCCGATCAATCTCGACGAGGATACCTTCTCAGCCGTCCGGCTCTACGGCTCGCTCAACGTCTCCTTCGGCGGATTCGATAACACCTACTCGGCCTCGCAACTCGCGTTCACTTTCTATGACCTGAATGGCAAAGTGCTGCCGCAGGGTGCCATCGACGTCGATGCCGCCGGCGCTTTTAAGCAATATTTCAACACCACGCAAGCTGGGGGAACGTTCCAGGTGCTGGCGGAGTTTCCAGTCACCGGAAGTACCGCGCTGATCGGATACGTGACCGCCCAGATTACCAATTCCGAGGGCGCCAGTACCGCGCAGCAGATTCCGTTTGGGAACTAGTATGCTGCAAGCATGCTGCTTGCCAGCCTGGTGGAGACTTCGCGGCGTGTCGCCGATACCAGCAAGCGGCTTGAAAAAATCGGGCTGCTGGCCACCTTGCTCCGGCAGGTAACTCCCGAGGAAGTCGAGATCGTGGTCCGGTTCCTGGCTGGACAAACTCGCCAGGGGCGCATCGGCATCGGTTACGCGGCCCTGCGCGAGGCCCGCAATTCACCGGCGGCCAATCCGACCTGGGAGATATTGGACGTCGACCGGATTCTCCAATCCCTCACCGAGGTATCCGGGAGCGGATCCCAACGGCGACGTCTGGAACTGCTGCAATCGATGTTCTCGCGCGCCACCGAGGCCGAGCAGCAGTTCCTCACCGGATTGCTTATGGGCGAGCTTCGCCAGGGCGCGCTGGAGGGAATCATGCTCGAGGCGGTGGCGAAAGCTTCCGGTATTTCGGCAGAACGCGTGCGGCGCGCCGCAATGATGGCTGGCGACATCGCGCGAGTGGCCCATGCGGCGATGGAGCAGGGCGAGGCCGGGCTATCGCAATACGAAATCCAAATGTTCCGGCCCATCCAGCCGATGCTCGCGCAATCCGCCGATGACGTTCCCGAAGCCCTGGCCTGCATTGGAGAAGCTGCCCTGGAATACAAGATGGACGGGGCGCGCGTGCAGGTCCACAAATCGGGCGACGACGTGATGGTGTACTCGCGCAGCCTGAAGGATGTCACGCCGGCAGTTCCGGAAGTAGTGGAACTGGTGCGCGCGCTCCCCGCCCAGAACCTGATCCTGGATGGCGAAGTGATCAGCCTGCTTCCCGGCGGACGGCCGCAGCCATTTCAAATCACGATGCGGCGCTTCGGACGCAAGCTGGACGTCGAGCGTATGCGCGAAGAGCTGCCCATGACGCCGTTCTGGTTCGATCTGCTCTATATGAATGGCGCCCCGCTCTTGGATGAGCCCCAGGCCCGGCGCTTCATGGCGCTCTCGGAACTGGCGCCGGGCTCTCTGATCCCGCACATCGTCACCGGCGATGCCGCGGCCGGCGACGCGTTCCTGGAGCAGGCGCTCGCGCGCGGCCACGAAGGCATCATGGCCAAGGCGATCGATGCGAAATACGCCGCCGGAGCGCGCGGCCAAAGTTGGGTGAAGGTGAAACGCGCCCGCACGCTGGATCTGGTGATCCTGGCTGCCGAGTGGGGCAACGGCCGTCGCAAAGGATGGCTCAGCAATTTGCATCTGGGAGCGCGCGACACTGCAAAGGGTGGCTTCGCCATGCTCGGCAAGACGTTCAAGGGCCTCACCGATGAAATGCTGCAATGGCAGACGCAAGAATTGCTCAAGCTCGAGATCGGCCGCGACAGCTATACCGTGTACGTCGAGCCGAAGCTGGTGGTCGAGATTGCGTTTAACGAGATCCAGGTCAGTCCACGCTATGCGAGCGGCCTGGCGTTGCGTTTTGCCCGCGTGAAGAGCTATCGCACAGACAAAACCGCCGCCGAGGCGGATACGTTTGAGACTGTGCAGCGCCTGTCCGGCGTTCCGGCGTGAAGCCCTAGCAAGCTATCGCGAGTGAATCGATAGCGTGGCTGATCCCGTGCTGCTTCCCGGCATCGTAATTGTCAGCGGAACCGCATCGCCCTCAGGCACTCCCTGCGGCACCTGGAAGTTCACTTGATATTCCCCGGCGGTTCCCGGCGCGATGCCGGAGAACTCCACGGTGGCTGCGACGCCGCCTACTTCGACGACGGGCGTCGCGATGGTTTCGTACAGCGTGCTCCCGTCCGCCGGCGCAATCACGCCAGTAGCAATCGGCGTGCCGGTTGGATCTCCATTAGGTGTCGCCGCGCCGAGGCCGGTGGTGTAGACCACCAAATAGTCGCCAGCGGCCGCGGGTTGTGCACATGCGGTGGCGGGATTTTCTTTCAAGACCGTGCAGTTCGTCGGAAACCCGTACGCTGCAGCGGTTGCAGTGGGCAGGACGTCCCAGTTGGTGTTGGCAAACTGCGCTGCGGCGTCCGTCGCCGCTGGATTCTTGGGGTCGGGGATCAGAAAGATTCCCGGAAGGCTGGGCTCCAGCGCCAGCGGAAAATCGAGGGTGGCGCCGGTCGGAGTGTTGAGCTGGACCTGCACGGTTCCTGTGGTCGCGAGCTCGGTTGGAACAAACACATTGATCTGGCTGGCGGACCCGATCAGTTCATAAATGGGCGCCGGCGTTCCGTTAAAAGTGACTGAGAAACCCTGCGCGGTTGTGGCTGGGAAGCCGGACCCTTGACTGGCCGTTCCAAAACCGTTTGCAAACAGGCTGACCATCTCGCCGGGCGCCACGCTGGTGGTGTTCAGAAACGAAGCGCCGTTCACTACGGCTGAAATCCCGAATACAGGCAGCGTCACGGTGTTGCTGCTCTCGCCGTTAATGGTCAAAACTACCGGCACGGACCCTTGCACCGTTGCGGGAACCGTGAAATTGACTTGGTATAGTCCCGGATAGGATGACAAGCCTGCGAATACAACGGCGGCCAGTTCGCCGCCGACGGTGAGCGTCGGCATTACTGCGGTGGTGTATACGCCAGCCGCCGGTGGGCCAGCGGCGGTAAGCGCGGGATTGGTTGCTCCCAATCCAATCGCATAGAGAGAAAGTACGTCTCCCGGATTTGCCAAGTTAGTGCTGCTTATGTAGCTTTTGGCGTTGGTGAAGGTGCCATACCCGGTTGCTCCGGCCAGGGGCAATCCCGGAGCCACTGCAGCGAGGGTAACGTCGAAGGGAGCCGAGCTGCCTTCAGCAGTTGTTATGGTTATGGTGCTAGCGCCGACCGGAATATTAAACGGCAACTGCACATCGATTTGAGTGCCGACGCCTCCGATCACATAGGCGGGCTGGCCTCCCACATACACCTTGACGGTGGAGGCGGTACCCGATCCGAAGCCGGTTCCATAGATCGAAGCCACCAAACCGGGACACAAGACGCTGCTGGTTTGGATAGCGTTGTTTACGATGGCCTTAATCGTCGGCGCCTGTGCCAGCAACCCGCTCGCGCTGGCGCAAATTAGCAATATCAATTTCTTCATTGAAATTTACCCCCCGGGCTCTGGATTGCCAGAGTGTAGGATATAATGAACCTCTTCAACGGAAACCGCTAGGATTTTACGGTAGTATACGTGGTGGATTCAAAGGAAGTAACCGCGGCTCTCGATCGCATCCTCGCGACGCCGTCTTTCGTGCGATCGCCGCGCCTTGCACGGTTCCTTCAATTCGCGGTACAGCAGCGCCTGTCGGGACGCCCCGACTCGCCGAAGGAATGCGAGATCGGTGCGGAGGTTTTTGGCCGTCCCCTCGACTACGATTGCCGGATCGACCCGGTAGTTCGGGTCCAGGCTCGCTTGTTGCGCTTCAAGCTACACGAATACTATGAAACCGTTGGGAAGGACGACCCCTGGCGGATTGAATTGCCCAAGGGAGCGTACCTGGCCTCATTCGCGGGCCAAGCGACTCGAGAGCCGCCGCCTTCCGCCGAGAAACACCGCCGGGTCCAAGTCCGATGGATCGCCGCCTTGGTTGTCATCGTTGCGTTCGTCACGGTCTTGGTTTCATGGGGCGTATGGCGGGAAGCTATCGGCAAAGTCTGGGCAAAGACGCTGCCCGCCCGACCGAAGGCCGCTCAATCCGCGGCTGCCGATCTATATCTGAAAGGCAGATATTACTGGAGCAAACGCACTCCGGAGGATCTCCAAAAAGCCGTGGACTACTTCACGCAATCCATCGTGGCCGATCCAGGTTATGCCAAAGCCTATGTCGGGCTCGCGGATTGCTACGGGCTCCTGCGCGAATTCGCCGCCATGCCCGATAGCGAGGCGTGGCCTCGGGCGCTGGCCGCCGCGCGGAGGGCCGTCGAACTGGATGGCTCGTTAGCCGAAGCCCATGGTTCGCTCGGTTTCGATCTTTTCTATGGATCGCTCGACTTGAAAGGCGGCGAGCGCGAATTCAAACGTGCCGTCGCGCTAAATCCAGAGTATGCGGAGGCTCACCAGTGGTATGCAACCGCTTTGATGTCCGTCGGCCGGTTTCAGCAGGCTTCCGATGAGATGGAACGCGCCCGGGAATTGCAGCCCACCTCGCGATCCATCCTGGCCGATCAGGGCCTCTTACTTTTCTATGAGGGCAAGCGCGAAGCGGCCATCGAACAACTGAGCCAGATTGAGGCGGCTGAACCCACATTTCGCTCGGCGCATCTGTACCTCGCCTACATCTATTTCGTTTCGAAGGATTGCCCCAACTATTTGGCGGAATCGCGGAAGGCTGCGGAATCGTCTCACGATCCGGTGGAACTTGCAGTGGCCGCCGAAACCGAGAAAGGCTTCGCCGCCGGAAGTTCGCAAGGCATGTTCGAGAGCCTGCTGAGGATACAGAGGAAATTTGCGGGCGAAGGCCGGTACCCAGACTTCCGGGTGGCTGAAACCTCTGCGATGCTCGGCAGAAAACGCGACGCCTTGGATTACCTCGACGCTTCCTACAAGAAACGCGAATTCTACATGCTGACTCTTGGCGTGGACCCGGCGTTTCTGAGCCTGCACACGGAACCGGCTTTCCAGAACCTGCTTACCCAACTGGGTTTGGATGCCCGCAATTAGGAAGCCTGTAGCGCTTACCATAGCCGGATCCGATCCCAGTGGCGGGGCGGGCATCCAGGCCGATCTCAAAACATTTCATCAATTCGGCGTTTATGGCGAGGCAGTGATCACGCTGATCACCGTGCAGAATACGCGCGGCGTGGAACGGGTGGAATGTCTCGATCCTGGTTTGGTGGCCGACCAGGTTCGCGCCGTCATCGGCGACATTCCACCCACTGCGGCGAAGACCGGGGCGCTGGGCAATCGCGAAATTATCGAAGCAGTTGCCGGACTGGCTTCCAGCTTTTCATTTCCGCTGGTGCTGGATCCGGTGATTTTGAGCAAACATGGCGCCGCGTTACTCAAGGACGATGCCGTTGACTCGCTGAAGACCCGGCTGCTGCCTTTCGCGTTTCTGCTGACGCCAAACCTGGACGAGGCCGCGCTGCTGACGGGCGCGGAGGTTCGTAACACGGTCGACATGCGAAACGCCGCTGAGAAGCTGGCCGCGCTCGGGCCGCGAGCGGTGCTCGTCAAAGGCGGACATCTCGGCGAGGGCGATGCCATTGACATTTTGTTTTACCAGGGCGAGTTCCGGGAGTACACGTCGCCGCGGATCGCGACGCGCAACACACATGGAACCGGCTGCACGCTGTCAGCAGCCATCACCGCCTCGCTGGCTTCGGGCCATGACCTTCCGGAGGCGGTGGAAAGGGCCAAACGCTACGTCACAGCGGCGATTCGGAGCAATCCGGAACTCGGCGGGGGCGCTGGCCCGCTGGATCACCACGCTTTAATATAGTTCCGGCTATTTTGAGTCCGGCGGCTGATCCGGCGATAGCTTGGGCTGTGGCGGCAATATGAACGAGGTTTCGCCGGGCCGCAGCAGTTTCAGCCTCTTGCGAATCTCCAGCTCTTGCTCGGAAACGCTGCTTTCAAGTTTCTTGATACGCTCGCGCCGATAGTCGTTTTCGCGCTGAAGATTCGCGTTCTCTTCTTCCAGTCTGCGAATTTCGGACCATTTCTCCTTGAGAGCGGGAATCCCTTGCGGGCTGCGCAACTCTACCAATCCGTAAGCCCCAATCAATGCGAAGACGATCAGAAGAATGGCGCCGCGTACAGAGTTACTCATTTTGGTCCAAGAGAAGCGTTTCAGTATTAGTCCTCACATTCGTTTATAATCCTCTTTTGCAAAAAGATCCAGAGCGGCAGCGAAGAAATTTGCCATGACTGACAAAATTGTTGTGCTCATCACCTGCGGGTCGCTCGAGGAGGCACAACGGCTGGCGCGGGCGCTGGTCGAGAAAAGGCTGGCCGGGTGTGTAAGCTTGATCCCCGGCGTGCGCAGTTTATATCACTGGAAGGACGCCATCGAAGAGGAGGAGGAAGTGCTCCTGGTGATCAAGACTAGCCGGCCGCTGCTCGACGATCTGCGAAACGAGATCGAGCGGTTGCATTCCTACGAAGTGCCGGAGGTGATCGCGATGCAGGTGGTGGACGGCTCGGAACGCTATCTGGCGTGGCTCGACCGCGAGCTGGCGCACAAGCCAAGCCTGTAGGAGAGCCGCTAAGCGCCCTTGGGAAGTTGCAGCAGATATTTACAAATTGCGTCCAAATCCTGCGGATTGAACTTATAGGGCGGCATAATGCTGCCCGGGCTGACGCCGGCCGGATCGGCGAAGTGTTTTTCGAGCCACGCGCGATCGTGGCGCAGACCGACGCCATCGAGGGCCGGCCCAAGCGTAGTGCCGACACCGTCGATTTGATGGCACGAGTTGCAATGGTTCGATTGATAGACCATGGCGCCCTGCGTTGCGAAGTCCGGGGCGGATTTAATCGCCTGCTCGTTTTGCGGCGTGAGCGTCAGCACGAACAGGGCGAGCGCATTCAAGTCGGCGGGGCTCAAATCCACCGGCGGCATCACGCTGCCGGGAACCATTTGCGATGGATTCTTGAAGTGCGGCACCAGCCAGGCGACGTTCCGATGCTCGGCCGGGATCTTAGTGAGATCGGGCCCGATACCTTTTTGGCCCGTGCCCGGATGACAGCCCATGCAGCCTTGTTTCTTGAAGAGCCCGAGGCCAGCCAGCTCTTCCGGAGTCAAGTGCTGCCAGACGGCAAGTTCAGGGGCGACCGCCGCCGGAGCCGGGGCGGTTGCTTCCGGAGTTTCGGTGGCGGGCGTTTCTGTGTCGTCCGCCGATTCCTGATTCTTGGGCGTGGTTACAACGGCCGCGGTGGTCAGGCCGGTCCAGGCGATGGCCGCGAGGAGCACCAAAGTGATCGCAAAGGTGCGCTTCCCGAGCCGGACCATGGGCCCGCGATCGATGAAGGGAATCAAGAATAGCGCGAGCACCGCGACCCCTGGTAAGACCACGCTCCCCACCGTTTCCAAGGGCCCCTTGAAGAACTTGAGTGTCTGGAATAGAAACAGGAAATACCATTCCGGCCTGGGGATGTAGGCGGTGTCGGTGGGATCGGCCAAGCGCTCGAGCGGAACCTTGGCTACGATGGCCATGACGAACAGAATGATGAATGCGATCGCGACGCCGACCGTGTCCTTGAAGACCTGCTCGGGGAAAAACTTGCGCTTGGGCGCCGTGTCGCCCGGGGCTGCGGCGACGCCGTGTTTGCGTACCAGATAGATGTGAATCCCGATGAGGATGATGGTCAAGGGCGGAAGCAGCACGGTGTGCAGCGCATAGAATCGCGAAAAAGTGACATTACCGACGCTGCCGTCGCTTCCGAGCAATCGCAGCATATAAGGGCCCGCGATGGGCGCTTGGGATGCAATTTGGGTGGTCACCACCGTGCCCCAATATGCGCGGTTGTCCCACGGCAGCAGATAACCCGTAAGTCCAAATGCCAGCGTGATCAGCAACAGCGTTACGCCGACCATCCAGGTGGCTTCGCGCGGCTTCTTATACGCGCCGTAGATGAACACCTGGATCATGTGCAGCACCACGATGATGAGCATCATGCTGGCGCCCCAGTGGTGCAGGCCTCGGATCAGCGGACCGCCGGTCAGTTCCGTCATGATGTACTTCACGCTGTTGTACGCTTCGCCTGGGGTGGGCGCGTAGTTGAACGCCAGCAGCGCGCCAGTTACCACCTGAATCACAAAGAAGAAGACCGCCATGCTGCCGATGATCTGGTGCCACCCGGCCGAGGCGGGAATGTCTTCGTATAGGAAATTCTTTACGGCGGTTTCGATGCCGGTGCGGTGTTCGAGCCAGTCAATTACTGTGCGAATTGGGCGCATGGGGGTCTTAGGCGTGGGGCTCCGGGGGGCCGATGTCGAGCCTGCCGCCTTCGATCTTCGTCATATAGCGATCCAGCGGGCGGGGCGCCGGGCCGCTCAATACCTTTCCATCAATGGAAAAAACCGAGGTGTGGCACGGGCAGATAAAGGTATGGCTCGGTGAGTCCCAATGATACGCGCAGCCCAAGTGCGTGCATTGGGGCGTGAAGGCGACGACCTCATTATAGGGTCCCTTCACTACCCACGCGGTGGCCTTCACATTGGTAACCTTCCATCCATCCACGCGCCTGCGCTCGAAGGAGATTTCCGTGGGAGCGCCAGCGGGAATTTTGGACAGGTCGGCTGTTTTCACCCACTCCTGCCCCTTGCGCAGCTTGGGTGGAAAGAGCAGGTAGATGGCGGCCGGAACCGCCAGGGCCAGGCCGATCAAACTCATCGCGCCGTTGATAAATCCGATGTAAAAGGCGCGGCGCGTAGGCGACACATCTACGGCCGCTGAGTGTCCTTCGTTTGGCTGGTCCATTTTTTGCCGTAACAGACATCTTACAAGACGCGAATCCTGTTGTGGATGTTACGGAAGGTGAGGCTAGAGGGCGCCGTCGCCGCGGTCGTCGTTGCGAATACGGATGGCCTCCGCGACATCGTAGACGAAAACCTTGCCGTCGCCGATCTTACCGGTACGGGCGCTGGCGACCACGGTCTGGATCACTTCCGAGGAGCGCTCGTCGGAAACCACCATCTCGACTTTGACCTTGGGAAGCAGATCGACTTGGTACTCCATGCCCCGATAGACTTCCTTGTGGCCTTTCTGGCGGCCATGGCCGCGAACTTCCGAGATGGTCATCCCGTCGATACCGATCCCTTTCAGCGCTTCCTTCACGTCTTCGAGTTTATGCGGCTGAATAATCGCTTCGATTTTCTTCATTGGCTGGCTGCCGTCCTCACAGTGTCGTCCTTACGCATCGAGATTATAACCTTCTTCGCCGTGCATGCTGACATCCAAGCCTTCCAACTCTTGCTCTGGCGAAACACGTACGCCGATCAGGACATCGCAAATTTTGAGAATGATCAGCGTGCCCACAATCGCCAGTCCCCACGAGATGGCTACGCCGATCGCCTGGTTCAACACCTGGCCGGGATGGCCATCGATAAGGCCCAACCCAAGCGTTTTGCCCGAGCTGTCCTTGAGACCGTCGTTGACGGCCATGGTGGCGAAAACGCCGGTGAGAATCGCCCCGATGGTTCCGCCGGCGCCGTGGACGCCGAACGCGTCCAGCGTATCGTCGTACCGAAACTTGCTCTTCACCGAAGTGACCATCAGGAAGCACACGATTCCCGCCACGAATCCGATCAGCATCGCTGGAAAAGGTTTGACAAACCCGGAGGCCGGAGTGATGGCGACCAATCCCGCAACAGCGCCCGAGATTCCGCCCAACACGCTGGGCTTCCCGTTGTGGATCCATTCGATCAGCAGCCAGCCCAGTACGGCCGCCGCAGTCGCGAAGTGCGTGGCCACAAACGCGCTGGTGGCCAAGGAGGACGCCGCCAACGCACTGCCCGCGTTGAATCCGAACCAGCCGACCCATAACAGGCACGCGCCAATAACACTGAGCACCAGGCTATGCGGCTTCATAGGCTCCGTCGGGTAGCCTCGCCTCTTTCCCAGGTAGAGCGCGCACACCAGCGCGGACACGCCCGAACTGATATGAACGACCGTGCCTCCGGCAAAATCGAAACACGGAATGCTCCCGCCCGAAAACGCGTTGAGCAAGCCACCCTTTCCCCACACCATGTGGGCCAGCGGGAAATACACGATGAACAGCCACAGCACGCTGAACAGCAGCATCGCGCTGAATTTCATGCGTTCGGCGAAGGCGCCGGAAATGAGAGCGGGCGTGATGATGGCGAACATGAGCTGGTAGATCATGTAGGTCTGCTGCGGGATGGTAGCGGCATAGTCGGCGTTGGGCGCGGCGCCGACGTTGTTCAAGAACAAGTAACGCAAGTCACCCAGGATGGGCGAGCCGACGCCAAACGCCAGGCTGTAACCGGCAATTGCCCAGATCACCGAAACCACAGCCATCAGAACAAAACTGTGCATCATTGTGCTGAGCACGTTTTTGCGCCGGACGAGACCGCCGTAAAACAAAGCCAGTCCGGGGCCGGTCATCATGAGGACCAGCGCCGCGCTTACCAGCATCCAGGCATTGTCGCCGGCGCTTTGCGCGGATTTCACGGCAGCCTCTAGATTGCCGATGCGAGTTTCGGTTGCGGGAGAGATGGATTGGGCGAGCATCAACGCCGGCGTAAGCAACGCCGCCCATGCGACTCGATAGGGCATAACGTTTATTGATACCGCAGCCACAGCCAAACAGCAACAGGAAAGAGGTATAACAGCAGCATGTCCTCCACAACCGAGCGTCTGCTCTTAGGCCTTCTCTGCTCCAGCGCGCTGGTAGCGCAGCCCCGCAACTTCCCGCAGCCACCTCCGCCAAAAGAGGTGACGATCACGGCGATTCCCGGAGTGATTGACGCCGGAGTGAAGTGGACCCTGGTTTGGCAGGGCAACGAGAACGCCGACGGCCTGGTGGGCTTCGAGGGCGGTTTGCTGTTCGCGCAGGAACAGACCAACCACGTCAACAGGCTGGATAAAAACGATAAATTTTCGGTTTACCTGGCCAACGGCCACGGGCCTGGCGCGGTGACGCTTGGACCCAAAGGGCGCATGATCGTCGACGAGCGAACCTGCACCGATCCTGGTGGTCACATGGGTGGCAAGCCGGAGGATTGCAAAGAGCCCACCGACGTAGCGGCGCTCAAGCCCGAGCGCAAGGTTCTCGCAAACAGCTACATGGGTATGGGACTCGGCCGCGTCAATGACCTGGTCGCCGACAAGAAAGGCGGCGTCTACTTTACTACCAACACCGGCAGCGGCGTGTTTTACATTAAACCCGGCGGCGAGGTGATCGGCATTGGTGAAAAAATACGCAGCAACGGCATCAACCTGAGCCCGGACGAGAAGACACTCTACGTCACCAACGGTCCGGTGATCATGGCCTACGATGTGCAGCCAGATGGTTCCGTCAAGAATCAACGCGAGTTCGGCAAACTCGAAGGCGGCGGGAACGGCGACGGCATGGCAATCGATTCCACCGGCCGCATCTTTGACACAGCCAACGGCATTCAGGTGCTCAGCTCCGAAGGAAAATACTTGGGGATGATTCCAACGCCCCGCACAGTGATCAGCGTGGCTTTCTCCGGCCCCGGCAAGAAGACGCTGTACGCCGCCTGTCTCGGCGCGGTGGACGCGAACGGCCAGGAAATAAAGACTGCGGCCGGCGTGCGCAACACCGCGATGAGCATCTATAAAATCCACACGCTGACGCAGGGATTCAAAGGAAGCCCCAAATAGCGTAGCCCGTTACGGTGTTTCAGGCGGGGTCTATCTCAGGCGGGGTCTTGGGGCGGGGTCTTGGGCTTCCATTTGAGGCCGCCGCTCAGTTCCAACCCTACAATATATTTCATCCCTTTGCGCACACAACTTCGTACCGAGGCGGAACCGTGCAATCCCAAGCTCGCCGCTTGCAGCGTGACGTAGGTTTGCCTGTCCAGAGGGTCGGGCAGTTCAACGCGAATGCCCGATTCGGAGACATCCAGGATGCGGCCTTTCATAAACCGGTCGATGTCCTGGCGATCCTTCCAGACCAATTGCACAGGCGCCGACTGATCGGATCGCGCATGACGCCGGAGTTTATCGCTCATCTGTCGTCTATATAACACCCCTGGCCACCGGAAGCAAATGGCAGGTGGTCTATCGGCGCAACCATTACTCTAAGCCTATTCACGTATGATCCAGGATAATCTTCAGACGCCGTTCGGCGCCGTCTTCGAGCATTCCCAGCGCCGTTCCGAGCTCGTCCAACCGCATGCGATGCGTAATGAGAGGCCCCAGGCGAACCGCGCCGCGATCCACCAAGCCGATCATGATAGGGAAATCCTCAGCGGTAGCGGCGCGATTGTTCATCAACGTCAGCTCTTTGAAATAGAGATCGTAGAAGGGCAACGCGCCTTGAGTCTCGCTGCTGATGCCGAAGAGCAAAATACGGCCTCCGAATCGCACCATGCGAATGGCGTCCGCAATGGACGTCATCACGCCCGTGGATTCAATCACCACGTCGGCGCCGCGGCCCTGGGTCTCATCCAGGACCTTTGCTACCGCGTCGGCGCTGGATTCAATCACCACGTCCGCGCCGAGTTGCGTCGCCATTTCGTTCTTGAAACGGCTGCGGCTGATCCCGATCACTTTGCCGGCCCCACGCGCTTTGGCGATCTGCACGTGCAGTTGGCCGGACACCCCGAGTCCGATCACGGCCACCGAATCGCCTGGCGACACCGGCGTCAAGCGCTGCGCGTGTAAGCAAGTGGTAGCCACCTGAATCAGGGGCGCGCTCGCGCTGTCGATGGAATCCGGAAGCCGGAAGACCTGGGCTCCTGGGACGGCAACGAACTCGGCGAATCCGCCGTTGGTTTCGCGCCCGATCAGGCCGCCCTCCGGACATAGGTTGGTTTGTCCGATCCGGCAATGAAAGCAGCTTCCGCAAGAAAGAACCGGATCGACGATCACGCGCTCGCCTCCCGCCACTTCGCCCACCATTTCGTGGCCCATGATGAGCGGATAGCGGGCCGGAATTGCCCCTCTGTAGATTTTCAAGTCGGTTCCGCACAATCCACTGTGTGTGATGCGCACCAGAACGTGACCGCCTGGGACTTGTGGTGGAGCGACGTCGTCGAGCGCTAGAGCGCCGGGCGCTCTCAGAACCATTGCTCTCATGCCGGCAGGGACTTCCCACGAGTCTCGGCGCCGAAGGGCAGCAGCAAGAGTCCCATCACGAACGCGAGCGACGTCAGCGCGACGGGTGTGCCAAGAGTTCCGTAGTGCCGGATCAGCGCGCCCACCAGAAACGTCAATCCTGCTCCCGCAAACCGCCCGACGTTGGTGGTGAAAGCGAACGCGCTCACGCGGCAGTCCGTGGAATATTGCTCCGGAAGCCAGAATGAGTACACAACGAAATTCGCGCCTCCCAGGCCCAGGAAGAAAGTGCACACCAGGAACCAGGCGATGGCGTGGGATGGCAGGTAAAACACGTAGCCAAACGCGAGCCACAGGAAGATCAGCATCAAACTGAAAAAGATACCGAGGACAACGCGCCGGTCCAGCCGCTTGGCGAGAATTGGCGTCAACAAGGCTCCAATGACGGTTCCGATCCCCAGGATGCCGGTCGAATAAGAAGCCAGGCGAGCCCCAGCGAGCGTCGATTGCCCGGCCCTCTCCGAGAGATAGGTGATGGCGGACGGAACATAGACCGATCCGGCCCACAAACCGACAATGGATGCGACCAGGTACAGGGAGTTGAGGATGGTCCGCCGGCGGTATTGCGGCGTGAACAGCTTGAGGAAGGCGTGATGCATTTGGACGATGCCTGACGCTTCACGGCGATTCTTCCAGCGAGCCGGTTCCTGGAGCCGGTTATAGAAAAAGGCCACGAGTATCGCGGGCGCGCCGCCCACAATGAACATGTATCTCCAGCCGTACTGGCTGCCGATAAAGTAATTCGCCACCGCGGCGATCACGAAGCCGATGTAGTAGCCGGTATGCATCAAACACACGCCCCAAGTGCGGCGACGTTCGGGCCATTCCTCCGACACCAGCGATGCACCGATGGACCATTCTCCGCCGATGCCCACGCCGGCCAAAAATCTCACGATAGCGAGCGACCACACGTTATTGCAGAAGGCGGCGAGCAGAGTGAACAAGGAAAAGAAGAGGATGGAAAACATCAGTGTGCGCGCGCGGCCAAACCGGTCGGCAATCGGGCCCCAAACCAGAGCGACGCCCCAGCCGACCATAAAGAGCGCGAACAGCAGACCGCTGTAGTAACCCACGTTGGCGGTGGTGGCGGGAATGCCGGATCTCGGCAACACGTCGCGCAATGCGGGCACCAGAACCAGTGAAAAGATGAACGAATCCATCCCGTCCATGGTCCATCCGCCCCAGGCCGCCCAAAACGCCCGCTTCTGGCTGGATGTCAGCGGGATGCTGGCCGCGGGAGTCTCGATAATCGGTTTGGCCATCAAGGCCACTAGATTACATCATCGGACGCCCCAGAAATCAAGAGAATCACTGAATAGCGATCATTGCTGTATCGGTAATCGTACTGCCAGGCATCGAGATCTGTATCCCCTCATTGTCGCCGGCCGGGGTGCCTGCGGGAATCTGGAAGTTCACTTGGTATAGTCCCGCAAATCCGGGCGCCAGACCGGAGAATTGCACCGTGGCCGCCGTGCCATTCACGGTGATTACCGCTTGCTGAGGAGTCTCATAGATCGTGCCGTTGGTTGGAGCTGTTTGTCCGGTGGGCAGCAGGGCGCCATTAGGATCTCCGTTGGGTGTCGCCCTGCCGAGTCCGGTGACATACATTGCAATGTAATCGCCGGGCTGCGCCGGTTTACCGCATACGTCGGCTGCCTTGCTGCTGGTCGTGCAGGCGGGCAATCCCAACGCCGCGGTCTGCGCGGTGGACAAGACGATCCAGGCCGTGTTTGCGAAATTCGCGGCTGCAACCTGGCGGGATGTACTGGAAGGATCGGGAATCAGAAAAATGCCGGGGGCCGCGGATACCATCTGAATCGCGGTGCTGCTGTTGCTGTTTTGAGGACCGTAAGGAGTTTCCACCGTCACCGGCAGGGTGCCATAAATGGGCGCATCGTTGGGAACCAGCACATTGATCTGTCCCTGCGACTCAACGATGGATGAAATCGGCGCCATCTCGCCGCCGATCTGAACCGAGATGCCTTCCGCTACCGTGGCAGGGAAGGGTGATGCGTTACCTTTGATTCCCAGGCCCGATCCAAAAAGCGTAAGGAAAGAGCCAGGAGCAACGAATTCGTTGGCGAAGCTGGCGCCGTTGAGGATTGAGTTTACCGTTGGGGATGCCGGAAGCTGCGTGGTTCCCACCAGCAACTGCACCGTATTGGACTCAACGCCATCGGTGGTAACCACCACGGCGTCCGCGCCGGTCGGAGCCTTCGTAGGAACGACGAAAAGAATGTCATCGCTGGTTCCTACCTTTCCGGCGGGTTTGCCGGCAAATTGGATCGTCGCCGTTAAACCGGAAACAGTCATCGTGGGAGTAATCGCCGATGGTAATTGATTTGACGCCGTCGCACCCAGTGCCTCAACTGGATTCGTATGGCCCAAGCCGCTCATGGAAAGGACAATCACTTCGCCGGGCGAAGCCGGATAGGAAGTGGTTACCTGGGAGCCGTTGGTGTAGTGGCTAAAGGCGGTCCCACCGGCGGCGATGGCGGGGCAGACCGCGTTAATCTTGATCGGAAAAGAATTGGACGGCGTTCCGTCGTGCGAAATGACCACAGTGGACGACCCGGTCGGGAGATCCGCCGGAATATTGAAATTGATTGCGTAGCCGGCCCCATTCGTTACTTCAACGAAATTGACGCTTTCGGTTTCCCCGCCCACCGTGGCGCTGAAACTGGGTTGATTGTCCGCCGGATAGGTTCCATAGGCTATGACGCTATCGGGCGAACAGAGACTGGTGCGGCCTAGCACGTCGTAAACCGCGGCGATTTGCGGAGTTTGGCACCAAGCGGCGGGTGCCAGCAATATCAGCAGGGCTGGGTAGGAGAATCGGATATACATAGGTACGAATGCCTCTATGCATGCTGCGCCACGCGCGCCAAAAAGCCCTCACCGAATTTGCACTATTGGTTGAATCCGGGCGGCAGGTGTCCGGTCTTGATCAAAATCTGGATGTCCCGCAGCTCGTCTTCCAGGGTCTTGCGAACTTCGGACGGTTTCTGCCCGGGGGCAGCCGGCGCAACGAACGCCAACCCGCGCCGGACCGTCTCCAACGCTTTCGCAGCATCGCCATTATTAGCGTAGGCCTGGGCCAGATAAATGACCGCGCCCGGCTCTTTGCCGCCCGACAACTGATCCGCGCGTCTGGCGTATTGGAGCGCCCGCGGATAATCGCGCAAGGACTGAATCGGCGTCACCATCAATACAATCGCCGCTTCGCTGAGGTTCTGCGCCGCTGCATCGGGCCGGTCCGCGATTCGTTCCAGGGTATCGATGCTGGCCTTGGCATATTGCCTGGCTTCGTCCATCTTTCCGTCCGCCGCCAACAGTTTCGCCGCGCGTCCCTGCGCTTCAGCGCTGATGACAAAATTCGATGCCTTGGAGGGATCTAACGCGATCAAACCGCTTGCCAGTTCAATCACTTTCCGATAATCGCCAAGCGCCTCGCGCTTGTTGCCCAGGTTCAACTGAATCATTGCCAGCGTTCGGTACAAACTCATTCGTCTTCTGGTATTGGTGCCATTCTTCGGATCCACCTCGGCAAGTTTCTCGTACACTTCGCGCGGACGTTCCAGCGTGTGAAGCGCCTCGGTGTCCTGGCCTAACTGTGCTTGGGCGAACGCAATGATGGTCTCCATTCTGGCTTCGTCGATCTCGGTTTGTGGTGCATTGCGGGCGGCGGGCGGAAGCTTGCTTAAAGCATCCAGACCTTTGCGGATGGTCGCCATCCCGAGTCGCGGATCCGCGGCGATCTGGAGAGTTCCCGCCAGATTATAGGCGCGTGCCAGGCCAAGCAGCGCGCGGCTATCGGTTGGCGCTAACGCCAGCGCCGCGTCGAAATGTTGGTAGGCTTTGTTCGCCGCGGCGAGCACGCGATCCTTGGTGCCTTGCTCTGTCAACCCGCCGCCCGGGCTTCCAATCACGTCCATCAAAGCGACGTAGGCGCGGCCGGCGTCCACCTGACGATTCACATTGCCTGGATCTGCGCTCGACAGACGATCGAAAATCCTAACCGCCTCACTGAGCCGGGCGACTCCCTCGCTCGGTTTGCCGAGAAAATTCAAAGTTGGTCCCAGCAGGAAATCCGCCTTTGCCAGATTTTCGAGCACACGGGGCTCGGCGGGGTTCACCTGGCCGAGGGTTTCGAGAATCGCCAAAGCCTTCCGATCGCTTTCCAGAGCTTTGCTGGCGTTGCCCAGGCTATCGCCGCCGCCCAGAGGCGCTTCCAGGATCTCGCCAAGCCTTAAATAACCTTCTGCCAGCTCGAAACTCAGACCGCGGTCCTGGCCCTTCGCCACCGCCAGCCTATCCAGGTACAGCAGCGACTGGCTGGCCATGCCGGCTCGCACCGGCAACGAACCGGGCAGCGCCTGCACTGCATCGTAGAGCGGGAACAGAAGATAGTTGGCCAGTTTTCGCGCGTCCGAGAAGCGTTGCTCGGCCAAGATCCGCTGCTGGTCGGCAACGCGCGCCTGCCAAAGCGTTCCCGCCAATCCGGCGACCAACAGAAGCAGGATGAAAGCCGCCGTCGCAACGCCTACCCGATGACGGCGCAGAAATTTACGCGCCACATAGAGCCGGGTGCCTTCCACCGCGATCACGGGCAGCCCTTCCAGATGCCGCCGGATGTCTTCTGAAAACTGGTCTACCGACCCGTAGCGTTCGTCCGGCTGCTTGGCAAGCGCCTTCATCGCAATGCTGTCCAAATCGCCGCGCAACGGCGCTTTCAGGCGCTCCGGCGCGACTACGCTCGGCCGCTCAGCTTCTCTGGTCACCACGGCGGCGATCAGTTCCGCGGGTGTCGACGCCGTAGCGGAATACGGCCCCTTGCCAGTCAACAGCTCGTAGAAAATCACGCCCAACGAATAAACGTCGCTAGCCACGGTGCAGGACAGCCCCTGGATCTGCTCGGGACTGGCGTATTGCGGAGTCAGCAGAAGGTTCGAGGTCATCGTCAGAGTTCCCGGCGGCGCACTCCCGGGCTCCGCCAGTACTTTGGCGATTCCGAAGTCCAGCAGTTTCGGTTCACCTTGGTCGGTGACCAGAATGTTTCCCGGTTTTAGATCGCGATGGATTACCAGACGCTGATGGGCGAAATGCACCGCTGCGCAAATCTTGCGGAACAGATCGAGGCGCTGTGGAATCGAAAGGCTCCGGGATTCCGAGTATTGATCCAGCCGGACGCCTTCCACGTACTCCATTGCCAGATAGGGTTGTCCCTGGCCGGTGACGCCGCCATCGAGCAGCCGCGCGATGTTGGGGTGCTCCAGCCCGGCCAAAATCTGCCGCTCTTGATGGAAACGCGCGGCCATCAGCGCCGCGGCCGCCGGAGTGCCATTGATCAGCTTGATGGCGGCGCGCTGCTCGAAATCGCCGTGGCGCCGGGCCAGATATACAGCGCCCATGCCGCCTTCCCCGATCTTGCGGACGATTTCGAACGCGCCATAACGCGAGCCTTCCATCGATTCCGGCGCGTGAGCGGAATCCAACCGGTCCTGCGCCTCATAGCCGTTAAGAATTTCCCGAACTTCGCGCTCCAGATCCGCGTCGCCGCCGCAATACTCGCCCAGGAAAGCAGCCCGCGCGTCATCGGGAATATCGAGCGCCCGGTGAAAGATTTCTTCCACCCGCTGCCAGTAGGCGCTGCCGGCATCAGACATGCCGCGCAGCCTCGTCTGGACGTAGCCGGCGGTACAACCATCCTCGCGCGAACTTGAGATCGCGTTCGGCCGTCGCCACCGAAATCCGAAGAATCTCGGCGGATTCCTGGGTGGTGCAGCCAAGCAGGTAGCACAGCTCCATCATTTGCGCCTTCCGCCCATCGATCCGCTCGAGTTCATCCAGCGCCAAGTCCAGATCCAGAAATTCGGGGCCGTTCAGATCCACCCAAGGAAGCTGATCGCTGAGGGGAAGGGGCTCGCTTCCGCCTCCACGCTTTTCGCGCTGGTTGCGCCTGGCGTGATCGGCCAAAATCATGCGCATGATCTTGGCGGTGAAGGTGAAAAAATGGGCGCGGTTCTCCCAGTTGGCCTCGCGTTGATTGCACAGCCGCAGGTATAATTCGTGCACCAGGCCGGTGGCTTGCAACGTGTGGCCGGCGCGTTCGCGCCGCAGGTAGCTGGACGCTATCCGCCTCAAGTCCGAGTAGACCAGCGGAAGCAGTTTCTCAAACGCCTCCGGTTGGCCGTCCTTCCACTCTCGCAGAAGCCGCGTGATGTCTCCAGGCTCGGGCACCACAGAAAAATAATTATGACAGAACCACTAAGGGTACATAATTGAGTGATGGAGAGGTGCGGTATGAGATCCTTTGTGGTTTTGCTGGCGATAGCGTCGGCGGCGCTGGCAGCCAATACACCGGTCACGTTCAACAAGGACGTTCTTCCCCTCTTGGAGAAGAACTGCCAGGTCTGCCATCGTCCGGGCGAAGTTGGCCCCATGGCTTTTCTTACCTACGAAGGAACGCGCCCGTGGGCCAAGGCGATGAAGGAAGCGGTGCTCACCAGGAAGATGCCGCCCTGGTTCGCCGACCCGCAATACGGTCATTACGCGAATGATCGCAGGCTCAGCGAACCCGACATCAAGACGCTGGTTGCGTGGGTGGACTCAGGCGCGCCCGAAGGCGATCCGAAGGACAAGCCCGCGCCCGTCCAATGGAACGACGGATGGAACATCAAGCCCGACGTGGTGTTCGAAGTGGCCAAGCCGTACACCGTGCCTGCCAGCGGCACCGTCGACTACACGTATTTCGTGATCCCGACCGGCTTCACCAAGGACACCTGGGTGATCGATGGCGAAGTTCGTCCCGGCAATCGAAGCGTTGTGCATCACGCCACCATGTACCTGCGTCCTCCCGGATCGCAGTGGATGAAGGACGCGAAACCTGGCGAAGGATACGTTCCGCCACCCAACCAGCGCGGCGGGCGGCAGTTTGAAGCGAACGCGAAAGCCGGGCCAAAAGAAGACATGCGGAACGAGTGGTTCATGGGATACGTGCCGGGCCTTTTTCCGCAGAGCTACTTCGATCCCACGCACAAGGCGGCGAAGCTGATTCCGGCCGGCTCCGATATCGTAATCGAGATGCATTACACGCCGAGTGGGAAGGCGGCTCAGGATCAAACTAAAGTAGGACTGGTATTGGCTAAGGGGCTTCCCGAGAAGCGGCTTGTGAACCTGAATGTGTTGGACGCGAGCTTTGATATTCCGCCCAACGATCCGAATTACGCCGGCCACGCCTCAGCCACCATCACTCAACCAGTGACATTGATCTATTCGCAGCCCCACATGCACATGCGCGGGAAAGACATGATCATGAAGCTGGAGTATCCAACCGGAGAAAGCGAAACACTGGTCAGCGTGCCTCACTATAACTACCTTTGGCAGAACCTCTATTTTGAAGATAAACCCATTGAAGTCCCGAAAGGAACTAAGGTCGACATTTCCTGCCATTGGGATAATTCGATCAATAACCCGCTCAATCCGGATCCGTCGAAATCCATCCGCTGGGGCCCGCAGAGCTTCGATGAGATGCTGGTGGGGTTCGTGGGTGTCATCGTGGATCGGGATGTGAATCCCGAATCGCTCTTAATTCGCGCCAAACCGAGTCCTAAGGCTGAGGTCGCTGCCGGTGAGGTAAATTAAACCCATGGCGAGTCGCAGAGAATTTCTACAAGCAGGAATCGCAGCGTCGGTGTTGCCGCTCGCGGTGGCAGGCGGTAGCGTCGCGCCCACCCGGCGGGGGAACGACGCTCATTTCTACAAGGTCATTTTTGACGAGCGGTTTCCAGCCAGCGTGAGTTACGGTGACGAGTGGAAGGCGCGGGGCGCCGAGGTTCACGCCATCCACGGCGATATCACCGATCTCTGGTTTCACGATCTCGATCATGAGTGGAAGAAGCAGCCGGTCGCGATTGCTGGCCTGACCGCTCACGGGGCGTTGTTCTGCCTGGAACGCTTGGCCTGGGATCACGGCATGCGGGTTATTTCGCGCGTAGAGCAGGGCGCCCATGACGGCGACGGAGAGCCGTTGATCTCCTGGGTGATCGCGCCTAAGCAGAAGTCAGGAGTTCGAGCATGAGTATCACACCACCTGGAGTCAGCAGCAAAGATTTTTCCGACGCGTTGAAGCAGTTTGAAGAAACTGTCGGCAAGGAATGGGTCTTCACCAGCGATGAAGACGTGGCGCTCTATCGCGACGCCTATTCGCCTTTCTGGGGTGAGCCGGAGGAGCGCGTGGCATCGGCCGCCGTGGCGCCCTACACAGTGGAACAAGTGCAGGCGGTGATGAAGACCGCCAACGAATACAAGATCCCGGTGTATCCGATCTCGACCGGAAAGAATCTGGGATACGGCGGATCGGCGCCGAATCTCTCGGGCAGCGTGGTGCTCGACCTGAAGCGGATGAATCGCATTCTGAACGTCGACGAAAGGGACGCCTCCGCGTTAGTCGAGCCGGGCGTTAGCTATTTCGACCTGTACCGGCATATCCAGGACCGTAAGCTGAAGCTTTGGGTGGACGTTCCCGATCCCGGCTGGGGCAGTCCGGTGGGCAACTCGCTCGATCATGGCGGCGGGTATCTGCAGCCGATGTACCGCAATCACTTTGATTCGCACTGCGGGATGGAAGTAGTGCTGGCCAATGGCGAAGTAATGCGCACCGGAATGGGCGCGATGCCGGGCGCCCAAAGCTGGCAGCAATACAAGTTCGGATTCGGGCCGTGGATCGACGGCATGTTTTCGCAATCGAATTTTGGCGTCGTCACAAAGATGGGATTCTGGCTGATGCCGGAACCGGATGCCTATCTCACCGGGACGGTCAGCGTGCCGAGGTACGAAGACCTCATTCCGATGATCGACATCCTTACGTTGCTCGAGAATTCGGGCATATCGAACGGCATGCCGGGGCTGGGAAGTCCCATCCTGGGAGGCTTTATGATGCCGCAGCGTGCGCCCGAGGTAACGGCAATGCTGCAGAAGGACGGCGTCGAGTCGCCCGAGCTGCACAAATATGCGCAGGACAAGGGCATTCCGTTCTGGAGTTGCACGGTCAAGTTCTACGGGCCGGAGAAAGCGATTCGCGCGCAGTGGGAGTACGCCCAGGAGAAATTTTCGGCAATCGCCGGAGCCAAGTTCAAAGACGATGAGTTCTACAAGTTCCCGTTGACGCCGGACCAGTTCAACAAAGTGCACAAGCCGGAGATGGGAATCCCGAGTTTGGAAATGTTTTCCATTGGCGCTCGATCGCCTTATAATCCGACGCCCGGCCAAGGCCACATCTGGTTTTCGCCGATCATTCCCCGCACCGGCGAAGCGGTGCTGGAGGCCAATAAGGTGTTCGCCAAGGCCGCCAAGGATTTCGGCTTGCCGCTGCTTTCCTTCAGCCTTCCCACCACCTATTGGATGCGATCGTTTATTTTCCTTTTCGGTTTTCCGATTACTCACGACGTCGCCACCAACAAAAAGAATCGTGAGACGTTCAAGCAAGTGGTGAAGGTTGCGGCGGAACACGGCTGGGGCGAATATCGAACCGCTCCGGCGTTCCAGGATGCCGTGATGGATACCTATTCGTTTAACAATCACGCGCTGCGGCGTTTCCACGAGACGGTGAAGGACGCAGTGGATCCCAACGGGATCATCTCGGCCGGCCGTTATGGAATTTGGCCCAAGCATCTGCGGGGGAACAAGCCGGGAGGCGAAAAGGCATGAAGGCGCTTATTTTTCTCGCTCTCGCCGCATGCGCGTTCGGTGCCGACGAAGCCACCCTGCAGAAGGGCCAGAAGGTATATGAATATTGGTGCGCCACTTGTCACGGCCCGGGGAACTTGCCTGGTACAGTAGCCCTGCAGACCAAGTACAAAGGCGCTAAACCGGCCCTGCTGAGCGAGCGCACGGATTTGCTTCCGGCCGTAACGAAGACTTTTGTGCGGCATGGCGTTTCGATCATGCCGTTCTTCCGCAAGACGGAAATCAGCGATGCGGATTTAGATGCGCTGGCCGCGTATCTGGCGCGAAATAAGAAATAAGTGGCGCACGCACTCCTGCGTGCCGCGTCGGCACTCGTGCCGACGCCGTTTTAGCCGCGCAAAGAAGTGTCGAGATGAGTCTCGACACGGCACGCAGGAGGGCGTGCGCCACAATCGTTTGTGAAAGAATATCGAATACCATGCGAACCCTGACGTTCCTCGCCCGCCCTTGCGCCGCCGCGTGCTGCGCCGTCTGCCTCGCGTTCTCCCAGACTCCCTGCGATCAGCTCAAATCGGTTTCGCTCCCCGGCGTGACGTTCACCTCGGTCGAAACTATTGTGGCCGGTCCCTACCAAGCTCCCGCGCGCGCCGGGGCCGGAGCAGGCGCAGCCGTAACTCCGCAGGTGCTGCCCGCCCATTGCCGCGTGGCCGCCACGCTACGGCCGTCAGCCGACTCCGACATCAAGATGGAACTGTGGATGCCAGTTGAGAATTGGAACGGCAAATTCGAGATGGTCGGCAACGGAGGCTGGGCCGGCATCATCAGCTTTCCGCAAATGGCCGCCGCGTTGCGCGAAGGCTACGCTACCGCTTCCACCGACACCGGTCACGAAGGCGGCAACGGGATGTTCGCGCTCGGGCATCCGGAGAAGATCGTCGATTTTGGTTGGCGCGCGGTACACGAAACCGTTGTCAAATCCAAGGCCCTCATCCAGGCCTATTACGGCGCCAGCTCGAAGTACTCGTATTGGAACGGCTGCTCCACGGGCGGTCGCCAGGCTTTAGTGGAAGTGACCAAATTCCCTGACGACTTTGACGGCGTGCTGGCTGGAGCGCCTGCAAATCCGCATATTCATCTGCATGCGGCTGGAGTTGAGAGATCGCTTGAGCTAATGAAAAATCCAGGCGGCGCGCTGTCCCAAGCCAACGTTGAGACGCTGCACAAAGCGGTGCTCGCGAAGTGCGATGCGCTGGATGGCGTGAAGGATGGGCTGATCGGCGATCCCACCAAGTGCCATTTCGATCCGGCCTCGCTGCTTTGCAAAGGCGAGGAGACCGAAGGCTGTCTCTCAGCCGCTCAAGTGGAAACAGTGAAGATTGTGTTCGCCGATGTGAAGTCCAAAAAAGGCGAGATCGTCTGGACCGGATATGAGCCCGGCGGCGAGCTGCAATATGCGGCCCTCAAGACCACTCCCACGCAGCCCGGCGGAGGCTGGGACAGCATCCGGATCCTGGGCCACCAGGACGCCGATTACGATTTTCACAAGTTCGATCTGGATAGCGATGTGGCGTTGGCGGACAAGTCCGGCATCGACGCGCACACCTACGATCTCTCGCCGTTCAAGCAGCACGGTGGAAAGCTGCTGCTGTACCATGGCTGGGCCGATCAAGCCATCCCGCCGGGAAATACCATCAACTTCTACAGCGCCGTGCTGGACAAAATGGGACCGGATCAAAGCGCTTGGCTGAAGCTATACATGATTCCGGGAATGCAGCATTGTGCCGGCGGCCAGGGCACCGATCAGTTCAATAAGATGGCGGTGATGGAGCGCTGGCGCGAAGACGGGAAAGCCCCTGAGCAGATTGTCGCCGCGCACGTCACCAACGGACAGGTGGACATGACTCGTCCTCTGTGCCCGTACCCGCAGGTGGCCGTGTACAAAGGCGCCGGCTCGACCAACGATGCCGGTAACTTTACTTGCCGGGTGCAGTGAGCGGCGGAATGTTCGCGGGCTTCGCGCCCGATACCGCCTCGAGAATTTCGTCGCAGCGTTCGGCTGAAATTACAGCGCCCGCCAGTGTGCGGAATTTCGCTTTCATTTCGTCCCACGTGAGCGGGTTCTCAGGATCGCCCTTGGGATAGCGAATGAACTTTTCGTAGCGCTGGCCGTTGTCGAGTTCAATGACCACGCGAGCCCGCCATTCCTGGGGGAAGCTTTCTTCGATGCGCGCATCTTTGACGAGCACGACTTTATTCATCAGCTCTCGGACCTTGGGCGAGCGCGTTCTCTCGATTGTGAATTGATCCAGCCCGGCCGCTCCATCCAGCGCCGCGATGGCCGCGCCGAAAGGCATCGAGAACTGGGCGTCCACAATTGACTCGGGATTGTATTTCTTCGCCCGCGGTTCGGCCACGATCCCCCAGCCGGCTTCGAGCACAGCGACCTCGATCCGCTGGATCTGCCCGGCCTGAAGATCGTGCTCGCGCATCATCGCGAGAATCGCATCAATCGGACCTTGCATGTAGCGGCAGCAGGTGTGCGGTTTTACAGCGGTGTGCAGGATCTCGAAGGATTTGCCGAGATCCTCGGTGAGCCTGTCTGCCACGGGCTTTCGCGAATAGCCATGGAGGAAACCATCGCGGCCTTCCAGGATATGAAGAGGGCCGCTGAATCCTTCGGCCCCGAGCAGCGCGGCGTGAATTCCGTTTTGGGCGGCCAACCCCGGATGCAGCCGTTTGGTCCACGCGCCTTCGGCCAGAAACTCCATCGATCCGGCGGCCGTGCTACCCGCGATCCCGACGGCGGCGAGCGTTTGTTCCGCTGTCAGTCCCAGCAACTTCGCGGACGTGATCGCGGCTCCGAAGACACCGCAGGTCGGCGTCATGTGAAAACCGAGCGCGTAATGTTCCTTCGGCTGTACCGCCATCGCGATGCGCGCAGCCGCTTCGTATCCGGCTACAACAGCGGCGAGAAAAGCATCCATTGGTGTATCAGGCATGGTCTCGGCGAGAGCCAGCGCCGCCGAGTACATCGTCGCTCCCAGGTGAATTGACCCGCCGCTGTGCGTGTCGTCCTGTTCAATCCCATGCGCCGCCGCGCCATTTGCCATAGCCGCGAAGCCAGGGACAGCGCGTATCCCGGTACCGATTACGGTCGCACAACCGTTGGCCCCAATTCGCTGGACCATGCGCTGCACGGCCTGGGACGATTCCTCGCGCGAGCCGCGAATTGCGACCGCCAGATAATCCACCAGGAAGTAGCGCGCGCGATCGAGAACTTCGGGCGCCAGATTTTCCGGCTCGACACCGTGCAGGAATTCGACTAATTCGCGCGTGTATTCTTTCATGGGGTGGCTTTCTTGGGAGTGAGGTAGCGGCGGCGAAGCACGATGACCCGCTCTTTCTTCTGATTGTACCCGCGCGTTTCGATGGCCACGATGCCGCGATCCGGTTTGCTGGCCGACTCACGTTTCTCCAGCACTTCGGACTCGGCGTACAGCGAATCGCCCGCAAACATCGGCCGTTCGAACACTACGCTCTCGTAGCCGAGATTCGCGATGGTCTTGCCGCTGGTGTCGGAAACGCTCATCCCGACCGTCAGACTGAAGATCAGGGTATCGAGCACGGGCCTGCGTCCCAGCGGCTGCTTGCTGGCATAGTTCTCGTCGATGAACAGTGGATTCTGGTTCATCGAAAGCAGCGCGAACAGCGTGTTGTCGTATTCGGTGATGGTGCGCCCCGGCCAGTGCTTGTACAGAGCGCCCACTTCGAATTCCTCGTAATACCGGCCGAATTCCACGGTTAGGCGTCCACCTTATACTTCTTTAGCAGGTTCTTCGCAATGATCAGCCGTTGCAGTTCATTCGTTCCTCCGCCGATCACCACCAGCGGTGCGTCGCGATAATAGCGCTCCACCGGAAAGTCTTTTGAATACCCGTTGGCGCCCATGATGCGCATGGCTTCGAGCGAAACCTCCGCCGCGGTTTCCGTGGCGAACAGTTTTGCCATGCCGGTTTCCAGATCGCAGCGCTCGCCGCGATCGCGCTTCTCGCATGCGGAATAAATCAGGAGCCTCGAAGCTTCGATGTGCGTGGCCATGTCGGCCAGCTTGTTTTGAATAGTCTGATACTCTGCGATGGGTTTGCCGAACGTGGTGCGGCGCTGGGCGTAGCGAATGGCTTCTTCAAACGCCGCGCGCGCGATTCCAAGCCCACGGGCTGCGACGTTCAGCCGCTCGGCTTCCAGGCCCGTCATCACCTGGCGGAAGCCTTGGCCTTCGACGCCACCGATCAGATTCGCCGCCGGTACCGGAAAGCCGGAAAAATGCAGCTCGCACGTTTCCACGCCTTTATATCCCAGCTTCTCGATGTCGCGGCTGACCGTCATGCCGGGCTCGCCCTTCTCAATGACGAAAGCGCTCATGCCCCGGTGCGCGGGTTGGGCCGCGGGATCGGTCTTCGCCAGAAGCAGGAAAGTGTTTCCGTGACGTGCATTGGTGATCCACATCTTCGAGCCGTCGATTCGATATACGGCCCCGTCGCGAGTCGCGGTGGTGGTGATGGCCTGCAGATCGGTTCCGGCATTGGATTCGGTCAGGCAAATGCCGCCGCGTTTTTCTCCCGTCGCCATGCCGGGCAGGAACCGGCGCTTCTGGTCCTCGGTACCAAATCGCGCCACCACATCGCACATCACCGAGTTGCTTCCGATCACGCCCGCCAATCCCAGCCAGCCGCGCGAGATTTCTTCGAAGATCATCGCGAAGATCGTGGAATCCACGCCCGCGCCACCGTATTCTTCCGGGATGTTCAGTCCGAACAGTCCCATCTCCTTCATTTGCGCGACCAGCGCATGCGGATATTCGTCGCGATGCTCCATCGTGGAAGCTACCGGAATCACTTCCTTGTCGACAAACTGCCGCACCGTTCGGAGAATCAGCTCCTGCTCTTCGGTGAGCGCTTTCATGAGCAGACTCCGGCACGGATCAACTCTTCGATCTCGGCGTCGCTGTAACCCATCTCCTCCAGGATGCTCCGTCCATGCTCTCCGACGCTCGGCGGCGGACCTTGCGGAGCCGGCGGGGTCAGCGAAAGGCCGATGGGCAAGCGCGGCAGCACGATGGGCTGCTCGCCGTTCAGGTTGATCTGCGCAAACAGATCCAGCGCGGCGGCCTGTGGATCGTCCAACACTTGCCCAGGACTTTGAATAGGATCGTTCGCGATGTCGTTTTTGTCGAGCAATGCGACCCAGTGCGACGTCGAGTGGGTGCGCAGCACACCCGCGATCAGATTTTCCAACTCGTCAACGTTGGCCACGCGATCCGGATTGGCGCGAAACCGCGGATCGCCTGCCCATTCGGGATGGCCCAGCGCCGAGCACAGCCGCTCAAACTGGCGATCGCTCGAAATGCCCAGCATGATTTGCCCGTCCCCGGTGGGAAGCGATCCATAGGGAGCGAATGCCTTGTGCCGCGCGCCTTGCGGCTGAGGATCGAGCCCCAAAAATTGCCGGTACACCAGATGGTACGACATGAACAGGACGCCGGTCTGAAACAGCGAGGCATCCACGCGCTGGCCTTGCCCCGAGCGCTGGCGCTCGAGCAGCGCCGCAAGAATACCGAGCGCCATCCAGACGCCGGTGGTTACATCCAGGATGGAAACGCCGGTGCGCATCGGATGCCCAGCGCCGGTGCCGGTAACGCTCATGATGCCGGTGCGCGCCTGCAGGACGGCATCGTATCCTGGCTTCGTGTAATCCGGACCGCTCGGACCATACGCGGAGAGCGAAGCATAGATAATGTCCGGTTTGCGCGCTCGAACCACTGCTTCATCCAGGCCCAACGCCGCAGCTTTGCCGCCGCGAAAATTTTCGAGAAAGACATCGCAGCCCGACGCGAGCCGCAGCACCACTTCACGTCCCTCGGGCTTTGCGAGATCCAACGTAATGGAACGTTTGCCGCGATTGAGCGCCACGAAGTACGCGCCCCATTCTCCGCGAAATGGTCCCATGGCGCGGCCGTCCTCTCCACCGCCGATGCGCTCCACTTTGATCACGTCGGCGCCCAAGTCGCTGAGGATCATACTGGCCGTGGGGCCGGCCACGATGGTGCTCAGGTCAAGTACGCGGACGCCTTGTAGTAGAGGAGCCAAAGACTCGAAGATAGCACGTCATTTGATTTTCTTGATCCAAGCGAGAACCGGCCCGGACACCGTCTTATCCGGAGTGTCAATCGAAAAAACTTCCGACATATGGCTCTCGCCCTTGAAGTAGAGCAGCGTCGGACAGTGAGCGGGACCTTTTTTGCAGAGTTCGTCGTGAAGAACTTGATTGAAGGGCATGATGCCGTTCGGGCCAACTCCAGGATCCAGCTCTGCATTGGCCAGGATTATTTTCACTGACGTCTTCTTCAGCTCGGGAAGACTGGATCGAGCGAGCCGTGTAGCTGCATCCACGGGAGGTCCACCGAAACCCGCTGGTGGGCCACCGGCAGGACGTCCGCCTGCACCTCCGGGAGGCGGACCGCCGAAAGCCGCATCGGGTCCACCCGGCTGTCCCTCGGTTTTCCCGGGCAACGCGCCAGAGGACGAAAATGCTCCCCCCTGCACGCCGCATGTTTTACCGGATTCAGTCAGAGCCGCCATGGGATTCCCTCCACCGGGAGCCGGCGGCACCTCGAGCGGCGCGATATCAAAGGCCGCCGGAGACATGAAGATCACTCCCTTCACACCGACGCCTTTCGGTCCGTACAATTCCGGCCGGCCGATGTAAGTGCCAAGCGGGTTGTTGCCGGCCGAGTGCGCCCAGATGATCATGTGGTCGGGGTTGCCGTGGTATTTGGAAATGTTCGCTTCCACCCACTGGAGCATCAGCGAAATGTCCTTCGCGCCGGCATCCCAACCCTGGCCGCCATGCCTCTGGACGTTCACGCCGACCATTCCGTTCTTGGTGGCCCATCGCATGATGTTGTCGTAGAACGCGTTGGCTTCTTTATCCTGAAGCTCGATCTTATTGCCCCCGCCGCCGGCGACATAAATCAAAACCGGGCGCGATGCGGCCCCTTTGTCGGCCGAAAAAATATCCACCACATCTTTCGGATTCGGCCCGAAGGACGCGTCGCGCACCACCGTAATGCCCGGATACACGGGCGAGGCGCTGCTGGTAATATCGTTGGCCGGCATCAATGGCCGGTAGAGTTTCGCCGTACAGGGCGGATCCACGATGTGCCCCATGGTCACCAATCCAGCTTCAATGTTGGCGGGAACCTGGGCTTCCGCGGCCACAACCGCGCACGACATTGCCAGCAGCGTGATCAGCAATTGCTTGTTGCGTTCAAACTTCACTTTTCCTCCTGGTCGGCTAGGTTATGCCTGCCGAATTCATATCATATAGGATGTGGTAGAAAGTAGTCGTGGCTCGAGTATGCGTTTTGTTCTGCGCCGCGGTCATGGCGTTCGCCCAATCGGTCAGCGTCGCCGACCTGGTGAAGTTCATTAAGTCGGCCATCGAATTGAAGCAAAGAGACGCGGATGTGGCCAAGTATCTGAGTCACATGAAACTCACCGACCACCTGGACGACCGCACGGTGGAAGAGCTGCAAAGTCTCGGCGCCGGCCCTAAAACGGTTGCGGCGTTGCGCGAGATGGTGGACGGTTCGGCGAAGTTGCCCGAGGCTCCGCCTCCTCCCAAAGCCCTGCCGCCTCCCCCGCCCGCTCCTCCACCCGACGTTATCGAGCAGGGCAAGATCATCGCTGCCGCGCGCGAATACGCGTTGAACTATTCCAAACAGCTGCCCAACTATTTGTGTCTGGAGGTGGTTCGCCGCGCGTTCGATTACAACGCTAACGACGCGGCCGGCAACGAGCAATGGCGCAGCGACGACACCGTGGTAATGCGGCTCAGTTACTTCGAACAGAAAGAAGACTACAAGGTGGTGATGGTCAACGACCGCGCCGTCGAGAACAAGACCGTGGACTCGCTGGGCGGCGTAACCTCACAGGGCGAGTTCGGCACCATGTTGAGAGAGATTTTCGCGCCTGAGTCCGAGGCCCGCTTCGAGTGGGACCATTGGGCCAAGCTTCGCGGCCGAAAAATGTACGCGTTCTCTTACGACATCGATCAGCCGCATTCACAATTTTCTATCGTCTGGGAGAAAACCGACAAAGTCGTGCCGGCCTACCGCGGCTTGGTTTACATCGACGTCGACACGAACATGATCATGCACATCACGCAGGAGCCGTATGATATCCCTCATACGTTTCCGGTGCGCGCCTCCAAGGAAGTGCTGGATTACGATTTCCAAAAGATCGGCGATAGCCAATTTCTGGTGCCGCTGAAAGTGGTGATGACTTCGCGCACCACCAAATATCTCTCTAAGAACGAGATCGAGTTCCGGCTCTACCAAAAGTTCGGCGCCGACACGGTGATCAAGTTCGACGAAACGCCGGCTCCGCTGTCCGACGAAAAGGTCAAAGAAAAGTGATCACAACGCGCCGCGACTTCTTGACGTACACTTCGGCTTTCGCCGCCTCCGGTTGTGTTTGGAAGCTAAGTGCACAAGATCCAAAGTTTGTCATCGCCGAAACCAGCTACGGCAAAATTCGCGGCGTCGACAACGACGGGATCAAGGTCTTCAAAGGTATTCCGTACGGAGCGAGCACCGCCGGCGCGAATCGCTTCATGGCGCCCGCGGAGCCGGCTAAATGGACCGGCGTTCGCGATGCGCTTCAATACGGACACAGCGCTCCGCAGAGTGATCCGGCCGCTCCTCCGCGTGCGCCCGGCGCTCTGACAATCTCCGGTCAGAACCTGCCGGCCGAAGGCGAGGATTGCCTGGTGCTCAATATTTGGACGCCTTCGGTAGAGTCCGGCGGTGGCGGCCGCAAGCGCCCCGTGATGTTCTGGTGCCACGGTGGAGGTTTCGCGTCGGGTTCCGGATCGTCTCCCGATAACGACGGAACGAATTTAGCTCGCCGCGGTGACGTGGTCGTCGTCACCATCAATCATCGCCTCAACGTTCTCGGGTTTGCGAACTTGAGCGAGTTCAGCAGGGATTTCGCGGCCTCCGGCGACGCCGGCATGTTGGATATCGTTCAGGCACTGCACTGGGTGCATGCCAACATCTCCGAATTTGGCGGCGATCCAAACACGGTGATGATCTTCGGCCAATCCGGCGGTGGGCGCAAGGTTGAGACGTTGCTCGCGATGCCCTCAGCCAAAGGGCTTTTCCATCGCGCGATCATCGAAAGCGGCGCGGCGATGAAAGTCATCGATCGCGATGTCGCGGTGCGAAACGCGGAGCTGCTTCTCGCCAAACTAGGAATCGAGAAGACCAATGTGCGCGAGTTGCAGCAGCTTCCGGTTGAAAAAATCATGGCGGCCCATTTTGCCGTCATCAAAGACCATCCTGGCGTCGACCAAACCACGGCCGGATTGTCGCCCACGGTAGACGGCGCCATCCTGCCACAGCACCCGTTTTATCCCAATGCCTCGACTGTCTCCGCCGATGTGCCTGTGATGATCGGATGCACGCGCACGGAGATGACGCTGTTCTCGCTGAACGACGCCTCCGCTTTTTCCCAAGACGACAAAGAAATGCGCGGGCGCGTGAAAGATCTGCTAGGCGGCCAGGCGCCCGGCATCGTCGACCTGTATCAAAAGCTCAATCCCGGGGCGTCGCCATCCGATATCTACTTTCTGATCGCCAGCGACTATCGCTACGGCGCTCCTACCATGAAGATTGCCGAACGTCGCGCTGCGCTCGGTAAGGGCCCGGTGTATTTGTACTATTTCACTTGGGAGACTCCGGTACAGGGCGGACGTCTCAAATCGCCCCACACCATGGAGATTCCGTTCGCGTTTGACAACGTGAAGATTTCGGCGCGCATGACGGGCGGCGGAGCGGACGCCATGGCCCTGGCCGATAAGGTCAGCGATGCCTGGATCGCCTTCGCGCGTACCGGAAATCCAAACACGCCGAAGCTTCCCAACTGGCCGGCGTTCAACGCGAAGGACCGCCCGACCATGGTCATCGACAACGTGAGCAAGGTGGTCAACGATCCCTTGCGGGAACAGCGCATCGCGATGTTTCAGGCGATGAATTTGGCGTAAGGCTTAGGCTCGCATCGATTGAGTAAACTGAGCCGCCTCTTGAATCGCTTGACGGCCGCCCGCGAGCACTCCACGCATGGAAACGAAGCCGTGAATCATTCCAGGATAACGGCTGATGGTGACTGGAACGCCGGCCTCCTGGAGGCGCTTCGCGTAAGCTTCACCCTCATCCCGCAGAGGGTCGAACTCGGCCGTAATGATCAGCGCCGGCGGCAGGCCGCTGAGGTTCGGCGCCAGCAGAGGCGATACCTCCGGATGGCTCTTCTGATCGTCGGATACCAGGTAATGGCTGGTGAACCATTCCATCCCCGCGCTGGTGAGAAAGTAGCCTTCCCCGAATTCGCGATGCGAGCCGGTTTCGAGAGAGCTAGAGTCGGTCACCGGATAGATCAACACCTGCGCAGCTAGCTTCGGGCCGCCCGCATCGCGGCAGCGCATGGCGACCACGGTAGCCAGATTACCACCCGCACTGTCCCCGCCTACTGCAATATGCCGCGCGTCGATGCCCAATTTCTCCGCGTTGGCCGCGATCCACACCGTGGCAGCGTACGAATCGTCCACCGCGGCCGGGAACTTGTGTTCGGGCGAGAGCCGGTAATCCACTGAGACGACCACCGCGCCCGATTCCTTGGCAAGCGCGCGGCACACCGCGTCGTGCGTATCCAGATTGCCGAAAACGAAGCCGCCGCCGTGGAAATAGACCAGCACGGGACGTAGCCCGCCATGTTCGCTCGCGTAAAGGCGCAGCGGGATGTCGCCCGCCGGGCCAGGCGCGGACAAGTCTTCCACGCGCGCCAGTTCCTCCGGCTGGCCGCCCAGCAGCTTCATCGGTTCCAGGCGTGCGCCGCGGGCCTCCACCGGGTCCTGCGTTTCAAGAGGCGGCGCGCCTTGTGCGTCCATCATCTCCAGCAGCGCGCGCACTTCCGGGTGCAGCCGTTCACTTCGTGTTATGAGTTCGGGCATGCTAAATCCTCCGAACATATGATACAGAATCGCCGGCGATTCTGATCGGCATCTCGCGAAGATTATTGACTATGCTTCCTGAACTTGCGGCTCACATCGGGCCAAAATTCTTTAAGGATGTTTGACGCCATATCGACACCGATCTGCAGGCCGAGTTTGCTGCTCGAATTGGCGACGCTCCGGTTGTCCTGGTAGTACGCATTTGAAATCGCGACCGCGGTTGAATTGCCAAGGATCTCCGAGTAATTGAATTGGGTGCGATCGGAATCGGTGTGGGTCCAGAAGATTTGGCCTACCGAGTATCCGATCCTCGACCAGGCGCTCCCGACGCCGCGCCGAAAATAGCGGGGATCCTGATGCAGGAGAGCCGGGTAAATGGCCTCGGACATGTAATTGCCGATAACGAAGTCTGCGTATGATGCGCCAAAATATTGCGCGTATCCCTTCATTCCCTGCCCGAACGCCCGGTTCGCGTTGGTGAGCTGAGCATCGCCTGCGAACAGCGCGGCCAGGATCAGCGTGCCCCGGTCGAAGGAGTCTTCCTTGGCGATCTGGAACTTTTCCTTGGTTGTGAGCGGCTTGTAGTCCTTCAGGCTGGGCCAGGTGCGATTATTCGGAATAATGCCCAAAATGCGCTTGCTCTCCGTTGCCGGCTGTAATGGCGGTTGAGGAGAGATGCTGGTTTCCGTGACAACTTCAAAGGACTGACCGGACAATAACGACGGTGCCCACGCCGTGGCGCAGAACGTCGCGGAGAAGATGAAGAGATGGATCGTACTGTTCGACACAAAATATCCTTTAATTACCGTCCACTGACCACCTGCGGTCAGCTAACCATATAGGGTCACGCGCCGCCGCGGTTGCCTATTTGCGCTCGAACACCAGTGTGAACGCCTTGCGGTCCGGCGTTACGACGCTCACCAGCATCTCGCCGTCCGCGCTCAAGGAGTAGCTTTCGACGGTAGCCAATCCGGATTCCGTGGTGGTCACCTTCAGAACGTCATGATCCCACTTAGCCTTACTCTTAAGGTCTTTGCCGCTGTGAATGGTGGCGCTGTTCTGGCTGTCGGTGAGGTCCCGGTAGAACAATGTCTCATGAGCGCCTTCATATGCGAAGTTGCGCGTGACGGTGATGTCACCCTGGCGCTCGTTGATCGTCACAGTGCCAGTTTGAATGACGGGCTGGCCGGCAAACTCGCTCTTCGTGGGTACTAGGGTCCACGTTCCATTCAACGCAATGTGTTCGTGCCCGAAGGCGCAGCACGCAAAGAGCAGAGCTGTTAGGGCTGCTCCGGTTATTTTCCTCATGATTATGATTTCCTCCCGGCTATCGGCCTCAGTTAAGCTCTAGAGCACGCCCATCGCCGTTCGTCAAAAGCGTTCTATATTGAATTCGTGGCACAGCCTCGTCACTGGACGCTAGTACTGGTTCTGGGCTTCTGCCTGGCTATCGCCGCTACGTTCTTCTTCGGCTACCGCGCGGGCCGGACCGCTCGACACTACCGCTGGCAGGACGAATCCATCCAACCCTGGATGAGCGTGCCCTTCGTTGCTCACACCCATCACACACGGTCGGAGTTGCTGTTCCAGGCAATTCGCGTTCCGCCCAACCCGCGCGACCACAGGCCCATTCGCGAGATCGCACGAGCCGAAAAACTACCGGTGGCCGAACTGATTCGCGAGCTGCACAAGGCCATCGAGAACGCCAACCCGCCTGGCCCGGGAATTGTTCCACCCTCGGGTAAGGCGCCCTGATGCTCGATCAGCTCCTCGCAGCCCTTACACAATATGGTTATCCGGCCCTGTTCGTCGTGGTTGCAATCGCCGCCATTGGCGTTCCCGTGCCGGTTACGCTGCTTCTGATCGTCACGGGCTCGCTCGCGGCACAAGGCGCCATTGGTCTCTGGCTGGCAATCGCCATCGCGACCGTGGCTTCCGTTAGCGGCGACCAGATCGGTTTTGCCGTGGGCCGGTGGGGTGGCAAGAAGCTGGTGGCAAAATTCAGTTGGTTGCTTGGCGACGCCGAACATATCAAGAAACTCGATGCCAAGGCGAGGAGTTGGGGTGGCGCGGGAGTTTTCTTCAGCCGCTGGCTGGTCACTCCCTTGGGACCATGGATCAACCTGGCCAGTGGCGCCGCGGATTACTCCTGGCTTCGATTCACGCTGTGGGATGTACTGGGCGAGTTATTTGGAGCCGCCCTCTTCATCTGGCTGGGGCATGTTTTTAGCGACCGTGTTCAGCAGGTTGGCGCAATTTTCGGCGACCTGACGTGGGCCATTCTCGCAGTTCTAGTGGCCGCATTTCTCGGGTGGAAGCTGTTCTTCGGGCGACACCCTCAATGAGTTCCCGCGACCACGGAATTCGATTGCACGGCTTGCTCGGTTTGTTTGATCGACAAAAGCATCGCATTGCGCGATACACGCCGTACTACCGGATCCACCATCATGCGCAGCACGCCCGGTACGTCGCGGCTAAGCGCGGCCGTTTCCATCTCGATGTAGACGCCGCCATCGCGCTGTTCCAGGCGGGAAATGCTGAATAACCTCCAGATGTAGCCTCCGCCCGCGCCTTCCGGGATCCTGCGCTCCCCGGGCTGGCCGTAGCCGTCGATCTCCTGGACGCGGGTGGTCTCGGAAACGCTATAGAAGCGGCAACTGTCCAGGCGCATATTGCTGGCCTGATAATCCGCATCGAGAGCATATTTCTGGAATAGCATCTTGTTCATCAGTAGCATCGAAAATTTGTCGTCCCGATCGGTCCGGGCCACTCTTTTCGAATCGATCACATAAGGCCGATAGAACTCTTTATAGCGATCGTAATCGCGCGTCACTTCCAGGATGTCATCGAGTTTGGCATTGGGCAGAAAGGCCGCGCCTAGCCAATGATGGATCAACCCCCCGGGAACTTTCCCCGGAGTTTCAGGGTCGGCCGGAGCCACGATAACCTCCCCCTCGTGAACCTGCATGACGCGTTTGGGATTTTCGTCGATCCAGAGAAATGCGCGGCCGGGGCGGAGCCGCTCCTGTAGGCCGGCCCGAGCCGACTGTACGTACTCATTCCACGCAGCGACAGTTTCAGCCTTCAAGGTCGCGGCATGGGACCGCAGCGGTAAGACCAGGATTGTGAGAACGAGCAGCTGCCTCATTCTGAAACCTTAGATGAACGGAATGGCTTCCCGGCTTCAAACAAGTATGTAACGAACCGTAACCCTCAGAATTTCAGGGTGTTACGTTCTGCTAACCCGTATCGGCTGCCGATCAAGGTGTAATTATTTCTGGCTGCTGCACCCCCGCCGAACATGCCCTTCGAAGAAACCAAGCATCTTGGTGGCGAAAGTCGGATGGCATCGCTCTTGCATTGAGTACCGGCATGTCGAACACATTTACCTCAAAAATCGCTCTGGCAACCCAGCTAGCGGCGGCGTCTTTCGGGTGTGCGCTGATTGCGGCGCCTGCTCTGAACGCGCAAACAACGGCCGACCAGACCGTGACCGCCCGTAAAGCGGACCGCCAGTTGATGCAGAAAATTCGTAGGGCCGTGGTCGCGGACAAAACGCTCTCCACCGAAGCCCACAACATCAACATCACTTCCCAAGATGGCGCGGTTACTCTACGGGGAACCGTAAAGTCGGACGACGAGAAAAAGGCCATCGAGGATAAAGCTACCGAGATCGCCGGACAAGGCAAGGTCACAAGCGAGCTAACTGTCGCTCAGAGTAAGTAAGGGCGGCATCGCTTAATCACAGAAGACAGGGAGGATCATTATGGCTGGAAAGAACACAGCAGTTTTTGGAATCTTTCGCGACACAGCGACAGTGAGCGGCGCCCTGCAGTCTTTGAGGTCCGCTGGTTTCCGTAATACCGACATTTCCGTTCTCATGCCGGAGAATGCCGGAACCAAAGACTTCGTCCATCACAAGGACACCAAGGCGCCTGAAGGCGCTACCACCGGAGCCGCGTCCGGTGCCGTGATCGGCGGCGTGCTTGGTTGGCTGGCCGGCATCGGGGCGTTGGCAATCCCCGGCGTCGGCCCCTTCATCGCTGCCGGACCCATCATGGGCATGCTGGCAGGCGCCGGCGCCGCGGGGGTGGCTGGTGGCATTGTCGGATCCTTGGTTGGAATGGGAATTCCGGAGTACGAAGCCAAGCGCTACGAAGGCCGCGTGAAGGCTGGCGGAATTCTGCTGTCGGTGCATTGCGACAGCTCCGAATGGGTAAGCCGGGCCAAGAAAACCCTTGGCGAGACGGGCGCTGAAGACGTCAGCTCGGCTAGTGAGGCTTCAGCCGATTACGCCATGAGCGATCGCCCTGGCGTTCGAGTTTAGGAGGAGGAACGAACAAGCTCGGTTCAACTCCGGCTCCGCCGGCGATTGTGGCAAGGGCGAGCCCAAAACCTAGTCAGTCGCCAAGCGGCATTTAACCCAGCAGCGTAAAACTTCGGCCACGCTCCACGCTTGCGCGATGCAGCCGCGCGGCGTGAAGGGTGGCTCGGCGTCGAAGATCTCACTGATGGACCCAATACAGGCTTCTCGCAAATGGGGCTGAAAGCCATCCAGGAATTTTCCGGCGCCTTCTAAATCGCCGGGATGAACTTTTAGCCACGCATCGATGAACGGCCCGATGAGCCAGGCCCACACGGTACCTTGATGGTAGGCGGCATCGCGGGCGCGAAGATCGCCGTCATACTTCGGCTTATAATCTTTGTTATCCGGCGACAGTGATCGCAAGCCCACCGGCGTCACGAGTTTGGCTTGCGCCACTTCGACCACCGCAGCCCAGCGCGCTTGATCCAGAATCGGATGCTTCAGCGAAATCGCCAAGAGTTGATTGGGGCGGCAGGCGGCATCGTCGCCGCCCGGCCCATCGATCACATCGTAGAGATGCTTCCCGGGCTCGTACCAGAATCGCTGGTTGAACGACTCGCGGGCTTGTTTCGCGCACGCGGCAACCCGGGCGGCATGTTCCGGTTCGTTCTCTTCAGTGAGCCAGCCTTCCAACAGCTTCAGCGCGTTGTACCACAGCGCGTTGATCTCCACGGCCTTGCCGCGCCTCGGTGTGACCACCCAATCGTCGACCTTGGCATCCATCCAGGTGAGCGCGTAGCCCTCAGCGCCCTGTTTCAATAACCCATCGCGTGGATCTACTCCAATGCCAAACGCCGTACCGCGCATGTGCCACTCAAAGATATCGAGCAGCTTGGGAAGCGCCATTTGCAGGACCGCGCGGTCCCCGCTCACCTCCGTGTAGCGGTCGATGGCGTGGAAGAACCACAAGGTCGCATCCGCGGTGTGATACAGACCTTCCGTTTTGCGCTCGGGAAAGAGATTGGGGATCAGGCCGTCGCGCACGTAATGGGCGAAAGTGCGAAGAATCCAGGCCGCCGTGACGTTCCGGCCGCAGGTGAGCGTCAAGCCCTCCAGCGAGATCATGGTGTCGCGGCCCCAGTCGGTGAACCAGTGATAACCGGCGATAACCGTTCGGACTTCATCGCCAACCGCGTGGGCGCGCGTGGCATCGTCGGTTCTGCCGGCGGGCGTGATCAGGAATTGATCGGCGGCCCATATCAATTCTGCGGCCGTGGCGTTCTTTTCGATCAGGTCTTCGATACCAATCTTCAAATGGCTCGCGGCGCCCAGAAGGATGCGGCGCTTCCGTTCGGCTTCCAGCTGCACGGCCAGAGTCGGCGTGAAGGCGCGCATGTTGTCCCAGGATTCCGAGGACGCGATCAGCGTCGCATCGCAGTCCTTTCGGAGATCGACGTGGAAGAACCCAGGACTCCAGAGATCGCCTTGCGCCGGATATCCGCGACGCTCCTCGAGCCGATAAGTCACTTGCTCGATGCGAATGCGATCGACAGTAAGAGCGGCATTTTGTCCTTCCAGGATCAACCGCAACGGAGGAAGATCGGTTCCGGCCGATACTTCGTAACGATCTTGTCCCACGGTCAGGGTGTAAGACGATTGTTCCAGCTCGGCGCTGACCGCCGTTTCGTGGGGCCGGAAGTGAATGGAGGGCCGCAAAATCAACCGCACGCTGTCGTCGCCGGAGAGCAGCCTATAGTTGACGAAGGCGGTGTTCTGGCCGTGCGGCAGCACCAATCTCTTTTCAAACGTGACCGGGCCGATCTCATAACGCCATACCGGCGTGCCGCCCTCCAGCCGAAACTCGCTCAGGTAGCTCATTACGTCCAGCTTCACGGGACCGCCGGCGCGTTCCTCGCCTGTCAATTGAACGAAGCGCCCGTCAGGAAGCTCCAACCGTTCACCCAGTTGGTTGAGCATCACAACGCGGCCGAAGGGAGCCGGCAGCGCGGACACCAGATAGCCGTGATAGCGGCGCGTGATTATGCCCGATAAAGTGCCGGACGCGTAGCCTCCCAGGCCGTTCGTCACCAGCCATTCGCGGTTCAGGCCAGCCTCGTGCGCGCCGCCCTCTTTGCCCGGCCAGGCCATTCGAATTACCAGGTCAGTCATCATTTGGTTTGGGGTTTCAGCACTACGGCGGCATGGCCGGGAATTTGCCAGTTCTGTTCGGTGTCGAGCGGTGCCGTTCCAGTGCCGCCATACTTGGGATCTTCGCTCGACCACAAAGTGATCCATTCGAAATCGGCCGGCGGAGCGAGCAGCGGCTCCGGTGCCGGATCGAGTTGCACGTCGATTCCAAGATTGACAAGCAACAATCGGTCGGCTCCACGATCGCCAAAAAAGCGCAAGACGAAAGCTTGCGGAGAGAGCACCGCGCCATCCAAGGCGTGCCGCTTCTGCGCGCTAAATACCGGTTCCTCGCGGCGCAGCTTCAGCAAATCGCGGTGGAGAGCGTAGCTCGCGCGATGCGTCTGGCGCTCGGCCTGATCCAACTTGCAGCGCTCGAATGTGGCGGGATCGCAGGGGTCGGCAAAGAACTGCTGCATGTCGGGCATGGCCAGGCTGCGGAATTGCGCCAGAAATTCGGTGCGGCCCTGCCGAATTTGTTTCGCGAGCTCGGCTCCGTGATCGGCGAAGAACAGGAACGGGCTCGAGGCGCCGAATTCCTGGCCTTGAAACAGCATGGGAGTGCCGGGCCCGAGCAGCATCAGAGCGGTGATCGCGCGGAGTTTTCCGGGCGAAGCCAGCTTGTCGCAGCGGTCGCCATACGCGGAGTTCGCGATCTGATCGTGGTTCTGGATGAAGGTGACCATGGCGGCGGGATTCAGATCGAGGCCCGGCGTACCGCGCCGCTGCTTCTGCCACTTGTAGCGCTGGCCTTGATAAAGGTAGCCGTACTTCAGGGATGAAATGAACTCTTGAGGCGTTCCCAAGTAGTCAGTGTAGTAAGCTTCTCTGTGCCCGGTGAGCGCCACCATCGCGGTGTGATGGAAATCGTCGTTCCACAACGCGTCCAATCCGTAACCGCCCTGGTCCGGAGGTTTCACCAGCTTCACTTGCTGCGGTTCGTTCTCGGCCACCAGGATCACCTGGCGCGGCGCGGCATGTTTGCGAACTTCGCGGGCCATGGCGCGCAGGATGTGATCGTCGGAAGAGTCGTGGATGTCCTGCGTGGCATCCAGTCGCAGACCATCCAGATGGTACTCGTCGATCCAGTAGCAGGCGTTCGCGATGCAAAATTCCCGCACCGGGGCTGAATCGGCTCCATCGTAGTTGATGGCTGGACCCCAATCGGTGTTGATCTCGCTCGAAAAATATTGCGGTGCGAAGTTGCCGAGGTAGTTTCCGTCCGGGCCTAGATGATTGTAGACCACGTCCAGGATCACCCCCAGGCCCAGCCCATGCGCCCGATCGACAAAGCGGCGAAAGTCGTCGGGAGATCCATAGATGTGCGCGGGCGCGAACCACTGCACGCCGTCGTAGCCCCAACCGAATCGGCCTGGAAACTCGGCCACCGGCATGATCTCCAAAACCGTGACGCCGGTCTCGGCAAGATGCGGCAGTTCGGCCAGGGCGCTGGACCAAATACCTGCCTTGGTAAATGTGCCGATGTGCATCTCGTAGATCACTTGATGCGGCAGCGCGACACCGCGCCAATTCCAGTCAGTCCACTGGAAGGCAGAGGCATCCACCACCTCGGACGAGCCGTGCGGACCGTCCGGCTGGAAACGAGATGCGGGATCGGGAACGGCTTCGCCGCCGTCGAGCGCGTATCGATAGCGGGACCCAACACGCGCTCTCGCTGCCAGGCTCGAGAAATAGCCCTCTTCTTCCGCCGCGAGCGCAAAGCGATCGCCCCCATCGAACACTACTTCTACTTTCTTGCTGCGAGGCGCCCAGACCCGAAAGTGAACACCCTCGCCGGCGGCTTCGGCTCCCACCGGAAAGCGTCTGGCGTGCGGTTTCACTGGCGATCCGTGGTCAGCAAACGGGAAACCGGCGGCTCCTCCGGCAACCGGCAAACCACCAGCGAGAGGGGCACCAGGTCGATGGCCGAGCCCGTTGCGGCGAAGCGACAGTTAGATTCAAGCGCTGGATCGTTAGTATCGATGAGGATCTCCCACTGCTCGCCCGTGTGCGGTTTAGGAACAAAGAACTGTATCGGCTCATGATGGCAGTTGAGCATGATGAGAAATGTGTCGTCCGTGATGGGCTCGCCGCTTTCATCCACCTCGCCGATGGTCTCGCCGTTGAGCATTAAGCCCAGGCAGCGCACCCAGCCCAGCCCCCACTCTTCGTCGGACATCTCCTGGCCATCGGGACGCAGCCATACGATATCTTTCTCTTCGGTGCCGCGAATGGCCCGGCCCTGATAAAACTTGCGGCGGTGCAGGCTGGGATGATCGCGGCGCATCTGGATCAGCTTTTGCGTGAATTCCACCAGCGCGATCTTGCGTTCGTCGAGACACCAATCCAGCCAGGTAATTTCGTCGTCCTGGCAGTAGGCGTTGTTGTTTCCGTGCTGCGTATGGCCGATTTCATCGCCTCCCAGAATCATCGGCACGCCCTGCGACAGCAGCAGCGTCGCGAGAAAGTTGCGCTTCTGCCGCTCGCGCCGCTCGATGATTTCCTGGTCGTCGGTGGGGCCCTCGGCACCCATATTCCAGGAATGGTTGTCGTTGGTGCCGTCGTTGTTCCCTTCCTGGTTGGCGTCGTTGTGTTTGTCGTTGTAGCTCACCAAATCGTGCAGGGTGAAACCATCGTGCGCCGTGACGAAGTTAATGCTGGCGGAGGGACGGCGGCCGTCGCGATCGTACAGATCGCTGGACCCGGTAAGGCGATAGGCCAGATCGGATAATTGCCCCTCGTCGCTCTTCCAATAGCGGCGGACTGTGTCGCGATAGCGCCCGTTCCATTCCGCCCAGCCGGCCGGAAAATTGCCCACCTGATAGCCGCCGTCGCCCACGTCCCATGGCTCCGCGATCAGCTTCACCTGAGAAATAACCGGGTCCTGATG